>Ga0335085_10000531_pt1 | contig 105667 bp, 106 predicted proteins | sample Lox_Sample_45_FD_206712 | JGI IMG/M metagenome (GOLD analysis project Ga0335085, IMG submission 206712) | Soil microbial communities from Loxahatchee National Wildlife Refuge, Florida, United States - Lox_Sample_4.5 | ecosystem: Environmental > Terrestrial > Soil > Wetlands | place: USA...
GCTCGATGGAGGGTTCCTTGGTGCCCAACTCGTCGACCCGCTTGCGCACCACTTCGATGGAACGGCTGACGACGTCTCGCTGAAGCTGCTTCTTGTAGGCGTCGGTCATCTTCAGGCTGATCCGGTCCTCGCCCATCTCGGTCAGGGTGTACTGGCGCGTGCCGATCAGCGCCGTGCCGCCCAGCGTCGGATTGAGGTCCTTGATGGCCGACAGGCCATCGTCATATTGCGCGTGGTCGCGGATGCGTACCGTGACGGTGTCGCCCTGATGCGCGAGGTCGGAATAGCCGATGTGGTCCTTGCGCAGCGAGCGGCGGATGTCGCTCACCATCTGGTCGAGCTGGTCCTTCATCACCTGGTCGAGCTGCACTTCGAGCAGCACGTAGGAGCCGCCCTGCAGGTCCAGGCCCAGGCTGACCGTGTTGTGGGGCAACCATTTCGGCATCTGGTCGCGCACGCCGCCGGGCAACGCGTTTGGCAGCGCGATCAAGATCCCCGCGATGAGGATGAAGGCGACGACAACGCGTACCCAAGCGGAAACCTGCAGCATGGCGTTCTTCTCGTTCTACTTGTCTGCCTTTGCGTCGACCGGCTGGGTCTTGGCGCGCACCTCGCTGACGGCGTTGCGCAACACCTTGATCTGCACGCCGTCGGCGATTTCGACCGTGAGCTCGGGGTCTTCCTTCTGGGGCACCTTGGCGATTCTGCCGACGATGCCCGACGACAGCACGACGTTGTCGCCCCGGCGCAGCGCATCGACCGACTGGCGCAGCCTTTTCGCCTGCTGCTGTTGCGGACGCCAGACCAGGAAGTAAAAGATCGCGGCGACCGCGATCAGCATCGGAATCGGAGAGGTGAGGAAATCTTGCATGGTATGTCCCGGGGTGGCGCGAGTGCGCCGGACTATAGCGGTAGGCCCCACCATTGCAACTCTGCAGAATCAAAGGATTAGCGACGAAAAGGCATGATGGGGTGAAACGCATGTGGGGCGATCGGCCATGAATTCCAGCAAAAGCGACGGGCGACGGAACGCCGCGGGTCACGTGGATGCCTATGTCTGGGAGGCCGCGGCCGGCCGGCTGCTAGCCGTTCGCAAGGTGGCGAGCCTTCCGCTTCAACTGCTCAAGGGCATCGATTCCGCCCGCGAGACGCTGATGGAGAACACGCGGCGCTTCGCCGACGGCCTGCCGGCCAACAATGCCCTGTTGTGGGGCGCGCGCGGCATGGGCAAGAGCTCGCTGGTCAAGGCGCTGCATGCCGAGGTTAACCGCGGGCGCCGCGACCGGCTGGTGCTGGTGGAGGTCCATCGCGAGGAGATCGCCACCTTGCCGCATCTCTTGCGCAAGCTGCGCGCCGACAAGCGCCGGTTCCTGCTGTTCTGCGACGATCTTTCTTTCGACAAGGAGGATACCAGCTACAAGTCGCTCAAGGCCGCGCTCGAAGGCGGCATCGAGGGCCGGCCCGCCAACGTCTTGTTCTACGCCACGTCGAACCGGCGCCACCTGATGCCGCGCGACATGATGGAGAACGAGCGCTCGACCGCGATCAACCCGTCGGAGGCGGTGGAGGAGAAGATTTCGCTGTCCGACCGGTTCGGGCTGTGGCTCGGCTTCCACAATTGCGGCCAGGACGAATACCTCGCGATGGTCGAGGGCTACGCGGCGCATTTCGGGCTCGAGCTGGCGCGCGAGGAACTGCACAGGAAGGCGCTGGCTTGGGCGGCCGGCCGCGGCGCGCGATCGGGCCGCGTGGCGTGGCAGTTCACCCAGGACCTGGCCGGCGAGCTGGGGATGAGGCTGGATTAGAGGGGCGCGATCAGGTCGATCCACAAAACAGGTTGTCATCCCCGGCCGAGCGGTCCGAGCGAAGCGAGGAGTGCGAGGGGAAGGGGATGACAATGTCGATCGATGGGGCAAGTCTGGCGTCTACCGGCTTGCCACCTGCAGGGGGCCCAGCACGCTGCGCGGATCGATCGGCGTGCGCGCATCGCGCCGGATTTCGAAGTGAAGCTGCGGCGAGGTCACTTCCCCGGTCTGGCCGCCGTAGCCGATCACCTGTCCGCGCGCGACGCGGTCGCCCTTGGAGACGATGAGGCTCTGGGCGTGCGCATAGACCGTGGCATAGCCGTTGTCGTGCTTGATCAGCACGAGATTGCCATAGTTCTTGAGCCCGTCGCCGGAATAGGTGACGAGGCCGTCTCCCGCCGCGCGGATGGGCTCGCCTTCGCTGACCGCGATGTTGATGCCGTCGTTGCGGGTGCCGCCGCTGCCGGCGCCGAAATCTTCGAGGATGCGCCCGCGCACCGGCCAGGAGAACAGCGCGTGGCCGGACACGCTCGCCTGCTCGACGCCGTTGCGGATCGGCTTCGGTGCCTGCTGCATCGGGCGCGGCGTCGGCACCGGAACGGGATTGCAGATGCAGCGCGGCTGCTGCTCCTCCGCGACATGGCGCTCGGCCACGGGCTTGGGCCTTGCGGGCGCGGTGTTGGTGAACCAGACAAAATGCGTGCGCGGCGTGGCGCATCCGGCGGCGAACAACGGCGCGATCAAAGCGAGCGCGGCGATGCGCAGATGCGCTCGTTCACCTCTTCCGCTCCGAACCGTCATAGGCATTCCGCGATTCCGTCGCCACGCCGGGCACCATGGGCACGAACACGACGGGGATCAGCGCCTCTTTCTTCCAGCCTGTCTCAGTTCGGATCATCTTTGTTAATAGTTGAGAAAAGCTTTCCAAATCGGTGGCGCTCGTCTCACCGATCGGGGCGATGAGGATGCCGCCGAGCTTTAACTGTTCGCTAACCATGTCGGGCACGGCGCTCACTGCGGCGGTGAACAGGATGCGGTCGAACGGGGCCTGTTCCGGCCAGCCCTGGAAGCCGTCGCCGTGGCGCGAGGAAATGTTCTCAATACGTAGTGTCCTGAAGCGCCGTTCGGCCTCTAGCAGTAGTGGCCGGTGCCGCTCCACCGAATAGACGCGGCGGCTCAATTGCGACAGCACCGCGGCCTGGTAGCCCGAGCCGGTACCGATTTCGAGCACGCGCATGTTGGGTTCCAGCTCCAGCGCGACGGTCGAAAGTGCCACCACGTAAGGCTGGCTGATGGTCTGGCCGCAGGCGATCGGCAAGGCTGTGTTGGCGTAGGCGGCGTGCTGGAAGGGTTCCTCGACGAACACTTCGCGGGGGGTGCGCTCGATGGCCGAGAGCACGCGGCCGTCGCTGATCCCCTGCCGGCGCAGGGTCATGATGAGTTCGATTGCGCGGGGATCGATTTCCGGCATCAGGGCTACTCGGGCATGCGCTCCTTGGCCGGAATGAGGGCGCCGGTCGAATCGTCCGACGGCACCGCGGGCGCGGCAAACGCGGCGTCGATGCGCGATTTCATCGTCTGCAGCACCTTCCAGTCGGTCAGGTTTAGCTGCAGCGGTGTGACCGAGATCTTGCGCACGCTCAGCGCGCCGAGATCGCTGCCCTGCCTGGCGGTGAACTGCTCGCGCCGGAAGCCGATCCAGAAATAGGCGTTGCCGCGCATGTCGATGCGCCGGTCGATCACGGTTTCCTGCAGCTCGCGCGCGCCCTGGGCCACCACTTCGATGCCGGCCACCTCGTCGGGCATGCAATCGGGGAAATTCACGTTGATCAGCACGTCCTTGGGCCAGCCGGTTTCGATCAGCTTTCTCACCAGCTCGGCCCCGTGCGCGGCGGCGCATTCCCAATGCACCTCGCGCCGCTCCTGGTAGTTGAAGGCCTGCGACAGCGCAATCGAGGGCACACCCAGCGCGCAGCCCTCCATGGCGCCGGCGATGGTGCCGGAATAGGTGACGTCGTCGGCCGCGTTGATGCCGCGATTGACGCCAGACAGGATGAGATCCGGCGCGCGGTCCTTCATCAGGTGGGTAGAGGCCATCATCACGCAATCGGTCGGCGTGCCGGTGATGGCGAAGTGGCGGTCGTCGAGGCGGCGCATGCGCAGCGGCATGGTCAGCGTCAGCGAATGTGATGCGCCCGACTGCTCGGTTTCGGGCGCCACCACCCACACGTCGTCGGTCAGCGCGCGGGCGATGGCCTCGCACACCTGAAGCCCCTTCGAGCGGATGCCGTCGTCGTTGGTGATGAGGATGCGGAGCTTGTTCTCAGCCATTCTTCTCGATCTTCTTCATGCCCATGTAGGGCTGCAGCGCCTCGGGGATGGCGATGGAGCCGTCCGCCTCCTGATAGTTTTCCATCACCGCAATCAGCGTGCGCCCCACCGCCAGCCCCGAACCATTCAGCGTATGCACGAAGCGGGTGCCCTTGCCGTCCTTGGGCCGGTAGCGCGCGTTCATGCGCCGGGCCTGGAATTCGCCGCAGTTCGAGCATGAGGAAATCTCGCGGAAGCGGTTCTGCCCCGGCAGCCACACCTCGATGTCGTAGGTCTTCTGCGCGCCGAAGCCCATGTCGCCGGTGCACAGCGTGACGACGCGATGCGCCAGCCCGAGACGCTTCAGCACCTCCTGGGCGCAATCGGTCATGCGCTCGTGCTCGGCGCTCGACTGCTCGGGCGTGCAGATCGACACCAATTCCACTTTGGAAAACTGATGCTGTCGGATCATGCCGCGCGTGTCCTTGCCGGCCGCGCCCGCCTCGGCGCGAAAGCACGGCGTCCACGCGGTCACGCGCATCGGAAGCTTGTCTTCTTCGAGGATTTCCTCGCGCACCAGATTAGTCAGCGATACCTCCGCCGTGGGAATCAGACCAAACCGAAGCGGAAGACCTTTTTTGTCATATACGGCGCGATAGTTCTCATACAAGACAGTTTGCATACTCGCAGTCATTTCGCGATTGAGCTGCTCGTCATTATCAAAGTCGCCAAGAGAAAAGGTCTTCGGCCACTCACCAATCGCTTGGAATGTATTAAGCTCCCAATTCGGCGGACGGGGATCAGTGAAGAACAATTCCTCTTCAAATTTCGGCAGCTGACCTGTTCCGAAGAGTGTGTGGTCCCGCACCATCAGCGGCACGTTCACTTCAGTGTAGCCGTTCGTGCCGGTCTGCAGGTCGGCCATGAAGTTGCCAAGGGCGCGTTCCATGCGGGCGAGCGCACCTTTCAGGTACACGAACCGTGCGCCCGAAACTTTCGCGGCGCGTTCGAAGTCCATCATCCCCAGCGCTTCGCCGAGTTCGAAATGCTCCTTCGGCTTGAAGGCGAAGCTCGGCTTCTGCCCCCACGCGCGCGCGGGCACCTCCACGTTGGCGTTCTCGTCGTCGCCGTAGGGCACGTCGGCCGCCGGCAGGTTCGGCAGCACGGCCAGCGCGCCGCGCAGCTTCTCGTCCAGCGCGCGTTCCTCGACCTCGTCTTTCTGGATGGCGGCCTTGAGGTTCGCCACCTCGTCCATCAGCGCCTTGGCCTCAGCCTCGTCCTTGTTCTTCTTGGCGAGCCCGATGGCGCGCGAGGCTTCGTTCTGGCGGGCGCGGTGCTGCTCGAAGCTCGCCTTGGCGGCGCGCCATTGCAGGTCGAGCTCGGCGATTTCGCCCACCACCTCCCCGGCCGTGTCCTTGTAGGCCGGCCGGCGGGCCAGCTCGGCCACGAAGGCGTCGCGGTTTTCGCGGATCTGACGGATGTCGTGCATGAGCATTCTCCCCGGCGCGGAGGTAATGGCACGGGCGCGCCGGACGGTCAAAGCCTAGGCTACGCCCCCTCTTCCGCGTCCCGTTCCGCGTCTTCCTTGGCCCGCTTTTTCTCGATCGCCGCGACCAGCAGGATCGAGACCTCGTAGAGGAACACCAGCGGCACGGCGAGGCTGATCATCGAGAAGATGTCGGGCGGGGTGAAGATGGCGGCCAGCGCGAAGATGCCGACGATGGCATAGCGGCGCACGCTGCGCAGCATCGCCGCCGTGACGATGCCGACGCGCCCCAACAGCGACAAGAGCACCGGCATCTGGAAGGTCAGCCCGAAGGCGAAGATCAGCGTGGTGACGAAATCGAGATAATCGCTGACCTTGGGCAGAAGCTGCATCGGCACCGCGTTCGGCCCGCCGGTGGTCTCGAAGCTTAGGAAGAACTGCAGCGCGAACGGCAGCATGATGTAATAGACGAAACCCGCGCCGATGATGAACAGTACGGGGCTCGCGATCAAAAACGGCAGGAACGCCTTGCGCTCGTGGCGGTAGAGGCCGGGCGCCACGAACATCCACACCTGCGAGGCGATGACGGGGAACGAAAGGCACAGCCCCGCCCACAGCCCTACCTTGGCATAGGTGAAGAAGGCCTCGTACACCGCTGTATAGACCAGCTTGTCGTTGGGATGGCCTTTGAGCGCATGCGCCAGCGGTGCGGTGAGGAAGCCGTAGATCGGCTTGGCGAAGGCAAAGCAGATGATGAAGCCGCCCACGAACGCCAAGAGCGACCAGATGATTCGCTTTCTGAGTTCGATCAGGTGATCGAGCAGCGGCGCCTTCGACGCTTCGATCTCTTCTTCGTCGGAGGGGGTTGGCTTGTTCATGGCGGAGGGGGAGTGTGGTCGGTCGGCGCGGTCGGCCCGGCCGGTTCAGGCGAAGGCACCGGCGGCTCGCCCGGCGGCACGAGTTCAAGCTCCGCCTGCGCCGGTTGCTCCGCGGGCTTGGGTTCCGGTTCGAAGCTGACCGCGGGTCCGGCGAGCGCGGCCGACATCTGCTCGTCCACGCCGGCGAGCGGGCGGGTGTTCTTGAGCTCCTCCAACTCCTTGCGCAGCTCGTCGAGCTCGCTCTGGCGGGCCATGTCGTCGAAGCTGCGGCGGAACTGGTCGGCCATGTTGCGGGCCTTGGCGGTCCACTGGCCCATCTTGCGCATCAACTTGGGCAGGTCCTTGGGGCCGACGACCACGAGGGCCACGACCAGGACCAGAATCATGTGGCTCCAACTCAAATCCGGGAACATGAGCTATCGCGTGCTCTCATGCTTCGACCCGCCCAGGCTGAAGCTCCGGCGGGCACGAGATTGATCCAAGGTCCGCCGCGGCATTGCAAAGGCGGGCAAGCTCAGCATCTTCCTTCCTTCACTCTGAGCTTGTCGAAGGGGGAAGGCGGCGATCGACGGCCTCAATGCTCCGCCGGGTCCTTGTTGGCGGGCGTGTCCTGCGGCTTGGGCTGCGCTGTTTCGTCGTCGGAAAGACCCTTCTTGAAGCTTTTGATGCCCTTCGCGAAGTCGCCCATGATGTCGGACAGCTTGCCGCGGCCGCCGAACAACACCAGCACCACGACGGCGATCAGCAGAAGGTGCCAGATGCTGAACGTGCCCATGATATTTCTCCTTGCCGCCCGGCTCCTGCGCCGGACCTGTTCTCTTAAAGCCCCGGTGTTGCGCCGATGCAAGACCCCGGGGTTTATCCCCCGATAACCTGGATTTCCGCATTGCGGTCCATGGCCGCGCCGAGCGCTCCCAGGCGCTTTGCCACCGTATCGTCGGCGATGGGGCTGCGGCGCTTGGGCACTTCGAGCACCACCTTGTTCGCCGTCAGCCGCAGCCGGTAGTGGGTGAGTTCCCCCTCCGCCGCGGCCGAGAGGTCGAAGGCCAGCCGCGCCATGAGCCCGACCCGCATCGCCCGCCTCTCCTCCTGCTTGTCCAGCACGCGGGGAAGGCGCAACTCGTCGGGCATCGGCTCGTCGCCGGCATAGCGGTGATAGACCGCGGCGGCGATGAAGGCGCGCGCCTTATGGTCGACGCCCCCGAACGGCATGTTGAGCACATCCTCATAGGTGCCGCGCGTGCGGTGGTCGGGGTGGCGGCGCCAGCCGAGGTCGCTCAACAGGCACACCGCTTGGCGCAGGCGGCGGTAATGGGCATCTTCGTCAGGGAAGAGCGGGCCCGACCACTGAAACATCTCGTACGCATGGGCGGGCGAACGGCTCGAACGCGCGTTCTCGATTTGCGCGTAGTCGATCAGCGGGTCCTTGGCGCGCTCTTCGGCCGACAGCTTGGAGAAGATGAGGCCCTCGCGCACGCCGTTGGCCGAGACGATCACTTCCCTGAACCGCGCCGTGGCCAGCAGGCGCTGCAGCACGATGGCGCCGTAGGGCAACAACTCCATGCGCCGCTTGGACACCGCGGTGAGCAACTCGAGCGACTTGCGGCCCTGCTTGGCCAGCACCGAGGACAAGTCGACCGCGCGCCCGTAGGAAATCGTGTACTGCTGCAACATGTGGAGCGGGTATTCCTCGCGCAGCATGTCGACGCGCGCCACGCTGCGCCAGATGCCGCCCACGAGGTACAGGGTGCGCCCGTCGAGCCCGCGCAGTTGCGGCCAGCGCGACAGCTCGAAATCGATGATCTGGCGGGTCTTTTCGAGATCGCCCTTGGAATAGTCCATCAGCCGCAAGGGCCCGAACGGCAGCGAGCAGGCTTCGTGCGTGCGCCCGCCCTTGACCAGCACCATGTCAAGGCTGCCGCCGCCGAGGTCGGCGGTGAGCCCGTCGGCGTCGGGAATGGCTGCCAGCACGCCTTCGCCCGCCAGGCGGGCCTCTTCGAAGCCGGAGAGCACGCGCACCGGCGCGCCCCAGGCCGCTTCCGCCCGCCGCACGAACTCGGCCCCGTTCAGCGCGTCGCGCGCCGCGGCGGTGGCCACCGCCTCGCGCGTGGTGACGTTGAGCTTCTCGACCAGGATGCGGAAACGCTTGAGCGATTCAATCGCCAGCTCGACGCCTTCCTTGTGCAGCAGGCCGGTGGTGGCCAGATCGCGGCCGATCGAGCAGATCGTCTTCTCGTTGTGGACGGTGAAGGCGGTGCGCGCCAACGCTTCGAACACCACCAGCCGTACCGAATTCGAGCCGATGTCGATGATGGCCACACGCCCGCGCAGGCTCGTTTCGGGCTTCGGCGGCGCAACATCGGCAGCTTCCGCAGGGACCGGCCCGATCATGCTTACTCGCGGCGGGAGACGATGGTTACGGGACGCGGCTGGTCTAGACGTAATGCTCTCCCCCGGCCTGACAACGAAGGATTGGTCATGAAGTAAGTATGTGCAGAAAATGCGTCAGGCGACTCGGACGCTTGGTCGCGGACGTAGCTGCCGTCCGCGTTCATGTGCCAGGACTGCGCCTGGTCTTTGATCTGCGCCACCAGGATCTGCTCGAGAACCTGTTGGTGGACGGTGGGATTCTCGATCGGCACGAGCGATTCGACACGGCGGTCGAGGTTGCGCGGCATCCAGTCCGCCGAGGAGATGTAGATTTTCGCCTTGGCCGAGGGCAGCCCGTGGCCGGCGCCGAAGCAGACGATTCGGCCGTGCTCGAGGAATCGGCCGACGATCGACTTCACGCTGATGTTGTCGGAAAGGCCGGGCACGCCGGGCCTGAGGCAGCAGATGCCGCGCGCGATGATCTCGATAAGTACGCCGGCCTGGCTGGCTTGGTAGAGGCAGTCGATCATGTCGGGATCGACCAGCGAGTTGATCTTGATCCAGATCATCGCCGGTCGGCCGGCGCGGGCGTGCGCGATTTCCCGCTCGATGTTGTCCACCAGCGTCTCGCGCAGGTTGAGGGGCGAAACCGCGATCTTCTCGAGTTCGCGCGGCTCGGCATATCCGGTGACGTAGTTGAAAAGCTGCGCGGCGTCGCGCCCCAAGGCGGGATCGGCGCTGAACAGCGACAGATCGGTGTAGATCTTGGCGGTGACCGGGTGGTAATTGCCGGTGCCGTAGTGCACGTAGGTGCGGAGCTGCCCGGCCTCGCGGCGCACGATCAGGCTCACCTTGGCGTGGGTCTTGAGTTCGATGAAGCCGTAGACCACCTGCACCCCGGCCCGTTCCAGGTCGCGCGCCCATTTGATGTTGGCCGCCTCGTCGAAGCGGGCCTTGAGCTCGACCAGCGCGGTGACCGACTTGCCGGATTCGGCGGCTTCCACCAGGGCGGCAACGATGGGCGAATCGCTCGAGGTTCTGTAGAGCGTCTGCTTGATCGCCACCACGTCGGGATCGGCGGCGGCCTGCCTGAGGAACTGCACCACCACGTCGAAGCTCTCGAAGGGATGGTGGACGATGATGTCCTTGGCGCGGATCGCCGCGAAGCAGTCGCCGCCGTGGTCGCGGATGCGCTCGGGAAAGCGCGCCACGAACGGCTTGAACTGCAGATCGGGCCGCTCCTTGAGGATGAGCTGCTTCAGATCGGCCGTGCCCAGCATGTGCTCGACCAGCACGAAGTCCGAAAGCTTCATGTCGAGGTGGTCGGCGATGAACCGGCGCAGATCCTCGGGCATGGCGGTGTTGCAGGTGAGATGAATCACCGAACCGCGCCGGCGCCGCTTCAGCATGGATTCGAACAGCAGCACCAGATCTTCGGCTTCTTCCTCGATTTCGACGTCGCTGTCGCGCAGGATGCGGAACAGGCCCGCCGCCGCCACCGCGTGACCGGGGAACAGCCGGTCGAGGTAGAGCCCGATGGCCTTTTCCAGCGGCAGGAAGCGGCACTTCTTGCCCGTTCCCGGCAGCTTCACGAAACGCTGGAGCTGCGAGGGCACCGGCAACAGCGCCATCACCACGCGCCCGTCGTGGGCACGCAGCAGCTTCAATGCCATGGTGAAGCCGAGATTGGGAATGAACGGGAACGGATGCGCCGGATCGATGGCAAGCGGCGTCAAGACCGGGAAAATCTGCTCGTGGAAATAGGCGTCGAGCCAGACGCGGTCGTCGTGCTTGAGGTCGGCCGGTTCGACCACCGAGATGCCGTTGTCCGCCATCTCCTGGCGCAGCTGCATCCACACGCGCTGCTGATCGGCGATCAGCGCGCCGGAACATTCGGCGATCTTGCCGAGCTGCTGGCCGGGCGTCAGTCCGTCGTCGGAGAGCTTGACGACGCCTTCCTTGACCATGCCGTAGAGGCCGGCCACGCGTACCATGAAGAACTCGTCGAGGTTGGACGACGAAATCGAAAGGAACCGCAGGCGTTCGAGCAGCGGATGGTGCCGGTTCTGGGCCTCGCTGAGCACGCGCCCGTTGAACGAAAGCCACGACAGCTCGCGGTTGACGAAGCGCTCCGGCGAATTGGGCGCAATCGCAGGTGGCGTCGGGGGGGCAGAGTCGAGCTGCGGAGCTTCGGTCGCGGCGGTGTCGCACGGCTCGGCGTGCTCGCTCTCGACCCGGCTGTTTGCCTTTGACATCAGGGGGTTACCGATTGACTGTTTGCCAGCGTAGAGCAAAACACGCACGCTGTCATGGGTGAGTCTACGCCGGTTTCGCCAACAATTCCCTGATGAGAGTGGTGGTTATCGGCCGCTTGGCGGCAAGGGCTGCGGCATCGGCCCTGGCCACGAAATCGCGGATCGCGCCAGGGGCGCGCTCCAGCGAGCGAATCATATGGGCGATCACCGCGTCGGGGACGGCGAGCTGGCGGTCGGCGAACAGCTTTTTCGCAAGGCCTGCGAGCAGGTCGTCGTCCGGCGACCAGATCGGAAAAGCGAGCAGCGCACGGAAGCGCGATTTGAGGTCGGGCAGATTGGCTGGCCATTCCGCCGGCTGTTCGCGGCCGGTGAGAAGCAGGCTGTGGCCGCGTTCCAGGAACGCGAACAGCGCGGCTTCGGCTTGGCGCGGCAGCGGGGCGCTGTCGACGTTCTCGACGGCCAATGGCGTGTGGCGTGCCAGGTGGGCTTCGCTCAGTGCCGCCGCTTCGATCGATTCGGCCCCGGCGCGCTCGGCCCAGATGCCCGCCAGATGCGTCTTGCCCGAACCGGTCGGTCCGTAGATCGCCACTGCCGGACCCTGCCAGGCGGGCCACGCATCGATGTAGGTCACCGCGGCGCTGTTGCCCGGTCCCACGATGAAGTCCGCGCGCCCGAGCTTGGGGCGTGGCGGCAGCGGCAATGGAATCTGCGCGGGCATCTGTCAGGCGACCTTGGACCGCGCCGCAACGGCCTGGAACCAGACGTGCGCGTAAGCGAACAACGACGCAAGCGTGAGCGCCGCCACCGCCAGCACGCCCATCGCCATCGCCTCCGGCTCGTCGGTGCGAAGCGTCAACAGCAGCAGGGTCATTGCGACGTAAAGCACCTGCACGACCGTGCTGATCTTGCCGATGAAGAGCGGGGCGATTGCCAGCGGGGCGCCCAGAATCCTCGCAAGCCCCACGCCCGCCACGATGGCGACGTCGCGCCCGATCACAAGCAGGGTGAGCCACACGGGAACCGCGCCGACCATCGCCAGCGTCACGAAGCTTGCCAGCATCAGAAGCTTGTCGGCGGCGGGATCGAGCCAGGCGCCGAAGCGCGAGGACAGCCCGAAACTCTTGGCGAGGAATCCGTCGATGGCATCGCTTGCCCCCGCAATGCCGAATACCCACAGGGCGGGAAAGAAATCGCCGTGAAGGATGAGCCAGCCCGCCACCGGCGCCAGGACGAGCCGCAGCGCGGAGAGGATGTTCGGTGCCTGGCGCAGCACGGCCTTCATGGCTGGCTCGCGACTGCTCCTTGCGACAGCTGCCAGCTGCCGGCCTTGTTGCTGAGCGTCAGTCCCGCCTGCGCCAGCGCATCGCGCAGCTGGTCCGTGGTCCCGATGTAGAAGATGGTCAGCCGCGCCTCGCCGATGTCGAGCGCCGTCACGCTCACCCCGTGTACGTTGGGAATGCCGGTGAGCGTGTTTTCGAGAGCCGCAAACTGCGCCAGCGAACCGGTGCGCACGTCGACGACCAGCTTGCCCTTCTGGTTGAAGTCGACCGCCTTCTGGTTCTTCCACATGTCGTCGAGAGCACGGACGGCGGCGTCGGCGGCGGCCGGATAGGTGGAGGGCGCGCCCTGCAGGATCGGCACTTCCACCATCGATTTCAGCGGCATCTCGCCAGCGCCCAGGCGCTTCAGGCTGATCTGCAGCTTGTTGCCCACCTGGACGGCGCGCACGAGCGCGGCCTCGGTGGCGTGGAAGCGCGCGGCGGCGCCCGCAACGTTGTCCCAGCCGGCGGTGTCGAAATCGAGCCCGCCGAGCGCGGCCATGTCGGTCGCATCGCCCACCGGAAGCGCAAACGGAATCGGGCTGGTGACGAAGCGCGGATTGGCAAATGCCATGGTCCACAGCGAGCCGCGCGCGTATTGCGGCGCCATCGGGACGAGCAGGATGCGCTTGGCCGCCGCCGCGGTGTAGGGGATGCCGGCGCCCTGCAGGATGCGCGCCACAGCTTCCGGATTGAAGGTGTAGGTGACGTCGGCGACGTAGCGCGTGGTCGAACGGCGTTCGTTCAGCGGCAGATAGGCGACGATCACCTTCTGCAGCACGGTGGGATCGAGCACGGGCTGGCGGCTCCAGTCCTGTTGGCGGGTCAGGCGGCGGAACAGGATGCTCCAGGCGATCGGGCGGCCGCCCGCGATCGCCGTCGAGCGCGCCTCCGCGGCGGAGGGCCCCGTGGCGTCGACATGGACGTTGGGAACCTCGAAATTGCTGTCCGCTGCGGCGACGGGAAGGCAGATAAAGGCAAGCGCTATGACCAGCGCTGAAAAATGAAAGTGACGGTGCATCGGAAGACCTGTCCTGGACCGCCCGACTATACCGACCCCCTGCCCCCCGTGAAAGCGGCGCTAAAGCGCAATCCGGAAGAGGGTAAGGCACTTTTTCGTCAGATTGCGCGACAAAATCAAGAACTGGACCAAAGCCGCGATTCGAAGAGCGCGGTCTCTTCGCTAGGCCACAAGGCCGGTCAGTGGTCTGGCCGCGCCGCTGTCCGGAAAGACGACGCCTTCCAGCGCCGTGCGGGACACGCCCATATGCTCGGCCAGCACGGTCTTGAACAGCGCCCTGAGGTCGGTTTGCGCCGGCTGGTCGCGCCCGTCACGCAAGGCGCCCGCATGAAGGCCGGTCCACTGCGCATGTACCTTGCCGCCGGCTACCGCTCCGCCGAGAAGGAACGCGGCGCCGCCGGTGCCGTGGTCGGTGCCGCCGTTGCCGTTCGGATGCACGGTGCGCCCGAATTCCGTTGCGATCACGACCGCCGTCTTACCCCAGGCTGGTCCAAGCGATGTCTTGAACGCGTCCAAGGCGCCGTCGAGCGCCTGCAGCCGGCGCGCAAGCTGTCCATCGGCGGCGCCTTCGTTGACGTGCGTATCCCAGCCGCTGGCATCGAGCACCGCGACGCGCGGGCCATCGTCCAAGGCCAGCAGCTTGCCCGCGCCTGCGAACAGCGGAGAGAGATTGGCGCCATAACCGCCCTTGCGCGAGGCGGGATCGTCCATCGCGCCCTGCGAACGGGCCTGCAAGGCAAGCGCGCTAGCGAGCGCGCTTTCCAGCACGCGGTCGTTCGCGTAGAGCGATTTCACGCGAGCGAGAAAAGCCTCGTCGGGCTCGGGCAGCACGTCGGGCATCCAGCTCGTGGCCTGGGTCTTGCCGCTGAGCAGCAGCGGCGGGGTCTGCGCCACCGCCATCGCGCGAGTGCCGTCCTTCAGCCCCATCGGCGCCAGCGCGCGGTTGAGCCAGCCGTCCTGCAGCGCGTTGGGTGCAATGCCGCCGGTTTCGAGCACGTTCTGCCCGTCGAAGTGCGAGCGGTCGCGATAAGGCGAGCAGATGTTGTGGAACGCCGCGAGCTGGCCCGCGTCGTAATACGCCTTCAGGTTCGCGAGCGCCGGATGCAGCCCGAAGAAACCATCGAGGTCGTGCAAGCCGGCGGGCCCGTCCTTGGCGAGCGCCAGCGCGCCGCGCACGTTCGTGTAATCCGGATCGCCGTACGGGGGCACCGCCGCCAGCCCATCGAGCGCTCCGCGCAGGATGACAACGACAAGGCGGCGGTCGCCGGGAACCGAGGCGAAGGCGAAACCGAAAGGCGCATCCCACAGGCTCGAAGCTCCGGCCGCGAGCATGGTCGAAAGGACGTGGCGGCGCGTCGTCATGGCGGTCACCTGCGCTGGAATTCGGGGCTTGCGAGCAAGAGAGCGATCGCCTCGCCTTTGGAGGAGGCCTGTGCCATCGCGGTCTTCGTCGCCGGATTGAGGAGCGGACCCAGTCCCTCGTCCGCGAGTCCCGCAATGTCGGCGGCGGGCGGGACGCGCTGGCCCACTTGGCGCGCCCATTCGATGCGGTTGAGGACGGCGTCCGGTCCGGACCACGCGGCGGAATCGAGCGGCCAACCCTTGGGCGAAGGTGCGGCGAGCGGGAACTCGCCCATCAGCCGGGCTGCGCCCATGGCGGCGCGGACCTGCTTTTCGATCGCGTCGGGTTGCGTGCCCGGCCGCGGCAGGGCCAGCAGGCGGTAGGCGGCGGTAACGTATTCGACGGGGCTGCGCATCTTGCCGGGCTGAGGCGTCCAGGCGTTGGAATCGCTGACGGCGGTTTCCGCCAGCGCCTTGAGGTCGCCGTTGGTCTTACGGAAGCTCTTTTCCAGGCGCGCGATCGACGACTCCGGCGGATGGTCGGAAATAAAGGCTTGCGCGAACTTGGTCGCGATGTGCCGCGCGGTCGCCGGATCGCGCGCCAGGTCGGCAACCGCCACCGCCGCACCGTCGTATCCGGCGGGATAGGTCTTGCCGCGCAGCGTGACCTCGCCGGGTTCGTGGCGCGCGGGATAGAAACGGAAGCCGTCATCGCCGCCGCCCCTCGGATCGATGCTCCAGCCCGTCAGCAGCTTCGCCATGGCGATGACGTCGGCCTGCGTGTAGCCGCCGTCGACTCCGAGCGTGTAAAGCTCCATCAGCTCGCGGCCGAGATTCTCGTTGAGCCCCTTTCCGGTCGCCGCACCGGCGCGCGAATCCGGCCCGATCGACTGCGCATTGTCGAGATAGACCAGCATCGCGGGGTGGCGCAGCACGGCCAGCGTCATCTCTTCGAACGAGCCCGTGATATGCGGGCGGATGGCTTCGCGTTCGAAGGCGCCCACGAAGGTCGTGGCCCGCGGGTTCATCGCCGAGACGCCGAAGTGGTTGCTCCAGAACCATACCAGCCGCTCGGCAAAGGGCTTGTCGGTGGCGAAGCCGTGCGCAAAGCGCGCCGCCATCTCGTCGGTGTAGAGCTTGACGCGCGTCTTGACGAAGTTCTTGACCGGGTCGGCGTCGGGATCGTTCGCCCGCGCCTGGCGCAGCATCTTCTGCTGTTCGCGATAGCGCAGCTCCTCGACCACTAGCTCGCCGCCGCTCATGAACGACAGCCCGGCGAGCGGTTCGGGCTGTCCGGCCGGGCCATTGAGCTGAGCCGTCAGCCAGTCGCGCGGGCCGGTGCTCGCCGCTTCGATCTCGCCGGGACGCGCCCCGAGCCCGAAGCGGTTTGCCGCGATGGCACCTTCGATCGACATGGCACTCTCCGGCGCGGGGTGTGCAACTGAGGCACAATAGCTGTGAGGTTTGGCGGTTCAACGCCGCACCGTGGAGACTCCGTCGCGACGCGTCCGCTTTTCGCGGGCCTGCCCTTACGAAAACCGGCTTCGATCGGCTAAGGCGCGCGCGCATGGTGTTCATGGCTCCGCCGCCGCCGTTGATTTTCGCATCTGCCGCCCGATGATTGTTGCGCTAGGCAAACGGCGCGGAGGAAACGATGGCGTTCACCCACACGATCGACGGCAAGGCGGTCGGCAGCGAAAAGACCTTCGACGTCATCAACCCGGCCACCGGCAAGCCCTTCGCACGCTGTCCGGAGGCCTCGCGAGTCGAACTCGAGCAGGCAGTGAACGCGGCGCGCTTGGCCTTCCCAGCCTGGAGTCGGCTTTCCTTCGCCGAACGCGCCGTGGCCATCGCCGCATTCGCCAAGGGTCTCGCCGCGCGGATCGAGGAGATCGCCCCACTGCTCACACGCGAGCAGGGCAAGCCGCTCGGCCAGGCCAGGTGGGAGATCGGCGGAGCCGCGCACGAGCTGGAAGCCATGTGCCGAATGGAGATCGCACCCCAGGTGATCCGCGAGGATGCAACGCACCGCATCGAACTCGTCTATCACCCGCTCGGGGTCGTGGGCGCCATCACGCCGTGGAACTTCCCGGTCGTGCTGGCCGCCCACAAGATCGCGCACGGGCTTTATGCCGGCAACACGATGGTGCTGAAGCCCTCTCCTTATACCCCGCTCGCCACGCTTTGCATGGGCGAGATCGCGCGCGCGACGCTGCCGCCCGGCGTGCTCAACATGATCGCCGGAGGCAACGAACTCGGCCACTGGATGACCGAGCATCCCGGCATCGACCGCATCTCGTTCACCGGCTCGGTGCCCACGGGCAAGAAGGTGCTGGCAAGCGCGGCGGGTAGCCTGAAGCGCGTCACCCTCGAGCTGGGCGGCAACGATCCGGCCATCGTGCTCGACGACGCCGACTTGGAGGAAGTGGCGCCCAAGCTGTTCCTTGCCGCTTTCCTGAACGCTGGCCAGATCTGCATGGCGATCAAGCGCCTCTACGCCCCCGAGAAGCTCTACGAGCCGCTGGTCGAGAAGATGACGGCGCTCGCCAACGCCCACCGCGTCGGCGACGGCATGGAACCCGACATCGAGATGGGGCCGCTGCAGAACAGGATGCAGTTCGAAAAAGTGCTTGATGTGATCGAAGACGCCAAGCGCCACAAGGTGCGCATCACCACCGGCGGGCACGCGCTCAACCGCCCCGGCTATTTTATCGCGCCCACCATCGTGGCCGACGCCACCGACGACATGCGCCTGGTCAGGGAGGAACAGTTCGGCCCCGTGCTGCCGATCTTGAAATACAGCGACGTCGACGACGCCGTGCGTCGCGCCAACGACACGCGCTTCGGGCTTTCCGCGTCGGTGTGGACGAAAAACCTCGCGCGCGGCGCCGAGATCGCGCGCCGCATCGAGGCTGGCACCGTATGGGTCAACCATCACTTCAGCGCCGAGGCCGACGTGCCGTTCGGCGGCTTCAAGGAATCGGGCTTCGGGCGCGAGCTGGGCCTGCTGGGGCTCGCCTCCTATATGGAGCCGCAGGTCATCAAAGTGCCGCTGGCGGCGTAGGGACTAGCCGGCGCAACAAGGTTGGCAGTTGTCGCTGCAGCAGTAATCCGGGCCGCTCATGTCGGGCGGCGTGTTGCGGCAGAAGCAGCAATCGTCGGTTTCGGCGGACACGGAAGGGCGACCGACGCTGACCAGACCGATCGTACCGGCGCGCACTTTGTCGGCGAGCCCAAACTTCGCGACCAATTCGTTGAGCGCCTTGAACAGCTCCTTGTGGTTCTTGCGGAGCTGCAGCGTGACGTGCCGCTGCTCCTCGGTCTGCTGCGACAGCGGAATGCCTCGGCTCCTGGCCTTGCTGTAGCCGCACCCGCCCTTCGCCTCGAGCGCGGCCAGGCGCGCCGACCGCGTTCCTGTCTCCCTGCCGATTTCGAACATTGCTTCCATGGATCGCTCCCTCCAATGGCATGCGTCAAAAGCTGCAGAACTGATGCCACTAAGGGGCCGTTCCGAAACAAGGTGCGCTGGCGGCTGAATCGGTGGCGCCGCCGTGCTCACGCGGACGACAGCCTCAAAGCAATGCCGCGCTGCGCTCCGCGAGCAGTTCGCGCAGCACCGAGCGGTGGCACCAGGCTTCGTCCTCGCAATAGCAGCCGATGGCAAAGTCGGTTTGGTGCGACAGCGCCGCCAACAGATCGAGCACGCGCGCGGGCTCGGGCTTGTTCATCTCGGCGCGGAATTTGCGGGTGAACGCGGCCCACGCCCTGGCGTCGCGTTCGTGCTGCGCCTGCAGCGCCTGACCCACCAGTTCCCGGCCGGGCGAAAGCAGCGGCAGCCAGACATCGTAGAAATCGCGGCTGGCGAACTCGGTTTTCGGAACGCCGCGCGGCGGCTGGCGCACCGTGCCGATGCGCAGGCCCTCGTTCCTCGCCCGCTTCGTTCCCAGCCTGACGATCCTGACCGCCATCGCGTGCCCCTCGCTGATAGTCTGGTCACCATCATAACCGATTGTCATTGCCGGCGATCGCCGCACGCAGCCGCGCGGCCACCAGCTTGAAGTCGTGCGGCTTCGGGATGATCGGGTTCCCGCTGCAGAGGTCCGTGCCCGCTCTGATGTTGTCTCCCGTGGTGATGAGCACGGGCACGCCGGGGCGGTTCTGCCGGATCCAGCGCGCCAGGCCGAAACCGTCCATGACGCCGGGCATGCGCACGTCGGTCAGCACGGCGTCGATGGGGATTTCGGCCGCCTCCAGCAGCGCGACCGCTCCGGCGGCGTCGGGCGCGTGGTAAACCGCGAACTCGCAGTCCTCGAGGTAGTCCGCCAGCGCGATGCGCACCAGCGCCTCGTCCTCCACCACCAGCACGGCGGGTTTGCGCGCCTTGGGTTCCGGCCGAACCGCGTCCTTGAGATCGAACATCCGGGATTCCCCCTGCAGCCGATTTGCAAAACGGCCTCGATGCGCCGGGGTTCCCGCGGCAGCGCATTGCGTGCGTGCGTCGGCGTTCGGCGCTGGTGTCGCAGGGCTTGAAGCACTCGAGTCCCATTCCGCCTTCCGGAGACGCCATTTCACCCTGCCGGCCGTTTTCCGTATTCGAAGAACAAATGTACCGGACGGAATTCGGACAGGTATGGGCCATGCTGGAAACCGGAGGGATGGAGGTGCGACGGGAGTCCGAAAGCGACTGTCACGATCTTGGGCAAGACTGGGGAGTGGAGATCCAGGGCTTGATTCCGGCCTCTGCGCCGCATCGCGGCCACGAAGTTGTGCGCCTTGCCCGGCTCCGCCTTGCGCGCCCGTTGCACGCTGCCTAAACGAGTCGGGTACCACGAAGAGCTGGCCCCATGCCGTCTGACACCCCGCCCCTCACCTACAAGGATGCGGGCGTCGACATCGACGCGGGCGAGGCCCTGGTGGAGCGCATCGCCCCCGCCGCCAAGGCCACGCGCCGGCCCGGCGCGGATGCGGAACTGGGCGGCTTCGGCGGGCTGTTCGACCTCAAGGCGGCGGGCTTTGCCGATCCGGTGCTGGTAGCTTCCACCGACGGGGTCGGCACCAAGCTCAAGGTCGCGATCGAAACCGGGATTTACGCCGGCATCGGCCAGGATTTGGTGGCGATGTGCGTCAACGACATCGTGGTGCAGGGGGCCGAGCCGCTGTTCTTCCTCGACTACTACGCCACCGGCAAGCTCGACGTTGCCGCCGCCGCAGTGGTGATCGAGGGCATCGCCAAGGCCTGCAAGGCGTCGGGCTGCGCGCTGATCGGCGGCGAGACGGCCGAGATGCCGGGGCTTTACGCGCGCGGCGATTTCGATCTGGCCGGCTTCGCCGTGGGCGCGGTCGAGCGCGGGGCCGTCCTGCCCAAGACGGCGGCGATGCGCGCGGGCGACGTCGTGATCGGTGTGGCGTCGTCGGGCGTGCATTCGAACGGCTATTCGCTGGTGCGCCGCGTCGTCGAGCAGGCGGGTGTTTCTTACGATTCCTTCGCGCCCTTCGCCCATCCCATGACCATGGGCCAAGCGCTGATGGCCCCGACCCGGCTCTACGTCAAAGCCGCGCTGGCGGCGATCCGCGCCGGCGGCGTCAAGGGGCTGGCCCACATCACCGGTGGCGGCATCACCGAGAACACGCCGCGGGCCTTGCCGCGCGGTCTCGATGCGGAGATCGACCTCGGCGCGTGGGTTCTTCCGGGTGTGTTCGCGTGGCTGGCGCAGGCGGCTTCCATCGCGACCGAAGAGATGCTGCGCACCTTCAACTGCGGCATCGGCCTCGTCGCGGTGGCGAGCGAAAAACAGGCCGGCGCGGTCATCGAGGCGTTCCAGCACAACGGCGAGAAGGCCAAGCGTATCGGCTTGCTGGTGCCCGGCGAGGGCGAAGCCAAGGTGCGCTATGTGGGGAGACTGAATCTGTGACCGGCTGGCCCAAAACCTACGGCCCCCCGCCCGTCTTGCCCGGGCGCTGCGCGCGCGCGCTCTTCGACCTCCCCGCGTTGGGGGAAGTGAAAAAGAACGAGGTCTTGCCTCCCCCTGGCGGGGGCGAGCAGCGACAGCGTGCGAGCGGCGCAACGAGAGAAGCGCGTTGCCTCGAGTGGGGGGAAAGCCAATGACGAAGAAACGCGTCGGCATCCTGATCTCCGGCCGCGGCAGCAACATGCGCTCGCTGATCGCGGCGGCCTGCGATCCCGCGTTTCCCGCCGAGATCGAGCTGGTTGTCTCCAACGTCGGCAACGCCGAGGGGCTCGCCTATGCCGCGGCGGCCGATATCCCTACCATCGTCATTCCGCACAAAGCCTATGAATCGCGCGAGGACTTCGACCGCGCGGTGGATCAGGCGCTGGTCAATGCGGACATCGACATCGTCTGCCTGGCCGGTTTCATGCGCATCCTGTCGGGCTGGTTCGCGCGCCGCTGGCAAGGCCGGCTGATCAACATCCACCCTTCGCTGCTGCCGCTGTTCAAGGGGGTGCACGTCCACGAGCAGGCGTTGCATGCGGGCGTGCGGGTGTCGGGCTGCACGGTGCATTTCGTAGTGCCCGAACTCGACGCCGGGCCGATCATCGCCCAGGCGGCCGTGCCCGTGGAGATCGACGACACCGCGGAATCCCTGGCTGCGCGGGTGCTGGTGCAGGAGCACAGGCTCTATCCTGCGGCACTGAAACTTCTCGCCGAAGGTCGGGTGCGCCTTGAAAATGGCCACGCAGTGTTTACGTCGCCTGCATGAGGCTTTGAGCGGCAAGAGGGGATCATGGCTGAGGAACACAAGCGCGGGGTGATGTCGCGCATAGCGGTGCTGCGGTTGCTGGCGTTCTTTTTCGTGCCGGCCTTCGTCTACGGCATCGGCGGCCTGACGATCATGCGCATCACGCCGCTTCTTGCGGCCGACATCCGCGACGTTTTCCGCGTCGGCAGCGCGGTCGTGGTGGGCGCGCTGGTGATCGTCACGTACCTGCTGCTCGTCAGGCACATGGAGCATCGCCCGGCGAAAGAGCTGGCGCCGCTGCGCGGATCGGCGCTGCTTGCCGGCGGCATGCTGATCGCGTTCGTGATGTTCTGCGTGGTGTACGGCGTGCTCGCGGGTCTGGGCGATGCGCACTGGCGCGGCATTCTGGGCTACGGCCATGTCGGCGCCTTTGTCGCGATGGCGATCATGTCGGGCGTGGGCGAGGAGATCATTTTTCGCGGCGGGATGTACCGCATCCTCGAGGACGCCTTCGGTTCGGGGGCGGCGCTGATCCTCTCGGGGGCCGCGTTCGGCGCGATGCATCTGGGCAATCCGCACGCCACGATGATGAGCGCGGCGGCGATTGCACTCGAAGCGGGCGTGTTGCTCGGCGCCGCCTATGCCGCCACCCGCAGCCTGTGGCTGCCCATCGGCATCCATATCGGCTGGAACTTCACCGAAGGCGGGGTGTTCGGCGCCTCGGTGTCGGGAAGCAAGGCAGGCCAGGGCATCCTCGATTTCCCGCTCACCGGGTCCGACACGCTGACCGGTGGCGGCTTCGGGCCGGAGGCATCGGCCGTGACGGTGGCGATCTGCCTCGTGATCGGGATCGTCTTCGTTGTCCGCACGGTCAGGCGCGGGCGCTGGGTGCCCGTCTCGTTCCACATGCTGCTGGATTAGACCAGGGAGCCCGCGTCAAGTTCCTTGCGCCAGTGCGCCTCGCGCTCCTTGAGCAAGACGGGACGAGCAGTTCGTTTTCGTCGCTGATTTGCTCCAGCAGCTCGAAAGCGAACGACGCCTTGCCGTGGGCGTTCCACGCCGCTTGCATTTCTCTGTTCGGGAACGAACCAATCTCGAGCTGGAACCACACGGCCGTGCGCTTGCGCTCCGGTTCCGGCGCCTTGCCGACCCAGACTTCGCCCGTCGCCGTGCGGCGCACCGCGAAGATGCCGGCCCTGGGCTTCAGCTCCTTGTACTCGCGCGCGAGGTCCTTCTTGCGTGCGTTATCCACTGGCGATCTCCTCGGACACGGCCCAGAGCTTCTCGGCGTCCGCATCGTTCTGCGCGGCCGCCGTCGGCGTGGCGAGCGCACACTTGTAATAGTAGCCCCCGCTGTGGCCGGCTACCGCCTCCGACGACGCCAGATACACGATCGTGCGCGCGCCCGCTTTTGGCGTGATGGCCGCGATCTTCTTGGCGATGCCGAAGCCCAGGCCCATGAAGCCGTCGTTGTTGCCGCCGAAGCGGGTATCGACGAAGCCCGGATGCAGGCAGTTCGCCGTCACGCCGCTGCCGGCGAGCCGCCGCGCCAGCGCCCGCGTGAACAGGATGTTGGCGAGCTTGCTGGTGCCGTAGACGCGAAGGCCGCGGTAATTGCTCTTCGATTGCAGATCGTCGAAATCGATGCGGCCGTACTGATGGGCATCCGACGCCGTCGAAACGACGCGCGCGCCCGGCGTCGCCTTCAGTCGGTCGAGCAGACCTGCGGTCACGACGAAGTAGGCCATGTGATTGAGCGCGAAGGTCATTTCGAGGCCGTCGGCCGTTTCGCAACGCCGGGCGAACAACGCGCCCGCATTGTTGACCAACACGTCGATGGTAGGCTCCGCCGCGGCGATCTCGGCGGCCACGCGCTTCATTTCGGCAAACCGCGACAGATCGGCGTAGTGGACCGTGTGCTGCGCATTCGGGTTGGCGCCGCCGATATGAGTCAACGCCGCTTCCGCCCGCAGCCGATCGCGCGCGATGAGCACGATGCGCGCGCCCATGGCGGCGAGCCGCTCGGCCGCCACTGCGCCGATCCCGGACGTCGCACCCGTGATGACGACGGTCTTGCCCTGCATGGTCCCCTCGCGCATTCGACGCGGCGCGATTATCCCACGATATCGAGATCGCTGAAGAAGAACTTGATCTCGACCGCGGCGGTTTCGGGCGCATCGGAGCCGTGCACGGAGTTGGCTTCCATCGACTCGGCGAAGTCCTTGCGGATGGTGCCGGGAGCCGCCTTGGCCGGATTGGTGGCGCCCATCACTTCGCGATTCCTGGCGATCGCGCCCTCGCCTTCCAGCACCTGCACCACCACCGGCCCGCTGGTCATGAAGGCCACCAGGCTGCTGTAGAAGGGCTTGTCCTTGTGGACGGCGTAGAACGCCTTGGCCTGCGTTTCCGTGAGGCGGATGCGGCGCTGCGCCACAATGCGTAGGCCCGCCTTTTCGAACCGCGCGTTGATTTCGCCCGTGACGTTGCGGCGCGTCGCGTCCGGCTTGACGATGGAAAGCGTGCGTTCGATGGCCATGACCTGCTCCTCGCGAAAAGCGCGGGTATTAAGCACACCAACACCTTCCCGCCAACCCCACCGCCATGGCCGGGGCTTGACCCGGCCATCCATGCCAGACTTAAGAAGACGGCCGGGTCGCGCTTCCCCCGCATCAAGTGCGGGGTCGCTGCCCGGCCATGACGGGTTCTAAGGCCGCCCCATGCTGGTGATCGACAACCTCACCGTCCGCATCGCCGGGCGCGTTCTGCTCAACGGCGCCTGCGCCGCGCTGCCGGCCGCCCGCCGCATCGGCCTCGTGGGGCGAAACGGCGCGGGCAAATCGACGCTGCTAAAGGTGATCCAGGGCCAGCTGTCGGCCGACGCAGGCGAAGTCGGCATGCCCAAAGGCTGGCGCATCGGCGCGCTCGCCCAGGAGGCTCCCTCGGTGTCTGCCAGCCTGATCGATACCGTGCTCGCCGCCGACACCGAGCGCGCCGCCCTCATCGCCCGTGCGGAGCACGAGAAGGACGGCCACGCCATCGCCGACATCCACGCGCGCCTGCACGCCATCGATTCGTATTCCGCCCCGGCCCGTGCGGCGGAAATCCTGGCCGGCCTCGGCTTCAGCGAGGATGAGCAACAGCGGCCATGCTCGGAGTTCTCCGGTGGCTGGCGCATGCGCGTGGCGCTCGCCTCGATCCTGTTCGCCGCGCCCGACCTGTTGCTGCTGGACGAGCCGACCAATTACCTCGATCTCGAAGGCGTGCTGTGGCTGGAGGACTTCCTGCGCAAGTACCGCGGCACCGTGGTGATCGTCAGCCACGACCGCGACCTGCTCAACACCGCGGCCGAGTTCATCCTGCATCTGGAGCACGGCAAGCTGACGCTCTACTCCGGCGGCTACGACACGTTCGTGGAGACCCGGGCGATGAAGCGCGCGCTGGACACGGCCACCGCCAAAAAGGTGGAGGCGCGCCGCAAGCACCTGCAGAGCTTCGTCGACCGCTTCCGCTACAAGGCCACCAAGGCGCGCCAGGCGCAAAGCCGCATCAAGATGCTGGAGCGGCTCACGACCGTCGACGTGCCCGTCGACGAGCACACCGCGCCGATCCGCCTGCCCGAAGCCACCGTGGCGAGCCCGCCGTTGATCACCCTGGAGGACGCATCGGTTGGCTATGTCCCCGGCAAGCCGGTTCTCACGCGTCTGTCGCTGCGCTTTGACCCTGACGATCGTTTTGCGCTGTTGGGCAAGAACGGCAACGGCAAATCGACGCTGGCCAAGCTGCTGGCCGGCAAGCTGGAACTGATGGGCGGCAGCGCCGCGCGCGCCAAGAAACTGGTGCCGGGCTATTTCGCGCAGCATCAACTCGAAGAGCTGAATGGCCATATCACGCCGATCGACACGCTGGGGCTGCTGCGGCCGAAGCTGTCCATGCTGGAGTTGCGCACGCAGCTCGGCGGTTTCGGATTCTCCGCCGACAAAGCGCAGACCAAGGTGGCGAACCTGTCCGGCGGCGAGCGCGCGCGGCTGATGCTGGCGCTGGCCACGCTCGACAAGCCCAACCTGCTCATCCTCGACGAGCCCACCAATCATCTCGACATCGACGCGCGGGGCGAACTCTTGGCCGCGCTCAACGATTTCGACGGCGCCGTAGTGCTGGTGAGCCACGATCGGCGTCTGATCGAGGCCACCGCCGACCGCTTGCTGCTGGTGGCCGACGGCCAAGTGAGGCCCTTCGACGGCGATCTCGACGACTATCGCCGCTACCTGCTTGCCTCCGAGCCGGTGCCGGTGAAAGCCGCGGCTGAGCCGAAACAGACCAAGGAAGACGCCCGCCGCGAAGCCGCCGAGAAGCGCCGCCGCCTGAAGCCGCTCAAGGACAAGGTGGAGGCGGCCGAGCACCAGATCGCCGCGCTCAACGCCGAAATCGCCAAGCTCGACGCGGCGCTGGCCGACCCGCTCCTGTTCGTGCACGACCCAAAGAAAGGCACCGCCGTCTCCAAGAAGCGTGCCGAAGCGGTACGCAAGCTCGCCGCCGCCGAAGACCGCTGGCTCTCCGCGCACGAGGACTACGAGCAGGCGGCGGCGGAGATTGCGTAAGCGGGCGACTGGCCAGTCGCAAGTTGCTTGTGCCTTGTTCGTCATGGCCGGGCTTGACCCGGCCATCCAGCGGCGAGGCGACATCGTGCGAGCGCGAGCCAAAACAAGGACTGGATGGCCGCCGCCCGGGTGCGCCTTCGGCTTCGCCGCGGCAAGGGTGGCCATCAAGGGTGGCCATGACGATGAAGAGAATGTGACGAGTTCTCGATTTGGGAAACTAGATCGCGGCCAGCCAGTTTCCGAAAATCTGCTGCGCCTGGCGTTCGACGATTGGCATCACGCCGGCGGTCTGCGCGCGCAAATCCGGGATCGAAATGCCGGCGCTTGCCAGCTCGCAGGCGTGACCGACAAACCATCGCTCCAGCCCGCGCGGATCGACTTCCACATGAAACTGCAGCGCCAGCGCGCGGGGGCCGTGGGCGAACGCCTGGTTTTCATACACCTCGCTGCTCGCCAGACGCACGGAGCCGTTCGGCAGGTCGAAGGTGTCGCCGTGCCAGTGCAGCACGGCCGCGTCGGCGGCGTTGAGCGGCGCCAGTGCCGATGCCTTGCCCTGTTGCGTCAGGGTGACGCCTCGCCAGCCGATCTCCTTGGCTCCGCCGAAGAACACCCGCGCGCCCAGCGCCTGCGCCATCAACTGGCAGCCCAGACAAATCCCCAGCGTCGGCTTGCCCGCCGCGAGCCTGCGTTCCAGCACGGCCGTTTCCGCAACAACGAACGGATAGGTCTCGGCTTCATACGCACCGATCGGCCCGCCAAGCACGACCAGCAGCTCCGCCTCGTCCACCTCCGGCGCGGTCAGATCGTCAGTCGCGGCATCGCAGTACGAAACCGACCACCCGGCGTTCTTGAGGACAGGCGCCAACAGGCCAAGGTCCTCGAAAGCCACGTGGCGGATGGCGACCGCGGTTCGTGCATTCATCGGTTTGCCTGTCGCTGGCTGCATTTCACCGGGATTCCCTGCCGCGATTCGTTGCGCGGACACAAGCGATCGCGAGCACGTCGCCCGGGTTTTGCCAACCCGATGACCGACATCAAGCGCATGGGCGTGATGTTGCGCGCGGCAATGGGCTGAATCGAGCCTCGCGGCGGCGAATTGTGCGCTCGTTTTGATTCAAATCCGGCCCATCCGCGACCGCGACAATGATCGGAAAATTGTACGCGACATAAGCAGACAAGAAACGCAAAACACTAGCCGATGCGTTCAGCGCGAGTTCATCACCCTTCGCACCTTCGATTGAAGCGCACCCGCCGCGCGCGACAATGGCACGGGTTTGGTTGGGGCTGGTGCCATGAAGCGCGCATTTTCAGGTTCATTCGCGGTTTCGGCAACTCTTGCGGCAGTGCTGATTTCCGGTTCGGCGTTTGCCGGCCCAAGCTGCGGCGGCCGCGAAGGCGAAGCTGCCCTGCGCACCGCCGCCTTGCAGCAGTACCTGATGGTCGCGGCGCTGACCTGCCAGCGGGTTCCCGCCTACAATGGCTTCGTCGTCGCCCACCAGAGCGAGCTGCAACAGTCCGACCACGCGCTGCTCCGCTTGTTCGTCGGCCGCAACGCCCGCACCGGGGACGCCGACTACAACGCCTACAAGACCTGGCTTGCCAACGCCGCCTCGATGCGCAGCCTGCACGATCCGCAGTTCTGCGCGATCGCCGATGCCGCGTTCGGCGCCGCCACGGAGCGCGACAAGCCGCTCGCCCAGCTTGTCGATGAACGGCCCGTGCCCCTCGATATCAGCCAGGCGTGCGGCCAGCAGACCAATGCCGCCCCGGCTGAGTCGCTGCAGCGCCAGGCTTCGCTCATCGCGCGGTAGTCGCCACCCCGACAAGGCTGCTGTCTGTCCGCGCAGGCGCGTGATAGCCTGCCGCTGCAGCCATGCCGTTCGGAAGGTCGCGACCTTTCGCAAAGGGGGCGCATGAAGAAGCGTTCGGAAATCTGGATGGACAAGCCGGAGGCCCACGATTACGCCGCCGCCAGGGATTATCTGTCGCTGCTGTTCTCCCCGGCGCGCGCCGCTGCGCTGACTGCTAGGCTGCGCCGTGCTCCGCTCATCCGGCGCAAGGCGAAGGACATCCTGCGCGCCAGCGGCCTGCCGCTGCTTCCCGAAGACAACCTGCATGTGCGGGGTGACCTCAAGAAAGTGCGCAAGGGCAACCGGCTGTCGCCCGTGCTTCTGGTGCGGGGCGACGTTCGCCATGGCGTACCGCTTCTCATTGCCGACGGATATCACCGGGTCTGCGCGAGCTGGCATTGCGACGAGAACGCGGGGATCCCCTGCCGGATAACGCCTTGCACCTGACGGCTTCGGCGGTTCAGCCGGGAGCGCGGCCCAAAAGGCGCAGCCACCAGCGGATGCAGCGGTGTCCCGCATCGACGGGCTCGCAATACATCATCGGACAGCCGCCAACGATCGCCTCGATGCCGCGTTCCTCGCACTCCTTCACGGCATCGTTCGAAACGCTGCCGTCGCCGAAGGCGCGGTGGAACCAGACGTGTTTCACGCCCTTTTCGGCGCATTGGCGAACGATTGCGGGCGCCGCACCGGGACCCGTGGCAACCACCACGCCGTCGATCGGGCCGGGGATTGCGACGACGTCGGGATAGCACGGCACCCCTTCCACTTCGTTGGCGTTGGGATTGACCGGAAACACCTCGAAGCCGCTGTCGCGCAGCCGGCGAAAGATAGCGTTGGCGAATTTCCCGGGTTGCCTGGAAACCCCGGTCACGGCGAAGCGCTTGCCGGAAAGAAACGCGGCGACGCTGTTCGGCAGTCTGGCCATGGCTGATCTCTTCCCTAGGTGAAGCTTGCGCCTTTACTACACGCGCGCGGAGCGTCGCGGGCGGGCACAGCTTGTCGCAACACTATCAGGCGCCGAGCTGGTTCTTCGCAATTCGGTACCATTCGCGCTGGCGGCTGCGGTAGTAGCCCGGCGAATGGCGCACGGAATCCAGGATCTCCCGGAACAGCCCCTGCGCCCGCTCGGTGCGGCCGATCTTCTTGAGCAGGATGGCATAGCGGCAGCGCGCTTCCTCGCCCGGATAGCGCGGCACCACGATCTCGAACTGGCGGATGGCGTCCTCGGTGCGTCCGACAAGCTCCAGCGCGCGGGCGTAGTCGAGCTCCGCGTCGGCATCGAAGGCGTTGCGGTCGAGCGTCTTCAGTTTCTCGAAGGCGTCCGCGGCGCCTTGACCGTCGCCCGCCAGCAGCTTGGCCCGCGCCAGCCCGCGCAGCAGCACGGGGTCGCTTTCGCCCAGCGGGCCGTTCATCGCGCTGTCGTACATTTCCACGGCATCCTGGAAGCGGCCGCGCTTGATGCATTCCTCGGCGAAGGCGCGCTTGGCGTCGGCCGAGCCGACGCGTTCGACGTCGCGCAGCTTCTCGCGGTAGTCGCGGCCGGGATCGGCCATGCTGGCGACGTTGTCGGCGAAGCGCCGCGCCGAGGCGCTGCCGAACATGTCCGGCAGGACGGCGAAGATGACATAGGCGGCCCAACCGATGGGGCCGAGGAAACCGATAGCCAGGATCCAATACCAGGAGCGGCCCGTGCGTATGCAGTGATACGCAAAGGCGAGCGAGATCAAAAGGCCGGCGAAACCGAATCCGTAGAACATCGTCCTGGCTGCCCCCTCAGGGGAGATAAGGGCCGCCGCAGGGGCAAATCAACCCTGCTTTTCCCATTTTCCAGTGGGGCTTTCCTTCCAATAGGTGACCTCGTGGCCTGCCGCCTTGGCTGCCTTCCAGGCCGCGCGCGCGCCGTCCACGGCGGCCGGGTCCCGGCCGTCAAACATCAGGACGACGCGGGTGAATGCGCCCGCGCGGTTCCATTCGGGAGGTGGTGCGCCACCCACCAGGAACAACACGTGAGCCCCGTTCGGGTTGCCCTCTTCCATCGTGATCAGCACCGGCTGGCGCGCCGCCTCGCCGTCGCCAGCCTGTGCGTGCGGCAGGAACCCGTCGTTGAAAGTCCACAGCCGCGTGTCGAGCGCATCGGCGCGTTCGGCCGAGTCTGTGCGCACCAGCGCCCGCCAGCCGCGCTCGAGCGTCTTCTCGATCAAGGGCGGCAGCGCCTCGTCGATGGCGCGCCGTTCGAGGTGATAGAAGAGGATTTCGGTCATGCCAGATTCACGCCCGCGTCAATCCTCGTAGTTTTCCGCCACCAGACGATTGAGCAATCGCACGCCCCAGCCGGTCGACCACGACGGGATTAGCGGCTTCCTCTCGTTGTCCTGCCAAGCGACGCCGGCGATATCGAGATGCGCCCACGGCGTCTTCTCCTGCACGAAGCGCTGCAGGAACTGCGCGGCGGTGATCGAGCCTGCGTATTGCCCGCCGATGTTCTTCATGTCGGCGATCTTGGACTTCAACAGTTTGTCGTAAGCGGGGCCCAGCGGCAGGCGCCACACCGGTTCGCCCACCGCCTTGCCGGCGTCGCTCAAGTGCTTCGACAGCCCGTCGTCGTTGGAGAACAGGCCGGCGTGTTCGGCTCCGAGCGCGATCAGAATGGCGCCGGTCAGCGTGGCCAGATCGATCACGAATTTCGGCTTGAAGCGGGTTTGCGCGTACCACAGCGCGTCGGCCAGCACGAGGCGGCCCTCGGCGTCGGTGTTGAGGATCTCGATGGTCTGGCCCGACATCGACTTCACCACATCGTCGGGGCGCTGCGCCGCCCCGTCCGGCATGTTTTCCACCAGGCCGATGACGCCAACCGCGTTGACTCTGGCCTTGCGGACGGCGAGCGTGCGCATGGTTCCGATCACGGCGGCGGCACCGCCCATGTCGCCCTTCATGCCCACCATGCTGCCGCCCGGCTTGAGCGACAGCCCGCCGGAATCGAAGCAGACGCCCTTGCCGACGAAGGCGATGGGCGGGGCGTCCTTCTTGCGCGATCCCTTCCACGTCAGCACCACGAGCTGGCTTTCGCGCTCGCTGCCCTGGCCGACCCCGAGAAGCGCATTCATGCCGAGCTTTTGCATCTCGGCCTCGCCCAGCACCTCTATCCTGAGGCCGGTCTTGGCCAGCGCCTTGGCCCGGCGGGCGAACTCCTGGGGCGAGAGCACGTTGGGCGGCTCGTTCACCAGGTCGCGGGCCAGGAACACGCCGTCCGCAACCGCCTCCATCGCAGTCCAGGCACGGCGCGCGGCAGGCGCCTCCCCTGTCAGGATCGTAATGTTGGCGAGCTTGGATTCATGCTCGTCGAGATTCTTGGTGCGGTACTGGTTGAAGGCATAGGTCTTCATTTTCGCGCCCAGCGCGAGATGCGCGGCCAGCTGCGCGCCCTTGACCTTTGCGCCCCGGGGAGCGTCGATTTCGAACGTGAGGCTGGTTTCGGCCGAGCCTTTCAGCTTGTCCACGGCAGTGGCCGCCACCGTTTCGGCCGCCCCGGTTCCAAAGCCGCCAGGCTTGCCGAGCCCCATCACGATGATGCGGGAGGCCGCAACGCCCGATGGCGCCAGCACCACCAGCACCTGCCCGGACTTGCCCGTGAACTGGCTCGACGACACGGCGCGGCTGATCGCCCCGCCAGAGGCCTTGTCGGCCTTTTCCGCCGCCGGCAGCAGGCCGAGGCCTTCGACTGCGCCCACCACCCAGGCGCCGGATTCGACCGCCCGCGCTGCGGCAAAGTTAAATTGCATTGATTTTCTCCAGTTAACGGGCCGCCTTGCCCAGCGACCGCATGGGAATGCTAAAGAGGGGAATGCTAGTTTAAGTCGAATCGGCCCGGGGGCAAGCGGGCGCACTGGAAGGCTAGAGCATGATCTCCTGGGATGGACGCGTCAGCGCTGCGCGCTGGCGAGGCGAACGCCAGGAGCGGCGCGCTGAGCGATGTGGAGACATCGGTCAAGCGGCGCGACACAGCAGACGCCCGCCGGCGCGCAACCCTTCGGGCCGGGCGATCTTGCGCCGCGGATTCGTCGAAGGGCTTGCCCGTACTCCCCGGTACGCTCCGCGCCCTTATCCAGCCCGCGGACGCAAAATCGCACCAGCGCAGAGGCTTCGATCCCAGGAGATCATGCTCTGATGCCACGGCTTTCGTTCTACGTGCTGAAGCAGTCGCTGGGGCCGGTGGCGCTGTTCGCGTTTCTGATGACCTGCGTCATCTGGCTGACCCAGTCGCTGCACATCCTCGACCTCGTCATCAACCGGGGCCAATCGATTGCGACGTTTGCCTACCTGACGATGCTGATCCTGCCCAGCCTGCTCGTCATCATCCTGCCGCTGGCCTACTTCTTCGGCACGATCTACGCGCTGTCGCGCCTCAACACCGAAAGCGAGCTGGTGGTGATGGCTTCGGCCGGGTTCAGCCGGGCGCAACTTGCGGTGCCCGTGCTGGTCGCCGCCGTCATCGTGATGGCATTCACCTATGTTTGCGGCCTCTATCTGATGCCGGCGGGGCAGCAGGCGATGAACGCCAAGGTGTTCGAGATCCGGGCCAACGTCGGCGCCGCCCTCTATGACGAAGGCACCTTCAACACCCCGGCCAAGGGGCTGACGGTGTTCATCCGCTCGATCGACCCCGACGGCACGTTCCACGGCGCGCTGGTGCACGACAACCGCAATCCGAAGGCGCCCATCACCTATCTCGCCGAAAGCGGCCAGATCGTCCAGACGCCGGCCGGCGCCCGCCTCATCATGCGCGACGGAACGATCGAGCAGAGCACCAAGCGGGGCGCACGGCTGTACGTTTCGCGGTTCCAGCGCGACGTGTTCGATCTCGACCAGTTCACCAACCATACGCAGCCCTCGGAACGCGCCACCAATGAGCGCTATCTCGACGAGCTTCTGAACCCCGATCCGCACCTCAGCCAGCGCATCAAGAACGCGTATTTCGCCGAAGCGAACAATCGCATTTCCCAGCCGCTCTACTGCATCGCGTTTGCGCTGATCGCGCTGGCTGCGGTCGTTCGCGGGCGCAGGGGCCGCGGCGCGCATCTGTTGCGCATGACGGTGGCCTGGTTCGCCGCCATTGGTCTGCGCATCGCGGGATACGGCGTGCAGGGCTTGGCGACCGGCAAGCCGGTATTCTGCATTCTGTTCTACGTCATTCCGCTTGCGGGCGCGCTGGCGGCGATCCTGTTTCTTTCGGGAAACCACCCGAAGAGCGCGCCACCGATTCCGGCGGAGGCGGCCGCATGAGCTGGTCGTGGACGCTTTACCGCTATCTGGCGCGCCAGTTCCTCTTGGGTGTCGGCGTCGTCTATTGCGCGTTTCTGCTGCTGGCCTTCTCGATCGACGTCGTCAACCTGATCGATCGCACTGCGGGGCGCGGGGTCGCCAGCGGCGTGATCGTCGGCATGGCGCTGCTGCAACTGCCCGACCTGGGCCAGAAGATGCTGCCGTTCGCGGTCCTGCTCGGAGGGGTTTTCTGCTTTGTCCGCCTTTCCCGCAGCCAGGAGCTGGTGGCGACGCGGGCCGCCGGCGTGTCGGCCTGGGATTTCCTGATGCCGCCGCTCACCGTGGCGGTGGTGCTGGGCGTTTTCGTGATGCTTGCGGTGACGCCGGTGTCCTCGCGCATGTTGAACCAGTTTTCGGCGCTCGAAGCCAAGTACATCAAGGGCCAGGAATCGCAGCTTTCGATATCGGCCAACGGACTGTGGCTGCGCCAGGGCAGCGAAGACGAGCAGTCGGTGATCCATGCGCTCACCGTCGCCGACCAGGGCGTGCACCTCGACGACGTCATCGTGTTCCTCTACGGGGCGAACGATCACGTGCTGGGACGCATCGATGCGCGCAGCGCGCAGCTCTCCCAGGGAGCGTGGGTCCTGGCGGACGCCTGGGTGAGCGGCCGTGACGGGCTGGTGAAGCACCACGACCGCTACGAAACCAAAACCACGCTGACGCCAGCCCAGATCCAGGAGAGCTTCGCCCCGCCCGATACCTTGTCGTTCTGGGCCCTGCCGCACTTCATCCGCGCGGCCGAGAGCGCCGGCTTCTCTGCCGTCCGCTACCGGCTGTACCTCTACTCGCTGCTCTCGCTGCCGGTGCTGCTGGCGGCGATGGTGTTCATGGCCGCGAGCTTCTCGCTCAAGCTGTCGCGCGCGGGCGGGCTCGGCCGTGTCGTGCTGATCAGCGCGCTGTCGGGCTTCGGCGTCTACTTCTTCACCGATCTCACGCGCGCGCTCGGCCAGTCGGCCATCCTGCCGGCGTGGCTGGCCGCGACGGCTCCCGCGGCAGCTGCTATCCTGATCGGCATGACTCTCGTCTTCCACCAGGAGGACGGTTGATGCGGGGAAGCAAGGCTCTGCTGAACGCCAGCGCCGTTTGGGCGCTGCTGATGCTTGCGCCCGCGACGGACGCCGCCATTGTCCACGTCTCCACCAAGGCTCCGGCGGTGCCGCCCAAGCCGATCACGGCGTCGAGCACCGACAAGCAGATGCTGCTGCAGGCCGACGGCGCCGAATACGACACCAAAGCGCATGTCGTGACCGCGCGCGGGCATGTGGAGATCGATTACCAGGGCCGCATCCTGATGGCGGATGCGGTCTCCTACAACCAGGACACCGACGTCGTCACGGCCGACGGGCATGTCGTGGTGATGGATTCGCAGGGCGATGTCGCTTTCGCCGAGCACGTGACGATGACCGACAAGATGCGCGACGGCGTTTTGAGCGGGTTCGGCGCGCTGCTCGGGACGCACGGGCGCATGGTCGCGGCGAGCGCCAGCCGCAGCGGCGGGCGCTACACCGATGCCCGCCATGTCGCCTATACGCCCTGCCAGATCTGCAACAAGGAGGGCGAGCGCACGCCGGTATGGCAGGTTCGCGCGTTCCGCGTCGTGCATGACCAGGAAGCCCACCGGATCAAGTTCAAGGACGCCACCATCGCCTTGTTCGGCGTTCCGATTCTCTACACGCCCTACCTGGCCGAGCCCGATCCGACGGTGAAGCACGCCAGCGGCTTCTTGATGCCTGACATCGGCAATTCCTCGTCCAACGGCTACTTCATCACCCTTCCCTATTACTGGTCGATGTCAAAGAGCCGGGACGCGACGATCGAGCCGATCATCACCACGCACGGCGGCGAGGTGTTACTGGGCGAATACCGCGAGCGCTGGGACCACGGCGGCATGTGGCTGCAGACCAGCGTCGCCGACAATCCCAACGGCGGGCTAGGCGGCGAGCAGCACCAGACCTATGCTCATCTGTTCGGTTCGGGACGGGCCATGCTGACCGAGCAATGGCAGTTCGGCTATGACGCCCAGCTCACCTCCAACGCCACCTACCTGAAGCGCTACGACATCTCGCAAATCGACCGGCTGGTCTCGGACCTGTTCTTCGTCGGCATGCAGGGGCGCAGCCGCTTCTCGATCGCGGGATATTTCTTCCAGGGGCTGCGCGCCACCGACGACAACCACACCTTCCCGGTGGCGCTGCCGCTGGTCGAATACACCTACATCCCGGAGCACAAATGGGCGGGTGGGCGCTTCCGCTTCGACATCAACGGCGTGGCGCTGTCGCGCGACGTGGGCACCGACGACCAGCGGATGACGGCCGAGGCGCGATGGCGGCTGCCGGTCGTGACGGGCAACGGGCAGCTGTGGACCCTTCAGCTCGACGGACGCGGCGACGTCTACCACACCGACACGCCCACCCCGCTCGTCACCAGCGGGCATTTCGTCGAACGGGGGCTTCCCTATGTCGCGCTCGACTGGCGCTGGCCGTTCATTGCCACCGGCAACACCGGACGATCGATCGTGCTGGAGCCGATCGCGCAACTGGTGGCGCAGCCCTACGGCGGCAACCCGGGCAACATCCCCAACGAGGACAGCCTGAACGTTGAAATCGACGACAACAACATCTTCAGCTTCGATCAGGTGCCCGGTTACGATCTGGTCGAAAGCGGGCCGCGCGCCAATGTCGGCATGCGCGCGGAATCGCGGTTCGACTCCGGCTACGTAGAAGCCCTTATCGGGCAGACGTTCCGGCTCAAGCCCGACCCCGCGTTCGCGACCGGAACGGGTCTTGCGGGCACCAAGTCCGACCTGGTGGGCCGGTTCAGCATCAAGTTCCCGCCTTACATCGATCTGACCAATCGCATCGATGTGGATGAACAAACCGGTAATATTCGGCGCAACGAGGTGTATTTGACCGGCACCTACGGCCGCTCCAGCACCCGCATCAGCTACGTCCAGCTGTCGCCGGCCCTGGGCCTGCCGGGCCGCGAGGAAGTCAACGCGCAGACCGACATTAACTTCTACAGGAATTGGGAGGTCTTTGCGGCCATCCGCCGCGATTTGAAGGCCCAGCAGACCCTCGATAACGAATTCGGCCTTGGTTACGAGGACGAGTGTTTCGGCATTTCCTTGGGCTACCGGCGGAAATACACCGCAGACCGCGACCTTCCGCCGTCGACCTCGTATATCCTCAGGCTGAAGCTGAAGACCACGGAACAGCCGATTGAGCCCTTCAGCCTTTTCCCGGAGGATGTGTTCGCCTACGGCCGTCCTTGATCAAAGTGCGGAATTGCTTATTCTTCGCCCGCGGTTGCGGCAACTCTCATCGTGAAATTGCGTTCATTCATGCTGGCTAGAACTTCTGCTTTTGCCGGGTTGCTCACGGGATTGGCGCTCGTCGCGCTGGTTCCGTGCCGGTCGGCGCCCGCAAATTCCCCCTCCGGCCCGACCCCGGCGGCGGCCCAGCGCGAGGCGCTGGTTTCGCCCGCGTCCGCCACGGGTCCCGCCGAGGCGCCGGAGGCTGCCGCACTGGCCGCCAAGCCGGTGAAGCTGCACTACCAGAATGCGATCGTTGCGCTCGTCAACGATCTGCCGATCACGAGCTACGAGCTGGGCCAGCGCGTGGCGCTGGTCATGAGCACCTCCAACATCCCGCATACGCCGGAAATGGAGAAGAAGGTCCGCGATTCGGTACTCGATCAACTCGAAACCGAACTGCTCCAGCGCCAGGAAGCGCTGAAGAACGACATCACCGTCTCGTCGGTGGAGGTCGACCGATACATCCAGGGAATCCTGAACGACAACCGGCTGAGCCTGGACCAGCTCAAGAGCGTGATGGAGCGCGGCGGCGTCAAGATGGCGACCTTCCGCTCCCAGATCACGGCGCAGATCCTGTGGCAGAAGGCTGTGCAGGATCACTACGCCGGACGCATCAATATCTCGCCCGATCAAGTTGACGCCGAAATGGCGCGCATCAGAGAGGGCGCCAACAAGGCGCACTTCTCCGTATCGGAGATTTTCCTGCCGGTCGAAAATCCCGACCTCGACGACAAGGTGCACAAGCAGGCCGACGACATCGCGGCCCAGCTTCAGCAGGGCGCCCAGTTCACTGCGCTGGCCCGGCAGTTCAGCCAGAGCCCTTCGGCGGCCGAAGACGGCGACATCGGCACGGTCTACGACGGCCAGCTCGCGCCGGAGCTGAACAAGGCCCTGCTCGGCATGAAAACCGGCGAGATGTCGCCTCCCATCCGCTCGATCGGCGGCTACTACATCCTGCTTCTGCGCCAGCGCTATGAGCCGGCCGGCACCAAGATCGTGGAAGCAAATCCCGCCGACACGCCGCTGCCCCCCGTGCTTCCGCTCGGCCGCATCCTGCTGCGCCTGCCGCCCAAGCTGCCGCCGGACGTGCTCGACAAGGCCATGCAGGTGGCCGAGCAGATCCGCGCCGTGACGACGAGCTGCGACATGGCCTCGAAGATTCCGGAGAAGGTTCAGGGCGCGCTGTATTTCGCCCTCGGCAATACCAGGATCGCGGACCTCAACCAGGAAACGCGCGACGCTCTGGCCAAGACGGAAGTGGGCGGCGTGGCAAAACCGTTCAAATCGGATGCCGGCATCGAGATCTTTGTGCGCTGCGAGAAACGCGTCGAAAAGCAGGTGCCCTGGCCGGTGCCCACGCGCGAACAGGTCGAAAACCAGCTCTTCTCCGAACAGATCAGTGCGCTCGCCCGCCGTTACAACCGGGACCTGAGGCGCAATGCCGACATCGAAGTCCGCTGAACCCATTCTGATCACCATGGGGGAACCCGCCGGCATCGGGCCGGAGGTGGCTGTGGCGGCGTGGCGGGCCCTCAACGGGTGCGTGGCAAGCCGCAAGCTGCTGCTCGTCGGCTCGCCCGCGGTGTTCGCGGCCTGCGGCGAAATTCCGCCGGATGCCTTCATCGCGACCGAGGCGACCGCTTATCGCGTGCCCGCCAGGCCCGACCCGGCCAATGCCAAGGCCACGGTGGAAGCCATCGCGCGCGCGGTCGACATGGCGATCCGGGGCGAGGCCGGCGGGCTTGTCACCGCACCGATCAACAAAGCCGTGCTGCTGCAGACCGGATTCCGCTTTCCCGGCCACACCGACTATCTCGCCCACCTGACCAGCACGCCGCGCGCGGTGATGATGCTGGTAAGCGATGCCGTCCGCGTGGTGCCGCTGACCGCGCACGTACCGCTGGCCTGGGTGCCCCGCCTCGTCACCCAGGACGCCATCATCGACACGGCCGAGATCACGCTTGCCGCCTTGAAGCGCGATTTCGCCATCGAGGCGCCACGGCTGGCGGTGGCGGGCCTCAATCCGCACGCCGGCGAAGAAAGCGAGCTGGGCCGCGAGGAGGCCGAGGTCATCGCACCGGCCGTGGCCGAACTGAAGCGGCGCGGACATGCGGTTCTGGGCCCGCTTGCATCCGACACCCTGTTCCACGCTGAGGCCCGCGCCCGCTACGACGCCGCACTCTGCATGTACCACGATCAGGCCCTGATCCCGATCAAGACGCTGTCGTTCTGGGAAGGCGTGAACGTCACGTTGGGGCTTCCCATCGTGCGCACCTCACCCGATCACGGCACGGCGTTCGAGATTGCCGGGCGTGGGTTGGCCGATGCGCGCAGCATGATCGCCGCGGTGAAACTGGCGGCGAAGATGGCCGACTCCCGTGCCTAGAGCGGGCTTGGCTCGGATCGGGCCGTCAAAACAAATGTCATCCCCGGCCGAGCGTCCCGATCCTGAGCTTGGCGAAGGAGTGGGGCGCGAGAGGAAGGGGATCCAGGACGTGAGGCCGCACAGTCTCGAAAAATCGATCTCGCGCGGAGGCGTGGAGCGGTCCGGGCAGACTTCTCATCAGCGGCTCCGCGGCTCCGCATGCCATTCAGTGCCTTCGCGGCGCCGGCCCGCATGGTCAGATACCTGGATCCCCTTGCCCCGACGTGCTCCGCATTGCCGATCATGCTCGGCCGGGGATGACACTTTGTTTGAGTCCACCCTATGACAACGGGCTCCGACGGTTTGCCGCCCCTGCGCGAGGTGATCGCCGCCCACGGGCTGTTGGCGAAGAAGTCGCTGGGCCAGAACTTCCTGCTCGATCTCAATCTCACGCGCAGGATCGCACGCGCCGCCGCCGCGAAGGATGCCGTCGTCTACGAGGTGGGGTCGGGGCCGGGCGGGCTGACGCGCGCGCTTCTGGTCGAGGGTGCCAAGCGCGTGATCGCGGTGGAGCGCGACGAACGCTGCCTTGCGGCGCTGGCGGAAATCGCCGCGGCCCATCCCGGCCGACTCGAAGTGGTGCCGGGCGACGCGCTCGCGCTCGATGAAACCGCCGTCCTCGAACGGCAAGGCGTCGCCGCGCCCGTGCGGATCGCCGCCAACCTGCCCTACAACGTCGGAACGGCGCTGCTGGTGAAGTGGCTCACGTCCACGACATGGCCGCCGTTCTGGCAGAGTCTGACCCTGATGTTCCAGCGCGAGGTGGCGATGCGCATCGCGGCCGCGCCCGGCAGCGAGCATTATGGCCGCCTTTCGGTGCTGGCCCAGTGGCGTTCGCGCCCGAAGATCCTGTTCGACGTCTCGCGCAGCGCCTTCGTGCCGCCGCCGAAGATCGTTTCGACGCTGGTGCGCATCGATCCGCTCGAGGCGCCCGTGGCAGTTGCCGAGCTTGCCGCCCTCGAAGCGGTGACGGCGGCCGCGTTCGGTCAGCGCCGCAAGATGCTGCGCCAGAGCCTGAAGACGCTGGCGGCGAACCCGGAGGCGATGATCGGCGAAGCTGGTATCGCTCCCACCGAAAGGCCGGAGCAGCTTACCGTTGCGGAATTCGCCAGCCTGGCCCGCGCTTACCGTCGCCTGGCGCGTTGAAAGCGCGTTCGCGCGCGTGCGAGAGTGGCTGGGCCTTCTCCCCCAGGTCCTCTTCATGCTCAGCCAGGCCATCGTCGCGTTCGGGTCGCCGCTCCAGGAAATCGAAACGGCGACGCCGGTGCCGCAGGGCAGCGAGGTGCTCATCAAGGTGATGCATTGCGGCGTCTGCCACAGCGACGTGCATCTGCACGACGGATTCGTCGATCTGGGCGCGGGCAAGCGGCTCGCTTTCAATTCGCTGCGGCTGCCGCACACGCTGGGACACGAAATCGAGGGCGAGATCGTGGCGCTCGGCCCCGGGGCGCGCGGCGTGCGCGTCGGCGAGCGGCGGGTCGTCTATCCCTGGGTGGGTTGCGGCGCCTGCTCGGTTTGCCTGCGCGGCGAGGAGAATCTCTGCAGCGAGCCGCGGCAGATCGGCTGCTCGTCCGGCGTTGGCGGCGGATACGCCAGCCATGTGCTGGTGCCGCACCCGAAGTACCTCATCGATTACGGCGCGGTCTCACCCGCGCTGGCGGCGACCTACATGTGCTCCGGGCTCGCCGCTTATTCCGCCATGCGCAAGGCGGGCCAGCCCCTGCCCGGCGAGCAGATTGTCGTGCTCGGATGCGGCGGCGTCGGCATGATGGGCATCGAGTTCGCCAAATCGCTGTTCGGCGCGGCGCCGATTGCCGCCGATATCGACGACGACCGCCTTGACGCCGCCCACGGCGCGGGCGCCGCCGCGCTCTGCAACACCGGCGCCCCGGATGCCGCCAAGCGCCTCCTCGCCGACACGAATGGCGGCGCGTTCGCCGTGGTCGATTTCGTCGGGTCCGAGCAGAGCTTCGATTTCGCCAGCCATGCCGTGCGGCGGGGCGGGCGGATCGTGCTGGTCGGGCTGTTCGGCGGCGCCATGACCATGCCGCTGCCGATGTTCCCGCTGCGCTCGCTCACCGTCATCGGTTCCTTCGTCGGCACGCTCGCCGAGGCCGAGGAGATGATGGCGCTGGTCCGCGCCCGCCAGATCGAGCCCATTCCGGTGGCGACGCGCCCGCTGGCACTCGCCTCGCGCACGCTCGACGACCTGCGCCGGGGCAGGGTCATCGGCCGCGTCGTGCTGCGCCCTTGACCGCGCCCGCCGTCAGCGGTCGTTGGCCTGAATCAGCACGCGGATGTTGGGGCTCGAAGGGCCGGCGAATGCGGAAAAGTGCACGTCGCGCTCGTGCCAGCTCAGCATGCCGCCTATGTTGTCGGGATCGTCCGCAACTGGCTTGCTGGCGCCCTTGACGCAGGCGGCGATGCGCCCCGCCAGGCGGCGCAGGGCCTTGGCCTTGGTTCCGGCCTTGACCGGGTATTCGCAATAGTAATTGGGAAAGCGGTGTCCGTCGCGGGTTGGCTCGTCCCGCCGTTCGATGTAGCAAGTTTGTGCGCCTTCGGGCCATCCGCGCGCGGCAAAGTAGTCGATGGTGTAGTACGGCTCGACGGTCGATCGTTTCTGGTCGGTCTGCTCGCCGCGCAGATCATCGAAGGCGTTGCGCGCATCGGCGACCACCGCCCTGATTCCGATGCAGAACGGGTCGGCCCCGGCGGTCTGAAGGCAGCCGAGAATCGTTGCGATCGCCGCTGCCCAACGAAGATCTTTCATGCGTTGGCGTGTCCTTGAACTCGACACGATATCGTTTCGTTCGACGGCGGCAAACGCACCGCCCTGCCTCAGCGTCCGGCGGCGCGCGTTCCTGACGCTGCGTGCTCATTTCTCATTCATGACGCTGCGGAATGAAGCAAATCCATCTTTCGGCGAAATGAGCGCGCTGTATAAGATCGCGCCGGCTTCGGACGATGATGGGAGGATCGATGTCCAGGAGATTCCTGCTTGTGTTGGTTGCGATGGCGTGCGCGCCAGCCTTGGCCGCAACCGGCGGCATGACGCGCGCCACGGTCGCCAAGACGCATGCCACTCTCAACGTCAGTACCGGCCTGTGGGAGGTAACGGTCACGCCGAAACTGAGCGGCCAGTTGCCGATCTCGGATGCCGAGCTGGCTCGGATTCCCGCGGCGCAGCGCGCCAAGTTCATGGCGGCGATGCAGGGCATGTCGGGCCGCACCCGCAAGATGAGGGAGTGCCTGACCCAGGACAAGCTGAACGAAGGTTTCTCGCTCGGCGATCGCGAAGGCTGCACCTCCACCGTCGTCGCCAACACCGCCAGCGCGATGGAAGTGAGGGAAGCCTGCCAAGGCAACAGCGAAGGCCTCAAGACGGTCGACGTCAAGTTCATCGCCGGCAGCACCACCAGCGTGACGGGCCAGGCCCACATGGTCGTCTCGCGCGGCGGCAAGACGATGAAGATCGACGACTCCATGAGCGGCAGCTGGATCAGCTCGAGCTGCGGCAACGTCAAGGACGTCGAAGTCGTGCAGTGACGGCCGACGCTCAGTTTCCGCCGTTCGCGAACGCCTGAATCAGGGTCCAGTTGAACGTGATCACTTTGGTCGCGCCTGGCATCTTTTGGGCCAGCGGTTCGAGCTCGAGCGAGGAACGCGCGCAATCCTCCACCTGCCACTTCAGTGAATCGCTGCCGGTGGAGAACTGGACGACGGTTTGCGGCGCGGTGTCGGCCGCAAACGTCATGTGCAGATCGGTGATCTCGACGGTCTGCGGCGAAGGATCGACGACGCCTGCGGCCAGAACGCATCTGCGGATATCGGCCGACAGCGCCTCGACGCGCGGATCGGGCTCGACGGCCCCGAAGCGGATGCCGGCGCGCCACGGCGAATCGACCGGCCGGCCGTTCCGGGACGCCGGCTTGTAGCGCCACTCCCGGACGCAGGCGAGCGCCGCCGCGTCGAGCGCGCCATCGCCGCTGGAGTCGAGGACGGCCGGGTCCTTCACGGTGCCCTTTGCCGTGATCGTCAACGCAACCGTGACGATGCCGGCCTTACCTTGCGCTTCGGGCGGAGGCGGACACACGTGCGGCCGTTCCGGAACTGCTTTGGCCTCGGCCGCCGCGCCGAGCACGAAGATGGCGAGAATCGCCGCAATAGTGCATTTCATGTCAGCCCTCCCCCGTCAGGTTAGTGCGTAGCGGAACGTCGGAACATGCGGTGGTGGCCCGCGCCTTACGCCGCGCGCAGCTCCATGGCATCTTCGCGGCGCACAACCTCGCGGAGAATACCCATGGCCTCCTTCGACGCTTGGCGCGATTTCTACGTGATGATCGGAACGGCCGCGGGCGTCATCGTCGGCGCCACGTTCATCGTCGCCACCCTGGCTTCGGACATGGGCGAAAAACGCACGACGGGCATTCGCGGCTTCATCACGCCGACCGCCGTGCATCTCGGCAGCGTGCTCATCGGCTCGGTCATCCTGGTCATGCCGACGCTGACCCCGCTCGTGCTGGCGGTCCTGCTCGGTGCCGGCGGCATCGGTGGTGCGAGCTACGCGATCGCCGTCGTCACTCGCATCAGATCGCTCAAGCTCGACGCCTCGGACTGGGCGTTCTACGCCGTCCTGCCCATCCTCGCCTATCTGGGGGTGGCCGCCGCGGCGGCGATGGCGGGCAAGCGCCTCGAAATGGCGCTTGAGATCCTGGCGGGATCGTTCATGGCGCTCCTGATCATCGGCATGCGCAACGCATGGGACATGGCGACGTTCATGATCACGAGAGACAAACAGGAATAGGGCGCAGTTTTCCGGTCTACGAACTCACCACCGCGATCATGCGGGCGGGCTCCTCGCCCAGGCCGTGGAAGGTGTGGGGCAGCGAGGCGTCGAGATAGGCGCTGTCGCCCTGGGCGAGCCGGTACCTCCGGCCGTCGTAGAACAGCTCCACCGCGCCGTCGAGGATGAAGACGAACTCCTGTCCGTCGTGGGTGATGGCGGGGGCCTGCGCCACCTTGGGATCGAAGGTGAGCAGGAACGGCTCCATCATGTGGCCGGCGGTGCCGGGCCGCGTCAGCGTGGCGTATGCGTAGCTCTGTTCGGTGTCGCCCTGGTCGCCGCCCAGGGACTCGCCGTTGCGGCAGATGGTGAGATGCTCGCTGACCAGCGCGCCGCCGTGCAGGATGCCTTCCATCTTCGAGCCCAGCACGCGGGAAAGCTGGATCACCGCGCCGATGGCGGGCACCGCCGCGCCTTCCTCGTAGGCCTTGAGGCGGCCGGCGTCGATGCCGGTGAGCTTGGCGACCTGGTCCAGGCTCATGTCCTGCGCCTCGCGCAGCGCCTTGATGCGTTCGCCGACATAGCGTCTCATGGACGATCCTCTTCGTTCACCTCGGTTGTCATCCCGGACGCGACGCGGAGCGATCCGGGACCCAGTTCTGAGCATACGCCAGTTTCGCCGTGGGTCCCGGCTCAACGCGCTGTTGACGCAGCGCTTGGCCGGGATGACAGCACTTGCTTTCACTCCTGCCTTCGCGCCGGCACGATGCGCCCCGAAAGCGAACGCAGGTTCTGCCAATATCGGTCGATGGCGGGCCTGAGGTCCGCCGCCGTCAGCCCCGATTTCTGGAAGCGGCGCTGCAGCGACAGGTACATGTCGAGCGCCTCGTCGGAGAAATCCGGCTCGATGTTCACCACGTGCCGCTTGCCGTCGAAAATCTCGTACACCGGAAACAGGCCCGAGCGCACGGCAAGGCGCACCAGCTCGAGCCCCAGCGCAGGTTCCGACTTCCAGCCCGTCGGGCACGGCGACAGCGCGTGCAGGAAACGGAAGCCCCTGAGGTTCAGCGCATGCTTCAGCTTGCGGTGGGCGTCTTCCGCATGCGCGAGCGAGATCGAGGCCGCGTAGGGGATGCGGTGCGCCGCCATCACCGCCAGGATGTCCTTCTTCTGCTCGGGCTTGCCTTCGGGCGTGTTGGTGGTCACTGCGCCCGCGGGCGTGGCCGAGGAGCGCTGGCCGCCGGTGTTGCCGTAGATCTCGTTGTCGTAGCAGAGGAAGAGGATATCTTCGTTGCGTTCGGCCGCGGCCGACAGGCTGGCAAAGCCGATGTCGAAGGTGCCGCCGTCGCCCGCGAAGCAGATGACGCGCGTGTCCTCGCCGTTCATCGCCGCCACGGCCGCAGCTCCGCTGGCCGCGGCGGGCGAACAGGCGAACGTCGTCATCAGCGTCGGCACGCCGAAAGTCGATTGCGGGAAGGTGCCACCCGCCACTGCGCCGCAGCAGGCTGGGATGATGAGCTGAACGGAGTGCTCGCCCGCCGCGTGCCTGAGCGCCTGCAGCGTGATCGACATGCCGCAGCCGCCGCAATTGGTGTTGCCCTTGCGGAAAATGGGCTCGCTGCGGTCGAGCGCCGTCGAGGCCATGCCGCCCAAAACGGGTTCGTTCATCACACGGCCTCCATCACGGCGGGCGCGCCGGCGGTTTTGCGCGGGGCGAGGTCGGCGAGCATCTTCTCGATCTGCTCGGGGCGCACGTCGCCGCCGCCGAGCCCCGCCATGTAGCCCTGCACCACCGTTTCGGGAGCGGCCAGCCCGCGCACGTCCTGCCACAGGATGCCGCCGGTCGAGAGGCTGATATCGCGGTCGATCACGGCGACGGCCTTCCTGCCCGCGAACAGCGCGCGGATGGCTTCGCCTGGAAGCGGACGATAGAGACGCACCCGCACCGCGCCGACGCGCCGGCCGTTGGCGCGACAGGCATCCACCACGCGTTCGGCGGTCAGCCCGATCGTGCCCATGGAGACGATCAGCGTTTCGGCGTCGTCGGCGCGATAGGGCTCCACGGCGTCGGCGAGCCTGCGGGCAAATACCTTTTCGAATTCGCTCCGCACTTCGGCATAGATCTTGGGCACTTCCAGCATGGCCTGATGGTGCTGCCAGCGGTGCATCTCGGTCTGGTGCGGGATTTCGATCTGGCCGAGTGTGTGGGCCGCGTGGTTCATGCGGTGCGGAATGTCGGCGGGCGGCAGGAAATCGTCGACCTGGGCCTGATCGGGCACGTCGGTCTGCGCCACGGTGTGGGAGAGGATGAATCCCTCCATGTTCACCATGACGGGCATCAGCACGCGCTTGTCCTCCGCCAGGCGGAAGGCGGCGAGCACCGTGTCGAACAGTTCCTGATTGTCGGCGCAATAGAACTGGATGAGGCCGTGGTCGCGCAGCGTGAGCGCGTCGCCGTGGTCGGCCCAGATGTTCCACGGCGGGCCCAGCGTGCGGTTGGCCACCGCCATCACCACGGGCAGGCGCAGCATCGCCGCGGCGATGCAGTTCTCGTACATGTAGGCCAGCCCGTTCGACGACGTCGCCGTGAAGGTGCGCGCGCCTGCCGACGCCCCGCCGATGCACACGCCCATGGCGCTGTGTTCGCTTTCGACGCGGACGACCCGGCCCTTGTCGAACGACTGTTGGCAAAGGAACTCCATGCACTCGGTGGAAGGCGTGATGGGATAGACGCCGGAAACGAAACCGCGCCCCTTTCGGTTGGCGCGGCCCGCCTGCGTGGCGGCGAGGGCCGCGGCGTGATTGGCGCTCAGGAGCTCGACGGTCATGGGCCCACCTCCTGCTTCTCGCGCATCTCCATGGCCTGGCGCGGGCATTCCGCCACGCACATGCCGCAGCCCTTGCAATAGTCGGCGTCGACGCGGTAGCCGATCTCGGTGCGCGCGATGACGCCGTCCGGGCACGAGATCAGGCAGGTGTCGCAGTGCGTGCAGCGCCCGCAGGAAAAGCAGCGCTTGGCTTCCTGCGGTCCGGTGATGCCCAGATTGACCTCGTCGAAATTGCCCTTCAGCCCAGGCGGGGCGAATTGCCGGTCGGCGAGCGGAGCGGCGACGTCGAAGTGATCGAAGCGGATCTGGCCGGGCGCCACGCGGCGCGTGCCGTTGGTCTGCGGCTCGGCCTCGTCGAGGATCGCCAGCGCTGCCCGGCGGCCGCCCCCGATGGCATGGGTCACCGTGCCCTCGCCCGTGGCACAATCGCCCGCGAAGAACACGGCGAGCGCCTTACCGTCCTTGAAGGCGCGCCCGTCGCGCACGCTCCAGCCGTTCGGCAGAAGTTCGAGCTCGCTTTTCTGGCCGAGCGCCAAGAGGACCTTGTCGCAGGAGATAAGCGCGGTCCGGTTGGTGACCACCGGGCGGCGGCGGCCGCTGGCATCCGGCGGACCGGGTTCGACCTCAGCAACCACGGCGGCGCGCACCGCATCGGCGCCGGCGAACTCCACCGGCACGCGATGGGTGAGAAGCTCCGCGCCCTCGCGCAGCGCGTCGTGGATTTCCTCCGCGATGGCCGGCATTTCCTCGCGCGCGCGACGGTATACGATCTTCACCGAGGCCGCGCCGCAGCGCAGCGCCGAGCGGGCGCAATCGATCGCCGTATTGCCGCCGCCGATGACGAGGACTTCGCCTTTCAACGCCACGCGCTCGCGCTTGACGCGGTCGAGGAAGGCAAGCCCCTGCTCCACGCCGTTCAGCGCCTCGCCCCTCACGCCCATCGACATGCAGGCGCCGAAGCCGACGCACACGACGACGGCATCAAAGTCCTTCGCGAGCGCTTCGAGTTCCGCCTTGCCGATGCGCGCGTTGCACTTGGCGGCCACGCCCAGCCTGAGAATGCAGTCGATGTCGCGCTTGAGCGCATCGGGCGGCAGCCGGAAGGCCGGAATGCCGCTGCGCAGCACTCCGCCGAGCGCCGGCCCGGCCTCGAAGATCGTCGCACCATGGCCGCGCATGGCAAGCTGGAACGCAGCCGAGAGGCCCGCCGGCCCGCCGCCCACCACCGCCACGCGCTTGGGCGAACCCGTGATGTTCGCCTTAAGGTCCTGCGATTGGTGGTCCGCGATATAGCGTTCCAGTCCGCGGATGTTGACCGCGCCGTCGAAGGCCGCGCGGTTGCAGTTCTGCATACAGAACGACGGGCACACGCGTCCGCACACGCTTGGCAGGGCCTGGGTGCGCCGCAAGATCGCGGCGGCCTTTTCGATGCCGTCCTTCTTCAGCGCCTGGATGAACCCGACCACGTCGTTGCCCGCCGGGCAGGCGAGATTGCACGGTGCGGAATGTTCCAGATAAACGGGCAGCTGATTGCTCCAGGTGCCGGTCTTCAGCGTCGCCGGAATGTCCCGGAAGTGTTCGGTCTGTGCGGCCACTGGCTGTGGCGCGGCGGCCGCAGCCGGGGCCGGCGCGGGTTCGGCGCCGCGCACCGGTTCGGCGATCTCGACCTGCTCGTAGGCGTGCTGCGCCGCGGCGAGATCGCTGTCGAGGCCGAGCGAGGCGAACGCGGTTTCAAGCACCTTGAGCTGCAACCCCAGTGCGCGCGCATAGGCTCCCAGGATGGTGGTGTTGATGATCACCACGGCGGCGGAGCCGATGCCCTGCTCGCGGGCGATGGCCGTGGCGTCCACCACGGCGAAGCGATAGGGCGCGAAGCGGGCGCCGAAGCTGTCAAGGCTTGCGGGCGTGTTCAACAGCAACAGCGCGCCGGGTGCCACGCCCTGCAGCACGTGCGGGCCCATCAGCCCTTCGTCGAGCACCAGCAGGTGGCTCGGGTCATACACCTTGTTGTGGTTGAAGATGGTGGTGCGGTCGACGCGCGTATAAGCCTGCACCGGCGCACCGGAGCGTTCGCTGCCGTAATCGCCGAAAGTCTGCACCGCCATGCCCATCTCGGTGAACAGCGCCGCGATCAGCTTGGCGCAGGTGACGCCGCCCTGGCCGCCGCGCCCGTGCACGCGCACTTCGAGCGGCAGCGTCAGGCCCTGCGGCACCGGGGCGGTTTTGGCCGAAGCTGCGGCCCGATCCGTGGTGTGCATCAAGTCTCCCGCCTGGAGGGTGGCTTTCTAGACCTGACTCGGGTCCTGAACATTGATTGTCGGCAAAAGCCCGGTCCCCGCCATGGGACCCGTCGGCGCAAGCGCCGTCATCGTTTGCAGCGCGTAAGATTATGAGGCAGCCGAGCGCGCGCGCGACGCGAAAGGTCCCCCGCTCGACTTGACCGAAACAATTGTGCCCGCGGAATGCCTGCAAAAACGCCGGGCCCGCCCCGCGGCCGGCGCGCCCTCGTCAGACTTCGCGTCCGCCGTCGTCGCGGCTGCCGCCGTCGGCGGAGATGTAGTGCGCCGAAATCCACCGGTAGACGGGCAGGCCAAGGCCCTCAGCGAACAGGTAGGCGGGCGGTTCCTCTTCGGCCAGCTTCTCGATGCTCAGCTTGGCCGGCAGGCCGTCCGCCACGCTCATCCGGTTCTGCGCCGGAAGCTGGCGCAGCCGCTCGACGCGGCGGCTTTCCACCTTGGGCGTGCCCTCTTCCGAATCGCAGGAGTAGTGCGCGGCGACCTCGCCGTTCTCCCACAGGCAGGCGAACCACATGTGGTCCTCGGCGTAGATGTATTCGAGCACCCCCCTGCCCGCGATGGTGGACAGTGCGCCGCCGAATTTCGTCAGTGGGCCGGCCAGGAAGCGATGGCCGGGGCAGGCGTTTTCGTAGGGAACGAAGCTCACCCAGCCGTTGTCGGAGGGTCCGTAGAGCCGGCCTTTCATGCCGGCCGCCTTCAGTTTTTGGCAGAGCGTGTCCAGGTCCGAGTTCGGGAAGTGGAAACTCTCGCTGAACTCGCTCATCGCTAGTCTCCCCGTATCAATCGCTCGACGAAATCCGGTATGCCGGGCTGGCGCGTGCGCTTCAACCGCTCGGCTTCCAGGATGATGTCGACCTGCGCCTGGGCGCGCACGACGTCCTCGTTGACGATGACGTAATCGTATTCGGCCCAGTGGCTGATCTCGTCGTCGGCCTTTGCCATGCGCTTGGCCACCACGTCGGGCGGGTCCTGCGCGCGCGCCTTCAGACGGCGTTCCAGCTCGTCGCGCGAGGGCGGCAGCACGAACACCGTCACCACGTCGTCGCGCGCCTGCTGACGGAGCTGCTGGGTGCCCTGCCAGTCGATGTCAAACAGCACGTCGCGGCCCTGGCGCAGGGCCTCGAACACCGGCTGCTTCGGCGTGCCGTAATGATGGCCGAACACCACCGCATGCTCGAGGAATTCGCCCGCCTCGACCATGGCGCGGAACTCCGCCTCGGTCTTGAAGAAGTAGTCGCGGCCGTCCATTTCGTTGGGGCGCTTGGGGCGCGTGGTGGCCGAAACGCTCATCACCACGTTGTTCTCGCTTTCGAGCAGCCAACGCGACAGCGTCGTCTTGCCCGCGCCCGAAGGCGACGACAGGACCAGCATCAACCCGCGGCGTTTGATTTCAACGGTCATGCAGACGGTCCCACCGAAATTTCTCATCCCGGGCGAGATTCCTGAGCGAAGCGGAAGAAAGCGAAAGCCGGGGCCCACTTCGAAACATGTGCGGGCTCGGACGTGGGTCCCGGCTCGCGTGATCGCGTCCGCTCGCCGTCGCTCGCGGACTCGGCCTCTTGGCCGGGATGACATTGTCACTCCACATTCTGCGCCTGCTCGCGGAACTGGTCGATCGCCGCCTTGAGATCGAGGCCGATGCGCGTCAGCTCGACGTCGGCGGATTTCGAACACAGCGTGTTGGCTTCACGGTTGAACTCCTGCGCCAGGAAATCGAGCCTGCGGCCCACCGCTTCGCCGGAGGCAAGCAGCCGGCGCGCCTCGGAGGCGTGCGCGTTGAGCCGGTCGATCTCCTCGCGGATGTCGGCGCGCGTGGCCAGCAGCGCGATCTCCTGCGCCAGCCGCTCGGGCGCCACCGTGCCGGGCACCATCAGATCGTTGATCTGCTGGGTGAGGCGGTCGCGGATGGCGGCCGGCTGCGCCACGGCGGCAAGTCCCGCGGAACCCGTGAGTCGCGCGATCTCGCCGATCTGGGCATTGAGCACCGCGGCGAGCTTGGTGCCTTCGTTCCTGCGCGCCTTGGCCAGGGCGTCGAAGCAGGCCGCCAGCGTTTCGAGGATGGCGGCGTCGCGGCCGCTGCGCTCCGCATCGGGGCCGGCGAGTTCCTCGTCCTGCACGATGACGCCCTTGAGCGCCAGAAGCCCGTCGACGCTGGCGGGACGCAATCCGGTTTCCGCCGCCACCTCCTTGGCGATCTTGACGGCGGAGGCCAGCGCCGCGGCGTCGATGCGAAGCCCGCGGGCGCCCAAGCCCGGATCATAGGTCAGCGTCGCCTGGACGTTGCCGCGCTTGAAGCGGTCCCCCGCCAGCACGCGCGCCGCCGGCTCGATGGCGTCGAAGCCCTGCGGCAGGCGCAGGCGAATCTCCAGTCCGCGTCCGTTGACGCTGCGCGCCTCCCAGCGCCAGCGGGCGGTTTCGCGTCCGCCGTGCGATTCGGCAAAGCCGGTCATGCTGACGACGCCCATCACGCGAACTCCTGGAATCGGAAGAACAAGATACTTCCGTCGCACGGTTTCGCGAAATACCCGCTCGCCGCGCGGCAACCTTCATCTTCCCCCACCCCGCTCCTCCTTCGCTGCTCCGCGGCTTCGGAGGATCGACCCTGCCCGCGTTGGGGGAGGGCAAGACCAATGCAAAATCCCGACTTCCCCCTGGCGGGGAGGTCGATCCGGCGAAGCGGAGCGAAGCCGGATCGGTTGGGGAGAGGGCGCAGTGCGGCCTGTCAGTTTTCCCGCAGGTGGATCTTGCGCCACTTGGCGACGTTTCGGGCCTGCTCTTCGGGCGTGGCGGCGAACACGTGCCCGCCGGTGCCGTCGGCCACGAAATAGAGGTCCCTCGACTGGGCCGGATCGAGCACGGCGGCAAGCGAGTCCTTGCCGGGGTTGCAGATCGGCTCAGGCGGCAGACCTGCGATGACGTAGGTGTTGAAGGGCGTGGGCCTGTCGATCTCGCTCTGTTTGATGCGGCGGCCGATCGGGTAACCCCGCGTGATGCCGTAAATGATGGTGGGGTCGGACTGCAGCCGCATGCCGATGCGCAGCCGATTGATGAACACCGCGGCGATGTGCGGGCGCTCGGCGGCGATGGCGGTCTCCTTCTCGACGATGGAGGCGAGGATGATCGCCTGTTCCTTGGTTTTGAACGGCAGGTTCGGCGCGCGCTTCTTCCACAGCGAGTCGACCAACTGGTCTTGCGCCTTCCCCATCTTGGCGATGAGGTCGGCACGGGTCTGTCCGCGCGGGAACAGATAGGTTTCGGGAAGCAGCGTGCCCTCCGGCGGCACGGCGCCCGCATCGCCCACAAGTTCGGGATCGTCGCGCACGAGGTCGTAGACCATCTGACTCGTCAGGCCCTCGGCAAGCGTGAGCTTGTGCTCGATCGACTTGCCTTCCACCAGGATGTCCATGATCTGGTGCATGGTGGCGTGAGAGGGAATGGCGTACTCGCCCGCCTTGAGCGCCGAGGCCTCGCCCTTGAAGCGAACCGTGAGGGCGAACACGTCGGGACGCACAATCACGCCCGCATCGAAGAGCTGCTGGGCGATCCCGCGCACGTGCGAGCCGGGCTTGATCAGCACGGCGGTCTCGCTCCCCTTGCGTGCGGCGGGTCCGGGCGCCTCGAACGCCGACAGGTCCCATTCGACCGCGCCCGCGACGACGAGGCAGAGGAGAACGACAAGCAGAAGAAACCGTTTCATGGCCTCACCACCCCCACAGGCCACCCGCCATAGTGCAGCGCGCTCACGCCGCCCTGGTCAAGACCAGGCAGGCATTGGTTCCGCCGAAGCCAAACGAGTTCGACATCGCCACGTTAACCTCGCGTTTCTTGGCCGTGTGCGGGACGAGGTCGAGCTTCGTCTCCATGTCCGGGTTATCGAGGTTGAGCGTGGGCGGCAAAATGCCGTCGCGCATGGCGAGCATGCAGAAGATGGCTTCCACCGCGCCGGCCGCGCCGAGCAGATGCCCGACCGAAGACTTGGTGGACGACATCGCCGTCTTGCCCGCCGCGTTGCCGAGCAGGCGTTCCACCGCGCCGGCCTCGATGGTGTCGGCCATGGTGGAGGTGCCGTGGGCGTTGACGTAGTCGACGTCGGCGGGCGTCAGCCCGGCGTTCTTGAGCGCCATGCGCATGGCGCGGAAGCCGCCGTCGCCGTCTTCCGAGGGCGCGGTGATGTGATAGGCGTCGCCCGACAGGCCGTAGCCTTTGACCTCGGCGTATATCTTGGCTCCGCGCGCCTTGGCGTGTTGGTATTCCTCGAGGACGACGGCGCCCGCGCCCTCGCCCATGACGAAGCCGTCGCGATCCTTGTCGTAGGGCCGCGAGGCCTTTTCGGGCGTGTCGTTGTAGGCGGTCGACAGCGCGCGGCAGGCGTTGAAGCCCGCGATCCCCAACCGGCAGATGGCCGCTTCCGCCCCGCCCGCCAGCATCACGTCGGCATCGCCGAACATGATGAGCCGCGAAGCGTCGCCGATGGCATGCGCGCCGGTGGCGCACGCCGTCACCACCGAGTGGTTGGGACCCTTGAAGCCGAAGCGGATCGAGGCATGGCCGGAAACGAGATTGATGAGCCGCCCCGGAATGAAGAACGGCGAAACCCGGCGCGGCCCCTTTTCGTTGAGCAGCAACGTGGTTTCCGCGATGCCTTCGAGCCCGCCAATCCCCGAACCGATCAGCACGCCGGTGCGCTCGCGGTCCTCTTCGGTCTTAGGTTCCCAGCCGGAGTCGGTCACCGCCTGCTGCGAGGCGGCCAGCCCGTAGACGATGAACTCGTCGATGCGGCGCTGTTCCTTGGGATCGACCCACTGGTCGGGATTGAAGGTGCCGTCTGCGCCGTCGCCTTTCGGTACCTGGCAGGCGATCTTGGTGGCGAGATCTCCGGTCTCGAACTTGGTGATCCGCCCCGCGCCGGACTTGCCGGCGATGAGGCGGGACCAAGTGTTCTCCACGTCGCCGGCAAGCGGCGTGACCAGCCCGAGCCCCGTGATAACAACTCTACGCATTGCTGTTGCGAAGGGTCAGGCGTTCGCTTTTTCGATGTACTTGACGGCGTCTCCGACGGTCACGATCGACTCGGCCGCGTCGTCCGGAATTTCGATGCCGAATTCCTCTTCGAACGCCATCACCAGTTCCACCGTGTCCAAGCTGTCGGCGCCGAGGTCTTCGATGAACGACGCTGTGTCGGTGACCTTGTCCGCATCCACGTTGAGATGCTCGACGACGATCTTCTTCACGCGTTCGGCAGTATCGCTCATTGGTGTATCCTTAAGCCTTTCCTTTGCTTCTCGCGCCGCGCTTGCGTTGGACATGGCCCGCGGCAAGGGCCCTCACTTTGTCAAATCCGAGTGGGGGTTGGCCGTTTCGTAACACAAAGCCTTACCATCCGCCACAAGGGTGTAACCTCCTGACATTGCTTTCAGATCATTGCCATCCCGCCGTTGGCATGAACGGTCTGGCCGGTGACGTAGCCCGCTTCGTTGCTGGCGAGGTAGACGACCGCCGCCGCCACGTCCGCGGGCGTGCCCAGGCGGCCTGCCGGGATGCGCGCGCGGATGGCTTCTTTCTGCGCGTCGGTCAGCACGTCGGTCATCGGCGTGGTGATGAACCCCGGCGCCACGCAGTTCACGGTGATGTTACGGCTGGCGACCTCGTAGGCGATCGACTTGGTCATGCCGGCGAGTCCGGCCTTGGCGGCGGCATAGTTGGCCTGACCGGGATTGCCCGTGGCACCCACCACAGAAGTGATCGAGATGATGCGGCCCCAGCGCTTCTTCATCATGCCCCGCATCACGGAGCGGCTGAGGCGGAAGGCGGCGGTGAGGTTCACGGCGATCACCGTGTCCCATTCCTCGTCCTTCATGCGCATCGAGACGTTGTCGCGGGTGACGCCGGCGTTGTTGACGAGGATGTCGATCGGTGCGCCGGCCGCCGCTTCCGCCGCCTTGGGCAGCGCTTCCACCGAGGCGGGGTCGGCCAGATTGCAGACGGCGACGAAGGCTCCGGCGCCCAGCTCGTTCCTCAGCGCTTCGAGCGCGTCGGCGCGCGTGCCCGACAGCACGACGCTGGCGCCCTGCGCGTGCAGGGCCCGGGCGATGGCGCCGCCGATGCCGCCGGAGGCGCCGGTGACCAGGGCCACTTTGCCGGTGAGGTCAAACATCTAGAGCGTCCTCGCGAAGGCTTCCACGTCGGCGGGGCTGTCGAGCGTGACCGTCGAAAGCTCTTTGTCGATGCGCTTGACCATGCCGGTCAAGACCCTGTTGCCGCCGAATTCGACGGTCGTGTCGATCCCGAGCGAGCGCAAGCCCGCCACGCTTTCGCGCCAGCACACGCGGCCCGTGACCTGCTCGACCAGAAGGCGGCGGATGGTTTCGGGCTCGTTGGTTTGGGATGCCGTGACGTTGGCCACCACCGGCACCGCCGGCGGGAGGATCGTGACGGCGGCCAGCGCCTCGGCCATCGCGTCGGCGGCGGGCTTCATCAGCGGGCAATGGAACGGCGCGCTCACCGCCAGCGCGAGCGCACGCTTGACGCCTTTCATCTTGGCGATTTCGCCGGCGCGTTCGACCGTCGCCTTGAGGCCCGAGATCACCACCTGGCCCGGCGCGTTATCGTTGGCGACCACGCACACCGGATTCCTCTCGGTGGGCGGCGCGTCCGCGACCGCCTGCCTGGAAACTTCCTCGGCCAGTGCCACCTCGGCGCCGATCAGCGCGAACATGGCGCCCTCGCCCACCGGCACTGCGCTCTGCATGGCGCGGCCGCGGGTCTTGAGCAGCCTTGCGGTGTCGGCCAGCGTGAACGCGCCCGCGGCGCACAACGCCGAATATTCGCCGAGCGAATGGCCGGCGACGAGGCGGGCATGCTTGGCGGGATCGAGGCCGGCGTCCTTCGCAAGCACGCGGAGAATTGCGATCGAAGCGGCCATAATCGCCGGCTGCGCGTTCTCGGTGAGCACCAGATCGGCGTCGGGGCCTTCCCACATCAGCCGCGAGAGATTCTGCGACAGTGCGTCGTCGACTTCCAGGAACACGTCGCGCGCGGGCGCGAACGCGTCGGCCAGCGCCTTGCCCATGCCGACGGCTTGGCTGCCTTGCCCGGGGAAGATGAATGCCCGCGTCATCTGCAAATCCATCGCCGTCATCCTGAGGTGCCCGGCGCTTGCTCCGAAGGTCTTTGCGTCAGCACTTCCGTTTGACGCGCCGGGCCTCGACGGACGGCGCGCCTCGAAGCACGCGAGACAAATCAAGCACCGCGCACGCTGTCAAGCGCGCGGCGGCGTGACACGAAATCCGCTCCTAACGACCCTCGCGCGCGACTCGTGCGAGTTCTTCACTGCCGTAGGCCGCAAGAAAAACGCCCGCGATGCGGCGCGCTTCCAGCTCGATCGAGGCGGCATCGACCTTCTGCACGACGCTCCACAGCCGCTGCTTGTGCAGGTTTCCGGCGCACAGATCGAAGAACACTTCGGCCGCGAACATGTTGCTGGAGGGGCGCAAGAGGCCGGCGTCCATGGCCTTTTGGAAATAGCCCGCAAGCTGCTTCAGACCGCGCCGTACGGTGAGGCCGTAGGCCATGCGCCCCATTTCCGGGAAGCGCCCGGACTCGGCGATGATGAGACGATGGCCCAGGATCATGCGGTCGGAAACGAGCACGGTGAGGAAGCGTCGCGTCAGCTCGGTGAGGTCGGCGCGGAAGTCGCCGCGCGAAGGCGTGACGCGGAACAGCCCCTCGATGAGAAACTCGCTTTCACGTTCCGCAACAGCCTCGAACAGCGCCTGTTTCGACGGGAAGTAGCTGTAGAGCGTGGCCTTGGAGCCGCCCACTTCCGCGGCGATGCGCGACATCGAGGTTGCGGAATAGCCGTCCCTCAGAAAGGCGCGATGGGCGACTTCGAGAATCGCGGCGCGGCGCTCGTCAGGGCTGGGCTTCTTGGCGTGTTCGGCGGCCATGCTCGCTCTCTATTGGTGACCGTACGGTACAGTATTTCATCTTGACTCGGGAGGAATCTCTTGTGTACTGTACCGTACAGTCAATCGTCTTTCTTGCCACGATTTGCCGGCGTGTTCCGCCGGCGGGACTGACAAGGGCGGCGGCGCATTCCTGCGTGGCACGTTTCCCCCAAAACATGCCGTGCCGCCCTTGCAACCCTTATCGCAAACAACCGATGCCGTCCCCGCATCCTCAAGGGGCGGCGTGGATTCGCGTCAGATGCCCGTGAAGCGGCGCGCGGCGCGCGCAACCTCGTCGTTGCCGAAGGCCGCCAGAAACGTGTTGGTCACACGTTCGGCTTCCTGCGCGATCTGCTCCGCTGTGGCACCGGCGATGACGTTCCACAGCCGTTGCTTGTGCAGCGTGCCGCAGGCGAGATTGACGAATTGCTCGGCCGCCAGCCGCGGATCGACCGGGCGCATCTGTCCAGCTTCGACCGCCTTCTGGAAAAACGCGGCCAGCCGGGCCAAACCCTGCGCCATCGCAACCTCGTTCGCGGTGTGACCCACTTCGGGGAAGCGCACGGATTCCGCCACGATCAGGCGATAGCCGTTGACGACACGGTCCGACAGCAGCGCCGCCACGAAGCGCTTGGCGAGGGCGATGATGGTGCGACGGAAATCGCCGAATGGCTGCTCGATGACGAAAAGCTGATCGAACAGACGCGAAACCTCGCGTTCGGAAACCGCCACGAACAGATCCTTCTTCGAGGCGAAATAGTTGTAGAGCGTCGTCTTGGAGCCGCCGAGTTCGGCGGCGATGCGCGACATCGAAGCCCCCGCATAGCCGTCGCGCATGAAGGCGTTGTGGGCGATGTCCAGGATCGTGTTGCGCCGCTCGTCCGGGGAAATTTTCTTTGCTTCCGCCAATTCCATGGAATCGGACCTCCGCTGGACCGTACCGTATCGTGCCACTTGACAAAGTGGTCAACTTGGTGCTTGTACCGTACGGTATCGTACATCATTTGGGTGGTCATGGCAACTTGCGGCCGGAAACAGGGGTTTTCGAAGGTCACGATGCTGCTGGCGGCCTGTGTTCTGCCGCTGGCAGGCTGCGCTCCCGACCTGGGTCCCCGGCCCGAGATTCAGGCGCCTGCGGAATATGAGACCGCCAAGTCCTTCGCCGCCCCTGCCGCCGCCTGGCCGGACGAGGCGTGGTGGAAGGCCTATGGCGACCCCCAGCTCGACAGCCTGATCGACGAGGCCCTGAAGGGTTCGCCCGATTTGAAAGCGGCTGGCGCGCGCGTGCGCGCCGCCGACGCCATGGCCGACATCTCCGAAGCGATGCTGTGGCCCACCATCGTCGGCGACGGCACGCTGATGGAAGCACGCATGACCGAGAACCTCGGCTTTCCGCCGATGTTCGCGGCGTTCATGCCGAAGGGCTTTCACAACGCGGCACTTGTCACTGCCGGCGTCCAGTACCAGCTCGACCTGTTCGGCAAGAACCGCGCCTCGCTCGCTGAGGCGATGTCGGAAGCCGAAGCGGCCAAGGCCGAAGAAGCCTCGGCGCGCCTGCAGATCTCCACCGGGGTTGCCGCATATTACGCCGTGCTGACGCAGCTCCTGGCCGACGAGAAGACCGCGCAGAACGCCGTGGACGTGCGTCGCGAGAGCATGGAACTGGTCGAAAAGCGCTTCAACAGCGGGCTCGAGAACGAGGCCTCGCTGAGCCAGGCGCGCGCGCAGATGGAGTCCGCCAAGGTGCAGCTTCGTGCCGTTCAGGCGGTGACCGCCAAGACGCGCCACGCGCTTGCCGCCCTCATTGGCAAAGGTCCGGATTACGGCCTGACCATCGTTGCTTCCGGCGACCACCTGCTGCGTTCGAACGGATTGCCGGCATCGCTCGCCGCCGATCTCATCGGGCGGCGGCCCGACGTCGTTGCCGCGCGCCGCAACATGGAGGCCGCCGCCGCCGGCATCGACGCGGCGAACGCGAATTTCTATCCCAACGTCGATCTGACCGGGCTCTACGGCTTGGGCACGCTGGACGCCAAGTTGCTGCTCAAGAGCTCGTCCCAGGTGGGCGGTTTCGGACCCGCGGTCCATCTGCCGATCTTCGACTACGGCCGCAACACCGGCATCTTCGGCGCATCCCGCGCCAAGTACGATGCTGCGGTGGCGCTCTACGACCGCACGCTCGCGAACGCCTTGCGCGACGTGGCGGACGCTTATTCCGACCGCCGCGCGCTCGGAGACGAGCTCGTCCACGCCCGCGCCGCGCTCGATCAGAGCGAGAACGCCTACCGCGTCGTGCGCGTGCGCTACGAGGCGGGGCTGGCGCGCTATCTCGACGTGCTGACCGCCGAGAACATGCTGCTCATGCAGCGCATGGCGGTCGCCGACCTTGAAGCCCAGGCTTTCGCCTACGACATCGCGCTGGTGCGCGCTCTCGGCGGCGGATACGTGGAGAAGAAATGATGGCCGACACGCACACGTTAACGGGCTGGGTGAAGGCGCAGGACGCACCGGCCGACAAGCGCACGGCGGTGACGCGTGAGCGACTCTTTCTGCTCCTGGGGGGCGCGCTCGCGGTTGCCGCCGCCGTGATCGGAGCGTGGTGGCTGTTCGTGGGCTCCCATTACGTTTCGACCGACGATGCCTATGTCGACGTCTCCTCCGCGCAGGTCACACCCCTCACCAACGGCCGGGTGATGGAGGTTCGCGTTCATGATGCCGAAGCTGTGAAGAAGGGCGACGTGCTGGTGGTGATCGATCCCGCCGACGCCGAGCTCGCCGAAGCCCAGGCCGAAGCCGCCTATGGCGCCACCGTGCGCAAGATCGAGACCTATTTCGCGCAGACGGCGGCGCGGCGCGCCGATTACGAGCGAACGCGCCTCGATTACGAGCGCCGGGCCAGGATCGGCGGCACCGGAGCGGTCTCGGCCGAGGAACTGTCGGGCTATCGCGCCGCCTATGAAGCGGCCGCCGCGGCGCTTCAGGCCGCCGAAGCGCTGACCAAGGACACCGACGTCGCCCATCACCCCGAAGTGCTCGCCGCCAAGGCGCAGCTCGGAACCGCCAAGCTCAACCTGTCGCGCACCGTGATCACCGCGCCGGTCTCCGGCATCGTGGCGCAGCGTTCCGTGCAGGTGGGCCAGATGGCGGCGGCAGGCCGCCCGGTGATGACCGTCGTTCCGGTCGATCAAGTCTATGTCGACGCCAATTTCAAGGAGAACCAGCTCGCGCGCGTGCGTCCCGGCCAGAAGGTGGAGCTTGCATCCGACCTTTACGGCTCGTCGGTGACCTTCCACGGCCGCGTGGCGGGGCTTGGCGGCGGCACCGGCGCAGCGTTCGCGGTGATCCCCGCCCAGAACGCCACCGGCAACTGGATCAAGGTGGTGCAGCGCGTGCCGGTGCGCATCACGCTCAATCCCGCCGAGTTGCGGGAGCATCCCTTGCGTGTAGGGCTGTCGATGAAGGCGACCATCGACGAATCGGAGTAGCCCGCGTGTGGCCGATGGATCGCATTGAAAACCTGTCATCCCCGGCCGAGCGGAGCAAGGGGAACGGGACCCAGGTTTCCGCGATCGCACGGTTTCGAAAGACGGGATCGGGTTTTCCTTGGTCGAGACCGTCTTGCCTCGACGGCCTGGGTCAGCTTCCCTTCGTATTCGCGCGTCCGCGCAAATGCTCAGCCGGGGATGACAATCCAGCTTAACGGACAGAATTGGCGCAGATGTCGAGCATCACCGCGGCACGCGAGTTCCCAGCCCGCACCGAACCCACCGGCCTCTTGCTGGTCGCCCTCGTGCTGGTGCTGGCGATGGCCAACTTTCTGGCGGTGCTCGACCTCACCATAACCAACGTGCTCGTGCCGCACATCTCGGGCGCGCTGGCCGTGGCCCCGTCCGACGGCACCTGGGTGATCACGAGCTACGCCGTGGCCGAAGCCATCATGGTGCCCTTGACCGGCTGGCTGGCCGAGCGTTTCGGGCCGGTCCGCGTGTTCGTGTCGGGCATCCTGGGCTTCGGCGTCGTCTCTGTCCTGTGCGGCATGGCGACCTCGCTGCCGATGCTGATCTTCTTCCGCATCCTGCTCGGCATCTGCGGCGGGCCGCTGATCCCGCTGTCGCAGACGCTGCTCTTGCAGATCGTGCCGCCGCGCCACGAGATCAAGGCGCTGGCCGCCTGGGGCGCCACCACCATCATCGCGCCGGCCGTGGGCCCCGCGCTGGGCGGCTGGATCGGCGACAACTGGAGCTGGCCCTGGGCCTTTTACATCAAAGTGCCGTTCGCGTTCCTGCTCTGCTTCGTCGCCTGGCGGCTCTTGGCCCGCCACGAACAGCCGACGCTCAAGTCGCGGGTCGACTTTGTCGGGCTTGGGCTTTTGGTGCTGTGGGTGGGCGCGCTGCAGGTCATGCTGGGCAATGGCCAGAACCTGGATTGGTTCAACTCCGACTTCATCGTCGCGCTGCTGATCGTGACCGTCGTCGGGTTCGCGGCCTTCGTCGTCTGGGAGCTCACCGATCAGACCCCCATCGTCGATCTGCGCGTGTTCCGCGACCGCTCCTTCTCGGTTTCGATGCTGGTGATCGCGCTGTCGTTCGGCGCGCTGTTCGGTTCGCTGGTTCTGGTCCCGTTGTGGCTGCAGATGGACATGGGCTACACGGCGCTGTGGGCGGGCTACAATACCGCCATGCTCGGCGTGTTCTCGGTGATCTCCGCGCCGATCACGGCCTTCCTGATGACCCGCTACGACCACCGCTGGATCGTCTGCATCGGGCTTCTGATGGCTGCCGCGGCGACGCTGGTGCGCGTGGGCTTCGCGCCGGACATGACCTTCCTGCAGCTTCTCTGGCCGCAGATGCTGCAGGGCTTCGCCTTTCCGCTGATCGTGGTGCCGCTGATGGACATGTCGGTCAGTTCGCTGCCGCCCAAGGACACCGCGGCGGGCGCGGGCCAGTTCAATTTCGTGCGGACCTTGTCGAGTGCCATCTCCACCGCCGTGGTGGTGGCGGGCTGGATCAACGCCATCGACACCAAGAAGGCGATTCTGGCGGGCGAGCTGCACAACCCCGGCAATGTGCTTGCGTTTCTGCAGGGCGGCGGCTTCACGCCGGACCAGGCGCGCAATCTGCTCGACCTCGCCGTTCAGGGCCAGAGCGTGATGCTGGGCACGAACCAGATGTTTTTGGTGGTGGGCGTGGTCATGCTGTTCACGGCCGCCTCCGTCTGGCTTGCCCCCAAGCCGCCACGCCATGCCGATGGCAACGGCAAGAAGCCCGTGGCACACTGACGGCATGTATGAAATGCTGAAGGACCTCGTGGAGCGGCCCAAGCCGTTCTCCGCCTACACCGCTGCGGAGCTGTGGAAGGACGACCACATCTCGGCCCGCATGCTGGAATGCCACCTCGATCCCAAAAGCGATCTGGCCTCGCGCAAGCCGGAGGCGATCGACCGTTTCGTGCGCTGGCTGGAAACGCGGCTGGGCCTTGCCGGCAAGGCGGTGTGCGATCTCGGCTGCGGGCCCGGGCTTTACGCCGAACGCATGGCGATGTACGGCGCCCGAGTCACCGGCATCGACTTCTCGGCGCGCTCGCTGGCCTACGCGCGCCAATCCGCCAATGCCAAGCGGCTCACGATTGGCTATCGCCTGGCCGACTATTTGAAGGATGATCTTCCGGCCAGGCAAGCCCTCGTCATCCTGACCTACGGCGATTTCTGCGTGCTGTCGCCGGCGCAGCGCCGCAGCCTGCTTGAGCGCATCGCCGCCATGCTGAGCCCCGGCGGGCACTTCGTGTTCGACGTGTTCTCGCAGCCGCTGTTCGGGCAGCGCTCCGAGGAATTCCGCTGCGAACGCCGTCTGATGAACGGCTTTTGGGCGCCGGACGACTATTTCGGCTTCAGGGCGACGCATCTCTATCCCGAGCTGCATCTGGCGCTCGACCGCTATCTCATCGTTGCGCCTTCGCGGACGAAGGACATCTACAACTGGATGCAGTACTTCATGCCCGACGAGATCGAAACCGAGCTTGCCGTGGCGGGCTTCGAGGTGGTGGAGATCTTCGATCTCGATTCCGGCAAGCGCTGGCTGGAGCGCGCCGCCCCGTTCGGCGTGCTGGCGCGGCGGGCCTAAACCGCCACGGCGTGGACCGCCGTCGAGTTCTGCAGATAGGTGTCGAACACGCTCGCCACCAGGCGCACGGCCGCGCGCGCGGCGGGTGGAACGCATAGGCGTGCGCCGTCGGCCACGACGAAGCCCTGCGCGATCAAGGGCTCCAGCAGCTTCAGTTCGTGCGCGAAATTGCCGGCGGCGAACGAAAACGGCGCGGCCTCGCGATCGAGATCGACCGCCAGATCGCACATCAGCCGCTCGATGATGGCGCGGCGCAGGCGATCCTCGTCGGAGAGTTCGATGCCGCGCGCCACCGCCAGCGTTCCCGCGCGCACGGCGCCCCGCCATTCGGGTACCCCGGGATGGTTCTGGGTGTAGCCCTGCGGCAGCGACGAGATCGCCGAGGCCCCGATGCCGATCAGCGCGGGCGCGTCGTCGGAGGTGTAGCCTTGGAAATTGCGCGCCAGCCGGCCCGCCTTGGCCGCGCGTGCCAGCGGGTCGTCTTCGCGCGCGAAATGATCGAGCCCGATCGGCACGTAGCCCGCCGCCGAAATGCGCGCGTGCGCCAGCTCGAACTGCGCAAACCGTGCCTCGGTGTCGGGCAGCGCGGCGGCGTCGATCAGCTGCATATGCTTCTTGAAGTGCGGCACGTGGGCATAGCCGAACACGGCGAACCGCTGGGGCCCGAGCGAAAGTGACAGGTCGATGGTGCGCGCCACGTGCGCGAGGCTCTGGTGCGGCAGTCCGTAGATCAGATCGATGTTGAGGGCGGCAATGCCCGCGCCGCGCAGCCGGTCCACCGCGCTTTTGGTTTCCGCAAACGGCTGGATGCGGTTGATGGCCTTCTGTACCGCCTCGTCGCAATCCTGCACCCCGATCGAGGCGCGCGTGACGCCCGCTTTCGCCAGCGCTTCGACCATTTCGTCTTTCAGCCCGCGCGGGTCGATCTCGACCGCAAACTCCGCCGCGGCGGCGATCGCGAAGTGGCGCACCAGCGCGTCCTTGAGCCGGCCGACGTCGGCGGGCGACAGCATGGTGGGCGAGCCGCCGCCCCAGTGGATGTGGGTGACGGGATGGCCGCGCGTGAGCGTTCCGATATTCGCGATCTCGGTGAACAGATCGTTGAGATATTGCTCGACCGGCGTATAGCGGTTCACCACCGTCGTGTGGCAGCCGCAGAACCAGCACAGCGTGTCGCAGAACGGCACGTGCAGGTAAAGCGACAGCGGCATCGCGGCCGGCAGTTGTTCGAGCCATTTGCGCTGCGTTGCGCCGCCCACCGCGGCGTTGAAGTGCGGTGCGGTCGGATAGCTCGTATAGCGCGGCACCCGCGCGGAGAACAGCAGGGCGCGCGACGTCGTGGTCGTCGATTGCGGCGTGTACGGAGCATCACTCATTGACAAGTCGCAACTCCCGGATGCAAATGAAAGTACTGCGTACGACCGAGTTTTCTTGACCTCGGAAGCGATTTGGTGTCTACTGTTTCTGCCTCGCTCTTGAAGAGCAGATGAGGCGCAAAGACGGGCCCGCCCGCCGGGCCGGTCGGCCTATCGGCTACGTGCCAAGGCCTTGAAAGGGCGCTGCCGTAAGCGACAGCGCCCGCGCCTTTTGTGGGGCCTGCATACAGATCCGCAAGACTGAGCCACGTTGTTGGGTAAGCTCTCGACACGTTGATTCTCGACCGTTGCCCACCGCAGCATCGCACAGTCGCCGGGCGCGGCGCCCAAGAAACATGCACGACATCTGCGGCTTTTTGCCGGTTGCGCGGGTTGTGGCAGGACCGGCTGCCGCCGCATACATTGTAGCCCGCGAACGATGGACGCGCGACATGGGCCAGAGCTGGATTCCGACCGTGGTGGCCGTGCTCGCGACCATGTTCTTCGCGGTCTACGGTTTCGTGATGCTGGTGTTCCCGCACCGCATCCGCGATCGGGGCGCGGCGCCACCGGCAATGAAGACGACCATCGCGCTGCGCATCTTTGGCGCCTTGTTGCTGTTCCTGTGCGCGGTGGTGGTCTGGGCGGCGAGCCAGGTGGAGGGCCCCTGACATGTGCATCGGCGCACCGCCCTCGCCCTGCCAAGTTCTCGTCACACCTCCGCAAATTCATGGGCGAGAGAAACTTCGGGGTCCGTCGCCAGTTCAACCAGACAGTCCATAAGGTGAATGAGCTTCCCGCAGGAATTTGCCAAAGACGCAAATCGAGCATTTGCATCCGCGAGCGAGCCGCTGCGCATCGTGACAATCGCGTTTAGCCCAAGGAGTTCGCTCTGAATCTCAGAAATCCGTTCCGTATAGGACGCCCACCCCATCGCTCACCCTCCAAGCCGTCTTTTCAACCCATTATAGACCACCGTGCCCCCCGCCTTGCCCCGCCCGCCCCTTTCGGCTATACGCCCGCGCTCCGGCGGTTGCGGCCGCGGGGAGCCCTTAAGGTGCGAAGCCTGGAAGGGTTAAGCCGGATGGTCCGGCGTCCTCGCGAACCAATGCGGGATCAAGGGCTTAACCCGGCCCCTCGCACCGCAGCCCAACAAGGGAACGGGACATGGCTCTCTACGAGCATCTCCTGATCGCGCGCCAGGACATCAGCGCGCAGGCGGTCGACGCCCTCGCCACCCACTTGAAAACCATCGTCGAAGGCGAAGGCGGCAAGGTCGAGAAGCAGGAATATTGGGGCCTCAGAGGCCTCGCCTACCGCATCAAGAAAAACCGCAAGGGGCATTACGTGCTCCTCAACATCAACGCGCCGGCCAAGGCGGTGATCGAACTGGAGCGCCAGCTCAAGATCAACGAAGACGTGCTGCGCTTCCTCACCGTGAAGGTCGAAGCGTTCGAGCAGTCGTCGTCCAAGTCGCGCCGTGAAGACCGCGGCGAGACCCGGCCTGAAGCCGAAACCGCAGAGGGGAGCGCGAAATGAGCTACGGCGGACATTCCGGAACCGGCGGCGGATACGGCGGCGGAGAACGCCGCGAACGCGGCGATCGCGAGGGCGGACACGGCGGAGCCGGCGGGCAGCGCCGTCCCTTCTTCCGTCGCAAGAAGACCTGCCCGTTCTCGGGCGCGGGCGCACCCAAGATCGACTACAAGGACACCAAGCTGTTGCAGCGCTTCATCTCGGAGCGCGGCAAGATCGTGCCCAGCCGTATCACGGCGGTCTCGACCAAGAAGCAGCGGCTGTTGGCCAACGCCATCAAGCGCGCGCGCTTCATGGCGCTCTTGCCTTACGTGATCGAGTAGGAGGGGCCCATGCAAGTCATCCTGCTCGAACGCGTCGAAAAGCTCGGCCAGATGGGCGATGAGGTGAAGGTGAAGGACGGCTTCGCTCGCAACTTCCTGTTGCCCCAGAAGAAGGCCCTGCGCGCAACAAAGGCGAACCGCGAGTACTTCCAGACCCAGAAGTCCCAGCTCGAGGCCAACAACCTCGAACGCAAGAAGGACGCCGACGCCGTCGCCGTCAAGCTCGCCGGCCAGAGCTTCGTTCTGCTGCGTCAGGCGGGCGACCGCGGCCAGCTTTACGGCTCCGTCAGTCCGCGCGACATCGCCGACGTCATCACCAAGGGCGGCTTCACCGTCGGCCGCACCCAGGTACCGCTCGACAAGGCGATCAAGCACATCGGTCTGGTGCCCGTCACGGTCGTGCTGCACCCCGAAGTGAAGGTGGCGGTGACGCTCAACGTCGCGCGCAACGAGGACGAGGCCGAGCGCCAGGCGCGCGGCGAAGACGTGCTCGCCGAGAAGACCGAGGCCGAAGAGGCCGTGGTCGCGGCCGAGGAACTCTTCGAAGAAGGCGCCGTGCCCAATGCGGAAGAGGGCGAAGAGGAAAAAGAAGAGAAGGCCGAAGGCGAAAAGACTGCTGAGTAATCCGCTCCTTCAGCAATCCATCGATGGCCGCGGGCCCTTGAGGTGCGCGGCCGTCTTGTTTTGGATTGCGCCCCCAAATTCCCTGTTCCACCCTTCCCTCGAGGGAGGGTCGATCCGGCACAGCGCGAAGTCGGATCGGCGAGGGGCCACGGCCCCGGATCTTGATCCGGGGGAGCGCGCCGGCGCGCGCCCTACCCCGCCACCGCCGCGCCGATCAGCTTGCCGATCGCGAACGTGATCGCCGCCGCCCCGTATCCGAACGCGAGCGAGCGCAGTGCCAGCCGCCACATCGCCCCACCGGTGAACACCGCCGTCGCCGCACCGATCGCAAGCAACGCGATGCCGCTCACTGCAAGGCTGATGCCCACCGCCTCGAAGCCGCCGAGCCCGAAGAAATACGGCAGCACCGGGAAGATCGCGCCCGAGGCGAACAGGGCGAACGAGGTGAACGCCGCCGCCCACGGCGAGCCGCCCAATTCGTTCGGATCGATGCCCAGCTCCTCGCGCGCCAGCGTGTCGAGCGCGCTGTCCTTGTTGGCGATGAGCTGGCCGGCCAGCGTGCGCGCGGTTTCCTCGGGCAGGCCCTTGGCCTGATAGATCAGCGCCAGCTCTTCCATCTCCTCCTGCGGCACTTCGGCGAGTTCTTCCGCCTCCGCCGCGATCTGGCGCTGGAAGCTTTCGCGCGCGGTCGCCACGCTCAGCCATTCGCCCATCGCCATCGAGCAGGCGCCGGCGGCCAGCCCCGCCAGTCCCGTCAGCAGCACGACATGCGAACTCATCGCGGCGCCCGCCACACCCATGACCAGGCTCATGTTGGAGACCAGCCCGTCGTTGGCGCCCAGCACGGCAGCGCGCAGCGCGTTGCCGCCGAGGCCGCGATGACGCCCTTCGAGGCGCGCCAGCGTGCCGCCTTCCAAGGCCTGCGGCGAGGAACCCGCCAGCGCCTTGATGATGCGCGCGTGGCTGCGCTCCACTTGCGGCAGGCCGCCGGCTACCGCCTCGTGCTGCTTGTCGTACTGGCCCGAGTCGATCTCTTCCAGCGAGTTGATGGTGGGCAAGACCATGTTGGGCCCGAAGCGGCGCGCCATGAACGCCAGCATCTTCGAGCGCAGGCTCGGCTTCAGCGACGGCGCCTGCCGGCCGATTTTCCTCAGCTGCTCGGCCCAGAACGCGGCGTGCTCCTCCTCCACTGCGGCTAGCTTGGCGTAGATCTGGGCGAGCTGCGGATTGGGTTCGGCTTCGGACAGCGCGCGATAGAGCGCGGCCGAATCCACTTCGCCCTGGATATTGGCCGTGTAGCGGCTGTGCGCGGTCGGTTCGGACATGGTCGATTCCCTTTCCGCCGCGAGCGTAGCGGTTTCGCCGGCCAAGCTGAACTGCGGCCTGCGGCGTGTTACAACGGCGCGATGAGGATCGCGGCGATTTCGGATATTCACGGCAACATCGAAGCGCTCGAGGCGGTGCTGGCGGACATCCGCGCGCGCTATGTGCTGATCGAGAAGACCGACGCCGGCTGGAAGCCGGAATTCATCGCCCTCGAATACGATTGGGAGGCCGCCGCGCAGCTGGCCGACCAGCGCGGTCGCCCGGACTGGGCGGTGGCGCTCAGGACGGGATTTGCCTGACGCCTCTCAACCGTGGTGGTGATGGCGCGGGCGCTTGCCGGTCCATTCCTCGCCGTTGCCGGATTCCGTGCCGCAATACGACCAGCGGCCGTGGAAATAGCGATCGTCGTCGCTCAGGATCAAGCGGAAGCGGCCCCAGTACGCGCTGCCGAGCCGTTCCTCATAACAGCGCTGCCGCGAGGACGACTGCGCCCAGATGCCGGAAAGCCCGCCGTCCTCGATGTGGCCGCGGAAGCGCCCGTCCATCTTTTCGTAGTCGCCGCGCACCTCGTCACCGTCCTGCTCGACATGCATCATGCCGCGGGTCGAATCCCACGGGCCGAACCAGCCTTGCTCCTGCGCCGAGGCCTGCGTGCCCCATGCAAGCGCCGACGCGGCGAGTGCGCCGGCCACGATCACGAACCTGCTCACGATGTCCTCCCCTGACGGGTTGTCCGCAAGGGCGTGAGGATGCGCCCATCGCGCTTCAAGCTCAACGATTCGCCTCGATTGGATTCCAGCGGTTGCCGTAGAGGTCTTCAAACACCGCCACGGTGCCATAGGCTTCGCGCCGCGGCGCCTCGATGAAATGCACGCCGCGCGAGGCGAACGCCGCATTGTCGCGCGCGAGAAAAGTGAGATGGGCGAGTTTCACGCGGTCCCGGCGAACTTCACGGCTGCTTCGCTCCTCGCACGGGCTCTCTCGCTCATATGGCCGAGGGCCTCGCGGACGAACGCACGTTCTTCCGCCTCACTTGCGAAGAAACGCTTTGGCGCAAAGAACGGCGAGGACTGCGCGATGAAAATCCAGTAACCGCGGTTCGGGAACAACTCGGACACGCCCGACCATTTGGCCCGATGGTAGATGTCCTGCACTTCGTAGACGAGAGCTTCGGGCGTCAGCTCCATGCGCAGGTTCATGTGGAGCGGCGTGCCTTTGTCCTGCAGCTTCGTACGAAAGCGCCAGACCGTGAAACGCCGGCACACATAGGCATAGCCGAACAATCCGACCAGCGCACCTGCGCATGCGCACAGAATTTCATCGAGCCTTGCGTACCGGCCGACCAGGAAGCCTGCTGCGCCGAAGCCAATCCAGAGCACCGCCATGATGAGATAGTACTACCAGCTCCCGCCGCGCTGGCGCGCCGCGATGGCCCTGACCGTTGCCGTCGCCTCGCCGATCTTCAACATCCCCGAAACGCTTGCCATGCCGGCCCTCGCGCAAACCCGTTTGACAGCTTAGCGCGTCATGGCCGGGTCTTGCCGTAGCGCCTCTTGCAAATCTCTCGCAAGTCCGCCGTCCGATCACCTGCGAGGATGCCGCGAAACGCCTTGCGGCGGCGCCTGCGCAATGCAGTCGCACCTCCGTCAACTGTCCATTTGGGCGACACCCCCACGAATTCGCGCAAGCCGCCCTCGTCCGGCCGCACTCGTTCGCCAAGTGCTTGTCGGCTATAGTCCGCCTTAGCCTAGTTTGGAGTAATTCCAATGTCTGCCGTCGTCGAGTCCAAACGCATCAGCGTGCCCGAGATCATCGCCCACAAGCACGCCAAGCCGGTGGTGATGCTGACTTGCTACCACGCCCACACGGCGCGGCTGCTGGATGCCCATGTCGACGTCATGCTGGTGGGCGACAGCCTCGGCAACGTGATCCACGGCCTGGAGAATTCGCTCGGCGTCACCCTCGACATGATGATTCTGCACGGCAAGGCGGTGATGCGGGGCTCCCGGCGGGCGCTGGTCGTGGTCGATATGCCGTTCGGTTCCTACGAGGAATCGCCGGCCGTCGCGTTCCGCAATGCGGCCCGGGTGATGCAGGAGACCGGCTGCCAGGCGGTGAAGCTGGAGGGCGGCGCGCGCATGGCGGAAACCGTGCATTACCTGACCCAGCGCGGCGTCCCGGTGATGGGCCATATCGGGCTCACGCCCCAGCGCGTGCAGATTTTCGGCGGCTTCAAGACCCAGGGCCGCACCGCGGCGGAATGGCCGGCCATCGAGGCCGATGCGCGGGCCCTGGTCGATGCCGGAGCCTTTTCCATCGTGCTGGAGGCCATGGCCGAGCCGCTGGCGGCCAAGATCACGCAGGACATCCCGATTCCGACCATCGGCATCGGCGCCTCGCCGGTTTGCGACGGTCAGGTCTTGGTGATGGAGGACATGCTGGGGCTGAACCCCAACCCGCCCAAGTTCGTGCGGCAGTATGCCAGCATGGGGGCCGACATCGAGGCCGCCGTGAAGGCCTATGCGGCCGATGTCCGCGCCCGCGCCTTCCCGGGCAAGGAAAACGTCTACAGCATGAAGAAGCTCGCTTCTTAACCCCCCCTTGTGGGGAGGTCGAAAAGCGCGCAGCGTTTTTCGGGTGGGGGGCCTGCGACTGTGTCCGGCCCCGCCCGGCCCACTTCGTTCGTCGACCTCCCCGCCAGGGCGAGGTAAAGAGGACCGTGAATTTTCGTCAAGTTGCTTTGGCCGCCGGCAACGGGTAATTACCGCGCCCGGTCAAGGCCTTGATCGCCCCGAAAGGATACCCCGTGTCCGACATCTTCCGCGAAGTCGAGGAGGAGGTCCGCCAGGAGCGGCTCCAGAAGTGGTGGAAGAAATACGGCGACTACGTCATCGCCGGCGTCTCGGTCGTCGTCATCGCGGTGGCCGGCTACAAGCTGTGGCAGCACTACGAGGAACAGCAACGCCTCAAGGCGTCGGGCCAGTTCCAGTCCGCGCTGCAGCTCAACAACACGCGCCAGAACGATCTTGCGGTCCAGGCCTATGCGCAGATCGCAAAGAGCGCGCCGAGCGGCTACGCCGCCGTGGCCAAGATGGCCGAGGCCGACACGCTGCTCAGCCAGGGCAAGACCGATGAGGCCTTGGCGATCTACACGGCGCTGATGAAGGACGACAAGGCGGGCTTGGGCGACGTTGCGCGCATCCGCGCGGCCTGGGCGCAGGCCGACACGCTGTCGACCGCCGACTTGCGCACCCTGCTGGCTCCGCTCGACAACGGCAAGTCGGCCTGGCGCTACATGGCGCGCGAGATCCTGGCCTATCGCGCCTATCGCGACGGCAAGGCGCAAGACGCGCTGAAGGAATTCCGGGCGCTGGCTGCCACCAACGACGTCCCCGCCGCAGTGAGGCAGCGCGCCGCGGCGATGGCGACGTTCCTGCGCACCAGCGGCGGCGAGAACTACGGCACCGTGCCCCTGCCGAAAAACGCGGCGCCCGCCCAGCAAGGAACCTCATCGCCATGAAATCGCGCAAGTTCGGGTTCCTGGCGGCGCTGGTGGCGGTGGCGTTCCTGGCCAGCGGCTGCCAGGTGACCGACATTGTCGGAAGATGGTTCAGCTCGCCGCACAAATCGAAGATCAAGGGCGAGCGCATCTCGGTGATGGCTTCCGACGAGTCCATCAAGCCGGATGCCGCGCTGCAGAATGTGCCGATCGTGCTGCCCAAACCTTATCGCAACGCCGATTGGCCCGAGCCCGGCGGCTACGCTTCGAACGCGATGTACCATCTCGAGGCGAGCGGACCGCTCAAGCAGGTGTGGGACGTGGATGCCGGCGACGGTTCGGGCGAGGACTCCCGGCTGACGGCGGCCCCGATCGTGGTCGGCGGGCGCGTTTTCGTGCTTGACGCGACCACGCACGTCTACGCCTTCAACGCCGGCACCGGCGAGGAGGAATGGCACGAAAGCGTCGCCCCCAAGGGCCATCAGGATTTCTTCAACGCCGTCAGCTTCGGCCTGTTCGGCAAAGACACCAACGTGGACAAGACCAAGGGCGCCGGGGGCGGACTTGCCTTCGACGACGGCAAGCTGTTCGCATCGACCGGCTTCGGCGAGGTGCTGGCGCTCGACCCAGCCACCGGAAAGGAACTCTGGCGCCAAAAAGTATCCGTCCCGATCATCAACGCGCCGGTGGCGAATGGCGGGCGCGTGTTCGTCTCCGCACAGGACAATCACCTTTACGCTTTCGCTGAGAGCAATGGCCGCCAGCTTTGGGATCAACGCGGGATTGCGGAATCCTCAGGCATCCTTGAGAGCACGAGCGTGGCTGTGGCCGGCGAATTCCTGCTGGCGCCCTACACCTCCGGCGAAATCTACGCGCTGCGCGTGCAGAACGGGCGCATGGCCTGGAGCGACATGCTGACCCGCAGCCATGGGGTCACGGCGCTTTCGGAAATCGACGACATTGCTGGACGCCCCGTGGTCGACCGCGATCTCGTCTTCGCGATCAGCCATTCGGGCGTGATGGCCGCCATCCAGATCGAAACCGGCGACCGGCTGTGGTCGCGCGACCTCGGCGGCATCCAGACCCCTTGGGTCGCCGGGGACTACGTCTATGTGGTGACGCTGGAGTCGCAGCTCATGTGCCTCACCCGCAAGGAAGGCAAGGTCCGCTGGATTCATCAGTTGCCGCGCTGGACGGACCCGGAAGACACCTCGAGCGATCCCATCGTGTGGTCGGGGCCGGTGCTGGTTTCCGACCGGCTGGTGGTGGTCTCCTCTGACGGCTATGCGGAGTCGATCTCGCCCTATACCGGTCAGTTGCTTGGACGCATGGAGATACCGGACAAGGCCTACATCGCCCCCGTGGTCGCCAACGGCACGTTGTACATCCTGACGAACGACGCCGATCTGGTGGCGTTGCGGTAAGAAAAGGAGTGGGTAGGGAATAGCGAATGGTGAGTAGTGGGGGCACAATCCACACTCGCTACTCGCTATTCGCTACTGGCTGCTCGCCATGCTCACCATCGCCATCGTCGGCCGCGCCAATGTCGGCAAGTCCACCCTGTTCAACAAGCTGGTGGGCCGCAGGCTGGCGCTGGTGCACGACACGCCCGGCGTCACCCGCGACCGGCGCGAGGCCGAGGCCGAGCTGGGCGGGCTCGCCGTCCGGCTGATCGACACCGCCGGCATCGAGGCCGGTTCGAAGGACAGCCTCACCGCGCGCATGACCGGGCAGACCATGGCGGCCGTGGCCGAGGCGGATGTCTGCCTGTTCCTGATCGACGCGCGCGAAGGCGTGGCGACCGCCGACGAATGGGTGGCGGGCGAGCTTCGCCGCATGGGCAAGCCGGTCGTGCTGGTGGCCAACAAGTGCGAGGCGCGCTTCACGCAGGCCGCAGAGGCCTGGACGTTGGGATTTGGGGAACCCGTCGAGATTTCCGCCGAGCACAATGTCGGCTTCGGCGACCTGATCGAGGCGCTGGCGTCGTTCGCGGATGCTTCGAGGAGCGGCGGTCACATTGAGGTGCGAGCGCAGCGAGCCTCGAAGGGCGACCGCACACCTCAGCATGATGACGCGGAAGCGGAGAAGCCGGAAGCCGACAAGCCTTTGCGGCTCGCGATCGTGGGCCGGCCGAACGTCGGCAAGTCCAGCCTGTTCAACCGGCTGTTGGGCGCCGAACGGGCGCTGACGGGACCGGAGGCGGGCATCACGCGCGACGCCATCGCGGCCCGCTGGCAGGCGGAAGGTCGCGACATCCTGCTGCACGACACGGCGGGCCTGAGGAAAAAGGCGCGCGCGGCGGGCCACACGCTGGAGGAGATGAGTATCGCCTCCACGCTCGAGGCGGTTCGCTTTGCCGATTGCGTGGTGGTGTTGATCGACGCCGGCGCCGCGTTTGAAAAGCAGGACCTTGCCATCGCCGACCTGATCGCGCGCGAAGGCCGCGCCGTCGTGTTCGCGGCCAACAAGTTCGATTCCGTGGACCAGCGTGCCGGAATGATCACCAAGCTCCGGGAAAAACTCGACCGCCTGCTGCCGCAGATCGCGGGCGCACCGCTGATCGCCACCTCGGCCTTGACAGGCGAAGGCGTCGAGCGGCTGTTGCCCGCGGTTCTGGCGGCCGACCGGGCCTGGAACACGCGCGTGCCGACGGCGATGCTGAACCGGTTCCTGGAGCAGGCGCTGGCGCGTCATTCCCCGCCCGCCGTCAGCGGGCGCCGCGTGAAAATCCGCTACATGACCCAACCCAAAAGCCGGCCGCCGACGTTCGCGCTGTTCGGCAACCAGCTGAAGGCGTTGCCCGAGGCGTACCTGCGCTATTTGACCAACGGCCTGCGCGACAGCTTCAAGCTCGAAGGCGCGCCCATCCGGCTGCTGCTGCGCACTGGGAAGAATCCGTTTGCGGGATAGTGTATCAGGCGCATGCGATGATCATCGCGCCGCCGCGCCTGCCGGCTGAAGCTTGATGTCCTGCCGGTAGTCCTCGCGGATGTGCGCCAGCGCCTCGATGGCGAGCGAGCGCGTCTGGTCCCCGCACAGCGGGCCGTCGAAATGCGCGCGGTATTCGCGGTGAACGCGGACCGTGTGCCCGATAAGCGACCAGCGCGATGTGTAGTCGATGTTGGCGGTCTTGACCGCGGCGTTGCGCGGCAGGGTGACGAGCCTGGAGGTGGCGGGATACTCAAGCGACAGGTCGTCGGTCGCCGTACCGCTGTAGCAGGCGACCGGATCGGCGTTCGCAAAGCGCGGATCGGCGATCGGTCCGGCGAAGCCCTGTTCGGCCGGCGGAACGGTCGTCACGTTGTCCGGCCGGGGAACGGCGTCGCCGCTGAGAAGCCGCGGCGCGGGCGCGGTCGTATAGGACGCCGACAGCGTGTAGAGCGGCGAAAGCTCGCCCGCGGGCGGCAGCGTGTAGGTGCCGCTCGCCCGCGTCAGCCGATGCACCAGAAGCCCGATGGTCAGGTAGTCGTCGGGTCCGCGGGCGCGCATCTTGTCGCCCAGGGTGCGCAGCGCGATGGATACCGGACCGCTGGCGGTGGTTCCGCTCGTCACCGTGAGCGCACCATCGCCGTCGATCTTCTCGACTGTGGTATTGGTGAGCGTGGCGTCGCCCGGCGCAAGCGCCGGCGTGCGGCGCAGCGCCCCCATGCCGGTCCCGATGTGCAGCACGGGCTTGCCGTATTGCGCATAGGGCAGCACGCCGAACGGCGCCGCGTGCGCGGTGGGGTCGACATAGGCGTTGAACTCGGGAATCCAGACGATGACGTGGTTGAACTGCGCCAGATCGGGCACGGCGCTGAGCGTGTAGCCGTTCTCGGCATCGATCAGCACCATGTCGGAATCGATGCCCTTGGCCTTGAGCAGCGCCATGAACAGCACCGCATGGTCCTTGCAGTCGCCTTTCAGGCTGGCCAGCACGATTTCGGCGTCGTGCGGCACGTACCAGCCCGTGCCCAATTCCACGGCGAGATAGGTGAGGTGGGCGGTGATCCAGCGGTGAATGCTCTCGGCCATGGCGCGCCGGTCCGCGGCGCCCGCGGTGATTTCGTCGGCGAGCGCGCGGATTTTCGGCGTCACCGCGGCCTTGGGCAGCGCCAGGTTGGCGTAGGCGGCCGCGAGATCGTCGTAGCTCCTGTAGGACGACAGCGTGAAGCGGCGCTCGCGATCCGATCGCGCCACGAACTGGCCGACGTCCGATTTCGGATGCATCACCGCATAGGCGACGGAATATGAATTGACGTTCCCGGCGGCGGTCTCCACCACCGTCACGCCGTGCGCATCCGAATAAAGCGGAAAATCGGCCGGTGCGGTGACGGTCAAGCGCGTGTCGTCGCGGCCCACGCTCGGCAGGACGACGTCGCTGTACATGAAGCCGCCCGCCAGCGTCGGCTTGATGTGGCTTACGACCGTAAAGGCGAGCACGTCGCCGACGGCAGCATCAGGAAACACGATGACTTTCTGCAGATTGCCGAGGCTTTCCGTGCCGGCCGGCCCCGCCAGCGGCTCGGTCGCCATCGTTTTGGGATCGACGAAAATGCGCCGCCCGTCGGGCTTTAGCGTGTAGGCTTCGGTGATGATCGCATCCTGCACCGTGTCGTAATAGGGCACGGTTTGCCGCGCCAGCTGGCCCACCGGGGCGCCGGCAAGCAGCTCGATTTCGGTGTGCATCGTCATCACCGACGAGCCGTCGCGATGAAGGTCGATGTGCTTGGTCGCCAGCTTCAGCTTGAACGGATAAACCGGCGCGTCCGCCAGCGTCGGCGCGGCGGCCTGCAGCAGCAGCATCGTAACCGCCAGGAAGGCACGCCGCATTCGGATCATGATCCGGTCCTCTGGCGGCGAGCATACGCCATCGGCCGCGTCGGGGCGATCAATCCGCTCTGAAGGTGAACAACTCACCGTTCTTGGCGCAGGCCGGAGAAAGCAGCTGCGCGATCAGCGGCCCAAGCGCCGCGGGCGGCGGCAGCGTCTCGGGATCTTCGCCGGGCATCGCCCTGGCCCGCATGGTCGTGCGGACCGGTCCGGGATTAAGCATGTTCACGCGTACGGTCGTGTCCTGGCATTCGGCGGCATAAGTGAGCGCCAGCGACTCCACGGCCGCCTTGGTCATGGCATAGCCGCCCCAGAACGGCCGCGGCCGCCGCGCCGCGCCCGAGGTCATGAACAGCACGCGGCCGGCTTCGGAACGGCACAGCAAGGGATCGAGCGAGCGGATCAGCCGCCAGTTGGCGGTGACGTTCACGGCGATGAGCTCGTCGAACACCTTGGGTTCGAGATGGGCGAGCGGCGTGATCGCGCCCAGCACACCCGCATTGGCGAAGAAGCCGTCGAGCCGTCCCCAGCGCTCGTAAAGCGAGGCGCCCAGGCGGTCCAGCGCATCGAAATCGCGCAGGTCGAGGGGAACCAGGGTGGCGGTGCCGCCGGCTTCGCGCACCGCGTCGTCGGCTTCCTCCAGCCCGCCCGCCGTGCGCGCAATCAGGATCAGGTGCGTTCCCGCGCCGGCAAGCGCCTTGGCCGCCGCGTGCCCGATCCCGCGGGAAGCCCCGGTCACGAGGATAATGCGCGGCATGGGGTGGGTGTCCCGGGTTCGAGTTTCGGCCATTTCCTATCCCTTCTTAACCTCCCCGCCAGGGGGAGGTGAAAAGGGAGCCCCGTTCTACTACGCCACCTCGGCCAGGAAGGAGAGCTGGCCGTCGTTCTGGGTTGCGGAATCGGTCAGCTTGATCGGATAGTCGCCCGAGAAGCAGGCATCGCAGAATGCGGGCGCCTCGGGATTGCGGCGCGGCTCGCCCACCGCGCGGTAAAGCCCATCCATCGAGACGAAGGCCAGCGAATCCGCGCCGATGAAACGGGCCATTTCGTCGATGCTCATCTCGTGGGCCAGCAGCGCCTGCTCGTTGGGCGTGTCGACGCCGTAGAAGCAGGAATGCGTCGTCGGCGGGCTGGCCACGCGGAAATGCACCTCGGAGGCGCCGGCGTCGCGCACCATCTGTACGATCTTCTTCGAGGTGGTGCCGCGCACGATCGAGTCGTCGATCAGCACGACCCGCTTGCCGTTGAGCACGGTGCGGTTGGGATTGTGCTTGCGCCGCACACTGAAGTGGCGGATGCCGTCGGTGGGCTCGATGAAGGTGCGCCCGACATAGTGGTTGCGGATGATGCCGAGCTCAAACGGGATGCGCGCGGCTTCCGCATAGCCAAGCGCGGCGGGAACGCCGGAATCGGGCACCGGAACGATGAGATCGGCCGCCACCGGCTTTTCCTTCGCCAGTTCCTGGCCGATCTTCTTGCGCGCCTCGTAGACGTTGCGGCCTTCCACGTTGGAATCCGGCCGCGCGAAATAGATGTATTCGAAGATGCAGAAGCGCGGCGTCACTTTCTGGAAGGGGAAATAGCTCTCGATGCCGTCCTTGGTGACGACCACGACCTCGCCGGGCTTGATGTCGCGCACGTGCTCGGCGCCGATGATGTCGAGCGCGCAGCTTTCGGAAGCCAGAATCGGCGCGCCTTCCAGATTGCCCAGCACCAGCGGCCGCACGCCCCAGGGATCGCGCACCCCGATCAGCTTCTTGGAGGTCAGCGCCACCAGCGAATAGGCGCCTTCCACCTGCTTGAGTGCATCGATCAGCTTCTCCACCACCGGGCCCATGCTGCTGCGCGCGGTCAGGTGGATGATGACCTCGGTGTCGGAGGTGGACTGGAAGATCGCGCCTTCCTGCACCAGTTTCGCCCGCAGCACGCGCGCGTTGGTGAGATTGCCGTTGTGCGCGATGGCGATGCCGCCGCCGGTCAGGTCCGCGAACAGCGGCTGGATGTTGCGCACCAGCGATCCGCCCGCCGTGGAGTAGCGGTTGTGGCCGATGGCGAACGAGCCTTTGAGGCTTTCGGCGTGGACCGAGTTCTTGCCGAAGATGTCGCCCACCAGGCCGGGATGGCGCTCGGCGATGAACTGGCCGTGGTCGTAGGTGACGACGCCGGCGGCTTCCTGGCCGCGATGCTGCAGGGCGTGCAGGCCCAGAATGGTCAAGGCGCCCGCGCCGGGGTGCCCGAAAACGCCAAACACGCCGCACTCTTCGTGCAGCGTGTCGTGGTCCCCCAATTCCCTCGGGCCGGAAAGGCCGGTCATGGCTTGCCGCTCTTGGTATCGCTCGATGTTTCGATGAGCCTGTCTAGCGCCTGGCGGTCCTTGGCGCCATAGGTGGTTTTCGAGTGTTTTGGCGCAGCCGGCTTGGGCGCTGGTGCCGCAGGAGGCGGCGATTCAGCAATTTTCGGCGCGGATTGCGCGGCAGCGGCGTGCTCGTGGCGGTGGCCGGGCTCGCTCTGGTCCGGGATCAGCGACGACACGACCTCGGCGGAGACCCGGATGACCGGCATCAACCGCGCATTCGTTATCCATTTCGGCTGCATGGCCACCGGTTCGAACGCGGTCAGTACCAGGTAGGCGATGCCCACAACGACCAATCCGCGCACGATGCCGAAGCCGGCGCCCAGCGCCGCATCCAGCGTGCCGACTTGCGATTTCTTGACGCCCTCGGCGAAGCGCGCGCTGGCGAACGCCAGCGGCAGCAGCACGACGATGAACACCACCGCGTAGCCCACGATCTCGCCCAGCCAGGGCGGATTGACCATTCCGCGCACCCAATAGGACGTCCACGGCCCGAAATAGAGAGTGGCGAACGCGGCGGCGACCCAGGCGAAGACCGAAAGCGATTCGGCGACAAAGCCCCGGTAGGTGGCGTAAACGGCCGAGATCAGCACAAAGGCCACGATCGCCACATCGAGGAACTGGAACGCCACGTTCATGATTCGATTCTAAAGCCGAAATCGTTGAAATGGAATCGTCATCCTGAGGTGCCCCGCGTCGCCCCGGCGAATGCGATCAGATCGCCCACGTCCTTGACCGGATTCAGTTTCAGGCCCGTGCCGCAGGTTTTTGTGTCCTGCGGCACGACAGCGCTGGAAAAGCCCAGCTTTGCGGCTTCCTTGAGGCGCAACTCCGCCTGTGGCGCGGGGCGGACGTCGCCCGTCAGGCTGATCTCGCCGAAATACACCGTATCGCGCGGCAGAGGCAGGCCGGCGAACGACGATACCAGTGCCGCAGCGGCAGCCAGGTCGGCGGCCGGTTCACCCACCTTCAATCCGCCGGCCACGTTCAGATAGACGTCGCGCGTCGACAGGCTGACCCCGCCGCGGGAATCCAGCACAGCCAGGATCATGGCGAGCCGTCCGGAGTCCCATCCGACCACGGCGCGCCGCGGCGTGCCGTAGCCCGCGTCGGCGACCAGCGCCTGCACTTCCACCAGCAGCGGGCGCGTGCCTTCGATGCCGGCGAACACCGCCGTTCCCGGCGAGACGCTGTCGCGTTCGCCCAGAAACAGCGCCGACGGATTGGCGACTTCTGCAAGCCCCTGGCCGGTCATCTCGAACACGCCGATCTCGTCGGTGGGACCGAAGCGGTTTTTCACCGCGCGCAGGATGCGGAACTGGTGGCCGCGCTCGCCCTCGAAATAGAGCACGGCATCGACCAGATGCTCGACCGCCTTGGGCCCGGCGATCTGGCCGTCCTTGGTGACGTGGCCGACCAGCACCAGCGCCGCGCCGGTGGACTTGGCGTAGCGCACCAGGTCGAACGAGGACGTGCGCACCTGGGCGATGGTGCCGGGCGCGGCCTCCAATGCGCCGGTCCACAGCGTCTGGATGGAATCGATGGCGACGATGCCGGGCGTCTTGCCCTTGTCGAGCGTGGTCAGGATGTCTTCGACGCAGGTGGCCGAACCCAGCGCCACCGGCGCCTCGGAAAGCCCCATGCGTGAGGCTCTGAGCCGCACCTGCGCCATCGCCTCTTCGCCGGAGATGTAGACGGATGCCCCGCCCGCCTTGGCGTAGGCCGCGAGCGCCTGCAGGATCAGCGTGGACTTGCCCACGCCAGGATCGCCGCCCACCAGCAGCGCCGAACCCGGTACCAGCCCGCCGCCGCAGACGCGATCGAACTCGCCGACGCCCGTGGCGCGCCGCGCCGGCTCGTCGTCGTCGGTTTTCAGGTCTTCCAGCGCGAACGCTCTGCCCTTTTGGGCTTTGCGCGCGCCGTTGCCGAGCGGAACGGCGGCGGCTTCCTCCGTGATGGAATTCCACGCCCCGCACGCTTCGCACTTGCCCGACCATTTGGAATGGACGGCGCCGCACGACTGGCAGACGAAGCTGGCGGAGGAACGGGCCATGTCCCACTCTAGCCGATTCTCTTGCGCGAGCGGGCCGCCACGGCGTGCTAGCGATCCTTGGGCGCCACGACTTCCATGCTCACCCTGTAGCGCTCGCTGACCCCGTAGAGCCGCGGCTTGAAGCCGAATTCATCCAACAGCGAATAGAGCCTCGACCGGCTGAAGTTGTGATAGTGCTCCAACTCGCCCCAGAACGGATTGCTGTTGGCCGCATCCAGCGATTTCCACAGCAGGTTTTCGGAATTCGGCATCGACACGAACAGAACGCCGCCGTCCGTCAGCAGGCTGTGCGCCGCCTTGAGAGCCTCTTTGGGAAACGGCATGTGCTCCAGGACGTCGGCCATGCTGATGACGCTGCACGGCGCTTCCGGTTCGAGCGATCGTATGTCCCGGCAGAAGGCGTCGATGCCGAGGCTTCGGAGCATTTCGACGTTTTGCATCCGCAAGTCGATTCCCATCGGCGTAAAGCCGTACTCCTGCGCGGTGAACAGCAGCGAGCCGTTGCCGAAGCCGACGTCCAGCCAAATGCCCGACGATTTGAACGGCAGCACCTTCTCCACGATATGCGCAGAGACGAACCGCTGGCCTTCGATGTCGTAGCCGACTTTCTGGCATTCGTTCGTGCCGGCGAATATGACCCGGCACATCTCTTCGGTGTAATAGCCGTCTCTGAAGACGTGCGCGCAAGCCTCGCATCTCACCCACCGCATCTGCGGCGAAAGCACGGGCTTGTACAGCGGGTGGTTGCCGCAATGGCCCGTGCGAAGAGCGGCGATCCTGTCGCTTTCGCAGAGCGGACAGCGCTCGTACGGAACCAGTTCCGGCATCGTCGCCACCCATGGTCGGCACCGCCGATCTGGAGCACTCTTCGCCATGCGGATCAAGCGCCCGCCCCGGCCCATTTTGGCTTTGCGCGCGCCGCTTGACCAAGAGGACCCGGACCGGGTCAGGCGGGCTGCGAGGGAAACGGCCCTGCGCCGAGGTATTGCGGGTCCGGGATCGGCTCGTCGCGCCCGGTCGCGGCGGCCTCCGCGTTGTAGGCGCGGCTCGCCGACGTCCATGCGATCCAGCAGGCGACACTGAGGCCGGTGATGAGCACCCAGGTCCCCAGCACCGAGATCACGAACCGGGCCGTGACCGCCACGTGCGTCACCGAATCCGGCACGTAGTAGCCCGCGATTCCCTGCAGGAAGATCCAGTGGGTCAGGTAGATGAAGAACGTCGCCTGCGCGATGATGTTCACGATCCGCGCGACCGGCGCGGGCAGCCTGACCGATTTGACGGCGAGCAGGAACATGCCCCCGGCCACCAGATAGAACACGCTGGAGCCGTCCAGCCCCCAGCCGATGTAGCCGCTGACGCTGATGACGGCGAACCCGGCCGCATAGCGCCACCATCCGCTGCGATTCATGAGGAAGAAGACCACCCAGCCCAGCACGAAATTCCACAGCAGAAGATAGGCGGTGCGATGGCCGAAGGTGTCCCAGCTCGCCGGCGCCAGTGCGCGGATGGCGATCGCCGCGGCGAGAAGAACGAGCGACGCGAGCAGGGGCGCCCGCGCGAACGCCTTGCCGACCTGCGGCACGAGGAACAGGCATGCCAGTCCCAGGCATATGAAGATCATCACCTGCGCGTACCACAACGGCAGGCCCGTGAAGGTGTAGACGAATCCCCTGGCGGTGAAAAAGCTCGTCTGGCGCAAAGGCTCGATCAACAGCACGATGACGACGATTGCCGTGAACAGCTCGCGGGCGAGCCGCACCAGCGCGCGCACCGTCTGGCTGGGGGGCACGCCGGCAAGTCCGAACCGGGCGAAGTTCAGCCCGGAAAGCATCATCAGCACGGTTATGCCGCCGTCGAACCAGTCGACGTTGACGTGGGTCGCCAGCGAGTGGTCGAACGTGATCAGCGTGATCGCCGCCGCCCGTATGAGAACGTCGGACGGAACGGTGGTGAGCCGCGGCGGCTTTCTTTGCGTGCTGCCGGGCACGCCATTGCCGCCTCCGCTCAGGCTGTTAGATAACGCTCTCACGCAGCGCGCTCTCCTCCAGATCGATGACGGCGGCGTGCTCCCAGCCGGCGGGCAGCCGCCCGAGATATTCTTCAAGCGCCAGCGAAACCTGCACGTAATTGAGCGAGTCGCCGCCCAGCGAGGTGAAGCTGTCCTGGGCCGCGATCCGCGACCTGCCCAGGATGCAGGCGTAGATTTCCTCCACGCTCGACCAGCCGCGTCCGCCGAGGCCCAGGATGGTGGCGGCTTCCGTGAACACCGCGCGCAGATAGCGCCGCGACAGCACGATGGCGAAGAACTGGGCGGGGTCGAAGGAAGCGCGCGGCGCACTTATGCTCTGCCGCCGCGCCGCCTGGAACGACAGGATCTTCTGATAATCGGGCTTTCCGTTCGACAGCACCGGAATCTCGTCGCATGCCACCGTCTCGATGGCGAAGGCCGGCAGGCCGTACTTGACGGCCAACGGCTCCACGACGTTCGCGGCGATGGGGCCACGATGGGCGATGACGATGCCCGTGTCGTTGCCGGCGCACACCGCCTCAAGGCGTTTCTCGCGCAGATCGGCCTCGATGTCGTCGAGATTGATGCGGTTGCCGAACAGCTTGACGAAGCGCGCCGCGCGGCCGACGATGTAGAACAGCCCGTCGCGGCTTCGGCAGGCGATATCGCCGGTCAAGAGGAAGCCAGGCGTGGCATCGCTCGCCAGATCGGCCGCGGTCTGCGCGTATCCCATCATCACGTTGGGGCCGCGATAAGCGATTTGGCCGGAACGGTCGAATTCCTCGATGGTTGCGCCGGCCTCGTCGACCAGCGTGAGCGTGCCGCCCGGGATCGCCACACCGATGCACTCGGGATGCTCCTCGGCCTTATCGGGCGGCAGATAGGCCATGCGCGGCGAGGCCTCGGTCTGACCGTACATCACATAGAAGCGGCCGCCGCAGGCGCGCGCCTGCCGGGCGAAGTCGCGCACCAGCTCCGGCGCCAGCCGCCCGCCGGCCTGGGTGGCATAACGGAAACTCGGAAAATCCTTGAACCGGAAGTTCATGCGCGCCAGCGTCTCGAAGGTGTAGGGCACGCCGGCGAAGCTGGTGGCGCCCGTGCGGAATGCCTCCCAAAATGGCGCCTCGGTGACCGACCGGTCGGTGAGCAGGAGGCTGGCGCCGCACGACAGGTGCGAATTGATCACTGACAGCCCGTACGAGTAATGCGGCTTGAGCAGCGTGATGGCGCGTTCGGACGGGTCGAGTTCGAGATAGCGCGCGATGGCGTCCGCGTTGGACTGCAGGTTGACGCCCGACAGCTTGACCAGTTTGGCCGATCCAGTCGAGCCCGAGGTCGACAGCAGCAGCCTGAGATCGGAGTGTAGCTCCACGGCCTCGCGATGCTGCCAATGCTGCTGGATGCCGCCGTTCGAGAAATCGACGATGACGTTGGGCCGATAGATGTCGATAAGCTTGCGCAGCTTTTCGCGGTCGGCGTCGGAATAGGGATGAACCGCGTGGCCTTTGAGGAGGCAGCCGAGGTAAGCGGCGAGCGCTTCCTTGCGATTGGGCATTTCGAGGAAGACCAGCCGGCGCTGCGGTCCGAGCGTTTCGGCGAAGGCTTCCGCCGCACGGCCGAGGTCGGCATAGGACACGACGCCCCCGTCGGCCTCCACCAGCGCGGGCGCCGCAGCGAATTCGGCGAGCCTCTCCCAGAAGAACATCACAGCCCCTTGGCTTGGTGCGGCCTTCGCAATCGAAGGCGCCCTCCGCCGCAAACCGGCGCTGCGCGCGATACACAATTTTCGATCGGGCGCCGCAACCGTCCGGCCTCAATATTCCTCTTCGATTCCGCTTTGTCGACCCGCGATGCGCCACCGTGATGCGCATTCAGCGTTCGCGGGAAGATCCAAAGGATCGAACGAACCGACCATTCGCGAAAAAAGCGCGAACGACCCTACGGCATGGGTTTGCGTCAAGGCCGCGCGAATGCAGCCGGTCGGTGTGCGCGGGCAACAGATCGTCACCGAGCCATGCATGGAACTTCTCGCCGTGCCGATGGCACGCCAGATTGACGTTGAGGCAAGCCGGACCTCGGCCTTTGAGCGATCGCTCGGACTTGGATTAGGAGTTGCCGTGCGAGCTTGGTCCGCAATACCGGACATTCAATGCTGGGACGAGCCGGTGCTGCTGCGCTCAATAGCCTTGTTGCCAAGGTTCGATTTCTAGGCACCCAAGGTCACCGTTCGCGAGTAGGCATCACGTCAAATTATATTGTCCGGCGGTAGCCCATCCATGTGGCGAGGCTCGCCTTTCTCCAAATTTTCGAAAACGTCGTAGCCGCCCTTCGAAGCAGAAATGCACCACTCGCTCTCGTGCGACACGCTCACGGACGTGTGCTCGATGTCGCCTGGGTTGGTATCGAGTTCCTTGAGCAATTCGGAAAAAGCAGCCCAAGGCAGTTTTTCTGTTTTCCCCCATCTGTGCGTTGCATGGTATGCCATGCGCCGAACGCTCCCTCTGCCGCCTTGCGATACTGGTTCGAATGAATGGCAACAGTCGGCGCAAGCTGGACCTGTTCAAAAGGCCCGGAGTTGCTCTGAACTTGCCGTTCGAGCTACGGGCAGGATGCGCCAACTCCGGCCATTCGAGTCAGACTGGATCAGGTGTTCCAAATATCTGCGCCGACAATTCCAGCATGTGGGTATTGTAGTTTCTATACTTCTGACCACTCTCATGTATTCTTTGCATAATCGGATCACCACGGAAGATTTTCAATCGTTCTATCCAAGGCGAAAGAAACTCTTTTCGCTCTGAATGCGTCATACCCACATCGAGTTTGTTATCCATCAGTAAATAGACCATTCTCGATATGTGGCCATAGTATCTGTAATAATAGACAAATTTTTTGACTTCAATGTCTGACCACTTTTCGTCTACTTCCTTTGAATGACACTGACGAATTACCGAAGCATCTTGTCCAAATAGCGCCTCGTGCATTCCGTCAAATTGACCTTCGGCATCTAGAACAAATTCAATTGCACTTTTGTCGTTTTGTTTTCTCAGTTGTCTTGCAGCAATTCTAACCTGCCAAAAGGCAAATATGATAGTCAGCATCGTCACGAAATTAGTGACGGCTTGGATCACAGACAAAAATTCGCCGTTCACGTTTCCCCCCACGGATAAACACTGTTGATCGTTTCTCTCGAGCGACGGGGCGTCAAGGTAGTGCGATCTTCGAGGAACTTCTTTTTTGGCGCTACCTTGCCCTCCACCTTGGCTGGGGAATGGCGCGTTTGGAGTCTGGTCCGGGTTTGGCCGCCGTTGCGGCTGTCGAGCCTGGGCCCGCGCTCGTTCACTGTGTTTTGAAAATCGTCCGGTGGAGGCATTTCCGGTGGAGGCATTAGAAGTCCTGCAACCGCACCCAATGCCCCATCCATGACCATGGAAAGCGCCCCTGCCGCGAGCCAGGGCGGCACCGAAAGCGTCTGCGAACCGGGAACCAGCGCCACCGCGCCCACATCGCGGTCAGTCGAACCACCATGGCCGCTCGCGGCGGATTCGCTTGAGAATCTCCTCCGTTCTCGACCGTGCCAAGTCTACGTCCATGTTCTCGTAGATCGCCATGACCAGGTAGAACAGCAACGGCTCCAGAACGGTGGGGCCAAATCGAAATCCGTCGTTCGCCTGCTTGACGCAAATAAACAGCATCGATCCGACCACGAGTATCGATCCGCTCAATGCGAACGCCCAAGGCGACACAGGACCGTTCAATGCTTGGCTCGTTGCCTGTGTGATCGCATAAACCATGGCGAAGGCTCCGCACACAACACCCGTTTGCATTGCCTGCTTTGCCCGAGCCGAGATGATCGTCAATCCGATGAAGCCGCTCGCGACCACTTCGGGAATGATAATCGACTCGATCTCCGCCTTGTGCTCATCCCAGTGTATCCGCATCAAGTACAAGCGCAGCGTCAAATAGACGAGGCACGCACTCAAACCCGCCAAGACGCAGATGGACACCACCTCTGACATCCTCAGCCCGAGCGTCGGCAGGCTGAGCGAGGATGCGTAGCGGATGACATCCGTATTGTAGCGCCCGATGGCCGCCGCGGCGACGGCCGAACCCACGATGCGCAGAAACCGGTCTCTGCGGCGCTTGGCGGCAAACCGTTTCAGCTTGTCTTCGTCGCCGCGGCCGCCCACCGCGACTTCTGCGCTGCTCATACCACCCCCCCAACGCCCAACTCGCAAATCGAGCCCGCATTCTAGTACAGGACCTGGCCGAGCGAGATTTGCCACCGAACGCACGCTGGGGCCTGCCTCGCATACGCGTTAACTATGATATGAAAAAAATCCGGTTGCGGCACTTGAAATCCTGCAACCGCACCCGATGTCCCTGCCATGACGATGGAAGACGCCCACGCCGTGGGCCAAGACGGCACCAAAGCGGTCCCCACAGCGCAAGCCGGCGCGGTCGCGCCTGCGTCGCAGCCGCACACCCGTGCAGAATTAGACGATGCGTATCGCCAGATCGCCATCGAGGAGCTGGCCCTGCATCTGTCGCGTGGCAGCGCATTGCTCCAGCGTTGCGATGAGATGTCGAGAGAATACCGCAGCGATCAAGTCGGGGCCGTTCATGCGGCCGCCCGGCTGATGAACGCCAACGCCCAACTCGCCAAGGCGCTGGCACAGCTCGCATTGGTGGAGCGCCGCAGCAGAACGATTGTCGAGACAATTCAAAGGCCTGACCCCAAGAATGCAGGGTTGAATTCGATTCTCACCTCACCGCAATACTCTTCTCCTCGGCAACGCAGGAAGATCCGTGACGCTCTCGAACGCGGTTTGCTCCAGTTTCTCGAAGAGCAGAAACAGGACCGCGAGCGGTCGGAGGACCTCGCCGTCGGGTGCAGCATTTGAACAAGCGGGCACTCGTCCCACCGGCGCTTCGCGCCCGCCGCGTCACAGGCGGTAGAAATGGCGCGCCCCCGGGCAACCGCAACGCCTTCAAGCACGGCCGCGATACGCGCGAGCGCCGCGCCCTGGGCGCCGAAATCCGCACTTACATTCGCCGCGGGCGGGCGCTGATCTCTCTTCTTCACCCTCCCCTTGTGAGTGGGTGAAGATTGGTTTCGAGCGCAAGCGAGAAAGCAATGTCGGGGAGGTCATATCGGCGAAAGGGTGGCGCGCTGGCCGAACGGCACGATCTCGTTCGGCGCGTGGGCGCTCGTGTCAACTTCGCGGCATACCCCTGCCCGAAGCGCTCCGCGCTTCGACCCTGCCTCAAGGGGAGGGTGGAAAAATCACGCCTTCACTTCCATCTTGATCGGGCCTTCGGCGCGGCCGTGGATGAACTGGTCGACGTAAGGGTTGCCAGAATTGTCGATCTCGGCGGTGGGGCCTTCCCAGATGATCCTGCCCTTGTAGAGCATGGCGATGCGGTCCGCGATCTTGCGCGCGCTGATGAGGTCGTGGGTGATCGACAGCGTCGTGGTGCCGGTGCCGCGCACCGTGTCGACGATCAGGTTGTTGATGACGTCGGCCATGATGGGATCGAGCCCGGTGGTCGGCTCGTCGAAGAAAATGATCTCGGGATCGGCGGCAATCGCGCGCGCCAGGCCGACGCGCTTCTGCATGCCGCCGGAAAGCTCCGCCGGCCACAGCTGGCCCACTTCGGCGGTGAGCCCCACCTTGGCGAGCTTCTCGTAGGCGATGTCCTTGGCCTTGCGGCGCGCAACACCGCGGCCCTGGATGAGCCCGAACGCCACGTTTTCCCACACCGGCATGGAATCGAACAGGGCCGCGCCCTGGAACAGCATGCCGAACTTCCTCAGCATCGCGTCGCGCGCGCGCCCCCGGATGCGGGTGACCTCCTTGCCGTCGACATAGATCTCGCCCGCTTCGGGCCGCAGGATGCCGAGCACGCACTTGATCATCACCGATTTGCCGGTGCCCGAACCGCCGATCACCACCAGCGACTGGCCGGCCCCAATCGTAAGATCAAGCCCGTCGAGCACGACCTTGGGTCCGAAGCGCTTTTTGACGCCCTTCAGTTCCACTTTCGCCGTCGAGGCTGCGCGTGCCATGGGAGCCTCTCAGAAGTTGAACATGTTGAAAATGTTGGTGAGGATGTAGTTGGCGGCCAGGATCAGGATCGACGATGTCACCACCGCGTTGGTGGTGGCCGCGCCTACGCCCTGCGCCCCGCCTTTCGAATTGAAGCCGTTATAGGTGCCCAGCAGCGCAATGAGGAAGCCGAACATGACCGCCTTGATCAGGCCAGAGATCACGTCGTGGTTGTTCAGCGCGCCCATGGTGGTGTTGAGGTAGATCGATCCGGTGAAGCCGAGCGTCTCGGTGGAAGCCACATAGCCGCCGAACACGCCGATGGCGTCGGCGATCGCGACGAGGATCGGCATCGAGATGATCGCCGCCATCAGCCTGGGCACCACGAGGTACTTGATCGGCCGCGTCGCCAGCGTGGTCAACGCGTCGATCTGCTCGGTGACGCGCATGGTGCCGAGTTCGGCCGCGATCGCCGCGGAAACCCGCCCCGCCACCATCAGGCCGGCAATCACCGGCCCCAGCTCGCGCAGGATTCCGACCAGCACCACCGTGGGCACAAACTGCTCCGCGCCGTAACGCGAAGCGCCGATGTAGATCTGCAGCGCCAGCACGCCACCGGTGAAGAAGGCCGTCAGCCCCACCACCGGCAGCGAGTAATAGCCGATCCGCATGATCTGCTTGAACATGAGCGACCAATAGATCGGCGGGCGCATGAAGCTGGAGACGGCATCGACCGTGAAGACGCTCAAGCGGCCGATTTCCCTGAGCAGGCCCAGCGTGGCCCGCCCCACGGCGGCAAAGATGTTCATGGCGCTTCCTCGTATGACCGCCGGGCGCGGCGCGAAAGCGAGGTTAGGATTTCATACGAAATGGTGCTAGCAGCGGCGGCGATCTCCTCGAGCGAAATCGTGTCGCCGATCAGCTCGACATCCGCTCCGGGGGCGACGTCCCCCGGCACGTCGGTCAGGTCGAAGGTGACAAGGTCCATCGACACGCGGCCGACCACCGGCGCGCGCGCTCCGCTCACCGCGACCGCGCCATGGTTCGACAGCGAACGCAGGATGCCGTCGGCGTATCCGAGCCCGGCAACGCCCAGCAGCGACGGCCTTTTCGTCCGGAACGTCGCGCCATATCCCACCGTTTCGCCCTTTGCAGCGCGGTGGACCTGCAGGATGCGGCTTGTCAGGCGCACCACCGGCGCGAACGGGTTTGCGGCGGATGGCTGTGGATTGCCGCCGTACAGGCCAAGGCCGGGACGCACCATGTCGAACAGATATTCCTTGCCCAGCATGATGCCACCGGAGGCGGAAAGGCTGGCAGGCGCCTGCGGCAGCATGGCGAGCGCCGTCCTGAACCGCTCGAGCTGGGTGCGGTTCATGCGGTTGTGCGGATCGTCGGAGCAGGCCAGATGGCTCATCCAGAGCACGACCCGCAGCCCTTCCAGCCGCCGCGCCTGCTCGGCGGCGAGCAGCGACAGCTCGTTGGCCGGCAGTCCCAGACGGTTCATGCCGGTGTCGACGTGGACGACCGCATCGAGCTGCGTGCGGGTCTGGCGCGCCACCGCGGACCAGGCGGCGATTTCGCCGATCGAGTTCAGCACCGGCGTCAGATTGTTCGTGATCAGCGCCGGCACCATGTCCGGTTGCGCGCCGTCGAGGACGAAGATACGCGCGTTCGGCGCCAGCGGCCGCAGCGCCATGCCCTCTTCCAGCCTGGCCACGAAGAAGCTGTCGCAGCCGGCCTTGGCCAGCGTCCGGCCGACCGGGTCAAGGCCGGTGCCATAGGCGTCCGCCTTGACCACCGCAGCGACTGCCGCCGGCGCCGCAAGCTTCTGTGCGATCCGGAAATTTCCGGTCACGGCGCCAAGGCGCACCGTCAGGCGCGCCGCGTCGAAATCCGTGAACGTCCCCTCGTCGGCGCGGTCCATGGCGGGACTTTGCCGCCCGGCCGTTCCCGCGTCAAAGCCTGTTCCGGGGTGCGACGAAGGGCTCACTTGTGGTCCCCGAAAATGATCCTGTCGATGCACGGCGTGCCGGTTTGCTTGGCGATCAGGCAGGGATCGGCGGTGTTGCGCTCATGAGCCTGAATATCGCTCGGACGCACCTGTTCATCTTCCGGCGGCCGTTCGCGCGCGTCGAGCACGACGTTGCCGTAGGGGTCGTAGACGAACTGCCAGGGCTGGCGCAGGCAGGCGGCGCGCTGCTTGGTGTTCAGGTACTCGTAACTGTTGGCCCCGCAAGCCAACGAGCGGCCGATCGCCAGCCCGAGATCGATCGCGTTGTTTTCCTCTTCCTGCGGCTTTGGCAAGCGCGGCGGCACGACTGTGGTGATTGCTCCGCTCTCCTGGCCATTTTTCGGCTTGACCGGCGTGACCTTCGGAACCGGCGCAGGCTGCGTCAGGATGATCCACGTCAACGGCTGGATCTCGATCTGTTTTGTCAGCGGCAGCGGTACCCACTCCGAGGCGATCAGCAGAACGACGAACGCAATGTGGAGGACTGTTACGGCTGCACCAGCGAGGATGCGCCGCGCGGCGCGCTTGCGCGCCTCCTCCTCCAGCCACAAACGGGCTCGCAGCGCTGCCAACATGGTGGCCGACTCACCAGCGAAGGACGTGTCTGCCACCGATCGCCTGCTTGCCTGTTAAACCCAACCCCGGGGGAACTTATGCCACCCGGACCCTTGGCCGACTATAGCACTGGATGTAATGATCTTTCGCCTTACACACGGTCAATGCCAGAGCGGCGCCGCGTCCAGCCGGGCACGTGCGCTGACGAGACGCGGGGAATGCCAAAGGCGCATGATCCCGTCAAATTTCGCCTGCCAGCCGGGGCGTCGGCGGGTCTCGAGCGGAGTGTCGTTCTGGGCGTTGCCCGCCATGGCTTGCTGAACGGCCTCGATGGGGATCGGCCGCCCCAGAAAGCGGCCCAAAGCCGCGGCCGTCGCGGCACCGTCCTGAACCAGCTCGTCATAGGTCATCTGGTGGCTGCTGCTGTTCGCGGCCAGATACGCACGGCACTTCAGCGCCCGCATGTACTTTCGTACGGCCTTGCCGGGACTTGGTGCAAATACGCGGGCGGTGGAGCGGGCCCAGTCTTCGAACGATCGCATCATGACGATCGTCTTGGCCTCAGGGCATCGCACGAACAGGCCGGGAGCCCGGCAACACTCCGCCCGCAATTTCACGACCGGTGCGCTTCCGAGCGCCGCACTCAAGTCCGCACCCATGTTCCACATTGCCTGTCGAAATGGCGCCTGCAGAGGATTTTTCGGGCTGGACCAGAACATCGTCGACATCTGCGTGTAGAAGTCCGGTTCCGATGCCGATGCAACGCCGGACGCGTTCAGGATGCGGCTGAGGAGCGTGGAACCGCAGCGGCCCGGGGAAAACAGGAACACGGGATCGGCTTGCGCTGGCTCGCCCAGGCGGCCGCGTTCGATCGGCACCGAAAGAAGCACGTGCGCGCTCCTGCGCAAGTGAAGGTAGTAGAACGGTGCGGACTGGGCGGCCCCAGGATCGAGGTCCAGCACGTAGATTGCCCGCGCGCGGATGAAATCCATGCAGTACGGCAACGCCGTGCGCTGCCAACGCGAAACGGCCGTGCCGTTCCCGCACACGAAATCGCCCGGTCCCGCAATGTCAATGCGGTCACCTCGCCTGCAGCGAACGACAGGGAACAGGAGGATTGCCCTCGGCATCGCGCCAACCACCGAATTCATTTCAACGCGCCGATCAGGGCCGGCAATCGGCGCGGCGGCCGTGAATATTGTGTTTTTTTGTCGCAAAGCGATTACCGGACAATCGGCCGGACAAGGCTATTCGACGGGCATCGATCGCGGGGGCGTTAGACATGCACAGCCCAAGTGAATTCGGTAATGCGAATTTTTGTGGTGAACTTGGCCCGCCGGCGGGATCGGTTGTCGGTCATGACGGCGCAGCTGCGGGCGTTGAAGCTCGCATTCGACTGGGTTCAGGCCTGCGACGCCAAAGATGCCAGCGACGATTATCTTGATCAGTTCGTAAAGGCCGAGGGACCGCTCGGAGCCCTGCCCAAAGGCGACAGGTGCTGTTTTGTCAGCCACATGCGGGCGTGGAATGCGTTTTTGCAGAGCGGCGAATCCCATGGCGTCATCCTCGAGGACGATGTCGGCCTGGACCCCGCATCGGGCGATCTGTTGCTCCGGCCCGATTGGATTCCCGCGCATGTCGATCTGCTGAAGCTCGAGCATTTCGGACCCGAGCGACAGCTTGTTCTTGTCGGAGAGCCGGTGAAGGTCGGCACCGGCCGCACGATCGCGGAGATCCGCTCGCGTCACACCGGAGCAGGCGCCTATGTGCTGTCGCGATGGGCCGCGCAACATCTGCTTTCGTTTCCCCGCAAGTGGTCGGTTTCCGTCGACCACGTACTCTTCAACCCCAACGTCTCGCCCTTGGCGCGCGAGATTCGTCCTTACCAGCTTCTGCCCGCCATTGCGCGTCAGGATGCTGGCCTCGGCGGCGCCTCCGACATCGCGGCAAGCCGCATGGCGCAGCGCCGCCCGTCCGTTTCGCTCATGAAGCGCGAGATGATGCGGGCCTTCTACGAGGTCCGTCTTCTGCCGCAACAGATCGGGAGCGTCATCACTGGACGCGCTTGGCTGGCCCGTGTCCGGAACGACGTTCTGCTGCACCGCCATGACCGTCCGGCCCCCGTCGCCGAGTTGCGGATGCGACAGGCCTGATCCCAAACGCAGTGCGGAAGGTTCAAGCGGTTGAGCCGCGAAAGGACGCAACATCCGCCTCTTCGGCCAGATTGCTGAACTGCGTAAACCGCTCTTCGAACTGAAGAGGGACTTTTCCCGTCGGGCCGTGACGGTGCTTTTCGATCAGCACGTCGGCAAGCCCCTTGGCCCGGTCGAACTTCTCCACCCACTTGACGTGTTCGGTCGAGCCCGAGTCGGGCGGTTCGCGCGTCTTCAGGTAATACTCTTCGCGATAAACGAACATCACGACGTCGGCATCCTGCTCGATCGACCCCGATTCACGCAGGTCCGACAGCATCGGGCGCTTGTCGTCCCTCGACTCGACGCCGCGCGACAGCTGCGACAGCGCCAGAACCGGGATGTTGAGCTCCTTCGCCAGCGTCTTGAGACCCTTGGTGATCTCGGTGATTTCCTGCACGCGGCTTTCCGAGCGACGCGTCGGCTCGATGAGCTGAAGGTAGTCGATCACGATCAAGCCGATCTTCTTCTCCCGGCTCATGCGCCGAGCCCGGGCCGCGATCTGCGCGATCGAGATCCCGCCCGTGTCGTCGATGAACAGCGGCGTCGTGGACAGACCCTGCATGGCCAGCACGAAGTTCGACCACTCTTCATCGTCGAACTTGCCGTTCCTGATCTTCCACATCTCGATGTTGGTCTGCTGGCTGAGCAGGCGCGCGGCAAGCTGCTGCGCCGCCATTTCCAGCGAGAAGAACAGCACCGGAGCCCCCCGGGGAACCGGCTCGCCGACCTCGGTATCCTGGGCGAACATCCTGGAGGCGTGGAAGGCGATGTTGGTTGCCAGCGCGGTCTTGCCCATGCCCGGCCGGCCGGCGAGGATGACAAGATCCGAGGGCTGCAGCCCGCCCAGTATGGAGTCGATCTTGGTGAAGCCGGTGGGAACGCCCGAAATCTTCCCGCCCCGCAATTGCGCCTTCTCCGCCAGATCCACCGCGCGCTGAAGGCTCTCCGCGAAATTCAGCGGTCCTTCGCCAAAACGCGAGGTTTCGGCGACGCGATAGAGCGCCTTTTCGGCTTCCTCGATCTGGGCGCGCGGCGGCTTGTCGGCGGGCGCTTCGTAGGCGCTGTTGACGATATCCTCGCCGATGCGGATCAGCGAGCGCCGCAGCGCGTGGTCCACCAGGATACGAGCAAAATCGCGCACGTTCGGCAGCGCAGGCGCCGCCTGCGCCAGCCCGGCGAGATAGGAGTGACCGCCGACCTCCTGCAGACCGGGATCGGATTTCAGCGCGGCGTGCAGCGTCAGCGGCGTGAGGATCATGCTGCCGCGTTCGAAGGCGGAAGCCATCGCCTCGTACAACCGCTGATGCAGCGGATCATAGAAGTGCTCGGGGCGAAGCAGCGCCGACACGGTCTCCAGCGCCCGGTTATCCACCAGGATCGCGCCGAGCAGCGCCTGCTCGACCTCGATGTCGTACGGGACGTGGCGGTAGGCTTCCTTTTCCATGCTTGTGTCCCGCGAGCGGATCGCGAATCAATCCAGGCGCCCGTCAAGCCGCAAGGCCAAAACCAAATCGATGCACAGCTAATTGGACGGCCGACGTCCGAAACGGTGCAGCGTTGCCTTCACCCGACGACCGTTCGCACCACGGCGAGCGCCGGCCGACCGCCCACTGCCGTCGAGGGACTTTTCGCACAAGCGCTGCGAGCGCCCACGGTTGCCGAAGGATGCGATGTCGATTGTAACGCAAGGTGAACCCTTGCGCCGATGGCGACCAGCGTCTGGACCGACCATTTGAAGCATGCCACGCTGCGCAAAGCCGGAGTTGGGTTTGACGCCGAACAGAGCCGATGTCCTGACCGAGCGCCAAGCGCCCGCGCTTGCCGACGCGCGATGGTTTGCGCCCGCCGTGCTGACATTGGCAGCGATCGCGGCCGCGATCCCCATCCTGATCGCGGCGGTTCCGCCGGTGATGGACTTTCCCAACCATTTGGCGCGCATTTGGCTGATCGCGGGCGGCATCCACGAAAAGCCGCTGTCGTCGTTCTACGAAGTGCGCTGGTCGCAGGCCTTCACCAATGTGGCGGTCGATTTTCTGGGCGTGGCGCTGGTGCGGGCTTGCGGACTTGCAGCCGCGGCCAAGGTTCTGCTTGCCGCCATGCTGCTCGGCCCGCCGCTCGCCGCCGCCGTGCTCAACCGCTCTTTGTTCGGCCGCGCCAGCTTGTGGCAGCTTGCAGGCATCACGCTGGTGTGGTGCACGACCGCGGTCGAAGGATTCCTGAGTTTCCAAATCGGCATCGCGGCGGGACTGTTCTGCGCGGTCGCGCTGCGCCGCACGATCGCCAGGCCGTCGCCGAGGAGCCTCGGTCTGGCTGCGCTGTGCGCGGCCGCGCTGTTGTCCGTTCATCCTTTCGCGGTCGCGATGTTGCTGGCCACGCTGGCCGGACTGGCGCTGGGCGAGCGCATGACCTGGACCTGGGACTTCCTGCGCCGGCGCGGCGCGAGCGTACTGATGCTGACGGCGGCCTGTGCGCTTCCGGTCGCCGCGCTTTACGTTCTGGCGCCGCATCCACCGGGCGCCTACAACGGCGAGGCGCAACTCGTTCACTTCAACCCGGTTTCCGAGACGCTGAGGCCCAAGAACCTCGCCCTGCTGTATGCTTCGCCGTTTCTCAGCTATCGCGTCGCCTGGGACCTGGTGGCGGCGCTGCCCGTCTTCGGGCTTGCGGCCTGGGCCGCCATCGTGCGCGCCCTGCGGTTTCACGCCGGACTGCTCGCCGTCGCCGCGGCGATGGCGTTGGTTGCCGTGTTCCTGCCCACCAACATCGGCGACGGAGGCGCCCTGCCGGTCCGGTTTCCGATCATGGCGGCGCTGCTCGCCGTTGCCGGCACCAGCATCGAATTCCGCACGCCGCCGGCGCGGCTGGTTTTTGCCGTCGTGCTGACCGCGGCCGCCATCTTCCGGGTGGGCTCGATCGCCTGGATTTGGAACGCGCGCGCCGGCGACGTCCAGCAGCTTCGCACCGCCGCTCGGAGCATCCCGGTGGGCGCATCCGTGATGGTGCTGCAGCAGAAGTGGGACGGCGAGGCGCCCATCGGCCGGCTGATCACCGCGTGCCCCGGCGGGGAGTGCGCGGCGGAGCGCCATTTCGGCGCGCTCACCGTGATCTGGCGGCACGTCTTCGTGCCGGTGCTGTTCACGGTTCCCGGCCAGCATCCGATCGCCGTCCGCCCCCCCTGGGACAAGAACGCGGTGTACGCGTCCTTCATCCCGTTCACCGACGAGCTCGCGCCCGGCGAATACGGCGACCGCTACCTGCTGCACTGGTGGAAGCGCTTCGATTACGTATTGGTTCTGGATGCCGATCTCGGCGGAACGCCGATCCCGCATGCGCGACTTGTCCGCGACTCCGGATTCGCGCGGGTTTACCGGGTCGTGCCCGGAAGCTGAGCGCGAAAGGGCCCTGCTCTTGTTTGCGCTGCCGTGCCCGATGCGCTCGCGCGCGAAGCGGCCGTGCTTGAAGGCATTGCGATTGCCGAGCGGTGCGCCACGCCTTTTTCCCCGCACGCGACGCGAACGGAACAGGGCGTGCTCGTCCAGCACGGCGTAAGTGCGGCGCACGCAGGCATCGACGGCCGCGCGCAAGTCGCGCCATTGCCGGATGCAGCGTCCATGCTTCAGCGCGTTGCCGTTGCCGGGTTGCCCGCCGCGCCCGCGCGGCGGGGAAGACGGCGGACGCAGAATCCTCTTTCGCGCGGCCATCGCTTTCGCTCAGCATTCCCCGTCGACGACGAGCGTGCCGCCAAGCCGTTGCGGCGGGCGCTGCGCGACGTCGTGCGCATTTGAATTCGAATGCCCCAAATCCGGTGCAGACCATTGAATACGTTTGACTATCGCCTTGCTTCGCGGACGCATATTCGGGCTCCCAAGGAGGGTCTTGGGCACTGACCGTTGCGATTGCGGCGCAAGCTCGCTTTGCGCACCGCCTTGGCCCGCGGCGTGGGCGCTTTCCTTGCTCATGGTCTGGAAATGGGTGGCAGAATTAGGATTTCAATGGATGCAACCGGCTTTTTTTCATAACACGGTTAACGCGCATACCCCGGGCCATTGCTCTGCGCGAATCGCCTTGCACGCCGCCACAAGCGGTCCGGTCAGGATTTGCCGAAGAGCGCCGCGTAGCGTTCCGGCTTGAAGCCGATTTCGAGCGCGCCTTCTTTCTCAAGGATCGGCCGCTTGATCATCGAGGGATTGCCTATCATCAGGGCGATGGCTTTGTCCTGCGTGAGGTTCTGCTTGTCGGCATCCGGCAGTTTGCGGAAGGTGGGACCGGCGCGGTTCAGCACCGTCTCCCAACCCGCGGCGCGGCACCACTGGTGGAGCTGCGCCTTGGTCACGCCCGCCTTCTTGTAGTCGTGAAACTCATAGGCGACGCGGTGCCGATCGAGCCAGGCAAACGCCTTCTTCATCGTATCGCAGTTCTTGATGCCGTAGACCGTGATGGGCATTTTTCGCGTCCGCGCCAAGCTGTGCATCACACAGTATGAATGAAATCGGAGGCAACGTGCAGGATGCCCTGGGCGCCCGGAAACAGGCTGTACGCATCCAGCAGGAAGACGAGCACTGCCGCATCCGCGACGGCCGGCGACAGGCGACGCGTCACCCTACCCAGCAAATGGTCGAAACCAACCTGTCGGGCGAGCAGCACCGTCCCCACGCCCAAGACCACGCCTGCGACGATGTCGGTGGGGTAATGAAACCCGATCACGACACGCAGCACGCCGACAACCAGGACCGCCCAAGCGAATGAGAGCGCCCCGAGCAACTTGTTCTCCCGGAACACGATAGCCGCCAAAGCGAAGTACAACGTGGCGGTGTCGCTTGGAAAGGACCACGGGTGATCCCAGCCGCCTTTCAGGTCCGGCTTCAACACCGTGATCGCCAGCGACCGGTCGAGAAAGGGACGGACATGAATCTGCAGATGATGCTGGAGCTCGATCGACAAAAACACCGCAACGCACGTGGCAAGCACGCCGGCGAGCATGCGATTGCGCCGGTTGGCATCGGCGGAACGCCAGATCCAGGCGAACGGGAGGAATATCGGCAGACCCCTCGGCATCGCGTTGACGGCAAGCCCGTTGAGGATTTGCACGAGCGCGTGCGGCAGCAATTCGATTCCGTTCAGGCAAATCGTCGTGCTTCGATCGACGCTGGCGATCCAATCGAGCAAATGAGAATCCATGATCGTCCTGCGAACCGTTGGTGAGGCGTGAAGCACGAACGCTCGCCGGCGCGGCAGGCTTCGGCGCGAAGCCGACCGACGGACCGGCGAATCTAGCGTAGACGGACGACCTCTCAAGTGGAGTCGGCTGTTCCCCGGCGGAAGCTAGGCGCGTCGCCGGCGCACAATGCGCGCGCACGTTGCGCGCAGGACACGATCAGCCGCCGCGCCCCGTAAGCCCGGCGATCAAGGCCCGCCCTCACTCCCACTCGATCGTGCCCGGCGGCTTGCTCGTCACGTCGTAAACCACGCGGTTGATGCCCTTGACCTCGTTGACGATGCGGGTCGCCACGCGGGAAAGGAACGCGTGCTCGAAGGGATAGGAATCGGCCGTCATGCCGTCGGACGAGGTGACGGCCCTGAGCGCACAAACGTAATCATAGGTGCGGTCGTCGCCCATCACGCCCACGGTCTTGACCGGCAGCAGCACCGCGAACGCCTGCCAGATCGCCTCGTAAAGCCCGGCGGCGCGGATTTCGTCCAGGTAGATGGTGTCGGCCTTGCGCAGGATGTCGAGCTTGTCGCGCGTGACCGCTCCGGGCACGCGGATGGCGAGCCCCGGCCCGGGAAAAGGATGGCGGCCGACGAAGGCCTCGGGCAGGCCGAGCTCGCGCCCCAGCGCGCGCACCTCGTCCTTGAAAAGTTCGCGCAAGGGTTCGACCAGCTTCATCTTCATGTGCGCCGGCAGCCCGCCGACGTTGTGGTGGCTCTTGATCGTGGCCGACGGCCCGCCGGTGGCCGAGGTCGATTCGATCACGTCGGGATACAGCGTTCCCTGCGCCAGGAACTCGGCGCCGCCGACCTTGGAGGCCTCGTAATCGAACACGTCGATGAACGCCGCGCCGATGATCTTGCGCTTCTTCTCCGGCTCGGTGACGCCCTCGAGCTGGGTGAGGAACATGTCGGTGGCATCGGCGTGCAGAAGCGGGATGTTGTAGTGGCCGCGGAACAGCGAGAGCACCTGCTCGGTCTCGCCCGCGCGCATCAGGCCGGTGTCGACATAGATGCAGGTGAGCTGGTCGCCGATCGCCTCGTGCAGCAGCACCGCGGCAACCGAGGAGTCCACGCCGCCAGAAAGCCCGCAGATCACCTTGCCCTTGCCCACCTGCTTGCGGACGCGGGCGATCGCCTGCTCCCGGAAAGCGTGCATGTTCCAGTCGGGCTTGATGCCGGCGATGTTGACCACGAAGTTGCGCAGGATCCGGCTCCCGCGCGGGGTGTGCACGACCTCGGGGTGGAACTGCACGCCGTAGAAGCGCCGCGTCTCGTCGGCGATCACCGCGAACGGCGAATTCTCGGACGTGGCCACCACGTCGAACGTGGGCGGGACGGAGACGATCTTGTCGCCGTGGCTCATCCACACCGGTTCGCGCCCTTTGGCGTCGCCCAGGCCCTCCAGAAGCGGCGAGCTTCTCGCGATGACGATGTCGGCGCGGCCGAATTCACGCGCGTGGCCGGCTTCCACCTTGCCGCCGAGCTGGGCGCACATCGTCATCTCGCCGTAGCAGATGCCGAGCACCGGCACGCCCGCGGTGAAAACGGTCTGGGGAGCGCGAGGCGTGTGCGCTTCGGTGACGCTCATCGGCCCGCCCGACAGGATGACGGCGCGCGGCGGAGCGCATTTCAGCGCGGCCTCCGCCTTGTCGAACGGCACGATCTCGCAATAGACGCCCGCTTCGCGCACGCGCCGGGCGATAAGCTGGGTGACCTGGGAGCCGAAATCGATGACAAGGACGGGAGCAGACATGGGTGCGCTACGCTTTCTGGTTTGACGCGGGAATGACAGTCTTTTTCGGGTGAGAAGCCAACATCCGCCAGGGCTTTCTTTCCAAGATTGCTGTGAAGAAGCCGTCGGTGCCGGTCGAGCGCGGGCTGGCGCGGAAAAACCGCTCCATGCCGGGCGGCAGATCGCGGCCGGTTTCGTCGCGCCAGAGCTGTGCGGCGGAAAGCACTTCGAATTCGCCCCGCCTGCCGAGAAAAGCGGCAATCCGGTCCTCGTTCTCGCACGCAAGCAACGAGCACGTCGCGTAGACGAGGCGCCCGGCCGGCGCCACCCACGACGCGGCCTCGGCGAGCAGGCGATCCTGAACCCTGACCAGCTCCCCCAGGCGCTCGGGTGCAAGCCGCCAGCGCTGCTCCGGCTGGCGGCGCCAGGTGCCGGTGCCGGTGCACGGCGAGTCGAGCAGCACGACGTCGAACGAACCGGACGGTGCTGCCGCTTCGATGATCGTGATGCCCGCTCGGGCGGCGCGCGGGCCCAACATGGCAACGCGGCCAGAATCGATATCGTGCGCCACGATCTTGCCCTTGTCCTGCATCGCCGCGGCGAGCGCCAGCGACTTGCCGCCAGCGCCGGCCGCGTAATCGAGCACGCGCATCCCGGGGCGGGCGGCGCACAAGAGCGCCGCGATCTGGGCGGCCTCGTCCTGGAATTCGAAAGCACCGGAGGCGAACAGCGGCGACGCCGAAAGCCCGGCCGGGGCTTCGCCGGGCGCCAGGCGCAGGCCCCAGGGCGAAAAGGGCGTCGGTTCGACGGCGAAGCCGGCGGCCCGAAGCGCCGCGGCAAGCCCGTCGCGCGTGGTCTTCAGCGTGTTGGCGCGCAGATCGACCGAGGCCCGCGCCTGCAGCGCCTGCATCTCGGGCAGAAGATCGGAGCCGAAGGCGCGTTGCAGCTCGGGTTCCAGGAAGGGTGGGTATTCGCCCATGACATGGCGCGGCGGCTCGCCCAAGGGCGGCGAGGCGATGGCGTCGCGCTCGGCCAGGTTCAGCAGCGCGGGGGCGTATTGCGCGCCGTCGAACAGCGCGGCGATGTCGCCGGCGGAAAGGCCTTCCAGCACCAGCGAGCCGATCACCAGGCGGCGCGGATCCTCGCCCTTCATGCGCCAGGCGAGCAGCGCGCGGCGCCGCGCGATGGCGAACACCAGGTCCGCGATCGCCGCGCGATCCTTGGAGCCGGCGTAGCGGCGGGCGCGAAAGAAATCGCGCACGAAGCGGTCGGCGGGCATGGCCGTGCCCTTCAGAGCATCGAGGATCTCGATGACGGCCTGAAGGCGGGCGGCTGGGGTCACGGCGTTATCATCCGACGATTGGATTCAACCTCTCCCTCGCGGGGAGGTCGATCCGGCGCAACGCAGCGCAGCGGAGTGAAGCCGGATCGGGTGGGGGGCTGGGCGTCGACAGCATTCCCCCCACCGGGCTCGCGCCAACACCTTCCATCAGTCAGACGGGCAAGCTCGCCGCTCGCACGCTGTCGCTGCTCGCCCCCGCAAGGGGGAGGTGAAAATACGTTCGTGCCATCCTCGCTCAATGCACGCCCGGATAGTTCGGGCTTTCGCGCGTGACCGTGACGTTGTGCACGTGGCTTTCGCTCAGGCCCGCCCCGGTGATGCGCACGAACTTGGCGTTCTTGTGGAACTCGCCGATCGTCTTGCAGCCGGTGTAGCCCATGGCAGCTCTGAGCCCCCCGATGATCTGATGGATGACGCCCGCCACCGGGCCCTTGTAGGGCACCTGGCCTTCCACGCCTTCGGGCACGAGCTTCAAGGTGTCCTTGACCTCGGCCTGGAAGTAGCGGTCGGCGGACCCGCGCGCCATCGCGCCCAGCGAGCCCATGCCGCGATAGCCCTTGTAGCTGCGGCCCTGGAACAGGAACACCTCGCCCGGCGCCTCCTCGGTGCCCGCCAACAGCGCGCCCACCATGGCAATGTGAGCGCCCGCGGCGATCGCCTTGGCGAGATCGCCCGAGAACTTGATGCCGCCGTCGGCCACGATCGGAATGCCCTGCTTGGAAGCGGCGGAAACCGTGTCGGTGATGGCCGTGAGCTGGGGCACGCCCACGCCCGCCACGATGCGCGTGGTGCAGATCGAGCCCGGCCCGATGCCGACCTTGATCGCATCCGCGCCGGCATCGATCAGCGCCTTGGCCCCGTCGGCGGTGGCGACGTTGCCCGCCAGCACCTGGGTATAGTTCGATTCCTTCTTGATCGCCGCCACGGTGTCGAGCACGCCCTTGGAATGGCCGTGCGCGGTATCGACCACGATGACGTCGCACTCGGCCTCGATCAGCTTCAGCGCGCGCTTGACGCCCTCGTTGCCGGTGTTAGTGGCCGCCGCCACGCGCAGGCGCCCGCGTTCGTCCTTGCAGGCGTTGGGATACTTTTGCGCCTTCTCGATGTCCTTCACGGTGATGAGGCCGACGCATCTGTACGCATCGTCAACCACCAGCAGCTTCTCGATGCGGCGCTGGTGCAAAAGGCGCTTGGCTTCCTCCATCGACACGCCTTCGCGCACGGTGCAGAGGTTTTCCCGGGTCATCAAGTCGCGCACGAGCTGGCTGGTATCGGTGGCGAAGCGCACGTCGCGGTGGGTGAGGATGCCCACCAGCTTGCCCGCCTGGCCCGCGGTCGCCCCAACCACCACCGGCACGCCGGAGATGTTGTGGCGCTCCATCAAGTCCAGCGCCTCGGCCAGCGTGGCGTCGGGCGGGATGGTGAGCGGGTTGACCACCATGCCGCTTTCGTAGCGCTTGACGCGGCGCACGTGCTCGGCCTGCTCGTCGATCGAGAGGTTGCGGTGGATCACCCCCATGCCGCCCGACTGCGCCATGGCGATGGCGAGCGGCGCCTCGGTGACCGTGTCCATCGCCGCCGAGATCAGCGGGATGCCGAGCTCGACGGTCTTGGTGAGCCGCGTACGGGTGTCGACCTGGCCGGGCAGGACCTCGGAAGCGGCCGGAACCAGCAGCACGTCGTCGAAGGTCAGGGCTTCCCGGATGTTCATGGCGCACGCACTCCCTTTGTTTCGGGGCGCGCGGGGTTCGGCGGGCTGGCGCGCCCGGCCTGTTTGGGTTGAGCGGATGCGACGGCGAAGTGTTGTTCGCCCGCGTCCACGCGACCCAATATCTGGAGCGCCGAGCCTTTAACCGAGAGTCGGGGGATTCACAAGGCGGGTTGGGCACGGGTCGCCAAGCCGTTGAAAACGGCCGCGCAAAAGGACGGCTGTGAGAATGAATTTCAACCCTGCAATTTCTGGGTTAAACCCTTGTGGCAGCGCGATTTTCGGTTTGCCAGCCCAGCCTTCTTAATGGGCCGCGAGCGGCATGAGGCGGCTTGGGGTGAGAAACGGGCTTGGAGTCGAATTTCACCGAGCCGCTAGACGACATGCAACACCAGGGCCGCCAGCAGTGCGGTCAGGATCATCGCGACAAGCACGAGACCGAAACAAGAGCTGATGAAGGTTCCGACAAGGCGAAGGGCGCCGCCGGCGATTTCGGTTACCAGGTCGATCAGCGAACGAACGATCGCGAACACGCTCTGCCCTCACGCCTGCAACGGCTAGATAGGGACCGGAATCGGCCTTTTAAAGGAGGCGTGCCGCAATTTGGGGCCGGCCGTCCGAGAGCGAGCCTCGTCAGCGCTACCTGGCGGGCCGGGTCAAGCCCGGCCATGACGGTTCGGGTTAGTTCAATCATGGCCATTGCGCTTCAGCGCTCCCCCCGGCGGGGGCAGAGCGAAGGCAGAGGTTCTACTTCTCCACCTTGGTCACCTGCGAGGCGATCGCCTGCCAATGGCCGCCGTGGTTCTCGAACACGTCGGTCCAGGAATAGGTGCCGCTGGTGTCCTTGCCGTTCATGCTGGACGTCTCGTCGTCCATGCCCTGCACGACACCGATATTGCCGATCACGCGCGCGTGGACGTCGTGGATGGTCATCGTGGTGATGGTCATCTTGCCGGTATTCACGGCGTCGATGAGATCGGCCTTGCCAATGCGCATGCCGGACTCGTCCTGGCCGTTCCAGTCGTCGGCCAGAACGTTCGAGATGAATGCCGTGTCCTTCTCGGTGAACGCCTTCGACCAGGCGGCCTCCAGATCGACCAGCGTCTGCTCGGTGCTGCCGGCGGCCAGGGCCGCGCCCGCCAGGGCCATGGCGGCGGCCATCATGAAGTTCACGAATTTCATCGTCCCTCTTCCCGAAAAGATGCCTGCGAGAAGCGAGATTATCGGCGCCCCGGCGCGCGGAAAAGCAAATCCGGTGACGGCGGCGGCAGGCGCAGACCGCTTCGGCGGCGGAGCCGGGCCGCATCATGCCGGAGCGGAAGGCCCCGATCAGATTTGGGCCGGTCGCCCCCTCATCCGGCGCTCGCTGCTGCGCAGTTTCGACCCGGCAAGTCGCGGGGGCAGAAAACGCGGGAACGAGGGCGCTATTGCGCCTTGCACGCCCACAGGGCATCGACGCCCGCCCAGGCAACGTCCTCGACGGCCATCGAGGCGTATTTCGGATCGCCGGCGGCGGTGTCCTTCATCCAGGTGAGAAGCTGGTTGCCCCCGTCGTCGGCGCTCAGCGTTTTCGGGATGCAGTCGTAGTCGGCGTTCTTCGCCGCGGCGATGATGTCATGCGTGAAGTTGTGGCAGGCCTTGGTGTCGGTGTCGCAGCTTTGCACGAAGGCGGCAAGCGAACTCGTGTCCGCCGCCGCCAAAGCCGGGGCGCCCGCCATGAGCGCGGCCAATACGGCAAGCGCAACCAGTACACGTGAATGCATGACGATCCTCCCTGCCATGGCCAGCCGACGGCCACCCCAGCATACAGCCTTTCACCCGCACGGCGCGCGCGCGGCGAACATTATTGCGGATTTCGCCGCGGACGGCGCGGTCGCTTACTGTCGCGGCGGAAGCAGATCGCAGGCGTGAGCTCGGCGATCAGTCGGCGCGGGCGGTCTGGCTGGCCGGCTTGCGATGGCATGGCCACAACGCATCCACGCCGTCCCACATCACGTCGGTCA
>Ga0335085_10000532_pt1 | contig 105365 bp, 95 predicted proteins | sample Lox_Sample_45_FD_206712 | JGI IMG/M metagenome (GOLD analysis project Ga0335085, IMG submission 206712) | Soil microbial communities from Loxahatchee National Wildlife Refuge, Florida, United States - Lox_Sample_4.5 | ecosystem: Environmental > Terrestrial > Soil > Wetlands | place: USA...
AAGATCACCGAGTGTGTTCCAGACCGCGATCTCGTTGGGGGCCAGACGCGAGGCCTCCGCCATCTCCCGCTCGGCCTCCTTCCAGGAGCCCTTCTTTCGGTAAACCCGGCCCAGATTCTCGTGGAAGACCGAGCGCGTCGAGGCGAGCCGCACCGCCTGGATCAGTTCTTCGATCGCTCGGTCGATCTCGCCCGACCGCGACAAGAAGACGCCAAAGTCGTTGTGCGCGGGGGCCGAAGAAGGGTCGATTTCGATCGCGCGCCCGTAGGCGAGACGGGCGGCTGTCAGGTCCTTCAGCTCCTCCATCGAGCGCCCCAGCCCCAGCGCGGCGGCCACGTTGTTCGGGTTCAGGTCGAGCGCGCGCCGATAGAGGCTCCCCGCCGTGTTCCACTTGCCCTGCCGCTCGGCGAGAACCGCGAGCCCGTACTGCGAGCGCGCGCTGGAGGCGTCCAGTGCGACGGCTGCGGTGAATTCCCGCTCCGCATCGGCCTCTTTCCCGGAGGCGAGCAGCAGATCGCCGAGCAGCGCGTGAGCCTCGGCGTTTCGCGTGTCCGCCTCGGCCGCCCGGCGTGCGGCGGCCTCGGCCCCGCGGGAGTCGCCGGCGCGCAGAAGGTTTTCAGCCGATTGAAGCCAGGCCGTCGCCGCAACGGGCCCGGTCACGGGAGCGGAGCCGGGCGGAGCGGGTCCGCCGATCGGACTGGCCGTGATCAGGCCGCGCTCGATGTCCGAGGCGCGCTTTCGCTCGAGATCGGCGTCGGTGGGACGGCCGAGACGGTCGTACGTCTCTCCGAGAAGCCGGTGGAGCTCGGGGTCGTTGGCGCTTGCGCCCCGCTTGAGCGAGGCCAGGGCCTCCTCGCTCTTGCCCTGCTGGAGCTTCTCGCGGGCGTCGCGCTTGACCTCCGCGAGATCGACCGCCGCGTCGCTCGATCCCGTCACCTCCGACCGCACCGACTGGGCGAGGCGCGCGAAATCGGGGCTGTACAAGTCGCCCGCGACGTTGAGCGTCGGCTTCGCCTTGACCGCGGCGCGCAGCGCTTCGCGAGCGTTCTTGCCGTTGCCCCCGATGTAGAAGGACCAGGCGGCCTGCAGGTAGAGACTGGCCTGCCGGTCGGCGGACAGCCCGGCCGCCTGGGCGGCGCGGGAGTACTTGTCGCCCGCTTCCGCGAAGAGACCGGAGTCGAACGCGCGCTTGGCCTCCGTCTCCAGCCGCGACGGCGTTTCCTGCGCCCAGAGGGTTGCCGCCGCGAGCAACACCGCGGCGAGCACGGTACCGATTCGCATCTAGCCTCCCGTTTCGAGCGGCACGGCGGGAGACGGGGCCCAGCTCACCTCGTCGCCCTTCTCGATCTCGACCTCGCGATTTGCGGGCTTGAATCCTTCGCGCAGAAGGATGACGCGGTGATGTCCCGGCGCCAACCGTACCTGCTCGGAAGCCGACTGCACCGTGGCCTTGTACTTCCCGTCGACGATGATCGAGGCGCCAATCCAGCTCGGGTCGGTCTGCAAGGCGAGCGAGCCCACCGGAAACTGATAGGCGATCGGCGGAGCACCGCTGTCTCCGACCCGAACGGTGTGTTCGTAAGCGGGAAAGCCGGGAGCCTCGAAACGATACTTGTGGGTTCCTTCGTCGAGCTCCACGCGTCGAGCCGGCAGGGACGGACCGATCAGACGGTCGTCCACGTAGAGCGTCGCCGTCGGGATCGAGGAGAACTGGACGGCAAAGCGCTTGGGGGCCGCCGGCTTGGGCACCGGAGTCGGCTCCGCGGGGGGAGCCGTCGGAGCGGCCGGCCGAGCGTCCACACCGAGCTCGGGTTTGGGCAATTCCGCCGCAGGCGCAACGGTCGGCGCCGCAGGCTTCGGCACGGCGACCAGGGGTCTCGGTTCGGCGGCGCGCCCACGCGAGAGGTACCAGCCCGCGGCCCCTGCCAGTAACAGGACGACAGCCGCCGCGGCCAGGAGAGTCAGCCGCCGCGATCCTTCGGGGGCGGCCGCCGCCGGTCGGGCGGCCGGAGCGGCAGCCTCGGAGGAGTCTCGAAAGTTGACGAGCTCGAGACCACCGCCCGGGCGGGCAGCGGGCGGAGGCGGGGGAGTCGGCCGCGTCGGCTCCGCCGCGGGGACCCGGGCGAGGGCGCCGGAGGGAGGCGTGATGTGAATCGTTGCCGTGCCGCGAGCCGGTGTGGCCACCGTCGCTTCCGAGTCGGGCGGTTCGGCCGAGGTCATCTTCGCGATCGTCGAGTAACGCGCGGAGGCGCCGGTCAGCTCCTTGTACAGGGCGTGGAGGTCGCGCAGCATCTCCTGCATGGACGGGTAGCGCTTGTCCGCGGATTTCTCCATGGCCCGGCGGACCACGGCCGCAAGCGCGGGAGGCACGTCGGGCGCGATCGATTCGATCGGCTCCGGCTGCTCGTTCAAGATCCGGTAGAGCACGGTCGACAGGTGCTCTCCCCGGAACGGCTTTCGGTAGGTGAGCAGCTCGTAGGCGAGCACGCCGAGGGCGAAGATGTCCGTCCGGCGATCCACCGCCTCTCCGCGGATCTGCTCGGGAGCGAGATATGCCGAGGTGCCCAGCGTGATGCCCGTCTGGGTCAAGTGTGAGTCCGACAACAGCGACTTGGCGATTCCGAAGTCCATGAGCTTGACGGTTCCGTCCTCGAGGACACGAACGTTGGCCGGCTTGATGTCGCGGTGAATGATCTGAGCCTCGTGGGCGTAGTGAAGACCCTCGGCGATGGCCATGAGGATCTCCACCTTGCGAACGGCGGGCATCGCCTCGCCCCGCTTGATTTTCTTGTCGAGGTCCTCGCCGGTCAGGAACTCCTGGACGATATAAGGGATGCCGTTTTCGACGCCGAAGTCATAGATCGTCGTGATGTGGCGGTGGTGGAGGTTGCCCGCGAGCTCCGCCTCCCGGAAGAAACGGCTCTTGATCTCCTCGTCGTCGATGGAACAGGTCTTGATGGCGACGGTGCGCTTGATGAACGGATCCCGGCCGCGATAGACGGCGCCGAAGCCGCCCACGCCGATCTGCTCGGAGACCTCGTACTTGCCGATTTTCTCGAGCATGGCGACGCGATCAGTTTAAACGATCGAGCCGGCCTCGGACCGAGTAACCGGCGGCCGTCGAGCAGGCAACTCGTTTGGGCTCGGCAGTTTGCCGGCGTCCAACGCCCCGGCCCGCCCCAAGCCGGTCTAAACTCGGCCTCGTGAGCAAGTGGCCAGGCGCGGGGGGCTGGACGGCGTTGGCCGCGGTCCTGACGCTTGCCGCCGGGTGCAATCGGTCCGATGCGCCGATGACCCCGCGAAGGGCCGGCGACGCCCTTCGGGAAGCCGCGCGGCGGCTCGGACCCCCATTCCGGCCGCCCGCCGACGGTCTGGTCACGGACCAGCAGGTCGATCAGTTCATCCGCGTGCGCCGGGCGGCCAAGGGCCGAACGGATGCGGAGACGGCGCGGGCGCTGGGGATTGCTCCGGAGGAGATCGCGTGGACGCGGGCCCGCGTCGTCGAAGTGCTGGTCGCCCTCGATGAGAAGCGCGTCCGGGAGGCGTCCGCCGAGGTCTCCGCGAAGGCGCTGACCTCGCTCAAGAACGCTCGAGTGAAGACCAGAGATCCCGCCGATTTCCGGGTTCTCGACGAGCAGATCGCGGCGCTCGAGCGCGAGCGAGTCACGGTGCGCCAGGAGGAGACGCCCTCGCAGGCCCTCCTGACCAACATGCGAAAGATCGCGGGCCGCCGGGCGGAGCTCGAAGCACTGGCGCCGTGACCGGGCTCGCGAGCTTTCTGCAGGATGAGATCGCTGCGGGATCGTTTCCGGGAGCCGCCGCGCTCATCGGATCGGCGGGCTCGATCCGCGAGGAAGCCCTCGCGGGGTTCGCCGCCGTGGAGCCGGCGCGCACGCCGCTCGAGGCCGACACCCGTTTCGACCTGGCCAGCCTGACCAAGCCACTCGTCACGGGGGCGCTGGTTCGGCTCGCGGTTGGGCGGGGGCTGTCGCTGGCCGATGTCCCCGGACGGTATCTGCCGGAGTGGAAGAAGACGCGTTACGACGGAATCACCCTGGAGATGCTCCTGACGCATACCTCCGGGCTCCCGGACTGGTACCCAGTCTATGTGCGGGGCGAAGGTCGCAGTGCCTATCGCCGCACCCTCTCGGAGATCGAGCCGCGGACGGCGCCCGGTTCGGCGGTCATCTACAGCGACCTCGGTTTTCTCGCCATCGGTGAGGTTCTGGAAGTCTTCTTCTCCGCCCCGCTCGACCGCTGCTTCGCGGGGCTCGTGGCCGCACCGGCAGGTTCGGAATCGCGGTTCCTGCCGCCCTCCCCGAAGGGCTGCGCCGCGACCGAGAAAGGCGACCGGGTCGAGCGAAGCAAGACTTCTGCGCTCGGACTGTCGTACGGAGGCTTCCGGGAGGGTGTGGTCCGAGGGGAGGTCCACGACGGAAACGCCCTGCGCCGCGGGGGTGTGGCCGGGCACGCCGGCCTCTTCGCCACGGCGAAGGAAGTCTGGAAACTGTCGCGTGGCTGGCTCGATCCGTCCGCAGCGGCTTGGACGGCGGATCGTACGCCCGATCTGGCCGAAGCCCGGGGGCTCTCCTGGCAGGGACGCCGCGGAGCGGGCTCGGCGGTGCCCGAGTTTTCCGAGTCGGCCTTCGGGCACACGGGATTCACGGGAACCTCGGTATGGATCGATCCCGGGCGCGACCGGGTCTTCGTGCTCCTGACCAACCGGATCCATCCCGAGGCGAAAGACGTGAACTTCAACGACGTGCGACGACGGTTTCACCGCGCGGTCCTGGATCGAGAAGCGTGATCCTTCGGTGGGTTGCCCTCCGCTTCCGAGCCCCCAAGGCCTATTCCCGCGGGTTCAAGCTGCTATAGTTCGCGGACTCATGGAAGACATCGTGCTGTTGGACGGCGCTCGGACGCCGATGGCCGACTACAACGGGGCCTTCTCCGAGGTCTCCGCAATCGATCTCGGAGTTCACGCGTCCAAGGCGGCCCTGGACCGAAGCGGCACGGAGCCGGCCGAGATCGACCACGTCATCTTCGGAAATGCCCTGCAGACCTCCGGCGATGCGATCTACGGGGCTCGACACGTGGCCTTGAAGAGCGGTGTTCCGAAGGAAGTTCCGGCCCTGACCGTCAACCGCCTCTGCGGGTCGGGCTTCGAGTCGATCGTGCAGGGCGCGCATCGGATCTTGCTCGGAGAGGCGCAGACGGTCTTGGCGGGAGGCATGGAGAACATGTCGCAGGCGCCTCACGTGATCCGGGGTGCCCGCAAGGGCTTCCGGCTGGGGCAAGGGCAGCTCGAGGACTCGCTGATGGTCGCCCTGCTCGACTCCTACACGGGGCTCTACATGGCGCAAACCTCCGATCGCGTGGCCAAGAAATACGGCATCACGCGCGAGGAGCAGGACGAGTACGCGCTTTCCTCCCAGCGCCGGGCGGCGGCCGCCTGGGATTCCTGCCGGTTGTCGGAGGAGGTCGTGCCCGTCGAGGTTCGCTCGGGCCGCAAGATCGTGGTTGTCGCGAAGGACGACCACCTCCGCCCGGAGACGACGCTCGAGGCGCTGGCCCTTCTGCCTCCGTCCTTCGGCAAAGACGGCCAGGTCACGGCGGGAAACGCCTCCGGTATCGTCGATGGCGCGGCGGCTGTCGTCGTGACATCAGCGGCGCGCGCCCGGACGCGGGGCGCCGATCCTCTGTGTCGGCTCGTCTCCTGGGCCGTCGTGGGCTGCGATCCGGAGCTGATGGGCCTGGGACCCGCACCGGCGGCCCGAGCGGCGCTCGAACGGGCGGGGATCAAGATAGACCAGATTGACCTCTGGGAGATCAACGAAGCCTTTGCGGGTCAGATCCTGGGGGTCGTGCGAGAGCTCGGGATCGACCGCGACAAGCTCAACGTCAACGGCGGCGCGATCGCTTTGGGACATCCCCTCGCAGCGAGCGGTACGCGATGCACCCTGACGCTCGCCAAGGAGCTGCGGCGCCGGAGGTTGCGCTACGGCCTGGCCGGAGCCTGCATCGGAGGCGGCCAGGGGATCGCCGTCGTCATCGAGTCCCCATCGTAAGCGGAGCGCCCGCTGAACTGGACGGAGCGGATCCTCTCCTTTCCCGTGCGCGCGGCGGCGGTGGCCGACTTCCTCCAGGACCTGCGCGCACACGGGTCTGCCGACTTGAACGGCGTTCTAGCCATCCTGAACGACGGTTCCCTGGTCCGGGAGACGCTCGCGCACTGGATCGGCAATCGCTGGATTATCGTTGCCCCGAATACGCCCCTTCAGGCACTGGCGGGCCCCGGCTTCTCCCGCGATCTGACGCTCGAGCGGTTCTGCGGCGCGGGGTCGCCACCGGGGCAGACGGGGCGAGGCCAAGACGAGGAGGAGCCGCCGAGCGATGAAGATTCATAAGGTCGGAGTGTTGGGAGCGGGCCTGATGGGCTCCGGGATCGCCGAGGTCGCGGCGCGCGCCGGGTTTCCGACGGCGGTTCGTGAAGTCTCGGAGGATCTCGCCTCCAAGGGGATGGGGCGCATCGACGCTTCGCTCTCCCGCGCCGTCGAGCGCAAGAAGATGACCTCCGAAGAAGCGGAGGCGATTCGGAGACGGGTCACGCCCACAACCACGCTCGGCGATCTTTCCGACTGCGAGATCGTCATCGAGGCCATCGTCGAGAATCTCGACGTCAAGAAGAAGACTTTCGCGGAGCTCGACCGGCTCTGCAAGCCGGAGACGATCTTCTGCTCCAACACGTCCTCGCTCACCATCACGGAGCTCTCCGCCGCCACGAAACGGCCGGAACGTTTCGCGGGACTTCACTTCTTCAATCCCGTCCCCGTCATGAAGCTGGTGGAAGTCGTCCGAACGATCGCGACGTCCGACGAAACCGTCGATTCGGTCGCCGACTTCGCGCGCGCCCTCGGCAAGGAGCCGATCCGCGCCGGCGACAACTCGGGATTCATCGTGAACCGCCTTCTGGTTCCCTACCTGCTCGACGCCGTGAGGGCGCTCGAGGAGGGTGTCGGGACGAAGGAGGACATCGACCGCGGCATGGAGCTCGGCTGCGGCCACCCGATGGGTCCGCTGAAACTGCTCGACTTCGTCGGGCTCGACACCACCTACGCGATCGCCGAGATCATGTTCAACGAGTATCGGGAGAAGCGCTTCGCCCCGCCGCCGCTCTTGAAGCGCATGGTCTTGGCCGGACGGCACGGTCGAAAGTCGGGCCGCGGCTTCTACGAATACGGGGAGAAGGCATGAGCCCGAACGTCAGAATCGAGACGGAGGAGGGAGTTCGCACGGTCACGGTGGATCGTCCCGAGAAGCTGAACGCCTTGAATGCGGAGGTCATCGCGGCCTTAGACGAGGCGTTCGCCGAGGCGGCCGAGGACCCGTCCCTGCGTTGTCTCGTGGTCACCGGCGCCGGGGAAAAGGCCTTCATCGCGGGCGCCGACATCGGCGAGCTCGCGAAACTGACGCCGGTCCAGGGCCGCGAGCACGCTCTGCGCGGGCAAGCCGTGCTCGATCGGCTCGCGGATATGAGTGTCCCCACGATTGCGGCGATCAACGGCTATGCCTATGGCGGGGGGCTCGAGCTCGCGCTGGCCTGCTGCCTGCGAGTCGCTTCCGAGAACGCGAAGATGGGCCTGCCGGAAACCTCACTGGGAATCCTTCCGGGTTACGGCGGAACCCAGCGCCTCGCGCGGCTGGTTGGCGTGGCGCGCGCGATGGAGCTGATTCTCACGGCCGAGAAAGGCGTGACGGCCTCGGAGGCGCACCGCATCGGGCTCGTGAACCGCGTGGTTCCGGCCGGTCAAGCGCTCGCAGGAGCCAAGGAGCTCGCGCGAAAGATCGCCGCCAACGGGCCGGCCGCCTGCCGGTATGCGATGGAGGCGATCCGCCGGGGCATCGAGGTCCCGACCGCCGAGGGGCTCGTGCTGGAGGCGACGCTCTTCGGCCTCTGCGCGGCAACCGAGGACATGAAGGAAGGCATGACGGCGTTCCTGGAAAAGCGCGCCCCCCGCTTCACCGGACGCTGACTCCGCATGGGGATCGATCTCGTCAGCGCCTGCATCTTCTGCGCCCCATACCTGCTCGGTGCGGAGCTTCCCCCGCGAAATGGCCTAGGGACCGAGATCGGCTTCTCTTACGCGACACTGGACCGTCTTCTCCCGCCGGCGAACTCCGGCGAGAGCGCCGATATCTCCGAGGTCACGCCCAAGTTCCTCCTCGTCGGCGTGGGCGAAGCACGGCCCCCTCCCGTCGGACTCGGTGCCGGAACCCCGGCCTTCGAGTGGCGGGTGCGCGTCGCCCTCGCGCCCTCCCACGACAACCAGATCCGTACGGCCACCTCGACGCAGGAGCCGATCGAGACGGACGGTACGGGACGCTACGAGAACTTCGCGCTGCTCGGGCGCTTTCCGATCGGAGGCCAGGGCTCTCTCGAAGCGGTCCTCGATCGCCGAACCGAGAAGGCGACCGACCTGCTCAACATCGGTGGACAAGAACATCAGATCAGCGAGCAGCGCAACCTGACCGCCGAGCGGGCGGACGGAGCCCTGGGCTGGCGGCAGCGCTGGAAGGATCTGGAAGTGGCGGCCAGAGTTCAGTACGCCAAGGTGACCGGCTATAACGCGACCGCCGGCGCCTACATGAATAGCTCGGGTGGGATCTTCGGAGGCGGACTCGAGGGCCGATATCGGACGGGGGGCTGGACGACGACGCTCGATTTCCAGTGGCTCACGGGCTCGATCGACGTGCTCGAGGAGAGCTTTCCGGCCTTCCAGGCGCGCAAATCCTCTCAGAACGCCACGCTCCAGGCCCTCCGGTTCGGGCTCGGGTACTCCTGGCCGCGGACGGACCTCTTCCTGACGGCCACCTTCGACCGCCAGCGGCTCCCGTTCGTATCGCTGGCCGTGCTCGGTGTCGAGACGGTGGCGTTCGACGGCGGATACCATCCGGACTCGAACAACCGCGAGTTCTATGGCGACCTGACGGTCCGATACACGTTTACGCCCTCGATCCGCGCCCGCATCGGCATGCGCATGGCGACGGGGCACGAGAAGGTGACGCTGACGGACGCGCTGGGCGACCGGCCCCCGATCACCCTGGATGTCGACCGGCGCGGCCGATTCGGCGGCGGCTTCTCCGAGAACCTGGGGTTTCCCGAGTTCACTCTCTACGTCGGCGCCGATTTCGCGATCGGCGGAGGACACTGACCCGCTCGAACGAGATTGCGTCCCCTTTTTTCCGCGGCAGAGGAGGCAGATCGAGATGGGAATCGAGCTCATCGGTGCCTGCGTTTACTGCGCGAGCGTGCTTTTCGGCGTGGACATGCCCTTGCGCCCGGGCCTCGCGGGGGAGCTGGGCTTCTCCTACTCCACTCTGGCTCGGAAGTACGATTCGGCCACCGCCCAAAAGGACGTTTCGGACGTCACGCCCAAGTTCGTCCTCGTCGGGATGGGAAACAATCGCCAGCCCGCGGGGGATCTCGGAGCCGGAACGCCCGCGTGGCAATGGCAGGTCCTTCTGGCCCTCGCTCCCTCCCACGACGAGCAGGCGCGGCGCGCGAATACCGACAATCCGCAGATCACGGCCACGGGAACGGGCCGCTACGAGAACTTCGCGGGGATCGGACGGATTCCCATCGGGCAGCGCGACTCGGTCGAAGTCGCCATCGAGAGGCGAGACGACATTGCCACGGACACGGTCAACGTCGGCCTCTCGGATCACTCGATCAGCGAGCAGCGCACCATCAGCGCCGAGCGGCTCGACTTCGCGGCGGGTTGGAGGCATCGCTGGCCGAACTTCGAGGCCTCCGCGGCCTTCCGTTACGTCAACGCGAGAGGCGGCGTCGACGAGGCCGGATCCTCCAACGACGGATCGGGAAATCTCTTCGGCGCGGAGCTCGAGGCCCGTTGGCGCCGCGATCGGTGGACGCTCGTCCTGCACGCCGAGCGGGTGGCCGGCTCCCTCAGCGTTCAGCAGGCCTCCTTGCCGGACTTCCAACAGAATCAGCTGAAGGCGGATGCTTCCCTGGCGGCCCTCCGGTGGTCGGTCGGCTACTCCTGGCCTCGAAACGACCTGGTTCTCGCAATGACCTACGACCGCGAAGAGCTTCCCTTCTCGCCGTTGGCCGTCCTGGGCACGGAGTCGGTCGCGTACGACGCCGGGTTTCGGCCAGACTCGAGTGTGAAGGAGATCTTCTGGGACCTGTCGTATCGGCACGCCTTCGCCGAAAGGCTGCGGGTTCGGGCCTCCCTCCGAATGGCCTGGGGCAATGAGACGATGACCCTAGTCGACACGCATGGCGGACCCTCGCGCACGCTGGCGGTCAAACGGGACGGCGACTTCGGCGGGGGCCTGAGCAACTTTCTCGGCTCGCCGGAGCTGACGTTCGCGATCACGGCCGAGCTTTTTCTCGGGGGCGGCAGCAACTAGGACCGCGTTTCGGTTGATCGGCGTCCGACGCCGGCATAAACTGATGCCGAAGGCGAAAATGGGCGTGCACCCATCCGAATCCGAACTCATCTACGACTGGAACCGAGCCGGCGGAGCGGTCTCTCCGGCCCGTGGCAAGGTCGAGCTCGACGACGAGACCCTGCGCGACGGTCTCCAATCCCCCTCGGTGCGCAGTCCCTCGATCGACCAGAAAGTCGCCATCCTGCACCTGATGGAGTCGCTCGGAATCGAGTCGGCAGACGTCGGCCTGCCGGGGGCGGGGCCCCATGTGGTCTCGACCGTCGAGAGGCTGGTTCGCGAGATCCAGACGTCTCGGATGAAGATCCGGCCGAACTGCGCGGCGCGGACGGTCGCGGCGGACATCCTTCCGATCGTCGAGATCTCGCAGCGCGTGGGCATCCCGGTCGAGGTGGCCTGTTTCATCGGGTCCTCCCCGATTCGGCAGTACGCTGAGGATTGGAACCTCGATCGTTTGCTGCGCCTGACCGAAGATGCCGTTTCGATGGCGGTGCGCGAGGGCTTGCCCGTGATGTACGTCACGGAAGACACGACCCGCGCCCATCCCGACCACATCCGGGCCCTTTACACGGTGGCGATTCGTGCCGGAGCCAGCCGGGTCTGTGTCTGCGACACCGTGGGCCACGCCACACCCAACGGGGTTCGCAACGTCATCCGCTTCGTCTCGGGCGTCGTGGACGAGGTGGGTCCGGAGGTCCGGATCGACTGGCACGGGCATCAGGATCGCGGCCTCGGCGTGACCAACGCGCTGTGGGCCCTCGAGGCCGGTGCCCACCGCGTGCACGGTTGCGCCCTCGGGATCGGCGAACGGGTGGGCAACACTCCGATGGATCAGCTGCTGGTGAACTTGCAGCTGCTCGGATGGATCGATCGCGACCTGACGAAGTTGAGCGAGTACTGCACCCGAGTCTCGGAGGCCACGGGCGTGCGGATCCCCGACAACTATCCCATCGTGGGCCGCGACGCCTTTCGCACGGGGACGGGAGTTCACGCCGCGGCGATCATCAAGGCGCGCAAGAAGGGCGACGACTGGTTGGCCGACCGAGTCTATTCGGGAGTGCCTGCGGCGATGGTCGGGCGGCGGCAGACGATCGAGGTGGGGCCGATGAGCGGCGTTTCGAACGTGCAGTGCTGGCTCGAGACGCACGGAATCGAGGCCCGTCCGGAACTGATCAACGCCGTCTTCCAGAGAGCCAAGCAGAGTGACCAGGTCTTGTCCGATGAGGAGATCCTCGCCGTCGTCGCGAGCCTCGCGCCGGCCGAAGCGGCCCATTGACGACGCGACGGCCGCGCCATCGGCCCGTCTTGCCTACCGGGCGTAGCGAGTCCGTCCCTCCCCGACGCTCCGGGCGGTGCGGGAAAGAGTCCCGCACGGGCGGCGACTTTCTCGATCGCGAGCTCCCGACGTATCTAGATCACCTCTCGGTCGAGCGCGGGCTGTCGCCGGCCAGTGTCGCCGCCTACGGCCGCGACCTGGCGGCATACGGGCAATGGCTCCGGCGGCAAAGGCTTTCCTCGCGTGTCGCCCGCGAGGAACTCTCCCGTTACTTGCGTGAGCAACGGTCGCGCGGAATCTCGTCCCGGTCGGCGGCGCGCTCCCTCTCGGCCCTGCGCAGCTTCTATGCGTTCGCGGCGGCGCATCTGCAACACGCCGAAGATCCGACGGCCCACCTACACAGTCCGCGAACCGGGCTCGCCCTTCCCAAGCCGCTGACCGAGAGGGAGGTGGAGACGCTCCTGCGGGCGCCGGACGATTCGAGCCCTCTCGGAGTGAGGGACCGCGCGATGCTCGAGCTGTTGTACGCCTCCGGCCTGCGGGTATCGGAAATCGCCCAACTGCCGCGCGAGAGGGTGGACCTGGAGGAGCGGATGCTGCGCGTGACGGGAAAGGGAGGCAAGGAGCGCCTCGTGCCCTTTGGCCAGTCCGCCGCGCGGTGGCTGCGAAGGTATCTGCAGACGGTTCGCCCGGGACTCGACCGACGCGGTGCCCCGGCGCTCTTTCTGTCGGTTCGAGGGCGGGCGATGACGCGGCAGCGGCTCTGGCAGCTCATCGAGGGGTATGGCCGCGGGGTCGGGTTGCGAGGCCGGCTGACTCCGCACCGGCTGCGGCACTCCTTTGCGACCCATCTGCTCCAGCACGGGGCGGACCTGCGGTCCCTGCAGATGATGCTGGGGCACACGGACATCTCGACCACCCAGATCTACACCCTGGTGTCGCGCGCGCACCTGCAGACGGTTTACGACCGATTCCACCCCCGGGCGGGGAGGTCGGGTCGTGGCAAGGCCGAGCGCTAATCCGTAAAATTGTCCGGATGCGACGCCGTCTTTCCGCGGGGATCCTTTTCGGGGGCCTTCTCCTCGCCTTGCCCTCGCGCGGTGAGCTCATCCTCTTCCAGGAGGGTCGGGTGGTCAAGGCGGCCGGGTACCGAGTCCTGGGGGAGGAGCTCGAGATCTCTCTGCCCGGGGGCGGAAGCTACCGGGTGAATCTGGATCGAGTCGAGCGAATCCTAGACGACGAGGTCGAGGTCTCGGAGAAGGTGGAGATTCCCCGGCCGGAAGGACCCCCTCCGGTTTACGACCTCTCCTTCGCGGCGCATCGCCGGCCTCTCTACGGGACGCCGTTCGACGCGATCATCGAGGCGGAGGCGCGGCGCTACAACGTCGACGCCGCGCTGGTTTCGGCGGTCATCCGGGCGGAATCCAACTACGAGCCCCGTAGCGTCTCGCGCAAGGGGGCGCGGGGCTTGATGCAGCTCATGCCGTCGACCGCCCGTCGCCTCGGCGTCCGCAAGCCGTTCGACCCCCGCGCGAACGTGCGGGGTGGCGTTCGTTATCTTCGGGAGCTCATGGACCGGTTCGAGGCGCGACCGGAGCTCGTGCTCGCGGCCTACAACGCCGGCGAGAGCGCGGTGGACTCCTTCGGGGGTGTGCCTCCGTACCGCGAGACCGTTCAGTACGTGAAACGAATTCTGTCCTGGTGGTCGCCGGTCGTCGCTTCTCCCGGCGTGACGAACGCGCGCTCGGGTGGCGCTTCTGTCACGCGATAGGGGCGCGCTCGTCTCCCGGCCGGGACACCCGGCGCTCACGCCACCGGCGAGCATCGGTCGCGTTCCTCGCATCGCGGCGATCCTGGCGTCCCTCGCGCTTCTGCTGACGGCGGGCACGGGTCACTCCGTCGCCGCCGAGCCGAACCTGGAGAGCGCGGCGCGCGAGGCGACCGCCCTCCTGCAGACCTATCTCAAGATCGACACGACGAATCCGCCGGGCCGCGAGCGCCCGGCGGCGGACTTCCTGCTCGGCGTCCTGCAGGCCGAGGGGATCGAGGCGGAGATCTTCGACTTGGGCCACGGCAGGGCCAACGTCCTCGGACGACTGCCGGGAAACGGCAAGAAGCGGCCGCTCTTGCTGGTCAGCCACATGGACGTCGTGCCGGCGGACGCCGCGCGGTGGACCGTGCCCCCGTTTTCCGGGGAGATCCGTGACGGCTATGTCTGGGGACGCGGAGCAACCGACATGAAGGGCACCGCGATCTGCCACTTGATGACGCTCCTCTTGCTCAAGCGCTCGGGAGCGAAGCTCGATCGGGACGTGGTGTTTCTGGGAACCGCCGACGAGGAGGAAGGGAAGGAAAACGGCGTGCGCGCGATGATCGCCCGGTATCGGGACCGTTTGCGAGATGCCGAGTTCGCCCTGACCGAAGGGGCGACCATCTCCGTCGAGGAGGGTCGCACACAGGCCTGGAACGTCGACGTCACGGAGAAGTCCGTGCTCTGGCTGCGTCTGGTCGCGACCGGAAAGGCCGGCCACGCCTCGATCCCCGAACCGGAGGGAGCGGTGGCCCGCCTGGTCCGCGCCCTCGACCGTCTCCTCGCCTACGAGACGCCGATTCGCTTGATCCCGGCGGTCGAAGACTATTTTCGGCAACTCTCGCGGCTCGAGTCGGGCGCGCTCGCCCGGGCGCTCGCCGACCCCCGGGCGGCCCTGTCCAACCCCGAGAGCCGGCGGCTGCTGCTCGCCGACCCGTTTCGCAACGCCTGCCTTCGGACCACCGTCTCGATCACGGGGCTATCGGGCAGCGAGAAGGTCAACGTGATTCCGGGAGAGGCCTCGGCCACCCTCGACTGCCGTCTGCTGCCGGGAGAAGACCCGGAAACGGTCCGCGCCTCGCTGCAAGAGGCCTCGAAGGATCCCACCCTGCGCTTCCAGGTGCTGCAGCAGTCGCCGGCGACGGTCTCGTCCACGGATACGGACCTCTTCCGCGCAATCCAGAGAGCGCGCGATCGGTTCGAGCCGGGGGTTCCGATCCTGACGCCCCCGCTGACCTCGACCACGGACGCCACATACCTGCGGGAGATCGGGATGGTCGTCTACGGCTTCGAGCCCTTCCGCCTTTCCTCGGAGGATGACCGAAGTCACGGCGACGACGAGCGGCTGTCACTCGCGAACGTCCGCTTCGGCCTGGCGGTGACCGAAGCGGTCGTCCGGGACGTCGCGGGCGCGCGCTAGGTCAGCGACCGTCCTCGGGCGCTCCCTGGATCGATTCAACCTGGATGGTGTCGCCGCGCGCCCGCCCTCGCAGGAGCACGGCCCGCCCCGCGAATCTCGCGACGCGGTCTCGATCGTCGATCAGGTAGAAGTGCTTCGAGCTCGATTCGACGAATCCGAAGGGCGTTCCCTTCGCGACGCACTTTAGAGTGCATTCGCGCGCATTCGCTCCCATGTTCCCTTTGCGAAGCATGGGCCGGTGGTTCCCGCCGCACTCGGCATCCGTGATGGTTCCCACGAAGAGAGTCTGTTGCGAGGCGGCCGGCTTACCCGCAGCCGCCGGGACGGCCTCGATCGACCGGGCCGCGGTGGTTGCGGCGGCGAGCCTTTCCTGGAGCTTCGCGATCTCTCGCCGGGCTCCGGCGGCATTCCCGGCAACGACGGCCTCGCGCACCGCCGGAAGCGTCTCGGCCGCGTAGGAGGGGAGCGGCGCATAGACGAGGTGTCGGAACCAGGGCCGCTCCGGCAGACCCTGGGGATCGAGCAGGGCCCGTTCCATCGACAGCAGCCAGTCGTTGACAGCCGCCCGGGTCGTGGCCGGCAAGTTGCCGGTCTGGGCCCTCTTCAAGAATCCGGTCTGCGCGGTCCCCGCCGCCTGGCTCCAGGCCGAGGCCTGGCGGGAGAGCGCCGAGAGGTCGGCAACCAGGGAGGCCGCCCGTGCGTCCCGGGCCAGTTCTTCCGCGTACCGCGCGATCTCGTTGCCGTAGGCGCGAGCGTCGAAAGGAAGGACGTCGGCGTTGGCGAAGCGCAGGGCCAGCACTCCCGCGTACCGCGCCATCCCCGCATGGTAGAGAAAGCCGGGATCTCCCGCCGTCGCCATCCACGCGTAGTCGTCGTAGACGGAGTGGTAAACGCCGTAAGGGCCGTCGAAGACGAGGTCGGCGGAAGAAACCCCGAGGTGGTTGAAAAAAACGGTGTAGTCGGAGCCGCTGCCCAGAACGGCGATGGGTAGGGCGTCGCCCGTGGCTCCCGTCGCGTAGCTCCGAACGTTGGTTTGCCCGGCATTCTCGCGCCACGTGTCGGCGATGGACTTGCCCGGGGAACCGGGATCTGGGACGTCGGCGGCGGTCTCTCGGATCGCGGCAAAGACGAGGGGCGACGCGGAAGCCGAGAAGCTCCGGCCGGAAGTCGATGCATCCACGTTGATGCAGATGACTGCGTTACGGGCGAGGTCGGCCGCGTTCTCCTCGCCCCATTCGGTGGATCCGGTCAGCGTGTACTCCTCGGCATCCCAGTTGCCGAAGACGATGGTGCGGCGCGGGCGCAGACCCTGCTTGGCCAGGGTTCCCAGCGCCCGGGCGAGCGAAATCATCGTCGCGGTGCCCGAGGCGGGATCGACCGCGCCGTAGACCCAGGCGTCATGATGGTTGGAAAGCAGGACCTGTCGGTCGGGCTCGTCGGTCCCCCGCAGAACGCCGATGACGTTGCGGATCGTCCGGCGCTCGCGGGTGTTCTCGACGGACAGGTGCAGGCGGACGGGGCCCGGACCGAGTCGGTAGGTGTCCGCCATCGCGAGTCCTTGCCATCCCTCGGGAACCGCGGGGCCCTTGAGGCGCTTCAAGATCTCGGCGGCGTCGCGCGCCGAAAGGGGCATCATCGGGATCTTCGGCAGGATCGTGGATTCGGCCTCGGAAATCCTTCGGGCCCCCTCGGTCGACGCCCAGCCGGGGGTCAAGGGGTCGCCCGGCACGAGGAAGTCGTAGACGTCCGCCCCGCGCTGAAAGTGCGACGGCGGGCCCCACGGACCCGGCGGGTAGACCTCTCCCTTGAACCAGCCATCGTCGATCGGGTCGGAGTAGACCAGGACGGCGGCGACACCGCGCTTCTCGCCTTCGAGCGATTTTCCGCCGCGGTATCCGCCGAAGTACCGCGCCAGAGCGATACGCCCCCGCACGTCAATGCCCAGTGCCGCCAGACGGTCGTAGTCCTCCGCGCTGCCGCGATTGACGTAGACGACCTCCGCGGTCAGATCCGCGGCGGGCGCGTACGCGTTCCAGGGCGGCAGGGTGGGAGCGATCGCCGTGTCCGGATCGGAAGCGATCGGCTCCTCGGACCGGCCCAGGTCCACGCCCGGCTCGCCCGCGATCTCGAGCCGGGCGCTCTTGGGGTAGGACAGCAGCACGTCGTAGGCCGGTGTCGAGACCTCGAGCCCCGCCTTCCGGAACTCGTCGGCGATGAAGCGGGCCACGCGCTCGTTGCCGGGCGTGCCGGCCAGATGCGGTTCGCGTGTGAGCTGCCGCAGCAGGGCGTCAGATTCCGCCGGAGTGGGCAGGGCGAGAAGACGTCGTTCGAACTCTCGTTGCCAGCGGGTTCGCTCGGGCGAAAAGCCCCGCAGAACCTCCGCCGGAGGGGTCGCTGGTGCCTGAGCCAGCAGCGAGACGGTGAGAAACGTAAGGGCTCTTCTCATGGGATCCTCCGTTGCTCGGCTCGCGAGCGCATCCAGAAATAGACCGGCACTCCGGCGAGCAAGATGCCCAACCCGGCCGCCGTCTCCAGGGGCTGCTGGCGCACGGTGTTGATCGCGAGGAGGGCAGAAGTGGCGACGAAGACGGCCGGAATCACGGGATATCCCCAACAGCGGTAGGGTCGGGGGGCGTCCGGCCGCGAGCGGCGGAAGACGAAGAGAGAGATTCCGCTCGCCGTGTAGGCCAGAATGACGGCGAAGGTCGCGTACGTGTAGAGCTGATCGTACCGCCCCGACAGACACAGGACGGACATCCAAACCGCCTGCACGACCAGGGCGAAGGACGGCGTGCGGAAGCGGGGATGCGCGCGTCCGAACGGCTTGGGGAACAAGCCGTCCCGGGAAAGGGCGAACACGATGCGCGGGCCCGGGACGATGCCGGCGGAGACGCAGCCGAACGCCGCCGCGGTAATTGCCAGGGCGATGGCCACGGTCGAGCCGCCGCCGAAGAGCCGCGCGGAGGCGACCGCGGCCGGCTGCGCCGTGTTCGCCAATTCGGCCACGGGAATGGCCTTGAGAAACACGGCGTTCGCGCCGACATAGAGGAACGTCACGAGGCCCGTCCCGGCGATCAAGGCGATGGGAAGATTGCGTTGCGGCCTCGCCACCTCGCCGGCCACCGCGGCGATCTCGTTCCAGCCGTAGTAACACCAGAAGACCGCCACCATTGCCCCGCCGAAGGCGGCGGCCGTGACCGGCGTCGAGGTCTCGGGGCTGGCCGCGGCGACAGGCGCAGCGGCGAAGACCCCGCCAACGACCAGTCCCGCCAACACCAGCACGATCAGGAGTGTGAAGAATCCCTGAATCCGGGAGCCCTCTTTCACGCCCACGTAATGGGTGGCCGAAAGCAGGAGAGTGGCCGCGACCGCCGTGAGCTGCCCGGCCGAAATCGGAAGGCCCGCCAACCCGAAGAGCACGCGCTTGGTGCCGAGCGCCGGGAAGAAGACGGACAGATACTCCGCGAATCCCACGGAGACCGCGGCGCCGGCGCCGGCCAAGATCACGAAGTAGGCGACCCATGCGTACAGGAAAGCCGGCATCGAACCGAACGCCTCCCGGATGTAGAGGTACATGCCGCCGGGTTGCGGCATCAGGGCACCCAGCTCCGCGTAGACGAGCCCACCCGCGATCGAAAGCAAACCGCCGACCGCCCAGGCCGCGAGGATCGCCTTGGAGGAAGGAAGGGCCTGCGCGATCGAGGAAGGCGTCAGGAAGATTCCGCCGCCCAACACCAGCCCGAGCACGAGCAGCGTCGTGTCCCAGAGGTTCAGTCCGCGGCGCAGCTCCCCGGCCGGAACGACTGAGGCCGCAGTGCTCACGCGGCAGCGGGCAAATGCAGGATGTGCCGGGCCTGTTCGACCGTGGCCGGCTCGCGCCCCACTTCCCGGGCAATCCGCGCCACGCGCTCGACGAAGCGGGCGTTGGAGTCCGCGAGCTCCCCCCGGCGGTAGTAGATGTTGTCCTCGAAGCCGACCCGCACGTGCCCGCCCATGGCGACGGCCAGAGTGGCCATGGCGGTCTGGCGCCGGCCGATTCCCGCGACCGTCCACGTGCAGCCGGCCGGAATCGACCGGGCGAAGTGAAGCAGGTTCTCGGGTGTGGCGGCGGCGGCTCCCGGCACGCCCAACACGAAGTCGAAATGGAGCGGGACGGTGAGCAGCCCCTTCGCAAGGAGCACGTCGGCGGTGGCGAGCATGCCATCGTCGAAGATCTCGAGCTCCGGCGTGATGCCGAACTTGCGCATGCGCTCGAGGATCGTCCGAATCGTCGGGAGCGAGTTCTCGAAGACGTCGTCGCCGAAATTGCAGGTTCCGAGCGTGAGCGTCGCCATCTCCGGCCGGAGCTCCAGCGCGGCGATGCGCTCCTCCACACTCATGCCGACCGCGCCGCCGGTGGAGAATTGCTGGATGATCGGACAGCGCGCCCGGATCGCCTGCGAATAGTCGCGGAAGGTCGCGAGATCCTGGGTCGGCGTGCCGTCGGGTCTTCGTCCGTGAATGTGGCCGATCGCGGCACCGGCCTCGTGCGCCCGGCGGTACTCCTCCCCGACCTCCGGCGGCAGCAGCGGCAGGCTCGGTTGTTGGGTGCGGGTGACCTCCGCCCCCACGCCGGCAACCGTGATGACGACCTCCTCGCTCAAGCTTTCCGCCTCTGGCGTCCGAGCGGGACCACGCAGGTGCCCGTGGCCCGCGCGACCACGACGGGCGGGTCGACAGGGACCGAGGAGGAGGCGGCGCCGCCGGCGGGCGTAATGACCTTGCGCGCCTCGAAGCGCATCTCGCGCGAGGTCCGCCCGACCCGGAGAAGCTCCGCCTCGACCTCCAGGTAATCGCCCGCCACGACCGGCGCCAGAAAATCGACCGATGAGTAGGCCCGGAAGAGCCCCTCGTCGCCGTCGTGCCGGACGAGCAACTCCGTGGCCGCGTCGCCGAAGAGCTTCAACAGATAGGCGCCGTCGACGAGCCCGCCGCCGTAGTGGGCCTGCTCCGCCCCAACGCGCAGCCGCAGCTGCACCTTCTCGTTCGTCAACTCGGCCCCGGCCCCGCCCGGCGGCGGGTCATCTCCTCGAGTAGGAAGGCGGCGACCCGTCCCGGCGTCGTGCCCGGCCCGAACCCCGCGTCGTAGCCGAGCTCCTTGGCGAGCGCGTGGTCGAGGCGCGCGCCGCCCGCCACCAGGATCAGGTCGTCGCGCAGGCGCTCGGCCTCCAGCATGTCGACCAGATCCGTCAGGTGCCTGACGTGAATCTCGTTCTGCGTGACCGTGGCCGAGACCAAGATGGCATCGGCCTTCGCGTCGCGGGCCAGGCGAACGAGCCTCTCGACCGGCACCTGGGCGCCGAGGTTTCGCGCATCGAACCCCGCGTACCGCTCGAGCCCATAGTCGCCGGCGAACCCCTTCGGATTGAAAATCGCGTCGATGCCCACCGTATGAGCGTCCGACTCGAGCGCGCAGCCGAGAACGACGAGACGCCGGCCGAACCTCTTGGCGATTTCCGCGTCGATTTCTTCCCGGCCGAGATCGGGCGCCGCGGCCTCTTCGGCCGAGATCGCGGTCGCGTCGACTTCGTGGACCGCCTTGCCGTACACGATGAAGAACGTGAATTCGGGCGCGACCGGCTGGGCGAGCGTCACGTAGGGGTCGCGAATGCCCATCTTGCCGGCGTACCGCTTGGCGGCTTCGATCGCCAGGCCCGAGTGCGGCAAGGGAAGCGTGAAGGAAACCTGTACGACGCCGTCGTTCCATTTGTCGCCGTACGGACGCAGGCGAGACGGGTCGCGCCGCGGCGCGCTCACGAGGCCGCCCCCGCGGGCTCGCGGTCCCAAGCCTCCCGGAAGGGGTTCGAATACTCCGGATGCCGCTCGACAACGCCCTCCCGGCCGCGTCCGCTCTCGCGCGGCCGTCGCGTGTCGGCGAAGACGCCCGAGGCGAGCGCGTCGAAAAGCCCCTGGCCGGCGATTCGCTCGAGGAGCGCCTCGGCTCCCTCGAGGACTTCGTGCGCGCGGCGGACGATCCGGCCGTGCGGCGCGAAGGCGATCTCCTCGGAGAGGTGCCGGGCGTTCGTGCGGATCGTCTTCGCCTGGTCGATCGCCAGCCACCGGTCCGAGAGCAGCGGCGTGTGGAGGGCCTCCGTCAGCATGCCGAGCAGGTGGATCGACTGTCCCGTCGCGACGGACGTGAGCACGAAGAGCGCGTTCTGCTGGTAGCCGCGCAGGACGTTGCCCGTCATGTGCTTGGTCGGCGGCATGTACTTGAGCGGCGACTCGGTGAAAATCTCGCGAGCCGCCTCGGCCTGGGCGATCTCGAGGAGAAGGCCATCCTCGAGCTCCGGGTCGATCTCGAAGGCGTGCCCGAGGCCGATTTGCCAGCGCTCGAGCCCCGCGTCCAGGGCCAAACGCTCGTTGATGAACTGAGAGGCGAGCACCGCCGGCGCCTGCTCGACGGCGTCGGCGGTCGTCAGATAGTTGTCTTCCCCCGTGTTGATCACGATACCGGCCGCGGCGTTGATCCGACGGGAAAAGTTCTGGTCGATCAGCGTGCGGAAGGGATTGATGTCCCTGAAGATGATGCCGTAGAGGGCATCGTTCAACATCATGTCGAGGCGCTCGAAGGCCCCCATGGCCGCGATCTCGGGCATGCACAGTCCCGAGCAGTAGTTGACCAGGCGCACGGAGCGCCCGATCTCTGGCTCGATCCGATCGAGCGCCGCCCGCATGAGGCGAAAGTTTTCCTGGGTCGCGAAGGTCCCGCCGAAGCCGCTGGTGGTCGCTCCGTGAGGGACGTGGTCGAGCAGCGACTGCGCGGTCGATCGGATGACCGCGATGCACTGCGCGCCGGCGCGGGCCGCCGCCTCGGCCTGAATGATGTCTTCGTAGATGTTTCCCGTGGCGACGATGGCGTACAGAAGCGGCTCTTCGTCCGGCGGGTGCGCCGCCAGGCGCCGCCGGCGTTCGGCGGCGTTGCCCCGGATGCGTCCGAGGGTCGAAGCCACCAGTGGGGCGAGCGCCTCTCGCCACCGCGGATGCTCCGAGATTCCCTTCGCCTGGGACGGATCCGAGAGCCGCCGTGCGGCCTCTGTCGGGCCCGAGTCTCCGGCCGCCAACGCGCTTCCCAGCCACACGGCGGCGCCGCGGGCGAGCTTGCCCGTCGCCCGCAGGGACTCGACGACTCGGTTGGGGATCGGAACGTCCTGCTCATCCACCCCATCGACGCCCAGGAGTCGCAAGACCGCGCGTTCGGTGGAAACGGTGGTGAACGGCTCCGTCTCCCTTCGAACACCGTCGGCGACTTTCCCGGCGAGGCGCCGGCAGTTCTCGATTCGCTCCGCCGAAAGACCGAGCTTGGGGGGCATCGACGGGGCAGTATAGCCGGGGCCCGGAAATACAGGCACACCGGATCGGGTTGGCGTATTCCGAGGCGGGCGAGTCTTGCCAACGAGTAGCGGGTTGGGTTTGTGGTCCGCGGCGCGGTGGCCTCGGGCCCGATCCGAATTTCTCACTTTCCTCGTGCTTCTCCTCGTCTCCAGCCGTGCGGCGGCCGTCGAGCTAGAGGATTGCCCGGCTTTCGACCCGGTCGAAACCGGCCAATCGGAGCAGGCCCCTGCCTCTCCGGCCAAGCCCCCGGTCTTGAAGGTGGTCGGCAATGCCCTCTGGAACGAGGCGAAGCGCTACGGCTCGGACACCGCCGCTCTCGTGGTGGCGCCCTTTCACTGGGACGCTCGAGACGGCTGGCACGCCGTGGGCGCGGCCGCGATGATCGGGGGCGCCTTCTGGTCCGATAAGGCCGTCTACGACCTGTTCGCGAAGCACCGGTCAAACTTCACCAACAGCGTCTCGAGCGGGACCTCCTGGTACGGCGCGGGTGGCGGATTTGCCGTGGCCGGCGGGCTTCTGGCCATCGGCCTCGTGGCCGGGGACAGCGATGTGCGGGACATGGGACGAGACGCGCTCGAGACGGCGATCATCGCGGGAGCCTTCACCAACCTGGTGATCAAGCCGGTCGCCGGCCGCTATCGGCCGAACCAGTCCAATGGGGAAACGATCTTCGACCCCTTCTCCGGGCACAACTCCTTCACCTCGGGCCACGCGACCCAGGCCTTCGCCGTGTCCTCCGTGATCGCGATGCGCGCGCCCGGGTGGATCATCCCTACCCTCGCCTACGGGCTCGCGTTCGTCGTCGCCTGCGACCGGATCAACGACAGGGCGCACTTCTTCAGCGACGTCGTCACCGGGGCCCTCTTCGCCACGGCGACGGGGCGCTTTCTCGTCCGGCGCCACCGCGCGGAAACTTCCGGTGTCGAGACGGCCGCGCCGAAGACGACGCTCGAGGTCGTTCCCATTCCCGATGGGGCCGCGTTGCGCGTCAGCTGGTAACGGATGGGGCCGTTGTCGCGCCCTTATCGGTCCTTCTCTCCCGCTCGCGGCTCGACGCTCGACAGACTCGCCTCCAGGTCGAAGATCGCGATGCCCGGCAGAGTGCCGGCGAGCGCCTCGAAGAACGCCCTGGCGGGCAGGGGAGGGCGCCCCGGCGCCGAGGGGTTCGCCGTGACCGCGATCAGGCGAGCCGGTCGCTCGACTGCCAGGCCGATGCCTCGTTGCCTCAAGTCTCGGACCTCCGACGCGGAGAGAAAGACCGAGGCGAAATCCTGGGCCACGAGAGTTTCACCGGGCTCCGGTGGCAGCTCGTGGAGCAGCTCGTCGGTCAGCGCTCCGTCGATCGTCCGGCGGCGGCCGGCGAAGTTCGTCGGCAACTGAATCAAGTCGGCGGCAAAGCGCGCCCTTTCGAGGACACTCTCCAGGCTCCGCCCGGCCGACATTCCGACCGCGAGGACGATTCCGTCGGCCACTCGCGCCGAAGCGAATGCCCTTCGGCCGAAGGCGCCGTCGAGCAATACCACGCGGGCTCCCGCGGCCTCGAGGGCCGAGGCGGTCTGCGCCGTCTGCGACGCCGTCGTTGGCCCCATCACCTCGAGCTCACCGGGCGTTCCGACGCGAGCGACGGCGACAGGCCCGAAGCGGGTCGGAAAGGGAAGCCGCGCCAGCACCGTCAAGGAGAGGGTCGTCCCATCGAGCGTGCTTTCGGCCGAGGCCACGAGCTGGCCCGGCCAAAGGCGGAATCGAGGCTTGGGCTCGCCGGTCAAGGCGTCGAAGTCCTCGCCGTCGCGCCCGACGGACGTCGCGCCCGCGGCGATCCCGACGCGGGACAGCTCGCCGAGCGTCGCGACGAGGGCCGTCGTCTTTCCCGCGTTCTTGGCGAGGCCGAGGAACGCCACCCGTCGGGACTGGGCGGCGAGGATCCGCTCCGTCAGGGCGCGCGCCGCTTCGCTCAAGGCGGACCGAGCGAGCAGAGCGACTCGAAGGCGGTTCGCAGCCTCGGGCGGCGGCGGAGCAGGTTCAGGACCGCTTCGGCATGCCCCGGAACGTAGCCATTGCCGATCAGAAGAGTCGCCGGGTGCGCCAGGCCTTCCGCGCCCAGGGCCGCGGCCTGGAAGGAGGTCGCCATGCCGAAGAAGAGAACGGTTCCCTCCTCCTTCGAAGCGAGCACACTGGCGATCTCGGTCCCCGGGGCGTTGACCGCATTGACGACCAAGTCCGCGAGACCGCTCCGCGTCGCCTCCTGGAGCGCCGAATGAACGGCGATGGGGTCCCGGGCGTCGATCGTGAAGACGGCGTCCGCGTCGCCGACGCCCCGAGCCCGGGCCGAGGCGGCCTCCGACGGGTCGACCGCGAAGACCTTGCCCGCGGGCCCGACGGCCTCGCGCGCCGCAGCCAGGCAGAGGAGGCCGGCCTTCCCCGTTCCGAGCACGACGACCGTCTGGTCCGCGCCCGCCCGGCGCAGAACGGCGGCCGGTGCCCCCGCCACGTCGAAAGCGGCGAGCGCGACTTCCTCGCGAAAATCGCCGGGGAGCCTCGCCCAGAGGGTACGCTCGAAGAGAATCGCCGTTCCCTCGAGCTCGATCCTCTCGGAGGACGCGATCACGGCCTTGATGCGTTGGATGGACAGCGGCGTCAAGGAGAGCGAAACGAGCGACGCGATCCGCTCTCCCGGCCGGAGGTTTCCGGCGGCCGGATGCCGGGCGCCGACCTCGCGGACCTCGCCCAAGAAGATCCCGCCCGAGCCGGTGACCGGGTTCTGCATCTTCCCGCGCTCGCCGACGATGCGAAGCACCTGCTGCTCGACCGTTTCGCCGGTCGATCGCTCCGTCTCGCGCATCTGCCGGAAGGAGGCGGAGTCGACGTTCAGGGCGCGAACGGCCACGGCGATTTCGTTCTCGAGAGCACGCGGCGTCGAGTCGAGCCGCCGGGCCGATTGGGGCAGCACTCCCGGCGGATCGAGGCTGCGGTGGAGTCCGAAGGGGTGAGGGACCACGGTCATGGACCGATTATGTCCCGGCGCGACAGCAACCGACCGACCCGCGCGTCGTTCTTCGGTTACGAAGTCTCCTCCGGGGCCCCCGCGGCTCGGGCGACCTGCTCGGCTTTGACCGATTCGGGCTTGAACTTCTTCGCGGCCGTGATCATCTTCTCGAGCGTCCCGTCGAAAGAGGGCTTCTCGGCCTTGGAGAAGCGCAACGGATTGATCCGCGCGACGACGAATGCCCGCAGGTAGGGGCTCTCGAACCCGCGTTCCTTCAACCCCAGAATTGCGGCGGACACGGCCTCCTCGAGCTCCTGGAGTCGCGCCGCCCGCCCCTCGCGAATGGCGAGAGCGCCGGGGAGGGGCTCGGCGAGAAACTCGTCTACCCGCTTGAGAAGCGGATGGTATGCGCCGCCCGCGAACCGGCCGTTCTTCTCGTAACAGATTCCGAGGGTGAGAAACGCCGCCTCCTCGAACTCGAGCGCGTATTGCCGCTCGGGCGCTCCATCCCGTCCGGCGAGGTCGCGCGCCATGCGGATGACCTCGAGCGCCTTCTCCCGCAGGTTGTGCGCCTTCTCGGTGTTCAGCGCGAGGATCTTGTAGGCGACGTCGCGCTCGGGCAGAACGAGCGCGACGACGGACCGGGCGCCGAGCCGCTTCATCGCGGAGAGCCGATGATTGCCGTTGGGCGTCCAGTACTGGCCCTCCGGCGTGCGGACGGCGATGATCGGGTCCAAGAATCGCCCGAGCCCATCGACGACGCGGGCCAGACGCGTGACGTGGGCTTCGGAGAGGTCGCGCTGGAACGGAGTCGGCTCGACACGCTCGATGGGTAGCGCGGCGAACAGCTGCCAGTGGCCGCCGAGCGGGTCCCGGTAGGCGGCGAGGACCGAGCCGCCGTCCCCCTCGATCGCTTCGCGAAGCGCCGTGAGGCTCGCCGGAGCCGACCCTGTCGCCACCTCGGGCGCCGAGAGGCCCCGCGAGGCGGAGTCGGCTTGTTTCTTTCTCTTTCGCGGAGGCATCGCGTCTGTCCGCCCGACGAGGCGGTCGGCCCGGCGCGACTATATCGCCCGGCTCGAGCCCTGCCGGAAAGCCCGGGAAGTTGGTCGTGATCTTGCAGGAACCGACCGAGGGAGGTGCGCCATGAAAGGCTTACTCAAGAAGATTCTCCTGCCGGCGGCGTTCATGAGCTTGCCGCTCCTGTCGGCTTGCCTCGTGCCTGTTCCGCCGGGGGTGGCGTATGTGGCGGTCGCCCCACCGGCTCCTCTCGTCGAGGTCCGCGCGGTGTCTCCGGGTCCGGGCTACGTCTGGATCGAGGGCAGCTGGGTATGGCGGGCCAACGCTTACCAATGGCGGGCCGGGCGCTGGGAGCGGCGGCCTCATGCGGAAGCGGTCTGGGTGGCGGGTTCATGGAGACACGCGCACCAGGGATGGTACTGGGTCGACGGGCACTGGGCCGACCGCCGGGGCTGATCAGGCCGCGTCGAAGCTCAGAATGAGCAATGTCCGGTCGTCCTCGAGCGGTGTCGGTCCGACGTGGGCGGCGACGGCCGCCAGGACGGCGCCGACGAGCTGATCAGGCGGCAGTTCGCCTTCTCGCGCGAGGAGAGCCTCGAGACGCTCGTACCCCCACGGGTCCTCCTGCGCGTCGGCGGCCTCGACGACGCCGTCGGTGAAGAAGACGAGCCGGTCTCCGGGGTCAAACGCGAAGTCCTTCGAGGGATAGGAGGACGGCTTCCCGGGCAGCAGACCGATCGGCAGGGCGGAGACCTCGAGTCGTTCCACTCGATTGCCCGACACGCGGTACGGAGCCGGGTGGCCCGCGTTGGTCAGCGTCCCCACCCGGCGCCCGGCGTCGTAGGCGAAGAAAGAGAGCGTCGTGTAGAGTCGGCGCTGCGAGTCGCGCGACCGTTCCGTCCGCTGCCCGAGACGCAGGAACGCCTGATCCGCCGGCACTCCGAGCTCGACGAAGCTCGCCAGGGAGGCTCGGGCCGCCGCCGCGACCAAACCGGTCGGAAGCCCGTGTCCGGACACATCGCCGATCGCGACCGCGGTGCGCCCGTCGGGCATCGGAAGGATGTCGTAGTAATCACCGCCCAGATCGGCGGCCGGCTCGAAATGGGCGACGGCGTGGAATCCCTTCCAGCGCACTCCGGACTCGGGCAGAAAGCTCTCCTGGATCGCGCGTGCCACCGCCAGGTCGGCCTCGAGCTTCTCCTTCCGCGCCGTCTCCCGCAGGAGCGACTGGATGGAGGCGGCCATTCCGTCGAACGAGCGGGCCAGATCGCCGATCTGGTCTTTGGACTTCGAGTTCACCCGGACAGAGAAATCCCCCGCGGAAATCGCCGCGGTCGCTCGCGTCAGGCGATTGACGTTCCGAACGATCGACGCCACCAGGCCGAAGGCAATTGCGAGGGCGACGAGATAGACCAGGAGAAGCGCCGCGGTCAGTCCCACGATCAGCACGCGGACGATGCGACGGATCTCAGGAACGCCTTGGGCAAAGAGCTGGCCAAGGAACACCGCTGGCGACGTGCGGGCCAGGAAGGCGACGACGGGAGTCCCAGCGGGCTTCTCGCCCACGATCGCGACCGCCCGATCCACGTAGATGCCACCCAACCATTCGCGGCTCCAGAAAGTCCTCGGGATTGGCTCCGCGCTCGGGTGGGGGCTGACGAAACGCTCCTCGGCCTTCCTTTCGCGGTTGCGGCGGACGCGAATCTGATAGCCCGAGAAGGTCCCCTCGCCGGAACCCGCCCTCACCATCACGTCCCAGCCGGTCCGGTCGGCCAGGCGCTGGAGCCAGGGCGCCGACGGGTCCTGCAAGGGCAGGAGCCGAAGCACGGGGCCGCCCGGCGTCTCGTTCCGGATCCCGATCCAGACGGACCCCTGGACAATGATGGGATGGGGCAGGACCAGAGCGCCGGCCCACGGCACCTCGTCGCCCGGCTTCAGCCAGGAGACATCCGAGGACACGACGCGACCGTCTCTTCCGAGCTGGACGTGCGGCGCGTCGGCGGCGGACGACCGGGCGAGGTCGGCGAGCTCGTTGACCTCGTCGCGCAGGCGGGTTGCGATGATCTGGTGCGCGAGCACGTAACCAGCGACCGAGAACAACGCCGCCAGCAGCGGAATCGGCACGATGCCAATCAGGAAGTACGAGAAGGCGAGACGCAGGGTCAGCCGCCGAATGATGAGGCGGAACGCCGCCACCCCCGCGCGCCAGAGGAGGACGCAGGCCGCCGTGTAGAAGAGCAGGGTGAAGAGAATGGAGACGCTTCCCAGCCGATCGGACGATCCGTTGACGAGGATGCCGGCGAGCCCGACCGCGAAGAGAGCCAGCCAGATTCGCGTCGACTTGCGCAGGGCCATGGCGGCGTCATCTTACAGGCGGGCAGCCAAGACGGCGGATTCGATACAATCGCGGCGCGCCGTGACGTTTCTCCGCCAGATCGCCCTCCTGCTCCCTTCGGCCTTCCTCCTCGGCGCGCTCGCGTTCCTCTTGACACACGGGCGGGGCGACGCCGGCTTCGGGACCTATCCCTTTTTCGAGCAATGGATCGGGCCCCGAATCTCCGGCTGGACGCCCGAGCTGCGCTTCCTCGCGCAGGCGGGGCTCCTCTTCGTCCCCGCCTACGTCTTCGCGTTGCTCCTCGTGCTCGGGATCACTCTCGCGGAAACGGCGCTCTTCGGACGACCCGCCGGGAGGACCGGATCCGCTTACCGGCGGTCCTTCGCCGCGGCGTTCTCCGTGCTGTTCCTTCTGGCCAGCGGCGCGCTCGTGCTGTTTGGCGAATCGACGGTGTCTCGGAAGGCTCCGGGCACGCTGCTGGCGCCGCTGATCGTCGCCCTGGCGCCGTTTGGCGCTGGCGCGGCGGCCCTGCTGCCGGCCGCGGCTCTGGCGGCGCCGCTCGCGGCGCTGCGGAAGGCAGGCGAGGCGTGAGTGCGCCGTCGCGGCCGATCGTGGTTCTCGATTTTGGCTCCCAGTACACGCAACTGATCGCGCGGCGCATCCGCGAGGCGCGGGTGTTCTCGGTCGTTCTTCCCGGAACCGCCCCGGCCGCCGAAATCGCCCGCTGGAACCCCGCGGGGATCATCCTTTCCGGGGGCCCGCAGAGTGTCTACGAAGAAGGGGCGCCGCTTCCGGCAGCGGACCCGCGGGATTTCGGGACGCCGACCTTGGGACTGTGCTACGGCATGCAATGGATGGCTCACGCCTGGGGAGGGAAGGTCGCGGGGGGAGGCGACCGGGAGTATGGGCGCGCCTTGGCCCAAGTGTCACCCGACTCGGAGATCTTCCGCGGCCTCGAGCCCGAGCAAACCGTCTGGATGAGCCACGGAGACTCGATCGAAGCCTCGCCTCCCGGTTTTCGCGTCATCGGTTCGACCTCTTCCAGCCCGATTGCCGCCTTCGAGGATCCCAAGAAGGGTCTCTTCGGGCTGCAGTTCCACCCGGAGGTGCGCCACACCGTGCACGGCGCCGTGATCCTGGAGAACTTCCTCTTCCGCATCTGCGGCGCCAAACCCGACTGGACGATGGCCTCCTTCCGCGCCGAGAAGGTCGCCTCGATTCGCGCGCAGGCGCCGGAAGGCGCCGTGCTCTGCGCCCTTTCCGGCGGCGTCGACTCGTCGGTCACGGCGATCCTGCTGCGCGAGGCCCTGGGAGAACGGGTCCACCCGATTCTCGTGGATCACGGGCTGATGCGCGCTCACGAACGGCAGCAGGTCGAGGAGGCTTTCCGCCACCTCGGAATTCGCATCCGGGCCGTAGACGCATCGGACGTCTTTCTGTCCCGCCTGGAGGGGGTGACGGATCCGGAGGAGAAGCGTCGCATCATCGGGCGCACCTTCATCGAGGTGTTCGAGCAAGAGGCGCGGTCGATTCCGCAGGCGCGCTACCTCGCTCAGGGAACGCTGTACCCGGACGTCATCGAGTCGGTCTCGATCAAGGGTCCCTCGGCCGTCATCAAGACGCATCACAACGTCGGAGGGCTGCCGGAGAAGCTCGGACTCGAGCTGATCGAGCCGGTTCGAGAGCTTTTCAAGGACGAAGTGCGAGCCCTGGGGGCCGAGCTCGGGCTGCCTCGGGAGTTCTTGACCCGCCATCCGTTTCCCGGACCGGGGCTCGCCGTCCGGATCCCGGGAGAGGTCACGCGCGAGAAGGTCGCCATCCTCCAGAAGGCGGACGAGATCGTCCTCGACGAGATCCGGGCCGCTGGCCTCTACGACGCGATCGCGCAGGCCTTCGCGGTGCTCCTGCCCGTGCGTTCGGTCGGCGTCATGGGCGACATGCGCACGCACGAGTTCGTGCTGGCCGTGCGGGCCGTCCAGACGGTCGACTTCATGACGGCCGACTGGTTCCGAATGCCGCACGAGGTGCTCGACGCCATCGCGACGCGCATCGTCCGGAGCGTTCGGGGGGTCAACCGGGTCGTGTACGACATCACGTCCAAGCCACCCGCGACGATCGAGTGGGAGTGAGCCTCGCAGCTATATCGATATTGATATAGCTCGGTCGGCGCGCGAGGCGCGCTCAGGCTTCCCCGAGCGACCGCCCCATCGTCTGGAGGGCCTCGGCGAGCGCCGCCGAGGCTCCCCCGAGCGAGACCCGAAAGTGAGCGGGCAGCCCGAAGAAGTGGCCGGGCACGACGGCGATGCCGTGGGCCTCGAAGAGGCGCCGCACGAAGACGGCCGCATCTCGTCCGTCCCGGAACCGGGGAAAGGCGAGGGTTGCCGCCGAGGGGACGCCCTCCAGCGAGGGCTCTCGAGCGAGAAACTCCGACCAGAGCCGCCGATTGGGCTCGATCAAGCCGCGCGCCCTCTCCCTGAGGCGGTCGAGATGGCGAAACGCCGCTAGCGCCAGGCGCTCGGCCGGGATGGGCCCCGAGACATCCACGACGTCGCGCGCTCGACGGATCCTCTCGGTGATCTCCCGGGAGGCCAGAGTCCAGCCGCAACGCAGCGCCGAAAGCCCGTACGCCTTCGTCAGGCTGTTCGAGGTGACGAACAGGGGGGAGACCGTCGCCGCCGGACTGAGGCGCCGATCCACGACCGCGTCCATGTAAACCTCGTCGACCAGGACGGGAACGCCCGACTGCTCCGCGATGCCGGCGAGCGCGACGATCTCCTCGTCGGTCGCCAGAACGCCGCTGGGATTGTGCGGATTGGAGACGATCAAGAGACGCGTCGCTGGGCCGAAGGCTTTCCGGATCGACTCGGGGTCGAGCGCGAAGCCGTGTTCGAAGCGTCGGTCGAAGAAGCGCGGCCGGCCTCCCAGCATCCGGACCGCGGCGACGAGCGGATCGTAAGTCGGCCGCTCGATCAGAACATCGTCTCCCGCCTCGAGCAGCGCGGCGCACGCGAGAAAGTTGGCCCCCGAGCAGCCGGGAGCGGTCGACACCCGATCGGGCTCGACGCCGTATCGGGAAGCAATGGCATCGAGCAGGGGCGGGTAGCCGTCCGGGCTCTCGCCGGCGAGCTCGACGGCCTCTCGGGCGCCCGGCAGGTCCTGAAGCGAGCAGGCGAGCAGGTTGCTTCCCGCCAGGTCGAGCCTTGGCCCGGGCCGGCTCTTGGCCCATTCCATGTACGGAGCGCGTGCGCGAACCACGGACTAGCTCTCGGCGATGCGCGGCCGGCGCGCGAAGAAGAAGTAGACCGGAATCCCGGCGGCGAGCAGGGCCGTGCCCAGGGCCGAGCGGAAAGGGTTCGATCGGATGGCGCTCCAGACGACCAGGGCCGCCGCCCCGACGAAAAGGGCGGGGATGACCGGATAGCCCGGAGCGTGAAAGGCGTCAGCCTTCGCCGTGTCCGGGGGCCTCTTCCGGAAGACGAAGAGACCGGCCACGGTCAGTCCGAAGAAGATCCAGTCGGCGAAGACCACGGAGTCCACCAGGTCGGCGAAGGTGCCCGTGAGCACGAGAAGAATCGCCCAGGCTCCTTGCACCGCGATCGCGAGAACCGGCGTCTGGAATCGGGGGTGGAGCCTCGCGAGCGCGGGGAAGAAGAGGCCGTCTTTCGCCATGGCGTAGGAGATCCGCGTCGGGGCGAGCAGGGTCAGATCGAGGAACCCGAAGGTGGAGACCGCGATCGCGGCGGCGATCAGGCGGTCCGCCTGGGATCCGAAGAGGCGGCGCACGGCGTCGGCGGCGGGGGTGGCCGTGGAGGCGAGCCCCTCCCGGCCCAGCGCGCCCAGGTAAACGACGTTGACGAGCACGTAGACGAGGATGACGGCCGCCGTCCCGGCGACGAGCGCCGTCGGCAGGGTGCGGCGGGAATCACGAATCTCCTCCGAGACGACGTTGGCGTTCTGCCATCCGCCGTAGGAGAAGAGAATGGGAATGAGCGCCGCGCCGAAAGCGGCGAGCCCGGTTCCTCCGGGAGGCGCGCCCGGCGGGGCCGGGGGCGGCGCGACCCGAGGCAGCAGGAGTCCTCCGCCGATCAAAGCGGACAGTGCGGCGATCTTGAGCACCACCAGGACGTTCAAGAGCCGGCTGCCCGGCTTGACACCCACGATGTTGACCAGAGAGAGCGAGGCGAGGGCGCCCACGGCGAGCGGGGTCCCGGACGCGGATGGGGCGCCGCACAGCCGGAGAGCGTACTCTGCGAAGGTGATCGCGACGGCCGCCAGGCCCCCGCCCTGGATCATCAGCAAGGAAGCCCAACCGAAGAGAAAACCGACCAGCGGATGGAAGGCCTCCCGCAAGTAGACGTACTCTCCTCCGGCGCGAGGAAAGAGCGCGGCGAGCTCGGCGAAGGCGAGCGCGCCGGCCATCGCGACGGCGCCCCCGACGACCCAGGCCGCGAGCACCAGCCCGCCCGAGGAGAGGCGCTGCGCGACCAGATACGGATTGATGAAGATTCCGGCTCCGATGATTCCGCCGATCACCATCATCGTTGCGTCGAACGTGCCGAGCGCTCGGCGGAAGGACATTGCGCTTAGGATAAGCCAGCCCTAGAATCGAAATCGTGCCCGGCGACTTCGTCCACCTCCATCTCCACAGCCAGTACTCGCTTCTCGACGGCGCCAATCGGCTGCCCGAGCTGTGCAAGCGCGTGGGGGAGCTCGGCATGCCCGCGGTCGCCGTCACGGACCACGGCAACATGTTCGGGGCCTTCGCCTTCTACCACGAGGCGATCAAGAGCGGCGTGCGGCCGATCGTCGGGATCGAGGCCTACATCGCGCCGGGAGATCGGCGGGACCGCGAACGCGAAGCCGCAAGCGAGTCGGGGGAGGGGTACGCCTACCACCTCACGATCCTCGCCGCGACTCAAGCCGGCTATCACAACCTCATTCGTCTGGTGTCGGAGGCGTACCTGACCGGCTTCTATCACCGCCCACGCATGGACAAGGCATTGCTGCGCCAGCATGCCCAGGGCCTGATCGGCCTGTCGGGGTGTCTCAAGGGAGAAGTCGCCGGCGCCCTCGCGCGCGGCAATTTCGAGGCCGGCAAGAGGGCCTTCCTCGAGTACGAGGAGATCTTCGGGAAGGGGAACTTCTTCGTTGAGCTGATGGACCACGGACTTCCTCAGCAGACGGCGATCCTCCCGGAACTGCTCCGTCTGTCGGCGGAAACCGGGGCGCCCGCGGTGGCGACCAACGACAGCCACTACCTGCGACGCGACGACGCCTTCGCTCACGAAGTCCTGCTGTGCATCGGCATGGGCAAGACGCTCGAGGACGAGCGCCGAATGCGCTTCTACAACGACGAGTTCTACGTCAAGAGCCCGGAGGAGATGCGCGCGCGGTTCCGGCCGTGGAGCGAGGAGGCGGTGGGCAACGCCGCCGCCATCGCCGAACGCTGCGCGGTCTCGCTGGACGCGGAGGGTTTGCAGCTGCCGACCTTCGCCGCACCGCCCGGCCAGACCCCCGCCGAGTACTTCCGGGATCTCGCTCGGGAAGGATTGGAGCGCCGGCTGGCGGAGGTTCCGCTCGCGGCGCCGCCCGAGAAGTACCGCGAACGCCTGGAATACGAGATCGGCGTCGTCGAGAAGATGGGCTTTCCCTCCTACTTCCTCATCGTGTCGGATTTCATCCGCTACGCTCGGGAGAAGGGCATCTCCGTCGGCCCCGGGAGAGGCAGCGCGGCGGGCTCGATCGTCTCCTGGGCCCTGCGAATCACCGAGATCGATCCGCTGCGCTACGACCTGCTCTTCGAGCGGTTCTTGAATCCCGAGAGGATCTCGATGCCCGACATCGACATCGACTTCTGCCAGGCCCGGCGCCAAGAAGTCATCGAGTACGTGACCAAGAAGTACGGCCGAGAGAACGTCGCCCAGATCGTCACCTTCTCGCAGCTCAAACCGAAGCTCGCCGTGCGCGACGTGGCCCGGGTGCTCTCGCTGCCCGTCTCGACGGGTGACCGGATCGCCAAGCTCGTGCCCGATGGGCCCGACGTCACGTTCGACCGGGCGCTGCGCGACTCGGCGGGATTGAAGGAACTCCTCGCCTCGGACGAAACGGCCGCCAAGGTCGTGCGCATCGCGGAGCGGCTGGAGGGGCTCTCGCGCCATGCGGGCATGCACGCGGCCGGTGTCGTCATCGCGCCCCGTCCGATCACCGATTACCTGCCGCTGTATCGGACGAACAAGGACGAAATCACGACCCAATTCGACATGAATGCCGTCGAGAAGATGGGCCTCTTGAAGATCGACTTTCTCGGCCTCATCACGCTCGACATTCTCGACGCAACCGTCGCGGCCGTGAAATCGAGGACGGGGGAGTCGATCGATCTCGACCATCTCCCGCTCGACGACGAGGCGACCTTCGAGCTCTTCCGCTCCGGGAAGACCGCCTGCGTCTTCCAGTTCGATTCCACCGGGATGCGGGACCTGCTGCGCCGGGCGAAGCCGCGCGTCTTCGCCGATCTCGCGGCGTTGAACGCGTTGTACCGCCCCGGCGCCCTCGATGCCGGAACCGTCGAGGAATACGTCCGCCGGCGAAACGGAACGAGCAAGGTCACCTACCCGTTGCCGGAGATCGCCGACATCCTGGAGGAAACCCTCGGAATCCTGGTCTATCAGGAGCAGGTCATGCGGATCGCCTCACGCGTGGCCGGGTACTCGCTCGCGGAGGCGGACCTGCTGCGCAAGGCGATCGGCAAGAAGAAGAAAGAGATCATGACCGCCGAGGGAGAGAAGTTCTTGAGGCGCGCGGCGGAGCACGGCACGCCCAAGAAGAAGGCGCATGAGCTCTGGTCGCTGATCGAGCCCTTCGCGCGATACGGATTCAACAAGTCCCACGCGGTGGCCTACGCCCTCGTCGCCTACAAGACGGCCTATCTGAAGGCGCATCATCCGGTCGACTTTCTGGCCTCCACCTTGACCGCCGAAATCGGCTCGACCGACGGCCTGGTCAAGGTGATCGGGGACTGCGTCGAAATGGGGATCGCGGTCCTCCCGCCGGACATCAATGAATCGCGAAAGGATTTCACGTCGGTCGGCGAGGCGATTCGGTTCGGGCTCGCCGCGATCAAGGGCGTCGGGGAGGCGGCGGCGGAAGCCATCCTGGAGGAGCGGTCGCGCGGCCGATTCGCTTCGTTCACGGAGTTCGCCGAGCGCCTGGAGTCCCGGCTCGTCAACAAGCGGACGTTCGACGCCTTGATCGCCGCCGGGGCCTTCGATTCTCTCGGAAAGAACCGCGCGACACTGGCGGGCGCGGCCGAGCGGGTCCTCGGCCTGGCGGCGCGGGGGCGAGAGGAGGCCGAGCGGGGACAGTCGAGTCTCTTCGGACAGGATGGCGGCGCGACGGGACCGCCCGGCGACGATTTCGCGGACATTCCGGAGTGGTCGCTCGAGGAGCGCCTGAAGGGAGAGAAGGAGGTCCTCGGCTTCTACGTGACCGGGCACCCGCTCGCACGCCACACCGACGAGATCGCGCGGTTTGCGGACGCAAAGATCGTGGAGCTCCCGTCCCGGGTGGACCGCACGGTGCGCGTGGCGGGAGTGCTGACACAGTTGAAGCGGCAGAAGATCAAGAAGGGGGTCAACGAGGGCAAGACGATGCTCAAGGCGGTCCTGGAAGACACGACGGGCAGCGTGCCCGTCTGCGTGTTCGCGAGTCTCTACGAGAGGGTCGGCGGCTGGATCGCGGCCGACCTGCCGGTCCTGGTCAACGCGATCGTGCGCGAGTCGGGTGCGGCCCTGGAGCTGACCGTTCAGGAGGTCGCCCCGCTCGAAGGGATCAACGAGCGGCGGGCCCGGGAGATCGAGATCCGCGTGAACCTCGCCCTGGCCGACGAGAAGGTGCTGTCACGGCTCCGGGAGAGCCTCGCCTCGTATCCCGGCACGACTCCGGTCTCGATCCGGCTGGTGCGTCCCGGAGAGTTCGAAGCGCGCGTGAAGGCCGCCGACTCGATCCGCGTCGCCCCGTCGCCGCGCTTGACGAGCGAGATCCGTGCCCTGGCAGGGGAGGACTCGGTTCAGTACGTCTTCGAATAGAGCGGGCGCCGATCGGGCTTCGGCGGCGCGATCAAGGCACCGGGGCTCCCCGGCCGCGGTTGGAAAACTGCTGCGACGGCTGCCGCCGACCGTGCGGGAGGCTCTCCGCAGCGCCGTGGCGCTGGCGCGGGAAACGAGGACGCCCCTCTACGTTGCCGGAGGCGCCGTGAGGGACGCGCTGCTCGACCGGCCGGTCCGAGACCTCGACGCGGTCGTCGAGGGCGATGCCTTGGGATTCGCTCGGAAGCTCGCGCGGCGTCTCGACGTCTCCGTGCGGGAGCATGCCCGCTTCGGCACGGCGACGCTCGAGCTGCCCGAGGCGCGCGCGCTCGACGTCGCGATGGCGCGAGGCGAAACCTACGAGCACCCCGGGGCCTTGCCCCGGGTTCATCCGGGAAGCATCACGGAGGACCTGGCCCGGCGAGACTTCACCGTCAACGCGATGGCCTGGCGCCTGGAAGGCGCGGGGCCGCGCTTCTGCGACCCGCAGGCAGGGCTCTCGGACCTTCGCCGGGGCCTCATTCGGATGCTGCACGCGGCATCGCCACGGGACGACCCGACCCGGGCCTTCCGGGCAGTGCTCTATGCAAACCGCCTGGGCTTCCGGATCGAGCCGCGGACAAGGCGTTGGATCCGCCAGGCAGTCGACGCGGGGGCCGTGGACCGGATCTCGGGCGACCGGTTGCGACGCGAAGTGGCGCGGATCCTTTCGGAGCCGGGACGCGCTCGAGCCGTCTCGATGCTGTCGGCGCTCGGTCTCTCGGCTGCGCTGCACCCCTCCTTGCGCGGTGACGCGCAGACCAGAGCGCGCCTCTCTCGCGCCGAGAGGCTCGCGGCAAGCTCGCCGTCCGGCACGTCGTGGCTCGCGTATCTGTTGGTCTGGGCGGCGGACCTTCCGGCGGAGGGGACGGTGCGACTCGCCCGGCGTCTGAACCTCTCCCGTCAGGCCGCCCGCACCCTCGAGCGTTGGCCCGAAAGGCGCCCCGGCGGTTCGAGCCGCGACGCTTCGCCGTTCTCACCCGACGAGGCCCTCGCGGTGGCCGCGCTCGGCGCGACCGACTCCGAAGCGGGCGAGACGGCGCTCAGGATCCGCGGACGGGATCTGGTCGCGGCCGGCATCCCTCCCGGACCCGCGCTCGGCCGGGCGCTTGGGGCGACTCGCCGGGCTCGGCGGCTCGGTCGAATCTCGGCGGAGGAGGAGCTCGCCTTCGCCGTCGCGGCCGCGAGGGATCGTCAGCGATGAGGCGGCGCGCGCCCGCCGCTGCGATCCTGGGGTTTGCGCTGGCCGCCGCTCTCGCGAGGGCCGAGGCGGCGGCACCGACATTCTGCGCGGAGTGGATCGTGCAATCGCATGAAGGCTACGAGCGCCTGACTCTCTTCGCCGACCGGAACCTCGTCTGGAAAAGCAACCGCGGAGGGACCGCACAACTGAAGCGGCAGCGCCTGACGCCCGAAGAAGCGAGCTTCTACTGCGACTACTTTCGCAGCGAAGCCGTCTGGTCCGGCGCCGAGGACCTGCGCAGCGGTCTGACGGGCGAATTCGTCCGGCAGTCAGTCGTCACGCTGGCCGGACCCGCGGGCCGCAAGCAGATCCGCTTCGACGAATTCTCGGCGTTGACGCCGGAGGTGGCGGCGCTGCGCTCCTCGCTCGAGGGACTGAAGGGCACCTTCACGGCCCCGCTCGCCCCGGCGACTCGTTTCACGGCGGAGCGGATTCCGCCCGGAACGATCCTCAGGCGCTTCGATGGCGTGCTCTTCCGAGTCCGCAAGGTCGACGCCCAGAAGGGGGTCGTCGAGCTGGAAGGGGTGCGCGAGCCGTACTCGGAGTTTCGCAAGATCGAGGAGCTTCGCTTTCTCTTTGTCCCGCCCGACCGGCCGTGAGAGCCAAGTCCGCAGGGCGGGCGGCACCTTCCCTTCTCCGAATCTCGGCCGGACGCTGGGCGGGCCGCCGACTCGAGGTGCCCGTCGGGGCTCGCCCCACGAGCGGCCGCGCGCGCGAAGCGCTGTTCGACATCCTGCAGGCTCGCGTCAACGGAGCCCGGGTGCTCGATCTCTACTCCGGCAGCGGCGGCGTCGGACTGGAGGCAGCGTCGCGGGGCGCCGCGCGCTGTGTCCTGGTCGAGAACGAGTCGGAGACACTCGAACGAAACGTCGCGCGGCTGGCTCCGGATCCGGGGACCGTCGAGGTGCTCGCCCTGGACGCTTCCGACGCGCTGGCGCGGCTCGAGGGCCGGGCAGAGCGTTTCGACATCGTCTTCGCCGATCCGCCTTACACCGCGGGGCCGGAGCCCGGGGTCGCGCCCGCGATCGCGCGCCTCCTGGCCTCGGGCGGAATCTACGTGCTCCAGACCGATTTGCGTTGCGAGACTCCACCCGCGCCTGCGGGGCTCAAGCTTCTGCGGCGGCGGGCGTACGGGCGAAACGTGTTTTGCTTTTTCGGAGAGACCGGCCAATCGGCCTCCGCTCGGGGCCCGCGATGATTCCGACGGACCGCGGCGACGGCCGTTCCGGCCCTCCCGCCGGCCTTCTTTTGAGATCGATTCCCGGAAATGCTACGCTCGCGGGTTCAAACTCGAACAATGAGGAGCAAGGGAATGCTTCAAAACGGGCGCCATTACTTCACCTCGGAATCGGTGACCGAGGGCCATCCCGACAAGATCGCCGACCAGATTTCCGACGCCATCCTGGACGCGGTCCTGCGGGATGACCCGACGGGGCGCGTCGCCTGCGAAACGCTGGTCACGACGGGGCTCGCCTTCATCGCCGGAGAGATCTCGACGAAGACCTACGTCGACTTTCCGTCGGTCGTCCGGCACACGATCAAGGAGATCGGATACACCCGCGCGAAGTTCGGCTTCGACTACGAGACCTGCGCCGTCATCTCGTCGATCGACCCGCAGTCTCCCGACATCGCGCAGGGAGTGGACACGGGAGGAGCGGGGGACCAGGGCCTGATGTTCGGTTACGCGGTTCGGGAGACCGAGGAGCTGATGCCGCTGCCCTTGACCCTCGCCCACCGCCTCGTGCAGCGGCTGTCCGAGGCGCGGCGGAAGGGCGACATGGACTTCCTGCGACCCGACGGAAAGTCGCAGGTGACCGTCGAATACGAAGGCAGCCGCGCCGTCGCGGTCGAGACCGTCGTCGTTTCCACCCAGCACGCCGAGGCGATGAAGCACGCGGCGTTGCGCGAAGCGATCATCGAGGAGGTCATCCGGCCGGTGATCCCGGCGGCGCTGCTGACGCCGCGAACCAAGTTCCACGTCAACCCGACGGGGCGGTTCGTCATCGGCGGCCCCCAGGGGGACGCGGGCCTGACCGGGCGCAAGATCATCGTGGACACCTACGGGGGCAGCGCCCCGCACGGCGGCGGGGCCTTCTCGGGCAAGGATCCCACCAAGGTCGACCGCTCGGCCGCCTACATGGCCCGTTACGTCGCCAAGAACCTCGTCGCGGCGGGAATTGCCGATCGCGCGCTGATCCAGTTGGCCTACGCCATCGGGGTCGCCGACCCGGTTTCGGTTCACGTGGAGACCTATTCCACGGGGCGGATCCCCGAGGAACGCATCGTCGCGCTCGTCCGGGAGCACTTCGCCCTGACGCCCCAGGGCATCATTCAGGCGCTCGACCTGCGGCGCCCGATCTACAAGCAGACCGCCGCCTTCGGGCACTTCGGACGGCGTCTGCCGGACTTCACCTGGGAACGGACCGACAAGGCCGAGACACTCGCCAAGGCCGCTGGCGTCGAGCCGGCCTCGGTGGTCACCCGATGAGCGGGGTCGCCGCTCCCGTTCGCCATGACGTGAAGGACCTGTCGCTGGCCGAGCGCGGCCGGCTGCGGATCGAGTGGGCCGACGGGAGCATGCCGGTCTTGCGCCAGATCCGCGAGCGCTTCCGCAAGGAAAGGCCGCTAGCCGGCACGCGTCTGTCCGCCTGCCTGCACGTGACGACCGAGACGGCCAACCTGGCCCGGACCCTGGCGGCCGGCGGGGCCGATCTGGTCCTCTGCGCCTCCAACCCGCTCTCGACCCAGGACGACGCCGCGGCCTCGCTGGCCGTCCACGACGGTATCTCCGTCTACGCGATCAAGGGAGAGGATCACCGGACCTACTACGACCACATCCGGGCAGCCCTCGCGCACCGTCCCAACCTGACGATGGATGACGGGGCAGACCTGGTGTCCTCTCTGATCTTCCTGGCCCTCGGAAAGGACCAGGACGTCGATCCCGTCATCCGCGACTGGGCCAAGACGCTCTCGGCGCCCGAGCGGCGCGCTCTGCTCGAGGGCATTCGCGGGGGAACCGAGGAGACGACCACGGGCGTCATTCGCTTGCGGGCGATGGAGAAGGCGGGAGTCCTCCAGTTCCCGGTGGTGGCCGTCAACGAGGCAAAGACCAAGCACCTGTTCGACAACCGGTATGGCACGGGTCAGTCGACGCTGGACGGCATCGTGCGAGCGACCAACCTGCTCGTCGCGGGCTTGAACGTGGTCGTGGCCGGCTACGGCTGGTGCGGGCGGGGGGTCGCCATGCGGGCGCGCGGGCTGGGCGCGCACGTCATCGTAACGGAGATCGACCCGACCAAGGCGATCGAGGCGGTGCTCGACGGTTACACAGTGCTCCCGATGGAAAAGGCCGCACCGCTCGGAGACATCTTCGTCACCGTCACGGGCAACAAGTCGGTTCTGCGAGGGGAGCATTTCCGGGCGATGAAGGACGGCGCAGTCGTCTGCAACTCCGGCCATTTCAACGTGGAGATCGACATTCCGGAGCTGGAGGCGCAGTCGAAAGGCCGGCGGATGATCCGAGAGTTCGTCGAGGAATTCACGCTCGCCGACGGACGACGCGTCCACCTGCTGGCCGAGGGCCGACTAATCAACCTCGCCGCGGCGGAGGGTCATCCCGCCTCGGTCATGGACATGTCCTTCGCCAACCAGGCGCTCGCCGCCGAGTACATGGTCAAGCACCACCAGACGCTCGAGAAGCGCGTCTACGCCGTGCCCGAGGAGATCGACCGGGAGATCGCGCGCCTGAAGCTCGAGAGCATGGGGACGACGATCGACCGGCCGACACCCGAGCAGGTCCGCTACATGAGCTCCTGGGAAGAGGGGACCTGATCCGGCGTCTGACGCTCGCCCTGGCGCTTTGCGCCGCCGGGGCGGCCCGGGCGGGGGAACCGCTCCGGATCGGCGAGATCCGGATTCAATGCCTGGATGTCTTCGCAGCCGAGGAAGAAGCGCGCGGGTGGGTCTATCGCGCGGCGGACGCCCTTCACGCCGAGACCCAGCCGGCCGTCGTCCGGCGGTTCCTTCTGTTCGAGGAAGGGGAGCCCTACGACCCGTCTCTTCTCGCGCAGAGCGAGCGCAACCTCCGGGCGCTCCCGTTTCTCAAGTCGGCGGTCGTCCGGGCCGGACCGGAGCACGACGGCCGGGTAGACGTTGACGTGGTGACGCAGGATGCCTGGACGACGGCGATCTCCCTGAACCTCGGGCGCGCCGGCGGCGTCACCACGTGGGCCGCGGGCTTGACCGAGAGCAACGTGCTGGGCCTCGGCAAGGAAGTGGGATTTCTTTTCGACGAGGGCGCCGAAAGAACGAACCGTGTCATCGAGTACAAGGATCCGGCCCTTTTCGCCTCCTACTGGTCGGCCGCCTTGCTGTATTCCGACAACTCCGACGGGAGCCGCCGACTCGTGCAGGTGCGGCGTCCGTTCGTTTCCTGGGTGGACCCGATGTCCGCGCAAGGCCTGTGGGACCGGGCGCAACTGCAGGACCGAATCTATGCCGACGGCGTCGTCCTGTCCGAGTATTCGCAGCGACACGAGCAGGCCCTCCTCTCGGTGGGAAGGGCCCTCTCGCCCAACTCGCGTTGGGCGCACCGCGTGACTGCGGGAATCAACTTCTTCCAGGACCATTTTCAACCGCTGGAAGGGCAGCCGGAGGGAGCCCTCCCGGCACCTCGCGACTTCCGTTACGTCTTCGTCGGATGGGAGGCGGTCGAGAACAACTTCGTCACCAGGAACTACGTCAATCGGGGAGAGCGCCTGGAGGACTTCAACCTCGGCCTGCGGGCCGCCGTGGAGTTCGGGGTCTCGCCGAAGGCGTTCGGCGCACCGGCCACGAGCTTCTCGGTCGGGGCGGAGGCGGGCGCCGGCTGGCAGCTCGGACCGCAGGCTTTCGTTCAGGCGGGAGCGGTGTTCCAGACGCGCTTGCAGGAGGGAGGGATCCAGAACGGGATCCTGACCGGCAGGGTGGTGTTCGTGTGGAAACACTCGTCGAGCCTTCTCCAGACGACCGTCGCGCAGGTGCTGGTCGACCGGGGATGGAACCTCGACCGCGACGTCCAGTTCTTCGCCGACGGCGACCACGGGTTGCGCGGATATCATCTGTACGCCTTCGAAGGGGATCGGCGGATCCTTCTCAATCTCGAGCACCGTTTCTTCGGAGGCTTCGAGATTCTCCAGCTCTTCTCGCTCGGCGCCGCGGTCTTCGTGGACAGCGGCGCCGCGGTGCCACCCGGAGAGCCTCTCCGGTTCTCCTCGCTTCGAACCGACGCCGGGGTGGGGCTGCGCATCGGGATCGCGCGCGCCGCGAGCAACACGGTCCTGCGCCTGGATTGCGCCTACGCCTTCGAACCCGACCCCCTCGGTCGCCGGGGCTGGCTCGTTTCCTTCTCGAGCGGCCAGGCCTTCTAGCAGGGCGTCAAGTCCGGAGCTTCAGCAGCAAGAAGGCGGCGCCCGTCGCGAACAACACGCTCGGTGTCCAGGCCGCCAGTGCCGGGGGAAGGGCTCCGACGGCACCCAGACGAGTGAAGAGCTCCGAGAGAACGAGAAGGACCATGCCGAGCAGCAGGCCCACACCGATGCCCGCGAGTGCGCCCCGCCGGCCGAGCCGAAAAGCGAAGGGGAGGGCGACGACCGCCATCAAGGGCAACAGGAGAGGCCGGGCGATCTTCTGGGCGAGCGCGGTCCTCAGGGCTTCGGTCGGGTAGCCCGTCCGCGACAGGCGGCGGACGTAGCGCTCCAGTTCTCGATAGCGCATCTGCTCGCCCGTGCGGCTTTCCGTCTGGAAGGCTCTCGGGGGTTCTCCCGAGACCGGCCGCTCGAGAAACGCGTCGTAGGAGGTTTCCCGGGCCCCGGCAAAGGAGCGACTCCAGCCCTGTCGGAAAATCCAGGCCGTGCCGTTCCAATCGGCCTGGCGGGCTGCTGTCCGGCGGACGAGCTGGAAGTCGGGACCGAGCTCGAACACCGAGGGAGACAGGAGCGAGGAGCCTCCGGGGGGACCCTCCTCGCGATGCCAGATGCGTCCATCCGGCTCGTAGTGCCAGGTTCTCTCCGCCGCGGTGTGGAGGCCGGATTCGGGGGGCCGGCCATGCAGAATGTTGCGGTACCGCGCCTCCCGCTGCGCGGCGAGCGGCAGGAGCGTCTCGCCCAGCCAGAAGGCCGCTGCCGCGCCGAGAACCGCGACGATCAAGAGGGGCGCGCCCAGCCGGTGAAGAGAAACGCCGCTCGCCCGGCAGGCCGTGTCCTCGTTGTTCTTGGACATGGTCCCGAAGGCGAGGAGGGTCGACACCAGCACCACGAACGGCGCAACCTGGTTGCCGATCGAGAGAAGGAAATTGCGGTAGTAGGCGAGGACATCCCGGACCGGCGGGTGATTTCGAAGGATCTCGTCGGACTGGTCCGCGTAGTCGATGACCACGGACACGAGGAGAACCGACAGGAAGACCAGCGCGAAGGCGGAAAGGAACCGGCGCAGAACGTACCGGTCGAGAATCGCCGGAAATCGGAGGAACCCCTCGAGCCACGCTCTGCGAGGCCTCGGGAGAGCGGCTCCCGGGGTCGGCTCCGGTTCGGCGGCCGGAGCGGCCCGGCGCCATCTCGCGCGCTCGCGGCCGAGGCCCTTCAACAGAAGCAGTCCGGCGGCGGCGAGCAGCAGGTCGGGCAGCCACATCGAGAGACCCGGCGGCAGGGCGCCCGTCTGGGCCCAGGTCTCGCCACTGGAGAGCAGGACGTAGTACGCGACCAGAATCGCAAGCGAAATCGCAAAGGAGCTCCCGCGGCCGCCGCGCCGCGAGGTCTCGGCGAGCGGAATCCCGATCAGCGCAAAGGCCAGACACGCGGCTGGAATCGCAAACTTCTTGTGGATCTCGACCCACGCCATGCGGTAGCGCTCGGTGGACCGGCCCGGCTCTCGCCGGGCGGAGGCGTAGAGCTCCGAGAGCGACTGAGCGCGAAGGCCTTTTTCGGAAGAAGCCCGGGAACGCGGCAGGCCCCCGAGTCCGGAGGCGAACAGGATGCGCTGCGCCCGGTTCCAGCTGACCCGGTAGCGGGACGGGTCGGAGGGGGAAAACTGGTGCACGGTCGAGGACTCCAGTTCGAGCCACAGGGCGTCTTGGTCCATCGTCAGGGCACCGCGGCGGGCCACGATCACCTCGCTGTGGTCGGAAGCCTCCTCGTCGCCGAGCGAGAGAAACACCCCCTCGAGCGATCGGCCGTCCGCGCCGACCCGGTCGAAGAACAGGGTCGCGCCGGGGCGCGGCTCCCGGAAGGTTCGGGGCGAGACCAGGTTCACGACCGATGTCGCCGCCAGGCGCGCCATCGTGAAGGAGAGGAGTTCGTTGGACCTCGGGAGAACCTCGTTGTAGAGAACGAACACCAAGAGCGTCAAACCGACCCCCGCGGCGATCAGGGGGCGATACACGGCTCCCGGCCCCACGCCGCAGCTTCGCAGGGCAACGAGCTCGGAATCGGCCGAAAGGCGCCCGACGCCGACTAACACGCCGAGCAGGAAGGCCATCGGAATCGTGAGAACCACGATCCACGGCACGGACAGCAGGAGCATCCAGGCCACCTCGGCCAGGGTGGCGCTGCGCCGGACGAAGAAATCCGTCAACAGGAAGACGGTTCGAAGAAGAAGCAGGAACGTGTAGGCCACGAAACCGAGCACCGTCGGAGCCCACACCTCGCGGAGGACCGAGCGGGAGATCAGTCTCATGGCGGCCAGGCAGATGGTCGGACGGTCGGCCAGGGCGAGTCAACCGCAGCGGACTGCGTCTTGTCGGGTCGAATCGGCGCCCGGTCGAGACCCCCGGATTTGCTGTACGGAATACAGTGTCCGATAAGATATATTATGTAAAATAGAGTAAGTGACCTGCGGGCCTACAAGGAGCCGCTTAGCCTCGCTTGCTCAGGCGGATCTCTCCGGACTCGAGTTGCTTCAGGACCTGGCGGAGCGTGTCGATCAACTCGCTGCGGTCGACCCGCGCCTTGGCGAAGGACAGGTTGAGCTTGAACGGGCCCCCCTTTGGTCTGTAGACGAAGGCGAAGCGCTTCGCCTTCCGGTTCTCTGAGCCTGCCTGTTTCTTCCGGGCCCGCAGGTCCTCTCGTGTCGATCCCGTCGACACGCGCGCGATCGCCTCCTCCATGCGCTCGCGATCCCCCAGGCGCGCGATCTCGAGCAGGACGGAGCGCGCGTCGATGTCGGCGCGCCGACATTGGTGGCGCAAATCTTCCGGGATGTCCAAGAGAGAGAGGGCTTCGGTGATCGAGACGCGGGACTTGCCGACCGCATCGGCGATCTTCTGCTGTGTGTAGCCGGGCTCGCGGGTCAAAGCCGCATAGCCCTCGGCTTCTTCGAAGGGATGCAGATCCTTTCGGTGCAGGTTCTCGATGAGGGCGAGCTCCATCATCTCCGGAACCGAGACGTCGAGCTCGATGCACGGCACTTCGGTCAGGCCCGCCTCGACCGCGGCGCGAAAACGCCGCTCGCCCGCAATGATCGTGTAACGGCCCTCACGCGCCGGCCGGACGAGAAGCGGCTCGAGGATACCCTTCGACTCGATGGACCGGGTCAGTTCGGTCAGGTCCCCCACGGAAGTCCGCGGTTGATTCGGGTTGGTCTCGATCTCCTCGACCGGGATCCAGCGCCCGAGCGAGGCCCCGAACCGCTCCGAGAGGGCCTCGACGAAATGCGAATCGTGGCGCATGCGCGCCTGCTCGGGCAGTCCCCTCCTCTTAGACACGCGAAAGAACCTCCTCGGAGAGGGAGTAGTACTCGGCGGCGCCGCTCGAGCGCGGCGCGTAGCTGAAAATGGATTCCCCGTGCGCCGGGCTCTCCTCCAGGCGCACGCTCTTGGAGATCGTCGTCTTGAAGAGCTTGTCACCGAAGACGGAGGCGATCTGCTTGTAGACGTCCTTGCCCAGCACGGTGCGCCGGTCGTGCAGCGTGATCACGACACCCAGGATTCGCAGGTGCGGATTGGGGCGCGCCTTGATCTTGTCGATGGTCTCGAGCAGGTCATCGGTTCCCTCCAGCGCGAAATACGAAGACTGAATCGGGATCAGGATGTGACTGGAGGCCACCATCGCGTTGACCGTGATCAGGCCGAGCGTCGGGGGCGTATCGATCAGGACCGCGTCGTACTTTCGGCGCACCGGGTCGATCTTCTCTCGCAGGCGGAAGTGACTGTCGAACTCCCCGAGCAGCTTCGCCTCGATCTTCGCCAGCGAAATGCGCGCCGGAGCCAGGTCCAGATTCGGGAACCCCGAGGGCCGGATGATCTCTTTGAACGTAACCGCGGCATCCGTCAAGAGCTCGTACATCGACGCCTCGACCGTCTTTCGGTCGACATACGACATCGTGCTGTTGCCCTGAGGGTCGAGATCGATGAGGAGGGTTCTCATCCCCTTCTGCGCGAGGGCGGCTGCCAGGTTGATCGCGGTGGTCGTTTTCCCGACTCCCCCTTTTTGATTGGTGATGGAGATGATCACAATCGGAGTGTAACCGCGGAAGCGCCGGCTGTCAGCTACTGTGTCGGAGAGACGGACCCGACGAATCTGGGAGGCGAGCCGCTCGCTCGAGGCTCGCGGTGCGGCGAGTCACATCTTGTACTTGCCGAGATCCTCCGGGTTGACCTCTTCGAGCCACTTGCGGAGGCGCTCCGGGTCCGGCTCTCCCGCCTCGGATCGGAGGCTCCGGCTCTTCTCGAGCACCTCCTGCTCGACGAAGATCTCGGCGCGGGAACGCAGCGCCAGGGCGATCGCGTCGCTCGGACGGCTGTCGATGTCGAAGTGGGCATCGCCGCGGGTCAAGTGAATCCGCGCAAAGAAGGTGTTGTCCTTCAGCTCGTTGATCACGACTCGATCGACTCGGGCATCGAGCTCCGCCAGGACGTTCTTGAGAAGATCATGGGTCATCGGCCGCGGTGTCGCGATCTTTTCCATTTCCAGGGCGATGGCGTTGGCTTCGAAGAGACCCACCCAGATCGGCAGGAAAAGGCCGTCCCCGGCGTCGCGCAGGATGACCACCGGCATGTTCGAAACCGGGTCCATCAGCAGTCCCTTGATCTCCATCTTCACCATCGCCATAGGCTACCCCGCCGTTCTTCCTTGCTCCGGCAGGTGCTCTGCCGGCACGAGCTCCCCGAGAAGAGAATTGGGCAGTCCTCGGGCGATCCGGACCCGGACATACACACCCGCCGGGACGGTGCCAACGCCTCGCAGGTGCACGATCCGGTTGCAGGAGGTCCGGCCGCGGCACTGCCCCTTCCGGTCTCGACCCTCGATCAATACCTCGAATTCACGCCCCTCCAAGCCCCTGTTGATCTCGCACTGGATCCCCTCCTGGACGGCGAGCAACCGGCCGAGGCGCTCGGCGGAAACCGATTCCGGGACCTCGGTCGCCCTCCCCCACCGGGCCGAAGCCGTGCCGGAGCGCGCAGAGTACTGGAACGCGAACAGGCTCTCGAACCGAAGCTCTTCGACCAGTTCGAGCGTTGACCGAAACTCCTCCTCCGTCTCGCCCGGAAATCCGACGATGAAGTCGGAGGAAACGGCGATTCCCGGAACCGCGGAACGGATGCGTCGAACCAGGGCTCGATAGGTCGCCGCGTCGTACCGACGCTTCATCCGATAGAGAACGCGATCGGACCCCGACTGCGCGGGCAGGTGGAGGTAGGGCGCGATGACCCCGCCGGAGGCCATCGCCTCGACCATCTCGGTGTCCACCAGGCGCGGATGCGAGGTGATGAACCGAAGGCGCCGGAGGCCTTCCACTCTCGCGGCTCTCTGCAGCAGCTGTCCCAGCCCAAATCCCTCCTCGGGATCCCGAAAGGCGTTGACGGTCTGCCCGAGAAGCGTCACCTCGGTATAGCCGAGCCGGACGAGGTGCCGCAGCTCGTCGAGGATCTCGGAAGCCCGCCGGCTCCTTTCCCGGCCTCGCGTCATCGGTACGATGCAGAACGTGCAGAACTGGTCGCAGCCCTCGATCACCGTGACGTAGGCCTGAAAGGGCGAGCCCCGGGTGATCTGCCGAAACTGGTAGACGGGAGACTCCTCCGGGAGCTCGTAGGCGGCGATGCGGCGCCGCTCCCGGCGTATCTCTCGAACCGTCTCGCCGAGGCTTTCGACTCGGCCCGTCCCGAGAACGAAATCGACCCACGGAGCCCGCTCCAGAATCTCGTCGCCCTGGACTTGGGCCACGCAGCCGGTCACGCCGATGACCAGATCCGGATTCTCGAGCTTGCGCCGCCCGAGCACCCCGAGGGCGCTGTAGACCTTCGCCTCCGCTTTTTCGCGAATCGCGCACGTGTTCAGGATGACGACGTCGGGCTCGGCCGATTCGCCGGCCGGGCGAAGGCCCAGGGCCTCCAGTTGCCCCGCCATTCGTTCTCCGTCGAGCACGTTCATCTGACAGCCCCAGGTGTCGACCCGGAAGCTTCCCGGACCCGAGGCACCGGCCTCTTGATCGGCTCGACTCGTGTAGACCGGGGGAGCGCTCATTCCCGGATCCACCCGGGAAGGGCTCCGGCCTTGCGCGCCTTTTCGGGAAGGTCCGCCAGGGCCTTTTCCGCGGTCTCGAGCTCCTCGCGCGCCGTCTCGAGCTCCTCGCGCTTCTTGTCCCAGGCCGGCTTGATGACGTTGTCGCGGTATTGGCCGTCGTCCCAGGCGTAGAAATCATTCTCGAGCTTTCTCGCTTCTGACTCGAGTCGCGAAACGCGGGTCTTCGCCTCCTCGACCTTTTCCCGGGTCACGCGGGCCAGCTCGCGCCACTTATCCTCCTCCGAGCTCTCCTGAGGCGAGGGGGAAGGGCTGGGCGCCGCCGCGGTCCTCTCCGGCGCCGGAGTCGCTGCGGCAGCCGCGGCGCGGCCGGCGGGTCTCGGCGTCGCCTGCCAGGTCGTCAGGCGCCCGCGGTTGGGGTCCTTCACGAGACTCTCGTTGGTGATCGCGACACCGGGGCGCGGTGTTTCCTTTCCCTGTTTTGTCCGAGAGGCCGCCCGAACGACATCGGCGAGCGATTGGCCGGCCGGCGGGGTCGCCGCCGGAGTCAGCGGAGACCGCCCGAAGCCACCCGAGAGCCGAGCCGCGGTGGGAGTCGGTGTCGCGGTGGGACTGGCGAGGCCAGCCGACGCGGCGAGCAATCCCATCGCGAGGGGCGAGAGGCGATTCACGGAGCAGTCGTTCCCGCTCGCCCGTAAGCGTCTTCGAGCCGCACCACGTCCGAAAGCTCCGGGGAAGAGACCTCCACGAGCTCGCAAACGGCCTCGGCGCGGAGGCGGTGCCGCACGCCGGGGCGGATCCGATACGACTCGCCCGGCTGGAGCTTCAACTCGCGCATGACGCTGTCGACCTCGACGGAAAGGTACACCTCACCGGACAGAACATACAGCGTCTCGTCTTTTCTTTCGTGGTACTGAAGAGAGAGCCGATGGCCGGGGTCGATGTGCAGGATCTTTCCCGCATAGCGCTCGGTCTCGGCGAATACAAGCTCATGGCCCCAGGGCTTGGGAACTCTTCTCATGTCCTTCCTCGAAACAAACCCTCCACCTCCGCCGCGTCGCAACAGCGCAGCGCCTTCTCGGCGAGCGCCGCGGCTCTCGTCGTATCCAGGGATCCGATGCGCTCCTTGACGCCCGCAATCGCCACCGGGGTGACGGAAAGCTCGCGGATCCCGAGTCCCAAGAGAATACCGATCCCCATGGGGTCGGAGGCCATCTCACCGCACACCGACACCGGGCGCCCCGCGGCCCCCGCGGCGTCGCACACCAAGCGAATCATCCGAAGGATCGCCGGGTGGAGAGGATGGTAGAGGGAGGCGACATCGGGATTCGCCCGGTCCACAGCCAACCCATATTGGGCGAGGTCGTTGGTGCCGATCGAGAAGAAATCGCACTCGAGGGCGAGCTGTTCGGCGAGCATCGCGGCCGAGGGCACTTCCACCATGACCCCGAGCATCGGGGGCCGCGCGAGTCGGGCGGCTTCGGAGGCGCGCTCGAGGTGTCGCCGCGCCTGTCGCACCTCGCCTAAGGAGGTCACCATCGGCAGGAGGATTCGCAGGTCGCCGCGCGGCGCCGCGAGGCACAATGCCTCGAGCTGCGTCTGGAACAGATCGGGGTGGGCGAGGCAGTAGCGGAGCCCCCGTAACCCGAGAGCCGGGTTTTCTCCCCGCACCGGCCCGATACCCTTCTCGCCGCCGAGGTCATACGTTCGCACCACCACCGGCTGGCCGCCCGCCGCCTCGAGAAGCTGTTCGTAGACGGCGCGCTGCTCGGCGACACCGGGAGCCGAGCGCTCGGCCTGCAAGTAGAGAAACTCCGAGCGGTAGAGCCCGACTCCCTCGGCGTGATACCGCTCGAGCGCGGGAAACTCCTCGGGCAATTCCAGATTGGCGCGCACGATCACGCGAACGCCGTCCCGCGTGACCGCCGCGCGAGCGGTGCGGGCGCGAAGGCGCCGGTTGTGGTCGCGTGTCTCCTGGGCGCGCCGCAGACTCTTGCGGAGGCGCTCCTTGGAGGGGGCGACGTCCACCAGTCCCCGGTCGGCGTCGACGACGATGGGACGATCCGGCGAGACGGCCGCACAGAGCCCGGGCACGCCGACGATGGCCGGCATGCCGAAGGACCTCGCAATGATGGTGGCGTGGGAGGTGGGTCCGCCCCGCTCGAGCGCCAGCGCACGCACTCGGCGAGGGTCGAGCCGCGCCGCGTCGGCCGGAGAAAGCTCGTCGGCCACCAGGATCGAGCCGTGGCGCAGCTGCCGGGGAAGCGACTCGCCGCCGGGCGAGAGCTGCTGCGCGATCTCCCTGGCGACGTCGGCAATGTCCGTTGCGCGCTCGCGCATGGCCTTCGAATCGGCCTCCGCGAGCCGCAACCCGAACTCCGCGGCGGCATCGGCGAGAGCCCATTCCGCATTGACGCGTTCGCGCTGGATGCGCCGGACGACGGCGGCCAGGAATGTCTCGTCGGACGCCATCAGGGCGTGCGCCTCGAGGATCGCGCCGAGTTCCGTACCGATGCCGCCGCCGGCGCGCACCGAATGGCCGTGCAGAATCTCCGTCGCCTTGCGGGCGGCCCGCCGGAGGCGGCGCTCCTCCTCGTCGAAGTCGCCGGCAGACACGGCGCGGCGAAAGACCGGCGTCCCGTCGAAGCGGACGACGACGGCGCGCCCGACGGCGATCCCCGGAGAGACCGAGAGGCCCTGGAGCATAAGAACCTGGCGGTTGGTTTTCGGGTGGAAGGCCGTCGGGAGCAACCGACGACCTAATACCTGCCACCTTCCCCTCCCTCACTCCCCCTCGTCGAAGCTGCGCGTCACGAGATCCTCGACCGCCGCGAAGGCGTCGGCCTCGTCCTCGCCGGAGACGGAGATGACGATCCGCGTTCCCTGGGATGCGGCCAGCAGCAGGATGCCCAGGATGCTCTTTCCGTCGACCTCTTCGCCGTTCTTGCGGACCTTCACGGCCGATTTGAATCGGCTGGCGGTCTGCACGAACTTCGCCGCCGCTCGGGCGTGCAGGCCGAGGCGGTTGCGGATGGCAAGCTCTCTCTCAATCAACGGCGCGGCCCTCTAGGAATCGGGCGGGTCGTAGGGGCCGATGCGGCCGGACTCCCCGACCGTGGAAACCGCTTCTTCATCCGCCAGCAGGTCCGAGGCGACGCAGATGGACCGCTGGCCGCGGTCCCGGACCAGGCGCGCCATCTCCGCCACCGAACGGGCGGACTTCTGGAGCGACGCGCACTTCAGGACCATCGGCAGATTGACCCCGGTCACGATCTCGACGCGGTCGCGCTGCAGAAACGAGAGGGTCAGATTCGTCGGTGTTCCGCCGAACATGTCCGTGAGGATGACCGCGCCCTCCCCTTCGTCGGCTTCGGCGAGACCGCGGCCGATTCGGTCGCGCGCATCGTCCCCCGTCTGGTTCCACTCGAGGGCCACGGCCACCATGCGCGAGATGTCGGGCTGAATGGTCAGCGCCGCCGCCCGCAGCTCCTCGGCGAGCCGGCCATGGGTCACCAGGACGATCCCGATCATCGGATCTCCGATTCTAAGGCCGATGAGTGTTGCAAACGCCTCACTCCCGGGTTGCGTCTCGATGGGAGACGCGAACCGGAAACCCTTTCTGCTTAAGGACTTCCGCCAGCCTCTCGGCAATGTAAACCGACCGGTGCTTGCCGCCGGTGCAGCCGATGCCGATCGACAAGTAGCTCTTGTGCTCCTTCTCGAAACGAGGCACGAGATAGTCCAGGAAGTCGGTCAGGCGGGAGAGAAACGCCTCGGTTTCGGGGTCCTTCTCGATGTAGGCGGCGACAGCCGGGTCGAGTCCCGTCTTGGGCTTCAACTCGGGAACGAAGTGCGGGTTGACGAGAAAACGAACGTCGAAGATCAAGTCGGCGTCATGGGGCGTTCCGAATTTGTAGCCGAAGGAAGTGAAGGAGATGACCATCCGGGCGTGACCCGGGTCGCCCACGAAAGTCTTCTGGATGACGGAGCGCAGCTCATGAACCGTCAGCGCGGAGGTGTCGACGACAACATCCGCCACCGCTCGGACATCCTTGAGCATCTCCCTTTCGTGACGCAGAGCCGAGAGAAGAGAGCTGTCCCCCGCCAGCGGATGCGGTCGCCGGGTTTCCGAGAACCGGCGGATGAGCGACTCCTCCGAAGCGTCGAGAAAAAGGAGGCGCGTCCCCGGACAACGGCGCCGCACACGCGCCAGGATCTCCGGAAAGCGGGCGGCAAAGCCGGGGTTCCGGACGTCGAGGATGACGCCGATCAGGCGCCTGGAGACGTGGTCGAGCAGCGGCTCCACGAGCTCGAGCGGCAGGTTGTCGACGCAGAAGTAGCCCATGTCCTCCAGACACTTGTTGACATAGCTCTTCCCCGAACCGGAAAGTCCCGTCGCGATGACCAGACTTTCGGGTACGGCCGAGGCGTTCATCGTGTCGCGAGGGCCTATCTTCGCCGCACCGCCGGTGATTGCGCGTTGCGCGCGATTTGCTCGTCCACCTTCAAGGCGAATTCCTTGGCCGCATCGTAACCCTGCTGTTTGAGGAGCTCATTGCGGGCGGCGATTTCGATCAAGAGCGCCAGGTTGCGCCCGGAGGCCACGGGCAGGGTCATGAACGGGCGCGGACGATCGAGGATCGCGTAGGTCTGGCCGTCGAGACCGAGCCGGTCGTATTTCTTCGTCGGATCCCAGCGCTGCAGCTCGATGACCAGCTCGATCGACTTTGACGACCGCACGGCCGACACTCCGAAGAGATGCTTGATGTTGATGATTCCGATTCCCCGCAGTTCCATGTGGTACCGGATCATTTCCGCGGCCCGGCCCACGAGCGAGCCGTTCGGGTACTTGCGAATCTCGACGACGTCATCGGCGACGAGGCGGTGTCCCCGCTGAATCAGATCGAGGGCGCACTCGCTCTTGCCGATGCCGGAGTCGCCGATGAGCAGAACCCCCATGCCGTAGACGTCGACCAGCACCCCATGGACGGTGGTTGCCGGCGCGAGCTCGTCCTCCAGAAGCCGGGTGATCGATTGGATGACCACCGAGGTCGTCCGGTCGGACACGAGCAGGGGAACGCGCTGCGAGCGGCACTCCCGCGCCAAATCATCCGGGACGGCCTGTCCCTTGGTCACGACGAAGGCCGCCACGGGGAGGGCGCAGATGGCGGCAATCCTTTCCCGCCGCACGTCCGGCCCCATCGTATCGAGGTAGTGAAGCTCGCTTTCCCCGAGAATCTGAATGCGCCCGGGCTTGATGTAGGGAAGGAAGCCTGCCAGGGCGAGCCCTGGGCGTTGAATCCGGCCCCACGAGACGGGCCTCGCGAATCCGTTCTCCCCGGCCACGACGCGCAGGCCGAGGTCTTCAAGCATCGGCGACCGGAGCACTTCCGCCGTCAGCTTCGGGGTGCTCGGGGAGCTTTCGGAGGGGCTCATGCTGTCGCGGCCGCGGAGGTCGCCGCCTCGGCCCCCCGCAGCACCCGATAGATCGCCTCGGCGGACTCGGCGTGCCGCAGCTCCTCGAGGAGCGTCGGGGTTCGCACCATTCGTGAGAGCCGGGCGAGCGCCGTCAAGTGTTCTCCGGGCGCATCCATGGGAGACAAAAGCAGAAAAAGGACCGTCACGGGAACCCCGTCGGCCGCCCCGAAGGCGATCCCGGCCGGCGAGGTCCCGACCGCGAGCACGACTTGCCGGAGATCCTTGACGCGGCAGTGCGGGATCGCGATCCCGCTTCCCAGACCCGTGCATCCGTCGCGCTCGCGCTTGGAAAGGCGCGAGGCCAGATCGATCGGGTCCGTGATCACGCCCGCCCCGGCCAGCCTCTGCGCCATCTCGAGAAGCGCCTCATCCCGGGTCGTCGCGGCGAGACCGGGGAAGAACAAGCGAGGATCCGCGAGCTCCTGCAGGGACCCGCTTCTCACGGGCGGCTCCCCCGCCAGGGCCTCAGCATGCCGGCACGATCAGCCCGAAGTCGCCGTCGCGTCGCTTGTAGAGCACGCAGATCTTCTCGTTGGAGGAGTCCCGGAACACGAGAAACTCCTGGCGCGAAGTCTCGATGCGCATCGCTGCTTCCTCGACACTCATGGGCTTGATCGGCAGCTTGTCCGTGCGCACGATTCGGCTTCCGTCGGATCCCGCCGGAATCGATCGACCCAGGGCGGTTCCAGAGAGAACCTCCACACGCCAGGCCGGGGCGGGCGCACGATGCTTGCGGTCGCGCCGCTTCTCCGAGTCGCGCTTGGCCTGCGCATCGATCTTTTCGAAGGCCAGAGCCACCGCGGCGCGGGGGTCCGCCGTCTCCTCCTGGGCCTTCCAGCGGCGCCGGCGGTGGGTGGCGATGATCTCGGCCCCGAACCGGTGCTTCTCGTGCGAGAGCACGACGCGAACCGTCGCGGGGCCGCCCAGGTGCCGCTCGAGCCGCTGGGCCCGTTCCTCCGCAAGCTCCCTCAAAGCGCTCGTCACCTCGACGTTGCGACCGGTGCACTCGACCGCCATCGTTCCTCCCCTCGGGGTCAAAAACTCTGTTTGCGTTGCGACGAAGAGGGGATCCGGAGTTCCTCTCGGTACTTGGCCACGGTGCGCCGCGCGATCTGGATGCCTTCCGCACGCAGCCGCTGCATGATTCGGGCGTCGGAATGCGGGCGTCGATTGTCCTCCTCCGCGATCATGCGGGCGATCTTGTTCTTGATCGAAAGGGAGGAGACGTCGTCGCCCGAGGAGGAGTCGATCCCGCTGTGAAAGAAATACTTCATCGGGAAGAGGCCCCGCGGCGTGTGGATGTACTTGTTGGACACGACCCGCGAGACCGTCGACTCGTGCATTCCGATGTCGTTGGCGACATCCCGCAGCACGAGCGGACGCAGGTGTTCAATGCCGCTGTCCAGGAAGGCCCGCTGGTGGCGAACAATGGAGTCGGCCACCTTGTAGATCGTGCGCTGCCGCTGGTCGAGGCTCTTGATCAGCCAGACGGCCGAGCGCATCTTCTCCTTCAAGTACGTCGCCGCTTCCTCGCCAATCGCGCCGTTACCGCCGCGCAGCATCCGGCGGTACGCGGCCGAGATCCGGAGCTTGGGCAGACCGTCCTCGTTCAACTGGATGACGTACTCGTCGCCGATCTTGCGCACCGCCACGTCGGGCTCGACATAGATCGTGCGATCCGTCGAGTACTTCCGGCCCGGTTTGGGCTCCAAGTTCTTGATGATCTCGACGACCGCCTGGAGCTGCGACATCCCGACCCCGAGCGTCCGAGCCAAGGCGGCGAACTGGCGGTTCAGGAACTCCGGCCAGTGCGCCGTGATGATCTTCTCGATCAAGGGATTCTCGATCCCGAGCGCGCGGATCTGGAGCATGAGGCAGTCCGGGAGGTCCCACGCGCAGATTCCCGGCGGGTCGAAGGAGCGCACCCGGGAGAGCGCGGCCTCGACGTCCGCTTCGTCGGCGAATCCGGCTTCGCGGATTTCCTCGCGGCTGACCCTCAGGTAACCGTCCTCGTCGACGTTTCCGATCAGGTAGGTCGCGATCTCTCGCACCGAGGGGGACGCGTCGGACAGAGAGAGCTGCCAACTCAGGTATTCCGGCAGCCCCGGAGAGCTCGACAGGCGGTTCTCGAGAGGGGCGGCCTCGCTCTCCTCGTACTGGCGCGGGTTGTACGCGCTATCGAGATAGTCCTCGAAATAGGAGTCGAAATCGATCTCCTGGAAGGAGTCCCGCTCCGGAGTCTCCGCAACCGGTGTCGCGGGCCCGGGCGCGGCGACCGCCGGTGCCTCGCGTGCGGGGTCGCGCGACTCCTCGGGAGCCGTCGCCTCCTCCTGTTCCTCCTCGAGCAAGGGGTTCTCGACCATCTCCTGAGTGAGAACCTCTTCGAGCTCGAGCTTCGACATCTGCAGCAGCTTGATGGCCTGCTGCAGCGACGGCGTCATGACGAGCCGCTGCGAGAGCTTGAGGCTGAGCTTTTGTTCGAGAGCCATTTCGAAGGAACCGCTGCCTACTTCAGCTGAAACGCTTCTCCAAGATAGATCTTCTTGACGACGGCGTCGCTCGACAAAGCAAGGGGCGTGCCTGCCCGCAAGATTTGGCCGTCGTGAATTATATAGGCGCGGTCGACGATGCTCAAAGTCTCGCGCACGTTGTGATCGGTGATTAACACCCCGATTCCGGACGACGCGAGACGCCTGGCGATGACCTGAATATCGAGAACGGCGATCGGATCGATTCCCGCAAAAGGCTCGTCCAGCAGGAGAAAGGACGGCGAAACGACGAGGCTCCGCGCGATTTCGACGCGGCGTCGCTCCCCGCCCGACAAGGTGTAGGCGCGGTTGGCGCGAACGGTCTCCAGACCGAACTCCGACAGCAATTGGTCGGTGCGCTGGCGGCGCTCCACCGACGAGAGGTCGAGCGTTTCGAGAATCGCCAGGAGGTTCTGCTCGACGGTCATCTTGCGGAAGACCGATGGTTCCTGGGGCAGATAGGAGATACCGGCGCGAGCGCGACGATACATGGGCAGGTCGGTCAGGTCCTTGTCGCCCAGCCGTACGCGTCCTTGATCGGGTCGTACGAGGCCCACCACCATGGAGAAGGTCGTCGTCTTCCCCGCCCCGTTGGGGCCCAGCAGGCCGACGATCTCGCCGCCCTGGATTTCGAGAGAGACGCCGTTGACCACGGCGCGCCCGCCGTAGGCCTTGACCAACCCCTCCGCCGCGAGGACGGGCCGAGGGTAGGGAGACTCGATCGGTGTCGTCAATCGCGGCTTGTCTGGTGGATCGTTTCGGTCCTGCCCCCTTCGGGGGCCGTGACGTCGACCCTACGCCCCCGATCCCGGATCGTCAAGGTCGCGCCGGCCACTCGGTTGCCGTCGCGGTCGGAAACCCGCGCGGGTGCGCCCTCGAGAATCGTTCGCCCCTCCTCCGGCAGGTCGATCGCGTGCTCGGCCTGGCCCGTGCGCCCCGCCGCGCCGTCAACGAGCGCGACGGAGCCGGAAAGCTCCAACTTGTCGATCTTGCGGTCCTTGTTGAGCCACGCCGCACCCGTCTTCCCGGACGCCCGCCAGGAACCGCGGACCGCCTTGACGCTCTCCTCCAGGTCGATTCGCGCCGAGTCGCCGGCCCCGGCCGCCCCCGTCTCACGATAGATCAGCCGGCCCGCCGTCAGCAGCGTCGGCGCCTTCTCCTCCGGTCGGGGACTCCCGGCTCGGGGCGCCAGGATCGCCCGCACGTCGCCGACCGCGACGACGGATCGCTCCGCGTCGTTCAGGGTGACGTCGCGGCCAAACAAGCTCGAGGCGTCTTGCCAGAGCGCGGCGCTCCCCGACAGGATCGCGATCCGAGAGCCTCGGTCGAGCACCATGCGGTCGGCCTTTCCAAATGTCGGTCGGGAGGGATCTCCGACGAGCGTGGCGTTGGCCCGCTCCCCGCGCGCTGGCGCCAGGACGGCGCGCACGTTGCCACCCTCGGCCCGAATGACTTTCTTCTCGTCGTCGATTTCGATTCGCGGCGCCGAGATCCGCGAGCCGTCCTGCTCGACCGAAGCAGACGACTGGGGATCTCCCGTGAGAATCCACAGACGGCGTCCCGGCACCTCGACGGCGCGGCTGGCGCGTCCCGCACGGCCCTCACCGTCGAGGCGCGCCTCCCCCGAGAGGGAAAGACTCTCGGCCTGCCCGTCCGCTCCGAAACTGATCTCCCCGTTGTCCGCCTGGGCCCGGTCCAGACCCGCCGTGATGGCTACCTCCCCGCGGGCCCGCGCGGCGACCACGCGGCGGTTCGCGAATTCCAGGTCGATCGTCCTCGCCGTGACCTTGCGCTCGGGCTCTTCGGCTGTCGCCGGCGATCCGGAGAGGGACAGGCTCTTGATCTCGCCCGCGGCGTCGAACAGGAACGCCGCCTGCTCGCCGGAGAACGGGCGCGGGGCCGACGGCGACGCCGGTGGGCGGGTCATGGCAACGACCCCGCGGACGGCGCCGGTCGCACGTGCCCATTCCGGCCGCCCCTCGGGCTCTCCCATCTTGACGACCAGCCGCTCGCTGTCGATCGAATCGCCCTCGCCCGAGCGCACCCGCACGTGACCCTCGAGATCGACGATCCCCTCGTCTTTTCGGTAGCTTGCCCCATCCGCCGCCAACGTGGAGGGAGCGCGATTCGGCGGGGAACTGCTGCCCGAGCCCTGGACCGGGCCCCCCAGGACGAGTGTGCGGCCCGCCACGTCGTAGCGTCCCGAACGTGCCGTCAGATCGTAATCCCCGCGGGAGAAGTGCACCCGGCCGGGAAGATCCAGCGCCCGCTGCGCCGAGAGAAAGACGGCCTTGCCCGTCTCGGCCAGCGCGCCCTTCGCATCGCTCCATCGCACGTTGCCTTCGAGCGTGGCGCCCCGAGTCCGCGCATCGTATTCGGCCCGCTCGGCCCGAACGGTGACGGGCTCTCCGTCCTCCGGGTAGAGGGTCAGCGTGACGTTTTCTCCCGCGTAGAGTTCGGCCGATGCTCCCACCAGAGCGGCCGCGCCGAAGCCGGCCGTCTTCTCCGCCTTGATGTGAAAGAGAGGCCTGCCCCGGACGGATTCCGTGAAATCGAACCCGGACGAGAGGGAGGTGGCGGGCCCCGCGTCCCGGGCGGGTGGCACTTGCGGCGCCCGCGATGCACGCTCGGCCGTGCGGCTGCCGGATCGAAAAGAGAACACCACCACGGCGAGAAACGCGGTTCCGAAGAGAAGGAGGGCAATCTCCAGGACCCGGCGCCTCACGCGACCGACCCCCCGGGCGGTTGGGCAACCGGAATCGAAGACGGTCGGCCCCCGCGGGCGGCAACGATCTCCACTTCGACGCCGCCGGCGGCGCGTCGGCGCTTCACTCGGTAGTGAACGGCGGCGGGGCCCCGTTGCCGCAGCAACGGCTCGAGCGTCGCCCTCGACCACGAGACGTACGGCAGCGGCTGTCCGTCACGGCGCAGTCGCCCGCGCAGGCCGCTCGCGCCGAGAGGGGTCGCGTCGCCCTCGAAGCAGATCTCGCCGCAGTGCAGGATCGGTCGAGGGTTTCCCATGCCGTGCGGCTCGAAGGCCCAGAGGCGCTCCGCAAGTTCGGTCGTGACGGCCTCGATCGGCAAGTCGGCCTCGGCCTCTTCGACCCGATCGAGTCGTTCGGCAGGAATCCGCGCGGTGAAGTGCGAGCGGGCCGCCTCGCGAAACTCGTCGTATCGTCCGGGCAGAAGCCTGCCGCCGACGGCCTGATCGTGCCCGCCGAATTCCAGGAAGAACGAGGCCAAGTCTCTGGTCATGTCGTGCAGGGGCACCCCGGGGATGCTTCGCCCGGAACCGACGGCCCGGTCCCCCTCGAATCCGAAGAGCAGGACGGGCCGGTGGTATTCCCGCGCCAATCGAGAAGCCGAAATTCCCAGCACGCCACGATGCCACGAGGGGTCGGCTTCGACGATGACCGACGCCCCAGGGCCACCGGCCCGCTCGATGCGCTGCCGCACTTGTCCGGTGACATCCCGCTCGATCGCCTGACGCTCTCCGTTGCGAACGGAGAGCTCGCGCGCCATTCGGGCCGCGTTGCCGGGGTCCCGCTCCTCGAGCAGGGACAGCGCCAGGAAAGCCGTGTCCAGGCGGCCCGCCGCATTCAAACGCGGAGCGACGCGAAAGGCGATCTCCTCCGCATCCGGCGCTTGCCCTTGGGCGACGCCGGCCTCGCGGAGCAAGGCCGCCAGGCCCGGTGCGCGAGGTCGAGCGAGAGCGGCAAGGCCGGCCGCGGCGATCACCCGGTTCTCGCCCGTCATCGGAACGAGGTCGGCGATGGTGCCAAGACAGGCGACCCGAAGGAGCGACTCCTCGGACAGCCGAAGCCCGGCCCGCCGCGACACGGCGAGGGCAAGCTTGAGCGCGATCCCGCAGGCGGCCAGCTCCTTGTACGGATACCGGCAGCCGGGCTGCCGAGGATTGACGACAACGGCTCCGTTGGGAAGCTCGGCGCCAACCAGATGATGGTCTGTGACGATAACTTCAACGCCCGCCGCGCGCGCGCAAGCCACTCCCTCGATCGCCGTGATCCCACAGTCCACGGTCACGATGACCGCGGGCCGATGTTCCGCCAAGACTCGCCGGACCGTTTCGGGTTTGAGGCCGTAGCCGTCCTTGAGGCGGTGAGGAAGGAACGCCACGGCATCGGCTCCCGCCCGGCCGAGCGCGGCTCGCAGTTGGGCCACCGCGGTGACGCCATCCACGTCGTAGTCGCCGAAGACGACGACGCGACTTCCTCGCCGCGCCGCCGACACGAGGATTTCGGCCGCCTCCTCGGCTCCCTTCAGGAGCAGCGGATCGTGGAAGCGTGAGGCTTCCGGCCGGAAGAACTCGTCGGCCGCCGCCGCGGTACCAATCCCCCTTCGCGCCAGCAGAGTCGCCACCACCCGCGGCAGGCCGGTCGTCGCGGCAAACGGCCCGGCCTCGGGCGGCTCGGGGGCGATTCGCCAGTCGCTCATCGGGTCCAGAATCGCACGGACTCCGGACGAATGACGTCCGATCCTCCTAGGCCGGACTCGTTTCGAATCGGCCCAGGGCGCGAAACTTCCGGTAGCGGCGCTCGCGGCGCTCTTCGGCGGTCAGGTCCACCACCTCCCGGAGATGCCGCTCGACCGCCTCGCCCACGGCGGCGGCCGCGCTCTGGGGGTCGGCGTGCGCCCCGCCGGGAGGCTCCGGCACGATCTCATCGATGACGCCGAGCTCCGCGAGATCTCGCGCCGTCAGTTTCAGGGCCTCCGCGGCCTCCTTCTTGCGCGCCGCGTCCTTCCAGAGAATCGCGGCGCAGCCCTCCGGAGAGATGACCGAGTAGATGGAGTGCTCGAGCATCAGGAGGCGATCGCCGACACTCAAGGCGAGCGCCCCTCCCGACCCTCCCTCCCCCGTTACCGTCACGATGATGGGGACGTGAAAGCCCGCCATCTGACGGAGATTCGTGGCGATGGCCTCGGCCTGTCCGCGCTCTTCGGCGTCGATCCCGGGATAGGCGCCGGCCGTGTCGACGAAACTCAAGATCGGGCGGCGAAACTTCTCGGCGAGCTCCATCACGCGCAGCGCCTTGCGGAATCCCTCCGGGCGCGGCATTCCGAAGTTCCGGCGCACCTTCTCCTTGGTGTCCCGCCCCTTCTGGTGGCCGACCACGGCCACGGGCCGCCCCCGAAAGAACGCGAAGCCGGCCACGATCGCCGGATCGTCGGCGAATCGGCGGTCGCCGTGAATCTCCGTGAACTCGGTCGTGAGCGCCTGGACGTAGTCGAGCGTGTAGGGTCGGGCGGGATGTCGCGCGACCAGCGTGTTCTGCCACGGAGTGAGGTTGGCGTAGATCTCGCGGGAGACACGCTCGAGCTTCTCCTGCAGCTTTTCGATCTCGCGTCGGTGAGAGGCGTCGTCGGGCAACGCCGACAGTTCCTCGATCCGTCGCCGCAACTTCAGGATCGGCTCTTCGAAATTCCCGTCCTCGGAGTTCATCCATCGGCCATTGTAATGGCCGAGCCCTCCCGAAATGAGATCGACCTTCCGGGAGACCCGGCCTCGGCGGACACCCGCCCCCCTAGAGGAGATCCTGCGGGTCCACGTCGACGTCGATCCGCGTACCCGCGGGGGCGCGCTCGGGGATCGCCGTTTCCAGGGCCGCGAGGACCTTCCTTCTGTCGGGAGCCCGGAGCAGGATCTGAAACCGCCATCGTCCCTTCAGGCGCTCGAGGGGCGCCGGGGCGGGCCCCGAAACGCGCAGGCTGCCTGCCGAACCCGCGAGCCCCCGTCCCACCGCAGCGGCGGCGCTCTCTGCCCGCTCACGATCGGCGGAGGAAACGAGGATCGCTGCCAGCTCGGAGAACGGCGGGTAGAAGAAGGCGCTCCGGAACTCGAGTTCCTGGCGGGCAAAGCCCTCCAGGTCGTGCGCGGCGGCTCGCTGGATCGCCGGATGCTGCGGATGGAAGGTTTGGACATGGACGGTGCCCGGAGACGCGCCGCGCCCGGAGCGGCCAGCCACCTGGGCGACCAGCTGAAACGTCTTCTCGGCGGAGCGAAAGTCGGGAAAATTGAGAAGCGTGTCGGCCGAGAGCACTCCGACGGCCGTGACCCGCGGGAAGTCATGTCCCTTGGCGACCATCTGCGTGCCGATCAGGCAGGAGACTCTCCCGGAGGCCATCTCCTCGAGGACCGCGGCGGCGCCGCGACGCCGAGCCGTGTCTCGATCCAGCACCGCATGGGGCACTTCCGGGAAGAGGGCGGCAAAGCGCTCCGCCACGCGCTCGGTTCCCGCCCCGACTTCCTCGAGCAACGCACCCCCGCAGTCGGGACAGCGTTGGGGGCGTGACACGCGCTCGCCGCAGTAGTGGCAGAGGAGCGACCGCCCCCGATCGTGCACGGTCCGGCACACGCTGCAGTGCGAACAGCGAAAGTCGAAGCCGCAGTCGCGACAGAGCAGCAGTGGCGCGAATCCGCGCCGCGGCTGCAGCAGGATCGCCTGTTCCCGAGCGGCGAAGCACTGGCGAAGCCGGGAGAGGAGCGAGCCCGAAAAGAGCGGGACGCCCTTCTCCTCCGGCCGCGCGGGCTCCCGCCGGAGATCCACGATCTCCACCTTCGGAAGGGCTCGGTCCTCCACTCGGGAAGTCAGCTCGAAGAGCCGAAGTCTGCCTTCGCGCGCCGCGTGGTAGGTCTCCAGCGAGGGGGTCGCCGAGCCGAAAAGAAGAACCGCGGAGGCCGCCCGCCCGCGAATCGCGACCACTTCGCGGGCGTCGTAGCGTGGGGACTCTCGCTGCTTGTAGGAGGCGTCGTGCTCTTCGTCCACGACGAAGAGTCCCGGATCCTCGACCGGCGCGAAGGCGGCCGAGCGAGGACCGATGACGACTCGCGCCCGACCGGCTCGGACTCGCTCCCAGGCTTCCCCCCTTTCGCGCTCGGAGAGGGCCGAGTGAAGCACCGCCGCGCGGTCGCCATACAGCGCGGTCAGACGCCGCGCGAAGAAGGGTGTCAACGCGATTTCGGGCACGAGCCAGACGGCGCCCCGCCCGATCTCGAGTGCCGCGGCAATCGCCCGCAGGTAGACCTCGGTCTTGCCGCTGCCGGTGACGCCTCGAAGCAGCGCCGAGAGCCGGCGCCGGTCTCGAATCGCGGCGTTGACCTCGCGGAGGACCTCCTGCTGTTCGCCGGTCAGGACAATCGCGCTTCCCGGGTCCTCTCGCGGCGCGGCGAAAGCCGAGGGCGGCTCGCGCGCCTCCTGCTCGAACGAGAGCACGAGGCCCCTCTCGGCGAGGGTGCGCAGGACGGCCGGTCCCGCACCGGTTCCGGCGCGAATCTCCCGCGCGGTCGCGGGACGGCCGAGCGACTCCAGGTAGGCGAGCGCCTGAGCGGCCTTGGGGCTCCGGCCCAAGCTCCGGGCGCGCTGCGCCGGTTCGGTTCTTGCCGGCGTGTACGCGAGTTCGAAGCGGCGGCGGCGCTGCCGGTAGTGAGTCACGGGCCGGATCCAGCCACGCTCCTCGAGGGAGCGGAGGGACTCTTGGCGTCCAGGCCCGGCCAGGTCCGTGACGCGAACCGACTCGCCGCCGGAAAGGCGTTGGAGGATCTCCTGCTCGGCTCCGGCGCCCCGTGCCAGCGCCCCGCGTTCCGTGAGCCGGTAGCGAACGGCGCCCGCGGCCGGAAGCCGCGCCGGCAGGGCGCTTCTCAAGATCTCTCCCGTCGAAACGAAGAAGCGCTCGGCAACCCGCGAGGCGATCGCAAGCAGCTCGGCCGGACAAGCCGGCTCGAGGTCGAGCGACTCGATCAGGTCTCGCCGACCCGCCGGGTCCCCGGCGGCGGCCGGCCCCATCACTACCCCCGTCAGCACGCGCTCGCCGAAGGGCACCCGAACCCGTGTGCCCGGCTCCGGCGGCGCCATGGATTCCGGCACGCGATACGAAAATTCGCGCCGGAGTGGAAGCGGCAGCGCGACGGATACGGCGCGCCCGGCCAACCCGGGCGGCGGAACCGTCGAGGAATCGGAGGGGGTCGGATCACCGGGGCGATCGGACCGAGTCGTATCGATGGCGGGAGTCCTCAGGTCCGGGAGACGTCGGGCGGTTCGGCCTCGCTGTCGTCGTCGCGAACGAACACGTAGGAACGGCGGGCCGGGTCCCAGCGATAGCGGCGGGTCGTCTCGTCATCAAGATCCGGCGTAATCACGATGGCGTCGCGATCGATCGAGATGTCTCCTGCGGCCAGTGAGATGTCCCGTTCGAGGAAGGTCTCGCCGAAGGACGGCGTGGATTCCTTCCCGGAGTCCTTTCCGGCGAACACCACGACGGTAAACCAGGGAGTGGAAACGGCGGAATCCCGACGAACGAAACCCATGACGAAGTCGAGAATGCCGTCGTCGTTCAGGTCCCCGCGCACGAAGTAGGGGTGGTAGACGCCGTAGAGGTGCCGCATGTCCCCCTCTCCCGAAGCCGAGACGCGACGGTCGTCCTCGGTCGGCAGTCGCAACTCCGGGTGTCGCCGCAAGAAGCCCTCGACCGCCTGTCGTTCGGCCGGGCGCAGTCCATAGGCGGGGGGAATCGAACCGGTCTGCGAGGCGGGCGACTGCGGAGGCGGCGATGCGGGGGCCGGCGCCGCAGCCTCCCGACGGCAGCCGGCCGCCGTGGCGGCAACCGCCAGAGCGACCAGCGCACTGCAGGCAGATCGTCTGTAGTTCGGTTCAAACATCGACCGGCCGCCGTCCGCGCACGGGACAATCCAGCGCGACGAGGGCCCGAGCCGATTCTAATCTACTGGCCTTCCCGCGCTCCCAGGCACCGGCCGATGCCGAAGGGCCTGGTCGATTCTGCTAATGTTCCGAGGGTCTTGGGATCCGCACCGAAGGAGGCCGTTCTGCGACAGGAGAAAGACAGCCTGGGGGCCCGGGAGATTCCCGACGACGCGTACTGGGGGGCGCAGACATCCCGGGCCGTCGAGAACTTCCCGATCTCCGGCGAGCGGGCTCATCCCGAGATGGTGCTCGCCTACGCACGCATCAAGAAGGCCTGCGCCCGCGTCAATGGGGAGCTCAACCGATTGCCGGCCGAGAAGGTGCGGGCGATCGAGCAAGCCTGCGACGAACTGCTCTCGGGGCGCCACGCCGACCAGTTCGTCGTGGACGTCTACCAGGCCGGCGCAGGCACCTCGTTCCACATGAACGTCAACGAGGTGATCGCGGGGCGCGCGGCGGAGATTCTCGGCCGCACCCGTGGCGACCGAACCGCGGTCAACCCCAACGACGACGTCAACCTCGGCCAGTCGACCAACGACACGTTTCCGACCGCGCTCCATCTGGCGTCGATCGCGGTGGGCCGCCCGCTGGTCGAGGAGGTGCGGCGTCTCGCCCGGTCCTTCACGAGGAAGGGAGAAGAGTTCGCGGGCATCGTCAAGTCGGGTCGCACGCATTTGATGGACGCGGTTCCGGTGACGCTCGGTCAGGAGTTTCGCGCCTTCGCGACCGCCCTCGAGCGTCGGGCCGAGGCGCTCGCCCGGTCGCTCGATGGCCTGCGCGAACTCGCGCTGGGAGGCACCGCGGCCGGCACGGGCCTGAACACGCCTCCCGGCTTCCGCGAAGAGTCCATCGCCCTGCTGTCGGAAATGACCGGGGAACCGCTGTCACCGGCCGCGGATCCGAGGGAGGCCCTGCAGAGTCGGGCGGCCGCCGGGGACTACTCGTCGGCGCTGCGCGGCTTCGCGGTGGAACTTTCCCGGATCTCGAACGACCTCCGCTTGCTCGCCTCGGGCCCGGCCACGGGCCTGGACGAGATGCGGCTGCCCGCCGTCCAGCCGGGGTCCTCCATCATGCCCGGAAAGGTCAACCCGTCCCTGCTCGAGTGTTTGAACATGCTCTGCTTTCAGCTGGTAGGCTTCGATGCCGCCAACCAGCTGGCCGTCGCGGCCGGCCAGCTCGACTTGAACGTGATGATGCCGCTTCTCGCCTACAACCTGACCCGCGGACCCCAGCTCTTCCGGAATTTCCTCCCGGTCGTGCGCGAACGTTGCGTGGACGGGATCCGAGCGAACCCCGAAAAGTGCCGCCACTATCTCGAGGAGTCTCCGTCGGTCGTGACGGCGTTGACGCCCAAGATCGGCTACGCCAAGGCGGCAGAGGTCTTCAAGGAAGCCGTCGCCCGCGGAGTTCGCGTGAGAACGGTGCTCTTGGAGAAGGGGCTCGTGACCGAAAAGGACCTGGCGGAGGCGCTCACACCCGAGGCCTTGCTCGGGCCGCTCCGATGAACGCCAGCCGCGGACACCGGTCGCCGCCGCGGGCCGGCGGGCCGAGCCCCGGGAGGAAGTGAGAGAGAATACCGGCAGTCGTTTCGCGCTTTCTTCCGGCCGCCACCCGCGGCCCGTTCAGAAGGAGGACGGATGTTGAGCTGGCCCCAGGATTTCACGACCAATTTTCAGTTCCTGCTTCGATGGTTCCATTTCCTGGCCGGAATCTCGTGGATCGGGATGCTGTACTTCTTCAACCTCGTCAACGTCAAGTTTCAGAAGGAGCTCGACGCGGCGGTCAAGGGAAAAGTCAATCTGAACCTGATGCCGAAGGCCCTCTGGCTGTTTCGCTGGGGGGCGGTCTGGACCTGGCTGACGGGGTTCACCTACTACGTCCTGATCGTCGGCAGCGAGCCGACCGGCCACATGCCTCTTCTCACCTTCCTCATCGGCTGGTCGATCGCATTTGTCGCGATCGCCGGCCTCTTTCGCGTCTCGGTCGGGGGCGGTCCGCTGAAGGATGGGAGACTTCTCGCGTTGGCGATCATCGTGGTCGTCGTGTTCATCGGCTATGCGACGGCCTTGATGGCTCGCAACGCCGGCGCGAGCAGCCGTTCGATCTCGATCATGATCGGCGGAGGGCTCGGCACGATCATGTTCTTCAACGTCTGGATGGTGATTTGGCCCCTCCAGAAGAAGATCCTCGCGGCGACCAAGGCGACCGTCGAAACGGGCGCCGCCGCTCCGGGGGACCAGCCCGCGTGGGCCCGCCGCGCCTTCCTGGCCTCGCGGACGAATACGTGGTTGTCGGTCCCGATGCTGTTCTTCATGGGCGCGGCAAGCCACTTTCCGATTTTCGGGGTCCTCGCCAAATAGAACCGGTCTCGGGCGTCGGGGGCGGCCGTCGGGCCGCCCTTTTTCTTTCGAGCAGCCCATGCTGACATGGCCTCACGGCTGGCAAGTCAACGTTCTCTTTGCGCTTCGGTGGACACACCTGCTTTCGGGAACCTTGTGGCTCGGCCTGGTCCTCTTTTTTGACCGCGTCTGGCGGCGGTTTCTCGAGGAGGCCGACCGGGACACCGCCTCGAGAGCGCGCCGCCTGCTCGAACCGCGACTCCTCGTCTGGTACGAGGGCGCGGGCTTTCTGACGGTGGGGACCGGTTTTATCGACTACGCGCTCGTTCTTTCGGCCGAAGGGCTGGCGTCTCGGGCGCTCGTATGGCTGGCCGTCTGGAGCCTCGCCGCGGGAGCGGTACACGCCTTGCTGTGGCTCTCGGCTCGGGGCCGGGCCCTCGGCGATGGGAGGCTCCTCGGCGCGGCTCTCGCCGCCTGGCTCGCCGCGGTGGGGGCCTCCGGCGACTGGTACATGAGCCGCGGCGGAAGCCACAAGGCCGTGGCGCTGTCGTTGGGAGGCGGATTCGCGCTGGTCATGCTCGCCAACGTCTGGCTCATTCTCGGCCCGATGTCCCGCCGGGTGCTCGCCGCGCTCCCGGCGCCGGAGCCGCAGTGGGAAAGGGCCGTCTCGCTCGCCTCCCGGCTGAACCTGTGGCTCTCTCCAGCCGTGCTCTTCTTCATGGGCTCGGCCAGCCATCTGCCGTTCTTCCGGACTCTCGAGCGCTAGTCGGGCGCGTCACGCCCCCGCGAGATAGTCGCGGACCTTCTTCATGTCCTCCCAGACGTCCTTCTTGCGCTCCGGCGTGCGCAGCAGGAAGGCGGGGTGAAAGGTCGGCATCACGCGGACGCCGTGCGCGCTCTGCCAGCGTCCCCGCACGCGACCGATCGGCTCGTCGGTCTCCAGGATGACCTGCGCCGCAAAGGTGCCCAACGTCACCAGAACCCGGGGCGACACGAGACGAATCTGCTCGTCGAGAAACGGGCGGCAGGCGGCGATCTCGTCGGCCTCCGGGTTTCGGTTGTTCGGCGGACGGCACTTGATCACGTTGGCGATGTAGACGTCCTCCCGCTTCCGACCGATCGCCTCGATGATCTTCGTCAAGAGCTGCCCGGCGCGGCCCACGAAGGCGAGGCCCTGCTCGTCCTCGTCACGCCCCGGGGCCTCGCCGACGAACATGAGCTCGGCATGGGGGTTCCCCTGGCCGAAGACGATGTTCGTGCGGGTCTTCGAGAGCTTGCAGCGCGGGCATCCCGCCAGGAACCGCTCCAGGGAAGGCAGATCCGGCTGGGAGCCCGGCACGGGTCTCGGGGTCTCCCGGGACGCCTTGTCGAGGTACACGTCGGTGATCCCGAGATCGCGGAAGAACTCGAGCTGATCCCGCGGGCTACCGCCGTCGGCCACGCGCGGAGTCTACGCCGTTGCCCGGTTAGAATGCCGGGCCCATGGCCGACCCGGCGCCCTACCGCGCCAAGACGCACTACCGCGACTCGAGCATCGCCGACGAATACGATTCCTGCCGTTACGGCACACCGCTCGGACGGAGGCGCAATCGCCGAGACCTCGCGGCCATCGCGCGGGCTCTGGCCGAGGCGAAGCGCCGGGGGGCGCCGATCACGAGCGGCCTCGATCTTCCTTGCGGGACCGGACGCCTCTTTTCGCTCTTGGGCGACCGGGGGGTTCTCGTCACGGGCGCGGACGTTTCGCTCGAAATGATGCGCGTGGCGCGCCGCAAGTTCGGTTCCGGTCTCCGCATGCTCCAGTGCAGCGCCGAGCAGATCCCGTGTTCGACGGGATCCTTCGACGGTGTCTTCTCGATTCGATTCATCCTCCACCTGGATCGTCCGACGCGCATCCAGGTCTTCCGGGAAATGGCGCGGGTCAGCCGCCGGTGGTTGATCATCGACATTCGCCACCGGTACAACCTTCGGTCGGTCGTGTGGCCGCTGGCGGCCCGCCTGGGCCTGAGGCGAGACGTTCCCTTCCGGTTCTCCCGCCGCGGACTCGCCGAGGAGCTGCGCGAGTCGGGGCTTCGCCTCGTCGCGATCTTTCCCTCGAGGCGCTATGTGGGGTTCTTTTCGGACAAGTGGTTCGTTCTCGCCGAAAAGGCCAGCCTCAGTCCGCCGCGTCTCGAGAGAGCCGCGGGGTAAGGGAGGTCCCTTCGGGAGCCTCGGCGCCCCGGACCCGAAGGAACGAATCCCAGATCCGGTCGGCGATCTCCCGTTTGCTCCTACGTGAAACGCCTTCCGCAGTACCGTCTCGCGTCAGAATGAGGACCTCGTTGTCTTCGGCCTCGAATCCGATGTCGCGGCGTCCGACGTCGTTGACGACGATCAGGTCCGCGCCCTTCGATTCCATCTTGCGCCGGCCCCGCTCCTCGAGGTCTTCGAACTCCGCGGCGAAGGCCACCACGGTTTGTTTGCGCCGCAACGGCTTGAGGCTCTCGAGCAGGTCGCGGCCCGGCTCCAGCCGAACGACCCGGCTCCCGTCCTCTCGGTGCAGGCGAGCGGAGCTTGCGACCGGGATGAAATCCGCCACGGCGGCCGCCATGACCAGCCCGTCGCATTCCGGGAACTCCTGGACGAGCAGCGCATGGAGCTCGTCGGCCGTCTCGAAGGAGAGGACGCGCACGCCTTCGGGCCGGGCGACCCCCGTCGATCCCGAGAGCAGAGTCACCCTTCCTCCTCGGTCCCGGGCCGTCTCCGCCAGGGCGTATCCCATGCGCCCGCTCGAGCGATTCGAAACGAAGCGGATCGGGTCGATGCGCTCGCGTGTGGGACCCGCCGTCACCAGAAGCCGCAAGCCTTCCAGGTCGTCACGGCCCTCCGCCAGGCGCAAGGCCTGCCCCACGATCGTCTCGGGCTCCGCCATGCGTCCGATGCCCTCGTGTCCCGAAGCGAGCGGGCCGCTCTCCGGTCCCACCCGCAGCGCCCCGCGCGCGAGCAGCATCTCGAGGTTCCGGCGAACCGCCGGATGTTCCCACATGCGCGTCTCCATGGCCGGCGCGAGGAGCACCGGGCGGTGGTGCGCGAGGAAATAGGTGGAGAGGAAGTCGTCCGCCAGGCCGTTGGCGAACTTGGCGAGCGTGTGAGCCGTCGCCGGTGCCACAAGCAGCAGGTCGGCCCAATCGGCGAGACGAACGTGATCGACGGAGGCGGCACCTCCCGAGCCCCAAACTTCGGTATGAACCTCGCGCCCCGAGAGGACGGCAAACGTCAAGGGAGAGACGAACTCGCGGGCGCCGCGGGTCATCACGACCTGCACCTCGGCGCCCCGCCGGACCAGCTCTCGCGCGACCTCGGCCGCCTTGTAGGCGGCGATGCCGCCCGAGACCCCGAGAACGACCCGTCGCGGACGCGGCATGGCGGGGGGAGGCAGACGCGCCGAACTATTCGGAGACGGCGGCTTCTGCCTCGGTAACGGTCGCCTCGGCGGCGCCGGGCTCGGCCTGCTCGGGCGTGGTCTCCAGCACCCCTCCCTCCTCCCCGTAGTCCCACCGCACCCGGTTCTCCTCGAACTCGGCGGCGGCGAGCCGGGTGGGCTTCAACGGGCGGTCCGTCTCGAGCTTCGGCCGTGCTCCCCGCATCAATTGCTCCGCGCGCCGCGCCACCAGCAGCACGAGGCGGAACTTGCTGTCCACACCTTCAGGCATCTTCTGGATCATTCACTCAACCTCGTTCCTATCGGAATTCTTTGCGGATCCGGCCCAGCCGCTCCGCCTGGCGGGCCGGCGTCAGGCGCCGCGCCCGAACGATGGATTGTAGCTCAAGAGTGGCCAGATCCAGGTCCTCATTAACGATAACGTACTGAAAATTCGAGGCTTCCTGAATCTCCCGCGCCGCGTTGATCAGCCGCTTTCGAATCGCTTCCTTTCCGTCGAGCCCTCGCGTCGTCAAGCGCCGCTCGAGCTCCGCCGGGGAAGCCGGAACGATGAAGATCGCGATCGCCTCCGGGCAGACGCGTCGGATGTCCCGGGCGCCCTGGACGTCGATGTCGAGCACCACGTCCGCCCCGGCCTCCAGACGCGGCAGCACCTCTGCCTTCGAGGTGCCATAGATGTTGTCGTGGACCTCGTTGTGCTCGAGAAATTCGTCGCGCTGGACCATGCGCTGAAACTCCTCGACGGTGACGAAATGATACTCGCGGCCCTCTCGCTCCCCTTCCCGCATGGGGCGCGTCGTGTGGGACACGGAGAAGTGGATCGGCTCTCCCGGGGGATCCGCGAGCAACCGACGGATCAGAGTCGTCTTCCCGCCGCCGGAGGGCGACGACACGATGTAGAGGTCTCCCCGCGCCGAGGTCATTCGAGGTTCTGGACCTGCTCGCGGATCTTCTCCGTCTCCGCTTTCATCTCGAGGACCTCGCGCGTCGAGAGCAGGTCCCGGGCCTTGGCACCCAGCGTGTTGATCTCGCGCAAGATTTCCTGTGTCAGGAAATCGAGCTTCTTTCCCACAGGCCCCCCTGCCTTCTCCAGCAACTCGCGAAACTGCGAGAGATGTCCCGAGAGCCGCGACAGCTCCTCCGCGACGTCGGAACGTTCCGCCGCCAGCGCCGCCTCCTGCTCGAGGCGCCCGGAGTCGAGCGGGATACCCGAAAAGAGCGTACGCATCCGGTCCTGGAGAGTCGCCGCGATCGAGCGCACGAGCTCTTCCCGGCGCGCCGCGAGCGGCCCGACCCGGCCCTCGAGGGTCGAGATCCGCGCGAGAAGCTCGGAAACGATCTGCCGCCCCTCCTGCTCCCTCATCGCCACGACCGCGGAGGCGACCTCTTCGGCCAGTTCTTCGAGGGCGGCGATCTCTTCCGGCTCGAAGCCGTCGCGTGGGGCCTCGACCGAGACGAGCTGCGGCACGGCCAGCAGGTCTCGAACCTCGAGCTCACCCCGGACCGGATACCGTCTCGAGAGATCGGCCAGACGGGACAGCAAGGTCTCGAGCAGCCTTTCATCAACGACCAGGGACGGACCGCTCCCGCCCGCGGGAGTCAGGCGGAGCGTCACCTCCACCTTACCGCGGGCCAGGTGGCGCGCAAACACGCGGCGCAAGGCGGGTTCGAGCGAAGCCTCGGATTCGCGAAGCCGCACGGACAGGTCGAGAAATCGGTGGTTCACGCTTCGAGCCGACATCTCCGCGGTCCACCTCGAGCCCACCGGTCCCCGGCCCCGGCCGAACCCCGTCATGCTACGAACGGTCATCGGGAACCAGCCTGCGCCGGCACGGCGGCCGCATCCGCCTCGGAGAAGAACTGCATGTCGTGCAGCCTCCGGTACGGGCCGTTTCGAGCCAGGAGCTCGCTATGGGTGCCCGCTTCGACGATCCTGCCCTCCTCCAGAACGACGATGCGGTCCGCCCGCCGGACCGTGGAGAGACGGTGCGCGATGACGAGCGTGGTGCGGCCGGCCATCAGGTTGGTCACGGCGCGAGCCACGAGCGCCTCGGATTCGAGGTCGAGCTGCGAAGTGGCCTCGTCCAGAATCAGGATGGGCGCGTCCTTGTACAGCGCCCGCGCGATGGCGAGCCGCTGTCTCTGTCCGCCGGAGAGGGTCGCGGCGCCCTCTCCCAGGGGGGTCTCGTACCCCTGGGGCAGGCGCTCCAGGAAAGCATCCGCGTACGCGGCCTTGGCGGCCGCGCGGACGCGCTCGATCGGCGCATCGGGCTCTCCGTACGCGATGTTCTCCCGCGCACTCGAAGCGAAGAGAATCGTTTCCTGGGTGACGATGCCGATCTGGGCTCGGAGGGAGCGCAGGGTGGCCTCGCGGATGTCGACGCCGTCGAACGTCACGCGCCCCGCCGACGGATCGTAGAGCCGGGGCAGCAGGTTCACCAGCGAGGTCTTTCCGGCGCCCGACGGGCCGACGATGGCGACGGTTTCGCCGCGACGGATCGTCAGACCGACGTCGTCGAGGACGAGCTCCTCCCCGTAACGGAACGAGACGTTCTCGTACCGGATCGCGTCGCGAAGCGGCGGGAGGTCCCGGGCGTCCGTCCGCTCCTCGATGTCGTTCGGAGCGTCGATCAGCTCGAAGACACGGGCGGCCGAGGAGAGGGCGAGCTGCACCGCCAGGTTGGTTCGGGTCACGTCCTTGAGCGGCTTGTACATCATCAGGATCGCGGCAAGGAAGGAAATCAGCTCCCCCACCGTCATCCGCCCCGCATGGATCTGCCCCGCCGCGTACGCAAAGAGTCCCGCCAGACCCACGCCCGCCAGGATCTCCATGAGCGGCGAGTTGACGGCTTGGATCCTCGCCGTGCGCAGCGTCACCCGCAGGTAGCGGTCATTCGCCGTCCGGAACCGCCCGGCCTCGAAGTCCTCCATGCCGTAGGTCTTGATGACGCGGTTGCCCCGCAAGGTCTCGGCGAGCAGTGATCCCATCTCGCCGATCCGCTCCCGGGAGGAGACGGCCGTGCGGCGCAGCCGGCGAGAGTTCTCCACGATGCCCACGAGCACCACCGGAGCGACCACGAAAACGACGAATGCCAGTCGGGCGTTGAGCGAGAACGCATACGCGAGAACGAAAACGATCGTCAGCCCCCCCTGCGCAAAATCCGCCAGCCGACTGCCGAACGCGAACTGAATCTGCTCCACGTCGGTCAGAAGGCGGCTCATCAGCTCGCCCGTCGAGGCGCGGGTGTAGAACCGGCTCGACTGATTGATCAGCTTCTCGTAGGCGTCACGCCGCAGGTCGCGCACCATTTGCAGACCGATGCCGTTCAACTCGAACTCCGAGAAGTAGGAGAGGATGTTCTTGAGCAGCAGCACGAGGAAGAGAAGCAGCGGAACGGCGATGGCCTTGGCGATGCCAGCTCCCGTGGCAGCGCGGACGGCCCACGCATACCCCTCTTCGAGCAGGTCAAGCAGTGGAGCGGCCCGGGAGGACGCCGAGCCTCGCGGGCCCACGAGCGAAGCCGCCGAGCCAGCCCCCAGGGCGTCGTCGATCACTTTGTTTAGGAGAAAGAGCAGGAGCACCGTCGCGAGCGAGACGACTGCCATCGCGAGCAGGGCCAGCAAGGCTTGGCCGCGGTACCGGACGAAGTACCGGAGCAGGCGCTTGAGCGGCGCGCCTCCCCGGGCGGAGGGCCGGCCCGTCGCCTCGTCTGCGGTCTGGCTCATCGCGTCGCGGCGCGCGCGGGCGACCGCGCTCCTCCCGAAACGGCTTCGATGACGGCCTCCGCGGCCCGCTCGCTCGCGCCCGGCGGCCCGAGGCCCGCCGCCACCCTCTCGAGGTCGCGCTTCATTTGCTCACGCCGCGGCGAAGATTCCAGCAGAGTCTCCGTCTCTTTAGCCAACCGCTCGGGGTTGACCTCTTCTTGAAGCAGCTCCGGAACGACCCTCTCCTGCGCCACGATGTTGACCAGCGAGATCCCCCAGGGCACGTTCACGAGCATCTTGGCAATCGCGAGGTTGGCCGACGACGTGCGGTACACGACCACCATCGGCGCTCCGCAAAGCGCCGCCTCGAGAGTGGCCGTGCCCGACGCAACCAGAGCGACATCGGCCGAGGCGAGCAGCGGATGAATTCCCGATGAGGTCAGCCCGACACCCGCTTCCGCCGCGCCGGGGTATTCCTCCTCGCCGATCCCGGGGGCCCGAACCGCGAAGGCCTCCACACCGCGCTTGTGCGCCAAGCGTGCGGCGGCGTCCCGCATGGGCGGCCAATGGCGAAGAACCTCGCCTCGTCGGCTCCCGGGCAGGAGGACCAGGCGTGGCCGGGCCCTTTCGGGGACCGGCACCGACGACGACAGGCCCTCTCGGACCTCATCGACGATCGGGTGCCCGGTCCAGATCGCATCCCCGCCCAGCCGCCGGTAGATGTCCGCCTCGAAGGAAAAAAGGGTCAGGACCCGGCGGGCCCGATGAGCAATCACGCGCGCCCGCGCCGGCCTCCAGGCCCAAACCTGCGGGCTGACGTAGTAGATCAGCGGAATCCCGTCCCGCTGTAGTCTCCGGGAGAGCGCCGCGTGAAAGTCCGGAAAGTCGATCAGCACGGCGGCGTCGGGTCGTCTCGCGGCTGCCCCTCTCCGTAGCGCCGACAGGGCGCGGAAGACCGCCGGCAACTTTCCCAGAATCTCCGAGAAACCCATCACCGAGAGATCCTCGGAGCGAGCGACTCGCTCGAGGCCTTCGGCGGCCAACCTCGGACCGCCCATACCGAAGGCCGTCAGGGGGGAGACGCGTGCCGAAAGGGCCCTCAGGAGTCGCGAGCCGTAGAGGTCGCCCGAGGCTTCCCCGGCCGAGAGCAGGAGGTTCACGAGGCTACACTAGCCGCAGTCGGCGGTTTCCCGTCAACCCGGAAAGGCGTGACGGTTCGCGCAGCAGATCGGACGGCTCGCCTCCGCTAAGACGGAAAGGGGTACATCAGCCAAGCGACGGCGAGCCCGCCCAACACGAGCGACCCGACGAGGACGCCGAACAATTTCCACCGGTCCCCGCGCTGCTCGCGCCAGAGCAGAGAGAAGAAGGCGGACACCAGCAGCGCGTAAACGGTCATGATCAGGAAATGATCGACGGGCAAAAGGGCGGCCATCACGGCTTCCTCCCGGTCGCGATGTCCCACGCGTCCAACATGAGCAGCAAGTTCATCAAGCCCGCCGTCAAGAGGTAGGCGCAGCCGTATTCGTACGTCACCGCGAGGATCGTGCCCGCGGGGTTGCTCGAAAGGAGCCTCGCCGCGATGTTGAGCAGTCCCGTGCCGTAGACGGCGAACGTGGCCAGGATGGTCAGAGGCTGCCCGCTCTCGATCGTGTAGAGCCGCCCTTCGAAGGACAGCCCGAGCACGAAGCAAGCCGTGACGATGAGCGCAAAGAGAACGCCCGACCGGCGCCGGCCCAGGTAGAAGTGACCCAGCCCGGGGAAGACCCAAGCCAGGACCGCCGCGACGAAAGGACTACGGCTGACGGCGGTCTCCGCCGTGCTCAAGAAGCCGCTCCGGCAAAGAGCGGGACGAGCCGCCGGCGAGTCTCCCCCAGATCTTCGGGAACGATCCGGACGTCGCCGGTGACGGTCATGAAGTTGGTATCTCCCTTCCACCGGGGCACGACATGCACGTGATAGTGGTCGGCGATGCCCGCTCCCGCGGCCGAGCCGAAATTGACGCCCACGTTCAGACCGTCCGTTCGGTACGTCTCGACGAGGATCCTCTCCGCCAGGGCGACCGTGCGGATCAGCTCCGAAAGCGTTTCGCCGCTCGACCGCGATAGCCACGCCTCGTGGCGGTTCGGCGCGACCATCAGGTGGCCGTTGCTGTAGGGGTAGCGGTTCAAGAGAACGAAGACCTCACGCCCCCGGTAGACGACCAGCGACTCCTCGGGATTGCGGGAATTGAGCGCCTCGCAAAAGATGCAAGCTTTCGGCTTCTCCGACACCAGATACTCGTACCGCCACGGCGCGAACAGAACCTCGTGCATGTGGGAGCCCCGCGGCCGCTAACGGTTGATCAGCTCCTTCAGTTCCTTTCCGGGCTTGAAGTAAGGGATTCGCTTGGCCGGAACCGCGACCTTGACGCCCGTCTTCGGGTTGCGTCCCATGCGCGCCCCGCGCTCCCTCAGGCGGAAGGATCCGAAGCCGCGAAGCTCGATCTTTTGGCCGTCCTTCAAGGAACGCACGATGGCATCGAACACCGTATCGACGATGGCCTCCGCCTGCTTCTTGGTGACGTCGGTCGCCACGGCCACGCGCTCGATCAGTTCCGCCTTCGTCATAAGTCCGTCCTCGCTGGAAAGCCCGTCCGGTCGATCCGGGGCCCGTTTATGCTTCCGTGGAGGGGTCGTCCGCCTTCTTGCGGGAACGCTTCTTCTTGACCGGCGCCGGCTCGGAAGCCCCTTCGGCCCCTGGAACCGGAGTCTCGGTCCTTTCCGGCGTCGGCTCGGCCGCCGCTTTGGGGGCCGCGGCCTCCTCGAGGTTCAGGCCCGAGAGGCCCACCTTCATCTCGGCATCCTCGATCCGCAGGATCCGCGCTCGCACCGTGTCCCCTTCGTGATAGTGGTCGGTGAGCTTCGCGCCGCGGGGAATCGGGGTTTCCGAGATGTGCATCAAGCCCTCGACGAGCCCCTCCATCTGAACGAAGACGCCGAAGTCGGCCACACGGGTGACCACGCCTTCGATGATGTCCCCGGCCTGGTGCCGATCCCGGAAGGTCTGCCAGTCGTTGGGCTGAAATTCCTTGATCGAGAGCGAGATCCGACGGTTTTCCTGGTCGATCGAGGTGATGATCGCCTCGACGTCGTCCCCCTTCTTCAGGACCTCGGAGGGGTGCTTGACGCGCTTGGTCCAGGACATGTCCGAGACGTGCACGAGGCCATCGACCCCCTCCTCGATCTCGACGAACGCCCCGAAATCGGTGAGATTCCGAACCTTGCCCGATACGCGGCTTCCGACGGAGAACTTCTGGAGAACGCCCTCCCATGGATCCGGCAGGGTGTCCTTCAAGGAGAGAGAAATCCGGCGCGCCTCGCGATTGACGTCAGACACGATCGCCTCGACCGTGTCCCCCGGTGAGACGACCTTGGAGGGGCTCTTGACCTTCTTCGACCAGGACATCTCCGAGACGTGCACGAGCCCCTCGACTCCCTCTTCGAGCTCGACGAACGCGCCGTAGTCCGTCACGTTCGTGACGCGTCCGCGCACACGCGAGCCCGCGGGGTACTTCTCCGGCACGTGCGTCCAGGGGTCCTCGGTCAGCTGCTTGGTGCCGAGCGAGACCCGCTCGGTCTCGCGATCGAACTTGAGAACGACGACGTCGATCTCGTCGCCGACCTTCACCAGGTCGGAGGGATGGTTGACCCTCCCCCACGACATGTCGGTGACATGGAGAAGCCCGTCGAGACCCCCGAGGTCGACGAAGGCGCCGTAGTCCGTCAGATTCTTGACGGTCCCGCGCAGGACTCGCCCTTCCTCGAGCAGCTGCAGGGTCTCCCGCTTCTTGGCCTCTTGCTCGACCTCGACCACCGCCTTGCGCGAGAGAACGATGTTGCCGCGCTTCTTGTCGACGGAGATGACCTTGAAGTCGAAGTCCTTTCCGCGCAGCGACTCGAGATTCTTGATGGGTTTGACGTCGACCAGCGACCCGGGCAGAAAGGCCTTGACGCCGATGTCCACCGCCAGGCCGCCCTTGATTCGATCGATGACCCGCCCACGGACCGTCGAGCCCGAGCGGTAGGATTTCTCGACCTCGTCCCAGACCTTCATCTTCTCGGCCTTGTCCTTGGAGAGGACGACGTAGCCGTTCTGGTCTTCGGTGCGCTCGAGCAGAACGTCCACCGCGTCTCCCTCCTTGACGGTCAGGTTGCCGGAGAAGTCGGTGAACTCGGAGACGGAGATGATTCCCTCGGACTTGTAGCCGATGTCGACGATCACCTCCGATGGGGTGATGCCGATGACGCGGCCACGAATGATCTGTCCCTCCTGCAGATTGCGGAAGGAATCCTCGTATTGAGCGAGGAGGTGCTCGTATTCCTGGGGCGAAAGCTCCTGTTCGGTCTCCATGGGCTTGTCTTCTCGTCCTCCCTCGGGATTCTTGACCGTCATCGAGACAAGGGATCCCCTCTCATAAGTATTTGAACCGCAAAAATATACTCTACGTTGCCCGGCCGGCTCCAGTCAACTTGCCCCCCTGGCGGACCCGGGCTTCGATCTCGGAAACCACCTGGGAGGCGTCCTTCTCCGTCGAGTCGATCACGGTGTAGCGCCCATCCAACGTCAAAGGGGAATCGGCGCGAGTGCTGTCGTCGCTGTCCCGGCGCACCATCTCCTCGAGGACCTGGCCGTAGGGCCGGGGCGTGCCCCGCTCCCCGAGCTCCCGGGCCCGCCTCTGGGCCCGCGCCTCGGGCGAGGCCGTCAGGAAGAACTTGTGCGGGGTCTCGGGAAAGACCCGGGTTCCGATGTCCCGCCCCTCGAGCACTCCTCCCCGCTCGCGACCCAGGCGTTGCTGCTCCGCCACCAGGCGCCGCCGAACACCCGGGATCGCGGAAACGGCCGATGCATACAGCGAGATCTCGGGCTGGCGGATCGCCTCCGTCACGTCGCGCCCGTTCCAGGAGGTCCGCAGGCCCTCTGGCGAAGGCTCCAGGCCGATCCGGCCCGTTTCCGCGAGCGCCACGACGGCCTTCGGGTCCTCGAGCGGCAGAGACATCCCGGCCTCCCGCGCGGCCAGCCCAACCGCCCGGTACATCGCGCCCGTGTCGATATAGGGAACGCCGAGGCGAGCCGCCAGCGCACGGGCGACCGTCGACTTGCCGGCCCCCGACGGGCCATCGATGGCCACGATCAGGGGTTCGCTCAATCGGGAGCCTCCCGCGGACTGCGGGATCGATCGTTCACCGGCCGAAGGCTCTCCCGAAGCTCGTTTAGCTCCCCCGCCGTCAGCCGCCGGTGCCCTCCCACGGGCAGCCGAGGATCACGCACAGGACCGATGGCGGTTCGCTTCAGCTTCGAGACCCGGTGACCGATGCTCTCGAACATGCGGCGGATCTGGCGAGTCTTGCCTTCGTGCAGAACCACACGCAGCCAGCTGTTTCCCTCGCCTCGAGCCGCAGTGGTCGAGACCCGGGCGATCTGGCACGGCCGAGTGCGCGTCCCGTCGAGGAAAAGGCCTCCCCTCCGCAGGCGCACGAGGTCGGCCTCCGCCGGAACGCCGGAGACCTTCACCAGGTATTCCTTGCCGCACGCCGAGCGCGGATGCGACACCCGCGCGGCAAGGTCGCCGTCGTCGGTCAGCAAGAGCAAGCCCTCCGTCTGCACATCGAGACGTCCCACGGGCTTGACTCCCCGACGCACGCCCTCGGGCAGAAGATCGAGCACGGTGCGGCGCCGCAGCGGATCCGAAAGGGTCGTGACGTAGCCCTTCGGCTTGTTCAAGAGGATGTAGGTTTTCGCTCGACGACCGGGGTGGACCCTTCGGCCGTCCACGCGAATCGCGTCTCGTTGCGGGTCCACGCGCTCCCCGAGTTCCGCGACGCGGCCGTTGACTCGAACGCGCCCTTCCCGAATCCAATCCTCTGCCTCCCGGCGGGAGGCGAGGCCGGCCTCGGCGAGCATCTTTTGGACGCGGACCAAAGGCATCGGACGTCGGCGTGAATCGAGAGGCAAGCGGTCCAGCCGGTTAGGTTCCGGCCTCGGACCTACGATTCACGGCCCTCCTCGTCGATGTCGTCGAGCTCCCCGGCTTCGTCGTCATTCTCGTCGGGCCGGCTTTCCACGGCCTCGTGCGCCGGCTCGAGTGGGGCATCTCCCACGGTGGCCGCCAGCTCCTCGGCCAACTCCTCCGGCCGCGGTAGATCCCCGACGTCCTTCAATCCGAACCGAACGAGAAAATCGGGCGTCGTGCGGTAGAGAAACGGCGAGCCGACGACGGACTTTCGCCCGGCCGTCGTGATGAGCCGCTTCTCGAAGAGGGTATTCAGCACGCTCGCGGAGTTGACGCCGCGGATCTCCTGTATCTCGGGAAGGGTGATCGGCTGACGGTAGGCGATGATGGCGAGCGTCTCCAGGGCGGCCAGCGACAGCCGGCTGCGCTCGGAAACCTCGTGAAACTTTCGCAACAGCCCATCGAACTCCGGCCGCGTGACGAAGCGCCAACCGCCGGCCACCTCCTCCAGCCGAATTCCGCGCTCGGCGCGATCCGCATCGCCCGCGAGGCGCCCGAGCGCCTCCTCCACCGCCTCCGGGGCCGCCTCCAGCACATCGGCCAAGTCCTTCTTCTTGACGGGACGCGAGGAGGAGAAGAGCAGGGCCTCGAGCGCCGGGAGGATCTTCTCCGCGTGTTTCTCTCGCGGCCGGTCCGGCGCTGTTTGGACCGCCTCTGTCGCCCGTGTTTCGCTCATCGAGAAATCAGTCTACCGTTTCACCGGTAGGTGTCCCGAATTTCATCCAGCGAGAAGGCGGCCTCCGTCCGAGTCACGTAGATCTCTCCGAACGGGGCGGGCTGGAAGGCCGCGACGACGCCGAGCCGAATGAGCTCCAGGGTGGCCAGGAAGGCCGTCACCGCCTCGGCCCGGTACTTCATCTCGCCCAGGAACTCGAGCAGGGGCAGGGTTGGCGTCCGCTCCAGCCGCTCCACGAGATCGCGGATCTTGTCGGCCACCGAGAAACGCAGGTGGCGGATCTCGAGCGCCGGCGGGTGCGCGAGCCGATAGCGGTCCGTGACTTGCCGAAACACCTCGATCAGATCGAAGAGCGACACCTCGAGCGTCTCGCCATCGGGCGATTTGGGAATCGCCACCTCGCCCCGAGGCCAGAGGCCGGCGCGCAGCGTGTCGATGCCGTGCAGGTTCTCGGCGGACCGCTTGAAGCGTTCATACTCCTGAAGCCGGCGGGCCAGGTCTTGACGCGGATCCTCCTCCACTCCCGGCGGCCGCGGCAGGAGCATCTTCGACTTGATGTAGATCAGCTCCGCCGCCAGCGCGACGTACTCGGAGGCCACATCGAGGTCGAGCTCCCGCATGGCGTCCAGGTAGGAGGTGAACTGCTCGGTGATCGGCGCGATGGGGATGTCGGTGATCGAGACCTCGTTGACGCGAATCAAGTGGAGCAGCAGGTCGAGCGGCCCCGAAAAGGCGCCGACCTGGACGGGGGGAAGGGCGCTCTCGGCGCGCTCGTCGCTCACGGATTTCGCCGGTTCCTTCACGTCAGGACTCTCTGGATCAGACTGCTGAACGCCGCAAAGACGGGACCGAGGATTCGCCCCAACAAGCCCATCGAGGAGAGCAGAATCAGGACGAGGAAGCCGAAGGGAGCGAGCATGGCGAAGAATCGCTGGGCTCCCGCGCCCAGGACGGACGCCAGCACGCCGCTGCCGTCCAGTGGCGGCAACGGCAAGAGGTTGAAGACGCCGAGGCCGAGATTGACCTGAACGACGGCGAGGGCGACGTCCCAAAGGGGACGCGAGATCGACGGCGCGTCGATGATCGCGGCTCCCCTCTGGATGGCCAGAAGAGCGACGACACCCAATGCCGCCAAGAGAAAGTTCGACAGGGGCCCGGCGGCCGAGACGACGAGGTTGGCCAGGCGAGGCTGACGCGTGTTTCGAAGATCGACCGGCGTGGGCTTCGCATAGCCGAAGAGCATCCCGGAAGTGAAGTAGAGAAGGGCCGGCAGGAGCACGCTGCCAAAGGGATCGATGTGATGGAGCGGGTTGAGACTGATCCGCCCCTGGTCCTTGGCCGTCGAGTCCCCGAACCGAAAGGCCGACCAGGCATGCGCCGATTCGTGAAAGGAGATCGCGAAGAGAATGACGGCCAGGTAGATGACGAAATCGACGATCTTGGCGCTTACGGGAGCCACGCAAGCGGCACTATAACCGGCGTCGGGCCCGGCAAAGCGCTCGGTCGGCGGTTCGGCCGGAGGGCCTCGGCGGCGATGATACGGTACGGGCGGGGCCGGCGCCGGGTCGCGGTTGGCCGGGACGGCGAAACCTTGGCGACGATTCGGCGTCTCCCCGAATGCCGTGCCGATCGGAAGCGGGGCCGAACCGAGCGGTCGGAGCGAAGACCGCGCGCTACTCGAGCGCGTCCGCCGTGGCGACACGGAGGGCGCGGCGGAGCTGTTCGAACGGTACGCTCCGGCTCTGCTGCGGTTTACCGACCGGTTGTTGTCCGATCGAGCCCTGGCGGAAGAAGTGACACAGGAGGTCTTCGTCAAGGTGATTGCCCGGGCGCATCAGTATGACGGGAGGGCGGAGGTGGCCTCCTGGCTCTTCGCCATCGCGGCCAACGCCTGCCGCGACCGACGGCGGCGAGATCGCCGGGCCCTCGTGGTGCCGATCGACGCCTTGCCCGAGCCGGCCGCCCGCGGGGAGGGTGTCGAACGGACGTTGATCGAGCGCGAGAGGCGGGACGCGGTGCGCCAGGCGCTCGCCGAGCTCTCCGAGGAACAGCGCGAGGCCCTCGTCCTCGCCCGCTACCACGGCTTGCCGTACGCCGAGATCGCCCGGATCCTGGGGATCTCGGTCGGGGCGGTGAAAACGCGTATCTTCCGGGCCGTCGAGACCCTCAAGGCCCGTTTTTCCGAAGGAGCCACGTCATGGAATGCAGCCAACTGACCGAGCGCGCGGTCGAACGCCTGACGGGACAGGCCTCCGCAGAGCAGACGCGAGAGCTCGCGCTGCACCTGGAGGCCTGCGCTTCTTGCCGGTCCGAGTTCGCCCCCTTGGAGCGGGCCTGGGAGTTTCTCGGGGAGGACACGGGCCTGGAGGCGAGTCCCGAGTTTCTCGATCGGAGCCGCGAGCTTCTCGAGGACGAGATGCTGCGGGCTCGCGTCCGGCAGTTCCGGCCGAGGTCGCGCCGCCGACGCTGGTTGGCCCAGGCCGCGGCGCTACTGCTCGCGGCCGGTCTCGGCTACCTCGCCGCGACGCGGAAACCCCGCGCCGAGGTCCCGCCACAGCCTGCCGGGAAGGGCGCCGCGATGCCCGAGCTCGGATCCAATCCGCGCCTCTCGAACCTGTCATACGAGCGCCCCGGATCCGAGGGCCGCATCGGCATCGCCTTCGACGTGACGACCCGACACACGGTCGAGGGCCCGCCTTCCGACCCAGAGGTCGCCAAACTGCTGGCGTACCTGGTGTCGCATAACGCCGAAAATGCCGGCGAGAAATCCCGCGCCATCGAGCTCGTGCAGCAGCACTACGGCGCCGGTGACGGTCCCGCCTCGCCGGACATCGTGGCGGCGCTGACCGGCACCCTGCGGAAGGATCCCAATCCCGGCGTGCGCAAGAAGGCGGCCGACGCCCTGGCCGGAATGCGAATGACGAGCGAAATTCGGACCGCTTTTCTCGATGCCTTGCGAGACGATCGGAATCCCGCTGTACGCCTGGTTGCGATCGAGAGCCTGTCCGCCGCCGCCAAGGAATCGCCCGATCCCCGAACGATTCAGTCCCTGCGCGAGAAGGCGGTCGATCCTTCCGAGAACGGCTTCGTTCGGGCCAAGGCCGCATCCGCCCTGAAGACGATGGAGTTCTAGTCATGCGTCGCGAAACCCGCTTGGTCTCGCTGCGTCTCCAATGATGATGAGCGCAAGGTCAATCGAGCCCGATCTCTCCCCTTCTCGCGGCGAGGACGCCGAGAGGCGCGCTCTCTGGATTCTGCTCGCCCTGGGAGCGGCGCTCATGGTGGCCGCGGTGGCGTCGGGAGACTCGGCGACGGCCACGGCGACGCGAACGGAACGCTTCAACCCCACCCTCGCCGCCGGCACGAACGTGCGGGTCGCCAACGTCAACGGCGACGTCGTGGCGAGCCCAGGCGCAACCTTCTCCGCGCTGGTGACCACCACCGTGATGGCTCCCACCCAGGCGCGAGCCGAGGAAATCCTGGGTCGAGCCCGCGTGGAACAGTCGACCGAGGCCGGGAAATACCGATTGGAGACCCGGTGGCCCGCCGAGGGGCCGCATTCCCGGGGCCGGCATGGCGGACCGCTTTGCCACGATTGTCGGCTGGTCTCGCGATTTGAGCTGGTCCTGCCGCCCGGAATCGAGGCGAGCCTTCAGACTGTCAACGGTGAAGTTCGCGTCCGCGATGTCGACGGCAACCTCGAGCTTCACAGCGTCAACGGCGACGTTCGGGCTTCGGGGGTCCGCCGGTCGTTGACGGCGCAGACCGTCAACGGAAGGGTCGAAGCCGAAGCGACGTCGGTGCCGGCGGGCGCTTCTTGGCAGCTCCAGACGGTCAACGGCCCGATCGTGGCGACCCTGCCGAAGACCGCAAAGTTTGACTGGAGCGCTTCGACGATGGGCGGCACGATCTCCTCCACGTTTGCGCTGCCGGCGGCGCGGGAGGGGAGCTCCACGGGTCGGGCCGACTCCGGATCATCCGGCCAGTCCCAAGGCGGCGCCCGCGCTCACCGAGCGGTCATCGTCCGAGAGCAGGACGACGGCCAGGTCGTGATCGATACGGAGCAGTTGAGCCGCGAGATCGAGGAAGCGCTCGGAGACGCAGAGATCGAAGTGCGCGACTCCGGCGAAGACTTGGACAAGAGCCTTCGGCAACTCCGCGTCGTGCTGCCCGGGCGCGATTACACCGCGAAGGTCGGCGGAGGCGGACCCACGATCAAGACAAACACGCTCAACGGAAACATCGTGCTGCTGGCCGCGGGGACCCGGGAATCCGACGCTCGGCCCCTGGTCTCCGGCCGGCGAGCCATCGTCGTCACGGTGCCGAAGGTCGAGGTTCGCGCCCCGGACGTGACGGTCAGCGGCCCGAGTGTTCGCGTGCGCCCTTCGACGGGAGTCGCGATCCGCGTCCCTTCGGATCCGGGAGAGCAGGAGGACGAGGTCATCCGCGGCGACATCGCCGGAGACTTTCTCTCGACCAGCAATGGCAGCTATCGCGTCGGCCACGTCAGCGGGAAGCTCCGAATTCTCACTCACGCGGGAGAGATCCACGTCGCGTCGGTCGGAAATGGCGCCGAGATCAAGACTTATGGTGGCGACATTCGGATCGGACCCGTCCGGGGCGACCTGAAGGCGCAGACCCTCGCGGGGGACGTTCGGATCGGCGACGTGACCGGTTCGGCGAACGTCGAGACCTCGGGCGGTGATATCCGGATCGATCGGATCGCGGGCACCGCGACGGCGCGAACCGGAGGCGGGGACATCGTTATTCCGTCGGTGGGCGGCGCCGTCCTGGCCGAGACGGGAGGCGGGGAGGTCCGCATCGGCCTCGGAAGCCGCCTGGTCAAGGGCGGAGTCTCCATCCGCAACGCGGGCGGTGACGTGCTCCTCACTCTGCCCGCCGATTTCCAGGGAGACGTCGATTTGCGAGTCGACGACCCGGGCGACCCGGAGGACGTCCTCATCCACTCGGAGTTTCCCGGCATGGCCGTCACTCGGCGCACCGACTCCCAACGCGCCTCGGGATCCCTAAACGGTGGGGGTCCAAGGGTCACAGTCCTCACGACGTCCGGTTCCATCCGACTCCGGCGCGGCCCTTCCTCCGGCTCCTAGCTCGCGCTTTCCCGGGCCCCCGCTCCCCCAGTTCGGTTCGCCAAGACCACCCGGGGAGCCTTCTGTCCCGCTTTCTGTTCATCCCCGATTCACGCAAACGGGTAGAGTCTTCCCAACCGAAAGCGAACCGCCAGAGTTAAGTCGAAGGAGGAACGAACATGACCTCTCGGTCACACATTCACAGCGCCGGATTGGGGGCGGCCTTGGCACTCCTTGCCCTGGTCTTCGTCGCCACCCCCGTGCCAGCCGCCAAGGCCAAGACCTCGAAGGTCGACCTGAACAACGCGACGCAGGCCGAGCTCGAGGCGCTGCCGGGCGTGGGCGCCGCGACAGCCAAGAAGATCATCGAGGGACGTCCGTACTCGAAGGTTTCCGATCTCGCAAAGGCCGGCGTGTCATCCTCCACGATCGACCAGATCTCCAAGCTCGTGAAGGTCGGCAAGCCGGCGAAGTCCGCTCCGGCCGAGAAGGCCGCGTCGACCAGCGGCTCTGCAAAATCGAAGAAGGAGACCAAGACGGAAGAGCCGGCTCCGGCGGCAGCCGCCGCGCCGAAGGCGGCCAAGGCCGCGCCTGCCGCGGGGACAGTGGACCTGAACACCGCGTCGGAGAAAGAGCTGGAGGCCCTCCCCGGAGTGGGGGCGGCGACGGCGAAGAAGATCGTTGCCGGAAGGCCCTATTCTTCCGTGGCCGATCTCTCCAAGGCCGGAGTGCCGGCCGGCACGATCGACAAGATCGCCCCGCTCGTGACGGCCTCCCCCTCTCGAGCCGGCGCGGCAGCCGCCAAGCCTGCTCCCGCCGCAAAGTCCGGCGCAAGCACAGCCGCGGCCGGATCCGCGACCGAGGCCCCGGGCCGCGCTCCGGCTCCCGCGAAGGCGTCGGCTCCCGAGGCCTCCGCTCCTTACCAGGCGCCTCCGGCCAAAGGGATGGTGTGGGTCAACACGTCGACGAAGGTCTACCACTACGAAGGAGATCGGTGGTACGGCCGCACGAAGGAAGGCAAGTACATGACGGAGAAAGAGGCCGTGGCGGCCGGCTACCGAGCGTCGAAACAGAAGGAGGCGGGCAACTAGCCGTCGCCGGCACCCATCCGGCCGGGACTCTCAGCGGATCCGGACCGTTCGGACCGGCTCGAGGTCGACTTGGGCGCCGATTCCAATGCGGGGATCGTGGCCTCGGTCTCGGCCGACGTACTCGCGGATTCCGCGCGCGAAGTCCTGCCACGGTCCTCCGAAGACCGTCTCGGTCTCCGACACGTCGGCGACGTTGTCGCGCGAGAGGCTCAGCAGCTGATCGCGGGTCAGCGGAGGATCGGCCAGCCAACCCTTCCGGGCCGCCCATTCGAACCGGCCCGCCAGAAACCGGCCCCACCAGAGGGGAAGGTGCACGAGGGGCTTGCGCGGCTTGCCGATGGCGACCGCGATTTCCCGATAGATCTCGTTCAAGGACAGGATTCGCGGGCCCCCGACCTCGAAGGCGCGGCCGAAGGTCTCCTGTTTCTCCAGGCCATTCGCGAAGACGCGGGCCACGTCGTAGACGGAGACTGGCTGGAACCGAGTCGTGCCGGGCCCGATGACCGGGATGAACCCGGGATTCCAGGCAACGATTGGCGCCAGCAGCGACACGAACCCGTCGCCGGGGCCAAACACGATCGAGGGGCGGACGACCGTCCAATCGAGCCCCGAGGCCCGAACCGCCCTTTCACCCGCCGCCTTGGTCCGTGCATATTGGGAGGGCGCGTCCTCGGCCGTTCCCATCGCGCTCATGTGCAGGAGCCGGCGCACTCCCGTCCTCCCGAGCGCCGCGACCACGTTCTCGGTCGCCTCGCGGTGCATTCGGTCGAAGGTCTGCTCCCCCTTCTCGTTGATGATGCCGACCAGGTGGATCACGGCTTGGCGCCCCGCGGCCGCGCGCTCGAGCGAGGCGCGGTCCAAGACGTTGCCGGACGCAATCTCGACCGGCTGGTTGTAGCGATTTCGCGCGCTCCCGGGCCGCCGCTCGAGGACGGCGACCTCGTGTCGCCGCCGCAGGAGAGCGTTGACCAAATGTGTGCCGACGAAGCCCGTGCCCCCGGTCACGAGTATCTTCAAGCGAGTCTCCTTTGCCGCCCTCTTTTACCATGTCCCCTTGGTAGGGATCGGCTCGTTCGAGCGCGCTTGCGCCTACGCGTAGCCGAACAGGTCGCTGACGATTCGCTCGCCTCGGGCCCGGAGCTCCGCCACCGACCGGCGCGCTTCGGCCAGGCGCTCGAGATCGCGTGTCGGGTCCGCCACACGCAGGGGCGGCAGGCCCGACTGGCGGGTACCCAGCAGATCCCCGGGCCCCCTCGCTTCCAGGTCCTTCTCCGCGATGAGAAAGCCGTCGCTCGTCTGCTCGAGCACGGCGAGACGGCTGCGGGCCTCCGGCCCGGCGCCCTCGCCCACGATCAACGCGCACCACGACGGGCGAGAAGAGCGTCCGACGCGGCCCCGCAACTGGTGAAGCTGAGCGAGACCGAAGGTCTCCGCGTTCTCGATCACCATGAAGGTCGCCTCCGGAACATCCACGCCGACCTCCACGATCGTCGTCGAGACGAGGATGCCCACCCGCCCCGCCGAGAAATCGGCGAGGACTCGCGAACGCTCCTCGGGCGGCATCCTCCCGTGGAGAGTCGCAATTTCGACACCCGGCACGGCGCTCGCGATGCGGCTTGCGGTCTGCCGCGTGGCCGCGACTTCGCGCTCTCCTTCCTCGATCGCCGGCACGACGACATACACGCGCTCGCCGGCCCGGACTCGCTCCGCCGCAAACCGATAGATCCTCTCCCGCGCGTCTTCCCCCCGCACCCGGGTGAGGACCGGGCCGCGCCCCGGCGGCTTCTCGTCCAGGACGGACACGTCGAGCTCGCCGTAAATGGCCCAGGCGAGCGAACGAGGTATTGGCGTCGCGGTCATGACGAGCACGTGTGGGCTCTCTCCCTTCCCGAACAACCGCGAGCGATGGGCGACCCCGAAACGGTGCTGCTCGTCCACGACGACCAGGCCCAGGCGGCGGAACCGGACTGGTGACTCGACGAGGGCATGGGTGCCGATCAAGACGTCCACCTCTCCCCGCTCGAGTGCCGCGAGCAGCGCCCGACGCACCCGCCCCCGGACGCGGCCCGTCAGGAGCGCGAGCCGTACGCCTGCCTTTTCGAGCCACCCGGAGAGACTCGCCGCGTGCTGCTCGGCCAGGATCTCGGTCGGCGCCATCAAGGCGCCCTGAACTCCGTTGCGGGCCGCGAGCAGGAAGGCGAGGCCTGCCACGACCGTCTTGCCGCTCCCCACGTCTCCTTGCAGCAGACGCGCCATGGCGCGACCGGAGCCCAGATCCGCAGCGATCTCCCGTACGGCTCGCCTCTGCGCGCCGGTCAACGAAAACGGGAGCGCCTCCCGGGCGCGACGCCGCAGATCCTCGTCGGCCGCGAGCCGAATTCCCGGCCGCGACCGCAGGCGAGCGCGCTTCTCCTCGATCCGCGCGGCGAGCACCGTCAGCTCCTCCCCGGCGAGCACGGCCCGAGCGCGCTCGGCGTCCGCGAGCTCCCCGGGAAAGTGGATCGCCTCCAGTGCCGCCCGGACCGCCGAGAGAGGCGCGCTCGCGGTGACAAATTCCGGCGAAAGCGAGTCGAGGGCGCGGCGCACCAGAGCCCTCCACGAACGTGGCGAGATGTCGGCGACCCGCCGCGTGATCCCGACGATCCGGCCCGAGTGAAGAGGGTCGGCTTCCTCCTCTCGGCCGAAGAATTCGGTTTCCGGGTTCTCGAGGCGCAGTTCCCCCCGGGCGGTCACCGCGGGTGATCCGTAGAGGACCGCCGAGCTCCCCGACTGGGCCGCCTTCAGGAAACTGGGATATCGGTTGTGCCAAACGACTCGGATCGCCTCGCTGCCGTCGTCGGCGAGGGCCTCGACGCGGAGGCCTCCGCGTCGCATCCGACTCCCGCGGGCTCCGGAGAGCCGGACGAACAGGGTGGCCGGCTCTCCGGGAACCAGCTCCTCGATCCGCCCGAAGCGGCGCCGGTCCTCGTATCGAAACGGCACGTGGAGAAGAACGTCGGCCACCGTGCGAAGGCCGGCTTCGGCCAGTCGGGAGGCGCGCGCCGAGCCCACGCCGGGTAGACGCGAAACCGGATCCTGGAGCGCGACGCGCCCTCTCTCGACGGGCCTCGGCGTGCGAGGCGTCGTGCTCACCGGTGTCAAGGCTCGATCATCTTTCGTCTGCCGCCGGCGGGACGGTTGCGCCGACCGAGGAGGCCGTCGAACCTCCGGTGCCGATGGGGCCTTGCCGCCGGACGTCGATCGGCGACCCTAGGCTCCGGCGGATTGAAACGTCAACGTCACGAGCCCGAACTTGAGCACGTCTCCATTCTGCAGCGGCACCGGAGTTCCGGTCGCAACGCGGTTTTCGTTGACGAACGTCCCGTTCATGACGCCGATCTCTTCCATGACGTAGAAGTGCCCGCCCATCTGATAGAGCTTGGCGTGGCGCCGGGAAGTGGAGCGTTGAGGGTCGAGCGGGGTGAGGTCGATGTCGGGCGTGATGCCGGTGACCGGGTCGCTGCGACCGACCAGCGTGTCGCCCTCGCGGTTTAGGAAGAACTCCATCTCTTCCTCGGTGGCCACCAGCCGGCAGACGTCCCGCTCGCGGAGAGCCACGGACCGACGCGCCGCGGCGGCCGGCTTTTCTTCCTCCGCGACCTCACGGCCGAGCGCCTGTTCGAGCATGGTCGTGACGTCCCGCAGTCGGCGCGAGAGCTTGCGCATCATCCGAACGGCGATCTCGGTGTTGCCTTTCAGCATCGAATCGAACGTGGCGCCGTTGATTCGAACCAGCTCCACGTCGGTCTTGGCGCGCGCGGACGCGGTGCGCGGCAAATCCTCGAGAACGCTCATCTCGCCGAAGAAATCGCCCTTCTCCAGGGTCGCCAGAACGCGGGTCTCCTTGCCGATCGACTTCAAGAGCTCGACGGTCCCGGATTGGATGATGAACATCTCGTTGCCGATTTCCCCCTCCGAGAAGATGATGTCGCCCATGGGATGGGTGACGAGGAATCGCTCGAAGGGGCTCTTCCCGCCGGGGGTTCCCGACTTGAAGACGGCTTTCATGACCTAGGCGACCGCCCGCTCGGCGAAACGGAGGCGCGGACTCTTCTCGAGCTCGACGCGAACGGTGATCCCGAGCGGAATCGTTCGTGGACGACGCAGATGCCCCGCCGGGAAACCCATCACGACCGGAAATCGCGCCCCGCCAAAGCGATCCCGCAGGAACTCCCGAACATCTTGCGGGTGCTCCGCTCGCTCGCGCGACACCACCGAGCCGATGACCATGGCCTGAATGCGATCGAATGTACCCGACCCCTCCAACTGGGTCAACATTCGGTCCAGCCGATAGATCTCCTCGCCGATGTCCTCCCAGAAGAGCACGTTGCCCTCTCCTCGGACGGCTTGCGGCGTCCCGCACAAAGAGGCCAGCAACGACAGACACCCCCCGACCAGCGGCCCCTGACCGACGCCCCCGGCCAGGACGTCTTCCGGGCCGAATTCGTGCGCCGGCGGCTCCTCTCCCGCGAGGACCCGTTCCCAGTCGAGCCCTTCCTCGTCGGCGATTTCCGCGGCGACCATTGGACCGTAGTAGGTGACGATGCCTCTTCGGCCGAGCAGCGCGAAGAGCGCCGTCAGATCGGAACCCCCTAAATGGATCTTGGGGTGGGCGGCGATCTCGTCCGCGTCCAACCGACTCAAGATCCGCGTCGCACCATAGCCGCCTCGCGCGAAGAAGATGGCATCCACGGCGGCGTCGCGCAAGAGGGCGCGGTAGCCTTCGGCGCGCTCGGCGTCGCCTCCCGCGAAGAGGCCCTCCACTCGACGCAGATTGGGGGCCTCGACGACACCATACCCGCGCCCCCTCAAGCGCGCGATCCCCTTGTCCAGGCGAGCCGGATCGACCGGACCGGAAATCGCCGCAACTCCGATGGTCCCCCCCCGTTTGAGTCGAGGCGGACGCACGATCGCGATCATCGAGCCTGCGCGGTAAGCCCGCCGGCAGCCAAAGACCCTGAGCGAGCCGATAAGCCGAATTCTGTGACCGGTTTCCCGGCGACGATCATTCCTCTCGGCGCGGGGTCCTCCCCGCGCTCGAGCAGCCGACCCGGAGACAGTCCGCCGGAGCGGAACGGGACGGGCGCCCTCTGCCTCCCTATTTGGCCTTGCTCCGCATGGGGTTTACCGTGCCCCCTCCGTTGCCGTCGGGGCGGTGCGCTCTTACCGCACCGTTTCACCCTTACCGTCCCGCCTCGATTGGAGACGGAAAGGCGGTTTGTTTTCTGTGGCACTTTCCTTCGCGTCGCCGCGACCGGGGGTTACCCGGCATGCCGCCCGTGTGGAGTTCGGACTTTCCTCCCCGATCGCTCGGGGCGATCGCCTGGCTCGCTCAGAGCCAACCACAATTGTACCAGTGATGCCGGCTAGATCACGTTGCCCTAGAGACGGTTCCGGTCGTCCTCGAAGAAGCGGATCCACTCGTCGGCGTCAATTCTTTCCGAATCCTCCGCCGCGGGTCGCCTGCCGGTTCCGAAGCGAGCCCAGAAGGCTCTGGGTGCGAGCGTCTTGGCTCCTGCGTCGTGGGCTCGGCGGGCCAGATCTCTGTCCGCAGTCACGAGGATGATCTCGCCCGGCGTGCGCGCGCGGGAAATCTCCCTCAAGATCAGTTCGTCCGCCGTCTCCCGGCCCGAGCACCGGATCAGAAGGCCGCCGAGAGCCGTTCCCCCACCGGGGACCTCGCCGTCGAAGAAAAGAACGGCGCGGGATCGAGTGCGGCGCAAACGGTCGCAGAGCTCGGCGATCAGGGCCGACCGATCTTCCGGCTCCGGGCGGGAGCGATTCCGCGCGAGCCCAATGAGGTTGTTTCCGTCGAGAAAGTAGGGCACGGGTCAACAACCTCTCAATTGCTCAACCGCGACGGGCGGCCTGGCGCAAGGCGCGCCGAGGATGTTGCAGGCGAAGGAAGAGCACCCGAACGGCGTGCCCGACCGACACCCGATGGGTCACGAGCAAGACGGCGAGGGCGACCAGGAGAACGACCGAAAACCAGGGCACGAAGAAGACCAGAATCGCGAGCACGATCGCCACGACGTCCTCGGCGAGCGAGAGGGCCAACTGCGCGAAGCCGCGAGTCGCGGCCGTTGAGGTCCATCGGGTCGTCGACTTGACCAGGTGGGCCGCCAGGGTCGAAGCGGCTCCGCCGGCTGCCGTGGCGGCCAGCGCGGCCGGCGTCGTCCCGGCCGAAGCCGCAAGAGCGAGAAGCGCGCCCGCCAGCGGCCGCAGAAGCGTCTGCCCGAGCTCCCAAAGCCGATCGACGACGGGGATCTTGCCCACGATGAACTCGGCCAGGAACAGCACCAACGCGATCTGCAAGACCGGCGGGCTCGAAAGAAACGATGCGGTCGGTCCCGGAAAGTCCTGCGGGAGGAGGCGAACGACTCCGTTGAAGAAGAGCAGGACGGCCCAGGCATTCCAGCCTGCGGCCGCGGCCAGACCCAGGCCGGTCAGAAGCGGGGTCAAGTGCGCGGCTTGAACAGGCGCGAGAAGAGAGTGGGTCGGTCGTCGGCTCGTGGAGGCAGGGTAGGATCGGCGGCGACGGCGTCGGGTGGCGCCGGCACTGGCGGTTCCTCGACGGGCCGCACCCCGCCCGGTCCCGAGATGGACTTGAGAACGGCGTCGAGCAGAAGCTGATTCTCGGGTGTCGAATCCAAATCGAGGGCCCGCCGGGCAAAAGGCTCCGCCTCCTCGTCGCGTCCGTGCTCGTGGAGCGCCACGGCGGCTTCGCGAACGTACTGGGATCGCCGAGGCTCGAGGCGCGCGGCCTCCTTGAGGTTATCGAGCCCTCGCGCGATCCACATCGTGTTCTTCAGTTCGACCTGCGCCAGCGTGAACCGGTACTCGGCGTTGTTCGGCACGAACCGGATGGCCTCTCTCAACATCTCGACGGCCGGGTGGTAGTCCTTCTGCTCGATGAGGGCTCTTGCCCGGCGGTAGTTCTGGGCCGCGAGCTGTTTGCGCGCCTGGGGGCTGGAGGTCGACTCCCCGAGGTTCGCCACGGGTACGGGCGGCGCGGCGAGCGAGGCATCGTACTCGGCCCGTCGCGCGGGTTCCGAGAGCGTCTCATGCGCCGTCTTGAGGCGCTCGAAGACCGTCGTGAGCTCCTTCTCGCAGTGCGCGAGGTCCTCCCGATGCCGCAGGTCCGGATGGAAGAGCCGGCTGCGCTCGAAGTACGCCTGATGAATCTCCTCGACCGGCGCGTCGTTACGCACGCCGAGCAACTCGTAGTGCGACAGCCAGTCGATCCGGCGATAAGTGTTTCGGACCAGCTCCGCATGGCCCGGCGTGCGCTGCGCCGCCTGCGCCGCGACCTCGACGTTCAAGGCCTCGATCCCGCTCGCGGCCTGGGGCGCCACGCCTTCCTTGCGCCATTCCACGATCCCGCAAGAGAGCAGCGCATAGGCGATCTTCGCCGTCGCCGTCCGCGAGGTTCCTCCGATCTTCAGCAGCGAGTCCAGGTCCAGGCGCCCGTCGATCCGAGACAGGATGTACGCCTCCTGCGGCGTCAGCGGCAGATACTGGTAGCGGGACATCGGGTCGCTCGACAGGATGGGAACGAGCTTTCCGTCTCCCAGCCGTTCCCGGAAGACGTCCGCCTCGGGGAGCCGCCGGATTCCCTCGACGATGATCGCCGCCGTCGAAAGCGTGAGGGCGACGTCGGGGTCGAGCACGCCGGTCGAGGACTGGAAACGGTACTCGCCGTCTCCCCACTCGAAGGTCGAGAACACGATCTCCTCGACCAGGCGCCGCATCTCGGCGTCCAGAACCTGTCGGGAAACCAGGCCCTTCTCCAGGAGAATCTTGCCGAGGCGCGCCCGCCCCTGCTTCGCAACGGTTTCCAGCGCCCACGACAAGTCCTGGTCGGTGATCCAACCCCGCCGCTTGAGGAACGCTCCGATCCGCTGTCCCTCTCGAGAGGACGTCGCCGTGCGCAACTCGCCTTTCTCGAAGAAGAGGTGGCGGGTCTCGTCGCCGCGAACGAGCGTGAGAGTCCCCTTGAGCCCCTCGAGGAAGATTCGCCGAAGCACCTGCGGTAGAGGGTTCTCTGTGAGGAACCCTCGGAACGCCGCGCGTTGTGTGCTACTCATCCCTGTTTCCGAGACAGACTGCTCCTTAGGGTAGCAGACTTCATCGCACCGAGACGACGGCCGGGTGGTTGCGCGCGGTCGTGAAATACGACGGAACGGCCGCCTTGCCCTTCTTGGCGGCTTCCAGTGTCGGGTAGCGTCCCCAAAAGACGCGGAAACAGTTGCGCCCCTCGTGAGAGACGGGCAGCAGCCACATCGCCTGACCGCGGTCGTGACGCCAGGCCTCGGTGAGCGAAGCGACCTCGCAGACGAGCTCCAGCTGAATCGCGTAGTGCGTGCGCCGATCCGATTCGAGTCGGGTCCGATCACGCTCGGCTCGACGCACCCAGGCCTCTCGCGACTCGGCGGCGGGCGGCGCCGGCGCGACCGCAGCGGCCGAGGGAGCGCCCGTCGCGGCCACCGGCGTCGCCTTGCGGGCGCGAGCGGGAGGAGCCGCCGTGGGTTCGGGCGGACGGGGGCTCGCCGCCAACGGCCGCGGGGTCGCAGGAGCCGCCGTTGGCCGCTCGATCTTCGTCTCGATCGGCGCCGCCGTCACGGGAGGCGGGAAAGTGACGGCCGGAAGGGTCGTCGGCTCGGGCTTTGCGGCGCTTCTCGACGCCGAAGGGACAACGGCCCGCCAGAGCAAGACCGCCACGATCGACGCCGCCAGGATTCCGAGAGCCCAGACCATCACGCCCCCTCGCCGGGGCCCCGAAGGGGGCTCTCCGCCGCCGACTTCGAAAAGCTCCGGAGCCTCGGGAACTGTGGTCCGGGGGCGCTCCGTTTCCGGAGCGGGCCCGGCTTCCCACTGCCTTTCCTGCGGCCCGGCCTCGAACCGGTCGAAACCCGAGGAGGTCGAGCCTGGCAGCTCCAGCACGTCCCCGCTGGGGACGGCTTCGCTCTCCTGCGCCGGAACCTCGACAGCAACCTCGACCTCGGCGGGCAAGGCTTCGGCGACCTCGGGGGATACCTCGATAGGCACGTCGAAGCGCGCCGTTTGCCGTTCCGGCAGCTCCTCGACCGCGACCGGCGAAACCTCGGCCGCGGGCTCGGTCTCGCGCTCCGGTTTCGCGGCCAATTCGAAGGGCTCCGCCTCCGATCGAGGCACGCTCCGCACCAGGTCCAACGTCACTAACGCCGCCAGAAGCTTGCGGACGGCGAACTCCTCCGCCGGGGCCTTCTGAGCGATCTCCGCTGCGGTCGACTGGCCATCGATCAAACGTACAACCGACTCGGCATCCGCCGTCAACCCGAAGTTCGGAAACTCCGCATCGAACTGCTCGCCACGAACCAAGGTGTGATCCGGGGCCCCGAGCTGATGATCGATCAGGCTGCGATCCCGGGACCGGAGGAATAGCTCGAGCAGCAGCCTCGGAACCGGCAATCGGAATTCGCCCCCCCGGGGACGGGCCTCAGCGTCGAAACGATAGCTGCCGTCGTTCCAGGAAAGCAGGTCGGAAAGCACCTCGATGGCGCGGATCTTCTCGCCCCATTTCCACTCCCGTCGGGTCAGCAGCCCCGTTTGGAGGGCCGCAACCGCCGCATCCCCTCCTTGAGGGGCCAGTCCTTCGACCGCCTCGGCGGCGAGCTTGCCGGCCCGAACCAGGATGGCGGCAGTCTCGAAGCGAGGATCCGATGAAGTCACCGCGACGATCTCTCCCTCTTCCAGATCGAACCCGGACTCCGCCGCACCCCGGGTGAACCGAAGCGTTCCACTGGACTTCTGTCGCCAACAGGTGACCAGGGCTGCCAGCGGATCGACCTCGCGGAGCTCCCCCTCGGCTTCGAATACGTTTTTCATGCGGACCGCACCCTCCCCTGCTCGAAGTACTCGAGGATGGCTCGGGCCGCCACCGTTCCCACGGCCTCCTCGATTGATTTCGGGTCCGCCGACGCGAGACCCGAGAGAGAACCGAAGCGGGACAACAGCCGGCGCGCCCGCGTCGGACCGATGCCCGGAATATCCGTCAGGCTCGATTCCCGCATCCGTCGAGTCCGGCGTCCCCGATGCCTCGAGATGGCGAAGCGATGCGCCTCGTCTCGCAAGCGTTGCACGAGCTGAAGAGCCGGGTCCTTGCGGGATAGGCGGATCGGGTCGGGCCGGTCCGGCACCCAGATTTCCTCCTGCCGTTTCGCGAGCCCCGCGGTGGGAAGCGACAGTCCCAGGCGGTCAAGGGCCGCCACGGCCGCCTGGAGCTGCCCGCGGCCGCCGTCGACCAGGACCAAGTCCGGCATGTTTCCGGTTTCGTCGCGCAGCCGGCGGTAACGCCGCCCGATCGCCTCTCCCATGGCCCGGAAATCGTCGGGCGCGAGCAGGCTCTGGGAGGCGATGCCGAACAGCCGGTAATCGGACTTCCGGGGCCTCCCGTCTTCGAATACGACCAACGACGCGACACTGTCGGTGCCCTGTAGGTGGGAGATGTCGAAGGCCTCGATGCGGCGCGGGGGCGTGGGCAGGTCCAAAACGCGCGCCAGCCGCTCCACGGCCAGGGCCTCGGGGCCGCCCGCCCGGCGGAAGCGCACGCGGTGCCGCTCCTGCGCGTTGGTGGCCGCGAGGGCGACCCGCTCCGCCGGCGCGCCCCGGCGAGGCACTCGGACGCGGACGCGGGCCCGACGCCGGGCCGCAAGAAACTCTTCCAGCAGCTCCGGCCGGTCGATCGATACGGGCAGATGAATCTGCTCCGGCAAGAACGGGTTGACGTCGTAGAACTGCGGGAGGAAGGCCTCCAGGAAGGCTGCCGGGTCCACCTCCTCCGATTTCTCGAAGAAGAATTCGCGCCGATCCTGCACGACACCGCCCCGAATCACCAGGACGCAGAGGGAAACGTCGCCGCCCGCCTCGAAGAAACCGAAGGCGTCGACGCTCTCTCCCTTGAGCGACTGGACGAGCTGGTGCTGCGACACGTCGGCGACCGTGCGCAGCGCGTCGCGATAGGCGGCCGCCATCTCGAAGTTCTCCTCCACCGAGGCCCGGAGCATCTTGCTCTCGAGCCGGCTCGAGAGCTCTCGGTTGCGCCCCTGCAGGAACAGGAGGACGTCCTGCACCGCCTCGTCGTAGGCCGCCTTCGTGGTCAGGCCGGCCACGCAGGGCCCGAGGCAGGCGTGCAGGTCGTAGTAGAGGCAGGGCCGGGGCAACCGGCCGTCGATCTCGATCGTGCAGGTTCGGATGAGGAAGTGGCGCGTGATCATCCGGAGGATACGCCGGGCGAGCCCCCCCCAGAAGGGGCCGAAGTAGGAGTGTCCGTCTTCCTCGACGCGGCGCGTGATGAGGGCCCGGGGCCAGGCTTCTCCGGTCGTGATCTTGATGTAGGGATAGGTCTTGTCGTCCCGCAGGCAGACGTTGTATCGAGGCCGGTGCTTCTTGATGAGCGTGTTTTCGAGAAGCAGGGCCTCGAGTTCCGTGTTCGTGACGATCGTCTCGAGGTCCCGGTAGGCGGAGAGGAGGGCGGCCACCTTCGCGCTCTCCGCTCCCCGAACGAAGTAGGAGGCGACGCGCTTCTTGAGCGAGAGGGCCTTCCCGACGTAGAGCAGCTTTCCCCGCGGGCCTCGAAAGAGGTAGACACCGGGGGCGTCGGGCAAGCCCTCGGGAGGACGCCGCTCTTGCGCCACGGATTCAGTGTAGCGGGGAAGCTCCCCGCTGTCAGCTATCGAACGACGTCTCACGATGCCGAGGCTCTCTCAAGTATGATCTCGGCGCTCGACACGATGAAGGAATGTCCTTACTGCTATGCCCGGGTCGGTCCCACGGACACGACCTGCCCCCGCTGCGGTCGCAAGATCGAGCAGTGGCAAACGGGCTTCTACACGCGGCAGCCGCTGTCGCACCGGGCCCGCACGGCCGTCTGGGTGGTTGCCGCGGTCGCGCTGATCTTGATCATCGGGGGCTTCGCGCGGTCCTGCCACTGGCTGTGAGACAACGCAGCTAGCGGAAGATCTGGAGCTCGCGCAACCCGCGCAGCTCGTCGCGCAGCGCGGCCGCTCGCTCAAAATCCAGGTCCTTGGCCGCCGCCTTCATGCCCTTTTCGAGCTCGGCGATTCGTCGCCGTAGGCTCTCCGGGTCGGGCAGGCTCTCCCGCGACGGCGGCGCGAGGGCGTCGTGGTAGTCGAGACTCGACAGGCGCACGAGCGGCGAGTTGACTTCCTTGATGATCGAGGCCGGCTCGATCCCGTGCTCTCGGTTGTAGGCCTCCTGGATCTGCCGCCGCCGGCCCGTTTCCTCGATGGCCCGGCGCATCGAATCGGTCACCGCATCGGCGTAGAAGATCACGCGACCCTTCACGTTACGGGCCGCGCGCCCGGCCGTCTGGATGAGCGAGGTTTCACTCCGAAGGAAGCCCTCCTTGTCGGCGTCCAGGATCGCCACCACGGCCACCTCCGGCAGGTCCAGCCCCTCCCGCAACAGGTTGATGCCGATCAGGCAGTCGAATACCCCGCGACGGAAGTCGGCCAGAATGCCGACCCGCTCGAGGGTCTCGATGTCGGAGTGCAGGTAGCGGCACCGCACGCCGACCTCGGAGAAGTAGCTCGTCAGCTCCTCCGCCATCCGCTTGGTCAGGGTCGTCACGAGGACTCTCTCGTTGGCCGCCGCCGCGGCCCGCACCTCGCCCAGCAGGTCATCCACTTGTCCCTTCACGGGACGCACGGTGATCACCGGATCGAGCAGACCCGTCGGGCGAATGACCTGCTCCACGATCTCGCCCCCGCTTCGCGTCAGCTCCTCCGCCCCCGGCGTCGCGCTGATCGCGATCGTCTGGCCCCTGCGCGCTTCGAACTCCTCGTAGGTCAGCGGGCGGTTGTCCAGTGCCGACGGGAGCCGGAAGCCGTACTCGACCAGGACCTCCTTTCGGGAGCGGTCCCCGTGGTACATGCCGCGAACCTGGGGCAACGTGACGTGTGACTCGTCGACGACGAGGAGGAAATCTCGGGGGAAGTAGTCGAGCAGCGTCGGCGGCGGTTGGCCCGGGAGCCGGCCCGAGAGGTGTCGCGAGTAGTTCTCGATGCCGTTGCAATAGCCGAGCTCCTTGATCATTTCGAGATCGAACATCGTTCGCTGATGGAGCCGCTGGGCCTCCAGAAGCTTTCCCTGTGCGTTCAATTCGGCGAGCCGCTCCTCGAGCTCCCGCTTGATCGTCTCGACCGCGCGTTCGAGGGTCTCCCGGGGCGTCGCGTAGAAGGTTCGCGGATAAATCGCGAGCCGCTCCGCCCGCGCCAACCGTGTTCCCCGCAAGGGATCCATCCGGGTGATCTTTTCGATCTCGTCGCCGAAGAACTCCACCCGGACAGCCACGTCCTCATAGGCGGGATGGATCTCGAGCACGTCGCCGCGGACCCGGAACGTCCCGCGGGCGAGATCGAGGCTCGTGCGCTCGTACTGCATCTCGACCAGCTGAGAGATCAGCGCCGGCATCCCCGAGCGGTCGCCCACCTCGAGATACGCCAACATGTCGTAGTACGCCTCGGGAGAACCCAAACCATAGATGCACGAGACCGAGGCCACGACGAGGACGTCGCGGCGCTCGAAGAGCGCCTTCGAAGCGGACAGACGCAGCTTGTCGATCTCCTCGTTGCGCGACGTCTCCTTTTCGATGTAGGTGTCCGACTGCGGAATGTAGGCTTCCGGCTGGTAGTAGTCGTAATAGGAGACGAAGTACTCGACGGCGTTTTCGGGAAAGAAGGCGCGGAACTCCTGGAAGAGCTGCGCCGCGAGCGTCTTGTTGTGCGACAGAACCAGCGTCGGGCGGTTGAGCGCCTCGATCACCTTGGCGACCGTGAAGGTCTTCCCCGAACCGGTGACGCCGAGTAGGACCTGATCCCGCCGCCCCTGCCGGATTCCCTCGACCAGCCGATCCACGGCCTGGGCCTGATCCCCCTGAGGCGTGAAATCGGTCACCAGTCGAAACGCCCCGCCGGCGCGGGCTTGGGCCTCGAGGTACGAGGGCGGGCGGGAGAAGGAAGCCGTCCGGACCGGCGTCTCCGGAACTGGTCCCCTCGGTCCCGTTCGGCTGCGCGGGCTCACGGCGCCGGAGACGGAGCGAGTGTCGGAACCGCTGCGCGGCCGGCCGAGGCCCCGGAAGCCGCGGATCCCCCCTCCAAGGCCGCCGTCAGGTCGCGCACCTGCTCGCGGGTGATGAGGCCTCGGGTCGCCCCGGAGAGGATGGCCCGCATGCGCTCGACCGGCTCGCGCGAGACTCGACGCTGCTTCAGGTCGCTGCGAAAGCCCGCGTAGGCGGCTTTCAGCCTCTCCTTTTCCTCGCCGGTCACGTCGGGAGCGAGGTTCCTTTCGATCTGTCCCATCATCAGGTCGGTCATGGTCTCGGGCTTTCGCCGCACGTACGCCAGGAAGACCGCCAGGAGGATCAGCACGAGAAGCCCGGCGACGCCGCACCCGACCAGACTTCCGCGAGCGCAGCCGCCGGGACCCCGGCCGGGCTCGATCGGGGACGGCGCAAGAGGGACACCAGGGGGAGGCGGGCCGCTCACGGAACTGTCGCTTATAGCACAGCGAGTCGGGATGCCTCAAAATGAGAAGCGTGTCGCGCCGCGTCTTTCTGGTCGGGATTCCGCTGTTGGCCGCCGGAGTGCTCGGCGCCATGGCTGGCTCTCTCGCGAGCGACTTCGTGCGGGTGCCGAGAGTCTCGGAGCTCGAAACCTATCGGCCGGACATCATCACCGAGATTCGCGCCGCCGACGGCTCCACGATCGCGCGTTACGCCGTGGAGCGGCGGGTCCTGGTTGGCGCGGCGGATATCCCCCCGGTCGTGAAGAAGGCGATCATCGCCACCGAGGACCGAAACTTCTATCGCCACGGGGGCGTCGATCTGCGGCGCTCGCTGGCCGCTCTCCTGTCCAACCTGCGCGTGCAGAATTACTCTCAGGGGGCTTCCACGCTCACGCAACAGCTCGCGCGCGCAATCTTCCTGTCGCCCCGAAAGACGATCTCTCGAAAGGTCAACGAGGCGCTGGTTGCCTTCGAGATCGAGCGCCGGTACTCGAAGGATCAAATTTTCACGATGTACGCCAACAAGATCCCGCTCGGGCACGGGAACTACGGCGTCGAGGCGGCCTCCCGCTACTACTTCGGCAAGAGTGTCCGCTCGCTCTCGCTGGCCGAGGCGGCCCTGCTGGCGGGAATCATCCAGCGTCCGGCCGACCAATCTCCCTTTCGTAACCCCGAGCTTGCTCGTCGGCGGCGCTCGACGGCGCTGCGCCGCATGCTCGAGGCCGGGTACATCACGGAGGCCGAGCGTGCGGCGGCGGAAGCGGAACCGTTGCCGACCGCACCGGCGCTCAAGGAGACGGTCATCGCCCCTTACTTCTGCGAGGAGATCCGCCAGTATTTGGAAAAGACCTACGGCGCCCGAGACCTCTACCGGCGCGGCCTGCGAGTCGACTCCACACTCGACCCCGAGTTGCAGAGCCTCTCGGAAGAAGCGCTCGGCTGGGGCCTGCGCCGCCTGGCGCGGCGCCGCGGCTTTCCGCGCCCCCGCAATCTCCTGGCCGAGGGATACCCGGACCCCGACGCGTACGTCGACCCGAGCTGGGAAGGGGCGGCGCTTTCCGAGGGCGAGACTCTCCGGGGAGTCGTGAGCCAGGTCGGACGGACGGGGGCGGAGGTGCGAATTGGGTCCCGCACCTTCCCGCTCCGGGCCTCCGGATTCGCCTGGACCGGCGCCGCCGCCGCGTCGAAGATCCTGCGGCGCGGCGATCTGGTCACCGTCACGCTGGAGAGCGGGAAGGACGGAGGAGCGCTCACGCTCGAGCAGGAGCCGCGAGAACAGGGCGCGGTCTTGATCCTGGAAGGCTCGACCGGCGCGATCCGAGCCATGGTGGGCGGCTACGACTGGACGCACAGCAAGTTCAACCGGGCGACCCAGGCGCTCCGGCAGGCGGGCTCGACCTTCAAGCCGTTCGTTTACCTGGCGGCGCTCGAACAAGGCTATACGCCCGCGGACACGATTTTCGACGGACCGGTGTCGATCGTTTACGACCCGCGCCGCCCCCCCTACCAGCCTGTGAATTACGAGAAGACCTATTCGGGGATCGTGACGCTGCGGCGAGCACTCGAGCACTCGATCAACGCGCCGACCGTGCGCTTGGCCGAGCTCGTCGGGTTGGACAACGTCATTGCCGTGGCGCGACGGCTCGGGATCCGGGAGAAGCTCGAGCCGTATCCGTCGATGGCCCTGGGGGCTTTCGAGACCACTCTGCTCGAGCTCACCTCTGCCTACTCGGTCTTCGCGAACCAGGGGCTCGCCTCCACCCCCTATGCCTTCGAGAGGATCAGCGACGCCAACGGCGATGCGCTGGAGCAGACGCACCCGGAAACCCGGGAGGTGGAGACGCCGCAGGCTTCGTACCAGATCCTCCAGATGCTGCGCGGCGTGACCCAGCGCGGGACCGGCATCGCCGCGGACCGCCTCCAACTGAACATCGCCGGAAAGACCGGAACCACGAGCGACTTTACCGACGCGTGGTTCATCGGGATGACCCCCCGGTACACGATCGGTGTCTGGGTGGGCAACGATCTGAAGACCATCAGCCTTGGCCAGGGAATGGAGGGGGCGCGCGTCGCCCTCCCGATCTGGATCCGAATCCTGGAGGGGATGAAGGCACGGGGCCG
>Ga0335085_10000533_pt1 | contig 104701 bp, 85 predicted proteins | sample Lox_Sample_45_FD_206712 | JGI IMG/M metagenome (GOLD analysis project Ga0335085, IMG submission 206712) | Soil microbial communities from Loxahatchee National Wildlife Refuge, Florida, United States - Lox_Sample_4.5 | ecosystem: Environmental > Terrestrial > Soil > Wetlands | place: USA...
CGTGCGGTAGGGCGGCAAAACCTGCGTGGCCACTTGCAGCGCCACGCGAGCTACAGGCAGGAGTCCGACTTCGGCCATCGTCCCTCCTGCCTCACTAGAAAACACCTCGGGCCCCGACTTGTCGACTCCTCGAAACATACTCTGTGCCTAGGATGTCAACAGAGCCATAGAAGATAGAGTCCGGGAGTGCCCGTTTCTAGTACCTTTCGAGGCCATGCTGGTGCTGCCATACGACCGTACACTAAAGATACTAAAGGACATACTGTAGAATTATAATGTTTGAGCTTGATCGTGCTAGTACCACGACCGCAGTACCCCGCTGAGTGTGTCTACCTTCCCATTGAGGGCTCCAGATCGGCCGCGTAGTCTCCTAAGAACGGGTTGGGGGCCGCGCGGGGACAGCGGCTCCGCAAGGAGCCGTGTGCGAGCTACCCAACCCGCCATTCTTTTTGAAACCCTTGAGTAATTGCCCACAGAATTAACGCCTGAAGTTCTAAGAAAGCTATTTAGTCCGCACGGCAAAATAGGCCTTCCTCTTGCTCTCTTCCTTCGGAGATCGTTGCATCGATGGTGAGCGATTTGCGCCATCATAGACTTGCGGAGGTTTTTTCAGCTGTGGGTGAACGATTTAGACGACGACTGGAGCGATCGGCGGACAGAGTCTCCGTTGCATGTCTGGTCTTGCTGGCCTTCCTGGCGGCATCCATCGCCTCCGCGCGGCCCCTGCAAGCCGCGAATCCAGAGCCTGCGAAATTGCGCTCCGCCGCAAGAAGCGCGTTCCTTCGATACGTGAAGTTGACCGACGAACGGAATGAATCGGAGCTGATGCGTGGCGGCGCGATGCTGTGGATCGATTCGCTTGCTGAGGTGCAGCGTGCGGACGCTTACGCTGCCCTTAAGCGCGGCGAAGTGGAGATCCATCAGCTGACGACGCTTGACAACGGGAAGACGATCGATTGTCCGGGCGGTATGGTCCATCACTGGGTTGGGGTGGTTTTTATCCCAGGAGCCGAACTAAAAGATGTGCTGAATATCCTTGAGGATTACGATCACCAGTCCACGTACTACGCCCCGGATGTCGAACGTTCCAGAATCGAATCGCGCAATGGCGATCACTTTCGAGTGTTCCTGCGATTCCGCCGACACAAAGTGATTACCGTCGTGCTGGATACCGAGCACGACGTGCATTACTTCCTTGACTCTCCGAGGCGAGCGCACAGCCGCAGCTCCGCGGTGCGTATCGCGGAAGTCGAGAATCCGGGAAAGAGCGACGAACGCGAAAAGCCGCCAGGGGACGACGCGGGATTTCTGTGGGGCATGGAAACGTGGTGGCGGTTGGAAGAGGCGAACGGGGGCGTTTACGTGCAGAGCGAAGTCGCGTCGCTGACGCGGGATATTCCGACGGGCTTGGGCTGGCTGATCGGCCCGTTTGTGACTAGTATTCCTAAGGAGACTCTGGAGTTCACCCTGGGAGCCACGCGAAAAGCTGTCGAGGGCAAATTAGTAAATAGCGCTGGGACTGGAACGGCACCTTAAGCGTGCGGGTGAATCCGCGCGTTGGCGCTTTTCAGGAGTTCCCACAAGGCCGCGGCGCTGCGATCCCAATTCCATTCGAGAGAGGTTTTGGTGGCCGCTTCACCGAGTCTGCGGCACAATTCCGGTTGAGTTTGGAGCTGTTCGATCCGGGCCGCCAGAGACTGCGAGTCGCGCGGATGGGTTAGCACAAATCCGTCAACCCCGTCATGAAGATATTCAGCGACGCCGGCGTAACGGGAGGTAATCACCGGTAAGCCACAGGCCATGGCTTCGGCCACGGGGAGGCCGAAGGAGTCTTCGCGGCTCGGACTGACGTAAAGGTCCGCAGCGCTGTAGGAATCGAGTACATCCGCAGTTGGGGGCTCCCAAAAACACCGATGTTCGATGCCGAGTTGCTTCGCACGCGCCCGAAAGGGATCCACGACGTCGTTACCCACGACCAGAAGTTTTATTCTAGAGTCGGGAAGAGCTGCCATCGCTTCCAGGATTGTTGAAAGCCCTTTTACGCGCCAATCGTTGCCAATCAGGAGCAGCACGAAATCGTCGGCGGAAAAACCTCTTCGTTGACGAGCTTGCTCGCGCAACGCGAGCCTGACGGACCCGCTGAAGCGCTTGTGGTCCACTCCATTGGGAATCACGACCACATCGTTACGGTGAAAAGTTTCCTTCATCAGCGCGGCCGTTCGATGAGAGACCGCCGAGAGAGAGGTGGTTTTGTTAGCGTAGATCCTGCGTTCCAAGCGGGTCAACAGCCCGTAATAAAGTCGCCGGTGCATTCGCCGGAAAAGGCCGATCCCGGACAACCTATCATTGTTCTCTTCGGGAGTAAGGGCCTGCAACCGCTGGAAGAGCGCGTGGACGACCACGACATCGGGATGCAGCGAATTGATGCCTGGGGATAAGACGAGATCGAAGGAACGGCCACCCAATGAGGCATGCCACCTTCGCAGGAACCCGTTGAAGAACATCCAAGCGAGAAATTGGGCCAAGTGTGGTCCAGGAACGGAGGGGACTTTGCGCCAGAAAATCGCGCCGGAACCACCAGAGGGAGGTGAATGCCGATTGCTTAAGCGCAGATCCTCCACGCGCTGGGCGTAGAGATGAATTTCGCAACCGTATTCGAAGGCGAGGCGCTCCAGCAACTCCGCTAGCGCGCGTTCCGTGCCATGGCGCCGGTCAACAAACGGAGAGACGACGGCGAGCCGCAAGTTAGCGAATCCAGCCACGCGAAGGTTGGATTGCGGGAGCGCTGGCCGCAAACTGCGAAGAGAGCGCGATGGTTGGAAGCCGGAAGAGCAAACCGAGCAACAGCCAAAGGTACGCGTTCAGGAGAAAATCCTCGTAGGCGGCCATTCCGCCGAAAGTGTCCGGATAAAACAGAACAAATGCATACCAAAAGATGATGAAGCCCACGGGGAACCAGGGGGAGCCTTTCAGCTTTCGGACGACGCCCCACGCGGAGGACAAGATCGCCGCGCTCATGACGATCCAAAGGATGAGTCCTCCTATTCCCATTTCGACGACAAGAGTCCCGAAACCGCTCTCGACACCGAATACGGGGGGCTGCACATTGAAAAAGCGCGCCACGTATTGCCCTCCAGCCCCGGTAGTCCCTATACCGTAGCCATACGGCCACCGTTCGTAGTTGAGAGCCGCGAGAAAGTTATCGAGGGGATATGTCCACCCGCGGTGTTTGAGTTCGCTTGTCGGACTATTAGGCATCAATGTTTCCTTGTAGATGTCGAGCCTAGTCATGAGCGCGTTCGGATAGGCATAAAAAAGCACGAACATGCCTAGCACGATCCCAATCGCGGCGCGCTGAATGGCGCGAAACACCCGCCGCACTTCGCCTTGCTTCCAAGGCGCGCCCCAGATGAACGCCACGCTGGTTACACCGGCGTCGATCAATCCCCACATGAAGGAACCTCTCGAAGCCGTCAAGAAGGCGCCTGCAGCGGTCAGCGCGATGGTGATGAATGCGAAGATCCGGCCTTTCTTGTGGCGCAAAAGAAGATAACCACCGAATCCCAGGACAAGCAGCCAGGCCACGGAAACGAAATCGGCGTACCGGCCGGCGCTGACGAATACGGAAGTCGGACGGTACGCAACCGCGCCGGTGGCCATATCGACGCGGTAAAGGCCGCTCAGTTCGCGGAGGTCTTCGGCTTGGACCGCCGGATTCAGAAAGCCGGGTCCGATGATGGATTGCGCTATGCCCAGCGATATGACGACGACCGCGAGAGCCAGATTAATGAGGAAAAAGCGGCGAATTTCTGCCTCGGAATTCAATAACGCATAACCAACGAAAAGTAACGGAACATAAAAGAAAAATATTTTGAAGCCCATAAGGCCATACCAGACGCTCGTGGAGGCCGGATTGAAGATCTGGAGCGCGCTGAACCAGATGAAAATAAGCAGAGGAATGAGGAACGGAGGACGGAAAAGCGTGACTTCCTTCCTTCGCACGTCCGTGAAGAAGGAAATGAGCACGACAAGCAGCAGGAAATCCTTGACGAAGTAGATGGCCATGTTGTTGCCGAGGAATTTTCGGACAAAATCCTCGAACAATAGCCAAGCCAAAAATAGATACACGCCGTTGCGCCAATTGTTGAGAATGGAGACGACGATCGCTCCCCCCACAAGGCACATGGCGGCATAGGCCAAGCCCCTCATGTTGTCGTAAATGATGTATTGCGCGGATTCGTAGGCGCCGATCACCCCTACGACCAAAATTCCGAGGAGCGTCAGCCGGCTTCTGCGAATCTCTCCCAGGCGAAGCGCGGTAGCTAATCTCATGGGTACTTCCTCATGCGTTTGCCTGAGCCAGAGGAAAGTCACGGCGAACAGCGGTGAAAATTTCAGTGGCTTGCCGCTGGGCCGCGCGATCCTGTGTAGTTCGAGCAACTATAGTCGCTACGGCTTTACGCCTTCGACGCAAATGCCACCCCCATTGAGAATCCGGCTCGGTTCCTCTATTTCGTCGACGTTCTCTATTCTGCTCTCGCCGCTGGTCTTGGGTTGAACTTCCGCGAAGCCCACGGATTCGATCAGAGCGGCAAGCGAATTTGAATCATACATCCATTTGTGCGTGTGAAAATCCTGCCAGGAGTTGTAGATGCGGTAAAACAAACTGCCACCAGACGGGCTCGGCCAGCGCATGAGCAGACGCTGGTTGACGCGATCTGCGGGACAGAGCGAGGCCATTTCCGCGGATAGTTCGCCAAACGGGTGTTCTCCGAGGTACTCGCGCAGAATCGCGTTGAGATCCGGCACCACCACGCGCAGAACGCCGCCTTTGGCGAGCACCCTGAAAGACTCTTGAATCAGGTTTCGCCCCTCCTCAACGTACAGATGCTCAAGAACATGCGAAGCATAAACGGCGTTCGCAGAGCCGTCAGGGAAAGGCAACGGCTTGCGGATATCGTGAATAAGAATTTTCGCGCTCCACGGAATCTCGGACTTATCCTTGGTGATGACGTGCAGGGAGGCCAGTAAGCGGCGGAGCAGGGGGCGTTTGGCGAGCCTCGCGTTCCACGAGCCATCCACGTTGATCCAACCGTCCACCGTCCGCAACCCGCAACCCAGGTTGAGACGAAGAAGACCGTTCGCTTGTGTCATTTGACTTTCTCGCTCGCCCGCGATGAACAATTTAAACGCGTGCGGTGGTCTATAGTTAGTTAACCTTGAAAACGAAAAAGTTAAGTATACAGCAGGTGTGAGCACGGGCGCCCGACTGCGGCGCCCACTGCTGGCGCGGTCGGGCTACACTGCCACCTTGCTTGCTCCTCGCTCAAAGCTCTATACTTGGGGCGCAGGGAGCCCAATCAAGGCCGGGAAGTGCGTACCTTCCAAAAAAAGACGCACACTGCAATGCAAGATCCGAAGCTGCCTGCCGATAACCGAAAGCGCCCCGAAACTTCCGCCATCCCAGACCCTAGAACTGAACAGACCGCAGCAGATGTAGATGTGGTCATACCCGTTTACGGCGAGCGTCCCCAGGCGCTGGCCGCAACCCTTTCAGCCAGCCTTAAGCAAACGTATCCAGTTGGCCGGATTTATGTCGTCGACGATGGCTCGCCGGAGCCCGTTTCTCTCCCCGATTGGGCGAAAGCTTCCGCCCAGATTGTCCTTCTTCGGCTTCCGCAGAACCAGGGGATTTCCGCCGCCCGGAATGCCGCGATTGCGCTCTCAAATGCTGTTTTTCTCGCCTGCATCAACACGGAAGTCCTCCCCGATCCGGACTGGCTCGTCACCTGTTTGGATTATCTATTCAGCCACCCAGAGGTCGGAGCCTGTGCCACCCGGGTGCTTCCTGCGAGACCTGAACGCCTGCTCACGCGCTGGCGTATGCGTTTTCAAGAGCCCAAGTATCCGGAACAGTCCGGTCCTACGCCTTTCGCTCATGGGCACGCTGTCCTTTTTCGCAAGCAAGCGGTGGACGCGGTGGGCGGTTATGATGTCCGTTTTCGGCGCCACCATGAAGACTCGGATATCTGCGAACGAATGAAGAAGTCTGGATGGGGGTCGCACTTTGTCGCTAGCGGCCGCTGCATCTCCGTGCAGCATGACTCGCTGGCGGAGTTGGCGAAAAAGCAGTTGCGTGATAGCGGCTGGTATTCTCCAGCGGAAAGTTCGCTGGTTCGTCTTTATTTCCACCTAAGCAAATGGACCCTCGTACGAGCCGCGCGAAACCTGTTTAAGGGCCGTTTGCGATTCCTTCCGGTGGACGCTGCGATTTGGGCATCTGCGCTGTGGATTGCCACGGATCGTACCTTGCGCTTTCCGCGAACTTCCGCAGACGTCGTTGGAGGCGCTTCGAATCGCGCTAAAACACATTCCCAGGACGGACGAAAATAGAGAGTCAACTCCGCCGAAGCCGAAATGGAAATGAAATGGATTGAGGTCAGTCCCGAAAGTGGATATTTTGGCAAACGATCAGGTCACCTCCGCTACTCAGATCGTAGGAGAATCTTGAAAGGGCCCGGAAAAACACCTCTTCGCAGTCCGCGCCGTGCAATTCAATGCACAAATTTCGCACGCGAGGCAGCCAGTTCTCTGAATTTCGGGAGAAAAGCTCGAGTTCGCTTCGTTCGATGTCGATCTTCAGTAAGTCAATCTCCGGAACTTTGCAGAGGCTGATCAGCGAGGGAAGATCGTAAGCCTCAATGGTGCCTGATTCCTGCCCGGCTACGCTTGCCTCCCTCACTTGCGCGGTCCAGTCGCGGCCGTCTCGAAATGCGCCTCTCTCGAGCACTAACCGTGTGCGTTCCACCCAGGCAGCCGCATGCAGGACTTTGGCTCGTTCTCCAAAGGGCGCCAGGTTTCGGCAGCAAACCGCGTAATTGCCGGGGTCAGGCTCGACAGCGACAACCTTGCATCCGGGAAATCTGGACAGGAAATACGCGCTCGCGTATCCGACGTTGGCGCCGAGGTCGAGAATCGTCTTGGGATGATCGAGTTCGAGCGTCTCATATTCGCGTTCGATAAAGACTTGTCCGAAGACTTGCCGATCGCTCGTGCCCATTCTCATCAAGACGGGATGCGTTGAGTTAATCGGTTTCAGCTTGAGGCAAACTGTCCCTTCCGAGAGGTTCCTGGCCCTCAAGTCGCTGAGCCGCAACAGCAGGGCAGCCGTCCAGCCGATCGCCCGGGAGTATCTCCGCAGCATGGCAATCTGGTAGAAGGGATTTCTCACGAAACAAATTCACCGGTCACGATGATACACCACGCGTTGCGGCTGGGAGAGCCGGCAACAGAGAGCATTGTTTGATATAACGACCTCGAACTCCCGGGGAATCCATCGCGGTGGGAACTTTGGCGCAATTAGAAAGCGCTCAAGTCGTTGGCGGAAGGCATGGGACGCATTTCCTATAGAGACGCCTCTAGTTGCAAGTCGCCAATCATTTTCTCGAGCTGATCGTTCGCTTTATCCCGTTCCGCTTCGGTGTCCTGAATCGTCCTCCGCAACACCTCGAGTTGCGTCTCCTTGTCATCCAGTTGCTTGGTGTAGCGTTGCAGAAGCGCTTTTTCCTCCGGGCTTCCACGCAGCGCTTTCATGTTCTCCCGCAACCGCCCTTGGTCTTCCACTATCCGATCAATGTCCTTCTGCCGTTCTTCCATGATTTCTTCTTGTTTCGCCACGACCGCTTTCTGGTCCATGATTTTCTGCAGCGCTTGCGCCATCTCCGGCGTGATGGTTTTGTCCTTCAGGAATACGCCGATCTGATCCGTATTTAGGTTAGAGATGGCGTAGGTTACATCGAGTGTGCGGACTTCTTCGACCGGCAAAGATGATGCCGCTTTTGCCGGAACTTCCAATCGGAAGCGATACACTCCCGGAGCCCGCTCTTCCGGCTCGATGGCGCCCTTGGCAAGCGACCATCCCATGCGTGCGGGGTGGTCAACAACGAGGGTGCGCCCAACGGCCTCCTGACTGTGCACGGTGTAGAGAGTCCGCTCTTCAAGGCGGCTGACTTGCGTAAGAACTCCTTTGGAGATTTTCGCCAGCATGACGTGCTGAGGCCGGTTGTCCTGATGCGCCTCCACCAGCAGGCCCAGGTCTGTGGCATAAGAAAGCAGCCGCCGCTCGCCAGGTTTAATTGGGTCCGTTAGTCCTTCGCCGGCGAATACTTCGTTTTCCAATACGCTGAAACTGCCACCATCGAAAGTCAACGGGCTGGTGTTTTTCAACCAGAGCGCGCGAAGTGGTCGTCCGGAACCGCTCGTTCCGTTCCAGAGCGATACTTTTTCCGCCTCGATCTCGGTTTGCGCAATGGGCACGAGAGCCGATTGGTTTTTCTTCAGCGTCACCTTGTCTTTTAGTTTGTACTCGAACAAATCCCCGAGTTCTTGTCCGCTTGCCGCGGCCTCTCCAATCGCGCGCGCTTCCTCAATATCTGCCGGAGAAGGTGGCGGGGGCGGTGGTGGAACGGCCCTGAATGACCCGCCTCCGTTACCTCCTCCACTTCCGGACCCGATTCCTACGTGCGGTCGATTTGCAACACCGCTCAGCATGGTCCCTCCCGCCACTCCCGCCGATTCGGTCATCAGCGCATTCACATTGCTCGCAGTGACCATTACGGTTTCTGTGGAAGTGCCTACGTCCAATCTCGCATTCGCCTGATTTTCACCCGGCGCAATGTTCAACCGCGTCATCAAATTTGTCTTGAATCCCGATTTTTGGCTCTGCAAACCGTAAGTTCCCGACGGGAGCGAAGAAAAAGAATAATTCCCGCCGCTGTCCGTCGTTGTTTGCGCAACAACCTGGCCGTTCTGGTCAAGCAGATTCACGTTCGCACCGGCAATCGATGCTCCCGACGGGTCGAGAACTGTCCCGCTTAGGCGACCATTGCCGCCGGAAAGCGCGGCGGCGTGCGTTTGCGGCGAGAGTTGCACGCTCTCTGGCAGAGGCACCACCGGGCGCCTTCCGTAATACGCCTCTGAAAGTTGCTGAATAAAAGAGTGCGGCGCGCCCGCCACCAAAGACAACTCGACATCGTTCCAATCTTCGCCAACCGTGTTGTCAATGATCGCCCAGCCTTGGAGCAACGGCTTCTTATCCGGTTTCGTTGGCAGCACGATGCGGTAGGTAGTCTTCCAGATCGGCACTTCGCTGATGTAACTTACGTAAAGATTTCGCTCCCCGCTTCCTGTAGTGGATATCGTCATCCGCCGGACGTCTTGATCGCGCGATGAGGCGATCAAATTCAAGTAGCGGACCACCTCCACTTGTAAATCCTTTTCGACGATGCGCACGCTGGTCGCAGGATTCAAATCAACGCTGTGCACCTCGCCGTTGTCGGCAATGAGCGAGATTTCATCCGTTTCCACCGTCCAGGTCGTGCTGCTTCTAGTTTTTCTCTCCACACTGAGCAGCCTCCCAGTCACAGCCGGCCCGGTAGCGCCGCGCACTTCCAGCCGCGCTCCTCGAAGCGCTCCGAGAAACTCCGAAAGGCTCGGACGCTCCCCCAGCGCCAGCCGCAGCGTAGCCAGCCTTCGTGCCAGCGGTGCCTCGGAGTTGTAATCGACCCCCGTGATTCGCCCGCCAGCGAGATCTAGCACGGTCAGCGATTCGAGCACGTCGTTGAGTTGTGCGCTGGTGAAATCAATGTGTACATCCTGGTTTCCGCGCACGTGTCCCAGATGCTCGAAGTAGCCCACGCCATTCTTGTAAAGCACAACCCTCCGCACCGGCAGCTTCACAGCCGATTCGTCAAAGCTTCCTAGCGAGCGCTCGCGGCCTTCCTTCGTCGCGGTTGAGGTTTGCGGCCTCCCCGCATCTTTCGGTTTCTCTTGCGATGGATTCGAATTGCAAAACAGGAAAGTAAGACACAGTACTGGTAGAACTCGCTTCATGGACCACCCCCGCCGCGAGCGATTTACAGATTTACCAATCGAGATGCGATTTACAGATTACGAGTTGCATCATCTCTATGCGAGGCGCTTCTGCAAAGCCAAATTTTCCGCGTGTTGCTTGAGCGTGCAAACCGCTTATCGGATAAATCCCGGCACCTAGGCTAAACCGGATATTCCAGACCACGTTTGCCCACTTTTTTGAAATCTACTTGGCTTCCGCATCCATGGCAGCCACTCTCGGCCAGCGGTCAGGAATCCATCCGGGTGGGGCAATCGGCAAGTCCGCCGGCCACTTAATCTTGGCCAACGCGGCAGGATCGAAATACGGCGTGCAGGGCAGCGGATGATTCCAGCACTGATTGAGAACTTTGGGAACAAAAATTCGGTGTCCGCTGGGTCCCCGTAATTCATACGTGGCTACTTCTGGAACGCTGTAGAAATACTCGCTTTGCGGCCGCCACAACCCGCGGATGCTTACGACGGCCATGCACGCGAGCACAAACCTGGGCGTATAGACAACAAATCGTGAGTGATCGAAAAACGCTGCGAAAGCAATGCTTCCGCCTAATAATGCGGCAGCCAAAAAGAAACCTTCGCCGAATCTCAGATTGGGCGCAGTTACGAACCAGAATATCAAGCATCCGAGCAGCCCGCATGTGACCACGAGGAGGCAGCGCGCCGGTTCGCCGGTGTAGGGTTTCTTGAGGAACGCTACAATCAGCCCGAGCGGAGCGAAAACAGCGAAGACTCTTATCGAGTGGCTGCTCAGCGTGGCGCCAATCCATTGGGGAATCCACGCTCGATCCTTGAGAACCCGGGCAAAGTCGTTCTCGCCAGGTTCTCTCGCCCAGGAGCGTATGGCAAGCGACTCCTCATTGACCTGGTTAGGCGATTCCGCCCATGGCAACGTAGTGATGCAGGTTTGGGACACTGGGTAAAGTGCACAACCGGAGAGCACGACGCCACGCATCATCCAAACGACGATAATCAAACAGGCCACCGCTGCGAGGCGTCCCTGAAAGCCAGCCGTCAAGCGCCTTCGAAAAAGCCACCCAAACGCAACTGCCGGCAAAAGCAGCGGCGCGGCCGACAGTTTGATAGCGAGTGCGAAAACAGCCGTGAGCAGCACCATCGCAAAATCAGCCGCAAGATTCGGCGATGCCGATAATCCCAGCGCTACAGAAGTCCAGTAGAGAATCAAAATGCCGATGAAAGGATCGGTATTCAGCACTCCATACCAGCCTGCAATGTAGTGATTCACCGCCAGCGTCACAATAGCAAGCACAAGCAACCACCACTCAAGCGCCGAACTACCTCCGCGGCTGGTGAAGTTCCAAAGCCGAATCACCAGGGACAGAAGTGCGAAGAACATCACGAGGAGATTCGGAATCCAACCGATGCCACTCCGGTCAATGGCCCCGTCGATTAGAAAGAGCATCGAGTTAAACGCCAATCGTCCGTGCAGGTTCCCGAGGCCGGGAACGATGCGATGCTCTGTCATCCACCGCATCGTTTGGAGGTGGTACAGCCCGGTGTCATAGCTATAAGCGGACTGCTGATGCGAGAGAGTGAAAAGGAAAATGATTAGTGCGCTGGCCCATACAAATCTTGGATTCGGTACCGAACCCAGGGAGACCAAAGCGAGGATTACGCCCACCACGAGAATCGCGTAATGCACCGCAGGAGTAAGTGGGACTACGAACTGAGCGAGGGAAGCTGTCACTCCGAGACCCAACAGCCCCAGGATTCCTCGATCCCCGAGGTTGGATTCAATCCGCAGGATCGCGCTGAGACCATAGCCATAACCGATTGCGGCGATGGCCGCGGACACAACCAGCAAGAAGGTCTCTGCAAATAACAGCATTTTGGTTTCAAGAGTATAGACCTACGGACAAACAAGAACCCTCGTAAAGTATCCAATGCATACCGCGCGGCCCGTACCCGCGCGTGCTCCGCTTGTCTTTCTGTGAAATAATCGGCGTTGCATTCACTCTCGGGAGTTCACATGCCACTCTATCTTACGCAACATACGCTCGCCTGCCTCACGCGTCAGGGCGCGGAGACGCTCGCGAAACGCATGCAAGGGGGCGGCCCGGCACGCGCTGAGCGCGTGTTGGTGAACATGGTCGAAGGCAAAATGTTCGCCGAGTTTCGCTCGGACTCCCGCGAAACGCTGGCAGCCTGGCTCAAAACGGAAGGGATGCACTACGATTGGCTCGTTCGGATCGAGTGGGAGAGCCGCGATGGTACGTTGCAAATTGCTGAGTAGCTACTCGTAGAATACAGAAAACAAGCAGTTTAGTGCTCATGGACGACTGAATGAAAAATTACAAGAATCCCGATAAAAAAGAGGGTGATTTAGTGCTCCACCTGCGCTACTCTTTTTCTCCTACGTCTAATACGAAAGGGAAACTCCATGTCTGACTATGCACACCCGGAAGTACTCGTCACCACCGAATGGGTAGCTGCCCACTCAAAAGATCCAGGCCTTCGCGTCGTCGAAGTTGACGTTGACACCACGGCTTACGACCAGGGCCATGTGGAAGGCGCCATTGCCTGGAACTGGCAAACCGAGCTGCAAGACGCCATTCGCCGCGACCTCGCGCAGCCGACCGCGTTCGAGGAATTGCTCGGCAAGGCGGGCATCTCGCCGGAGACGACCATCGTCCTCTATGGCGACAACAATAACTGGTTCGCGGCCTGGGCTTTCTGGCAGCTCAAATACTACGGCCACGAAAAAGCTCTCATCATGAACGGCGGCCGCAAGAAGTGGCTCGAGGAAAAGCGCCCGCTCAGCACTGCCAAGCCTTCGGTTGCGCCAGCCACTTACAAAGTGAAAGCGGCGAACGCCGCGATCCGCGCGAAACGCGACGATGTCTTCGCAGCTGTTGACAAAAAATCCGGCGCGCAGCTCGTTGACGTGCGCTCGGTGGATGAGTTTACGGGAAAAATCATCGCACCTCCGGGCATGAGCGAAACGGCTCAGCGCGGGGGACACATTCCCGGCGCTGCAAACATTCCCTGGTCGCAGGCGGTCAATGAAGACGGCACGTTCAAGGGCCTTGATGCGCTGAAGCAGCTGTACGGCGCGAAAGGAATCACCGGCGACCGGGAAGTCATCGCCTACTGCCGCATCGGCGAACGCAGCTCGCACACCTGGTTCGTCCTCAAGTACCTCATGGGCGTCAAGGACGTGCGCAACTACGACGGTTCATGGACAGAATGGGGAAATTTGATTGGCGCGCCCATCGAGAAGGAAGTCTCGGCCGCGGCCGCGAAGTAAAACCTTCTCCTCAGCCAAAAGTTCAACAAAGTTAAGAAAACCGACGGGACGCGATACTTTGCGCCCCGTTTTGTTTTTGCCCTGCATGTGAAAATTGGCGTGGCGCAAGAACCCTCAATTGGAGATAGAATACGCGCCTGCTGCGGGGAGCCAGACTTCATGGAACAAGAACAGAGACGTGAGCAGCGATTTCCGTTTATCGCATCGGCAGAGCTATTGGAGGAGACTTCCGGTTCGCGAATGAGTACGCGAATCAGCGACCTGAGCCGCGGCGGTTGCTACGTTGACACGATCAATCCACTTCCTGGCGGGGCGCTCGTTCGCTTACGGATTTACACCGAAACGCACTCCTTCGAAACGCCAGCCACGGTGGTCTATTCACACGCGAATCTGGGAATGGGAATGAAGTTTCGCGAAGTCCAGGCAAAATCCGAGGAAGTCCTGCGGATGTGGCTGCCCGATGAAACGCAACAAGCAAAGGAAGCGCACGGCTGAGACGAGATTGCCGAGTCCACATGGAGAATGTCAATTTCTTGGGGGAAAATCATGCCAGATGAAGTTGAGTTGAAGGGCAAAACTGCCGAACCCCTAGCCGATAGCGAAGCGCGAGCGGACCGTCGGAGCTTTCTGCAAGGCGCGGTAGCCAGTGCGGCGGCCCTCGCCGTGCCAACATGGACTCGCGCAGCTGCGACCCCGTCCCTGCCTCCCGACGAAATGGACGGCGTTCGCGCCGAAATCGAAAAGCGCCACGATGAAGCCGTGCAGCGCCTGCAGCACTGGATCCAGCAGCCCTCCATCGCCGCGGAGAATCGCGGCATGGCCGAAGGCTGCGAACTCACCATGAATATGCTCCGTGAAGCGGGCTTCGAGCAGGTTACGAAAGTTCCGACAGATGGTCAGCCCGGGATTTTTGCAACTCTGGACGCAGGTGCTCCGCGCACGGTCGGCCTCTATTTTATGTATGACGTTAAACAGGCCGATCCCAAGGAGTGGAGTTCTCCGCCATTCGAAGCCGCGCTAGTCGATAAGCCCGGCCTCGGAAAAGTAATCGTCGGCCGCGGCGCCGTGAATCAGAAAGGGCCGGAGGCTACCTTTCTTGCCGCGTTGCACGCCATGCGCGGCGTGGGAAAGAAAATGCCGGTGAATTTCGTATTTGTGGCGGAAGGCGAAGAAGAAATCGGCTCGCCGCATTTTCCGCAAGTCGTGCGTAAGCCGGAGATCTCCGCCGCACTGAAAAAGTGCACATCAGTTTTCATGCCGTTTGCGGCGCAGAGCCCTAGCGGCGAAGTGACGGTCTACCTCGGTGCCAAGGGAGTCGCGGAGCTCGAGTTGGTATCCAGCGGCGTGCGCTGGGGCCGTGGCCCGAAGAAGGATTTGCACTCGAGCAACAAGGCGCGTGTAGATAGCCCCGCGTGGCACCTGGTCGAGGCGCTGGTAACGCTCGTTTCGCCCGACGGAAACGATCCAGTCATCGAAGGATTCGCTACTAAGGCACTACCCCTGTCCGAAACGGATAAAAAAATGATCGCGGAGGCGGCTCAGCGTCTAAATGAAGCGGAAGCAAAAAAACTTATGGGCGTAGATCATTGGGTGCACGACGTAAGTTGGCAGGAATCGCTCGAACTGCTCTGCTCGCGTCCAACCGTCAACATCGAAGGTCTAGTTGGAGGTTACACCGGGCCGGGTGGAAAGACGATCCTTCCATCGAGAGCGGTTGCAAAAATTGATATGCGCCTCGTGCCAGACATGACCGCCGCGGAATCGCTCGCCGCGCTCAAGGCCCACCTCGCGAAAAAGGGATTTGGCGATATCGAAGTGAACATGAGCGGTGGCTACGATCCAACGACCACGCCAGCGGATTCTTCGATCATTCAAGCTGCGCTCGCCGTCTACAGGAAAAACGGCATCGATCCCGTTCTGTTCCCGCGGCTGGCGGGTTCCTGGCCAGGCTATGTCTTTACGGGCGAACCCTTGCATCTCCCGGCGGGGCATTTCGGCATGGGACACGGCAACGGCGCCCACGCTCCGGATGAGTACTACCTCATCGAATCGAGCAATCCGAAAGTTGCCGGCATGGATGATGCAGTTCGCTCCTACGTGGAATTTTTGTACCAGGTCGCCCAGACGGCCTAAGCCAATCACAAAATTCTCTTAATTTTCACCCCTCCAAGGAACTAAACCGCCTGGACACCGTCTTAACCTGTATATCCTCCAGTGGAGGCTCGGAATGAGAACCTTGGGGCAGGACTTCCGCTTCGCGCTCCGGCAGTTCCTCAAATCGCCAGGATTCGCCATCAGCGCCGTGTTTTCCTTGATGCTGGGAATCGGCGCCACAACAGCAATCTTCAGTGTTGTATATGGCGTGCTCCTCGATCCTTACCCCTACAAAGACGCCAATCGCATGGTGCACGTCCAGCTTCGCGACAAGAACGATCGCGGGCCGCTCTTGATCGTCAATGGCAGCCAGGCCCAGGAACTTCGCAAGGCCTCCACGGTCGACGACTTCTTTCTGCAAGACGACAGACGGGAGAACCTTACCGGCGACAAATTCCCCGTCTCCGTGCTTGTCGGGCTTTATTCTCCCAATTTGTTCGACTACATGGGCGTTTCTCCGCTGCTCGGCCGCTACTTTACTTCCGCCGACGCTCCCGGCGGGAATCCTGCGCCCGTCGCAGTTCTGAGCTACCTCTTCTGGCAGCGGCAATACGGCGCAAGCCGTGATGTGATTGGGAAGACGATTGAACTGGACCGCAAGCTCTACACGGTTATCGGTGTGGCGCCGCCGCGTTTCACCTGGGGAGACGATGAAGTCTATACCCCCGCGGTGCCTTCCGCCGATCCGCACGCTTACTGGCTCGCTTTCATCAAGCTAAAGCCCGGGACGAAATATCAGGCGGCGCAAGCGGAACTGCAGGTTTTGGTGGACGGCTTCGCGAAAGAAGACCCAAAGGGTTATCCACAAAACATGCGCGTCAAGATTGTGTCCCTCAATGAAGAAGTGCTCGGCCACTTCGCGGGGACATTGGTATTTTTGTTTGGCGCGGTCGTAGTGCTGCTGTTAATCGGTTGCGCCAACGTCTCCATTCTCCTGCTCGCTCGAGGTGCTGCCCGGCAACACGAGTTCGCTGTACGCACTTCCGTCGGTGCCGGGCGTGGGCGGCTGATCCGCCAACTGCTGACGGAATCGGTCCTTCTCTCGGCCACAGGCGCGGCGCTTGGCGTTCTGGCCGCTTACTGGGGAGTGAAAGCCCTCTCTGGCATGCTCCCTTATTATTCCTTCCCGCACGAGGCGGCCATACATGTCAATGGCATGGTGCTAATCTTCAGCGCCGTGATTGCCCTGTTAACCGGGATTCTCTTTGGGATTTCGCCGGCTTATCAGCTTTCGAGGCCGCAACTTGGCGCCCTGATCCAGTCGAGCAATGCAAAACTCACGGGTAGCACTCGCAGCCGCAACACGCATCGCCTTCTGATTGCTGGGCAAGTCGCGCTGACGCTGCTGCTGCTCGCTGGAGCCGGCGGAGCCGTAAAGGCTTTTGAAGAGAAGGTGCACACTCCACTCGGCTTCGATCCCGACCATGTTTTTGCCTTGAACATCGACATGCCAAAAGGTGCGACTAAGAGCTGGCAGGATCGCATCAATTTGAACGAAGTGGTCCGGCAAGCCGTTGCGCAAACGCCGGGAGTAGCCGAAGCCGGCGTTTCGACGACCTGGTTTCCGGGGTTCGGCGGCTTCAACGCGAAGATTGAGGTTCAAAGCAAGCCGACATTGACGGACGCGCAAGCAGTGATGACCCTTATCAGCCCGCAATTGCTTTCCACGCTGCGCATTCCTCTGATCAAGGGAAGAATCTTCGACGACGCGGAGTCCCGGCGTGCTGCGCATCTGGCCATGGTGAATCAAGCGTTCGCGAAGCAATATCTCGGAGATCTCGACCCGATCGGCCAGAGCGTGCGGAGTCCGCAGCTTAAAATCGACCAGCCGAATCTCTTCGCAGCGCAGGCTCCTGACAATTGGTTTGAAGTCATCGGAGTCGTCGGCGACGCAAAAAACGACGGGTTGGATCACGCCGTCAAGCCAGCACTTTTTGTGCCCTACAGTTTTGTTTTGCCACCTGACGAAGCGATCATCGCACGCGCCAACGGCGACCCGCAGGCCGCCATATTGTCCGTGAAGGAGCGTTTGCGCGAAATTAACCCGGAAATAGTAGTTGGTCGCGACCACACTCTCAGCTGGTGGTTGGAGACCGACGGCTGGGGCCGGGAGCGATTTATCGCGACACTCTTTGGCTTGTTCGCTGCACTGGCACTCGTGCTAGCCGGCACTGGGCTCTTCAGTGTCGTCTCCTTTGCGGTCACGCAGCGCACACAAGAGTTGGGAATTCGCATGGCGCTCGGCGCAAGGCGCGGTAATGTAGTGCAACTCGTGCTCGGCTCTACAGCGGCGATGCTGGGAATCGGCGTGGCCGTCGGGATGATCTTGAGCGTGATTCTGAATCGAGTCGTCACTTCCTGGGCTGGCGGAAGCTCGCGTGATCCGCTCACACTTCTTGCCGCGGCTGCAATCCTCATTCTTGTTGCTGGCATCGCTTGCATTTTGCCGGCGTGGCGCGCTGCTTCCATCGATCCAATGCGCGCCTTACGAGTGGAATAGCCAATCTCAATTCTGAATTGCCGCGGGGCGTTTTCACGAAGACGGCAAAGCTCGTTTCGCCGCCGCCAATTCCTGCAGAACCTCTTGGCCTTCCTCGAGAACCACGTCCTTCTTTTCTTGCAGGGAAACAACGGTTGGAGTGACAAGCTTATCTGGTACCACGCCCTCGCCCTCAAGCTTCCGCCCCTTGGGTGAAAACCACAAAATCTCGCTGATTTCCAGCACTCCTCCGCCTTTCATCACGCGTTCATGCGTGATCCCCAGTACGCAGCCGCACGATTGGCCGCCGACGAGTCTAGCCCGGCCGGAATCCTGCATTCCAGCCGCAAAAACTTCCGTCGCGCTCGCCGAATATTCGCTCACAAGGATGACAACTGGCGCGGAGTAAATTTGTCCTCCGCGCTTGCCCACAAAGTACTCCATCTCTTCCGTGTTATGCCCGTCCCGCTCTGAAGCGCTGACTTGTTTTCTCGTCATCCTCCGCTCGAAAAGCGTCTTGTGGTCGAAGAAGAATCCCGCCATTGCTTCCAGCGTCGCGCCGACGCCTCCGCGATTCCTTCGCAGATCCAGAATCAACCCAGGAGTCGTTCGCAAGTATTCCAGCGCGGCCTTGAAACCCTTTACCAATGCGGGTTGGAATTCATCGAACCGGACGTATCCGAAGCCCGAGGTCAACTTTGCCGCCGTCACGCGGGGAGTGTAGGAGAGAACCTGCCGAGCATATTTCACGTCGATGACGGAGCCATCGCCGCGCTTGAGGCTTGCCGCAAAAGGCGTCTCCAGCGGACCCGCGAACACGTTGCTAAGGACCCGAAGCTTTGTAACGCGCTCCGTGGAAGACGGCAAGACCGTGTTTGCGGCTTCTGCGAGGCGATCTTCAATCGGCTGGCCTTCAAGCTCAGTCACAATCATTCCCGGCTCAATGCCGGCGTGCGCGGCGTTGCTCTCGGGAAACACATCCAGGACGACGACCCTGCCTTCGACGTTGCCTGGCCGGAAACCAATGCTTACGCCTACGTGCTTCTCGCGATTCTTCCACTGCTGGGGCGAACTAAAACGCGTGTGCGCGTCATGCAGTTCCCCGGTCATACGATCCAGCGTGGAATAAAAGGTCTTGTCATCTTTCGATGCTTCCACCAGCGGCTCATAACGCTGATGTATCTCCTGCCAATTCACGCCGCCGAACTCCGGATCGTAGTAGTGTTCGTCGATTTCCTTCCATATCCTCTGAAAAACATGTTCACGGTCTTTCGGCGAGAGGCTGCGCTTGGCCCCGCCCATCGCCAGAGAAAAAACCAGACCGAGAATTAAAAATACGAACACCGAGCGACGCTGGAACGGGATGGCTGGAAGTTGCTTCATGGGCTCGGAAGTAGACATCTTCGCGAAATACCTTGCTTAGGAGAGATTGCCCAGCGCGCACGTCATGGGCCTCAGGCGTCCGGGAATAATACCAGCATGGAGGCTTGAACGGCGAGAGCGGGCGGGAGAGTTGGATCACCATCGATGAAAAACGTGAGCCCATTGCGCACGAAAATAGCTAGTTGGGGCGACCCGGCGCATCGCGATTCAATTGCTCGAGGTTTTCCCGCGCTACCTCATTCTTGGGATCGATCTGCAAAGCGCGCTCGAAATGGAGCCGCGCTTCTTGCAGATTTCCAACTTCGGCCAGCGCGCTCCCAAGATTGGCTTCCGCTCCCGCATCCTGGGGATTCAACCGTACCGCGGCGCGAAATTGCGCAAGCGCTCCCGCGAAGTCTCCTTTCGCAGCCAGCGCGTTTCCAAGATTGTAGTGAGCATCGAAATAATCGGGCCGCGCTTTTAGCGCGGTATTCAAATGCGCAATCGCGTCGTCGGTGCGCCCGCTGGCCAGAAGCATCCCCCCCAAAGCATTGTTGGCAGTCGGGTCATCGGGCTGAAGTCTCACTGCTTGTTCAAACTGATCAATCGCCCCGGGAAGGTCTCCTTTCATCCGCAGGATAGCCGCAAGGTTGTAATGCGCTTCGAAATCTCCTGGATCATTTTGAATGTGGTGCCGGGCCAGCGCCTCTTCAATCGCGACGCGCGGGTCGGCCGTGGCGTCCGCCGATTCGTTCGGCAGGACTTGCAGCCACAAATGCGCCATCTCATCGACAGCGCGATTGCCCCCCATCACGCGGATGGGTGGGTCGTTCGGATTACGAATGTTGTCCGCCGAATTGTCGTACGTGAATCGCATGGAGATTTTCGTTCCTGCGGGCAAGTCGATGGGCTGCGCATAGTGATAGACGGCCTGCCAGTTCAAATCCCAGTTGCTGATGTGGATCAGGGTTTTCCGCGTGCCATCGGGAAGCGTCGCGTAGGCGAGCAAGTCCTTGCCCAGATAGTGCGCATGCGGATAAATCGCCAAGGCGCTGACGTCCACCGGCAAAGTGAAATCGTCCGTGACCAGAAAATTCTTATCGCCAGCCGGAATGTTCAGCATGCGGTCGTTATCAAGCTGGATGAGGATGGGATGCTTTGTCGCCGGTTTGTCCGTGAAGTAGAGCCCCAGAGTCGGCTGAATGATCTCCGGCTTCCCTGATGGCTGGAGATGCGTGTTCAAAATCAAGTCGGTGGTCTTGTCGAGCCGCAAAGCCATTCCATCAGGTTCCACATACGGGGGAGATCCCGGCTTCCAAAATAGAAAATGACTGTCAGGATCGAACGTCTCCGACGAAATGATCAACTCCATGCCTCCAAATCCAGCGCCCGGCTCTTTTTCCATGCGCCGCCCGGACTGATCGCGGTCCACAATCACATTGGCGTGATGCACGAGCCGCTTATCGCCGGGCCGGATCTCGATGGCCTTTAGCCAGCGCGTTCGATGAACCGGAGTCCGGAACACAAAATTCCAGTACTGATCCGTGCCGCTCGCCACTAGATGGTACGGCTTCTCTGCCTTTACGATTACGTCGGGCCTGCCGAGTTCCCAGCCCACGACAAATTTCGGCTGAGGCGGAAGATCGGCAGGATTGCCCTGGACTTCGCCCTGATCCACCCATTTTTGAATGGTCGCGATTTGATCATCCGTCAAACGGAGCTCGCCCTCGAGTTTTGGCTCGCCGGGACCGGGCAGCCACGGCGGCATGATGCGTTTACTCGTCATGTAGGCAATCTGCCGCCCATGCGTTTTTACATCCATATAGGTGAGCAGCGAAAATGGGCCGGATTCCCCAGGATGATGGCACTGCGAGCAACTCCGAAAAATGATCGGGGCAATGTCTCGATTGAATGTCACTTTTTGCTGCGATCTTATGACGTGCGGCACGGATTGGCGAGCAACCTCAGTGTGACGCGCCGCAAGACCGGCCGTCCCGAGTGCGAGAAGAGTGAGCAGTCCAGAGAGGGTTGGCGACCCAACTTTCATTCCAGGTCCGAGATGTAACACCCGACGGCGTGACTTTCTCCGGGCGCATACGACTTGCCGCTAAGCGCCGCCTGAATCGCGCCTTCCAGTTCGTGAGTGGTTGCAATAGTGCGTGCCCTGCCGATATCCTGGTAAAGATTGTCGATCCGGCCGTGGTAGACAAGATGCCCTTTGGCATCGAATACCGCAGCTTCCGGCGTAATCTGCGCCTGGCTTTCCTTCACGAGCACTTTTTGCGGGTCGCGTAGAGCCGGTATTTTGTAGCCGTACTCGGCGTCGTGTTTACGGATCACTTCCGCCGTTTCGTCCTTGCTCGGATACACCAGCCAGAACGCGGCATTCGCCTCGTGCTCTGCGCTCAGCCGCTCAATCGTGGGAGCGTAGCGATTCGAAATGGGGCAATCAGTCCGCACGAAAATCAGCACCGTCACTTTCCCTGCCGACATCTTCAGCGGATCAGCGGGATTCCCCGCAAGATCGAACGCGGTGCCCTGTGCGCGGCCCGCAGCCCAAGCGAAGGGCGCAAGACATGCCGCAAAAGATCCAATCAGAAAAATACGAGAGACAAACGAGGATTGCCGAGGGTATTTCATGCATGCCCGCATCCTTCGGGCGTTAGGAATTTTACAGCGGCGAGCAACACTTGTCGAAGAGATTAGCGAAGCTGGCCTGGTTCAACGCCCTCTTTCCGCGCTTCATCGAGCAGCGCGTCGATTTTGTCTTCGAGTTGTCTCTTCTTTGCTTGCAGGTTGGTGATTTGTTGATTCACGGGAACGCGGTTGTAGCCTTTTGTGAACTGATAGCCCCCCGAAGTCGCTGGCTCCTTGCCCTGACTCAAGTTCTGCAGGTCCGTAAGCTGTTGCTCCGTATCGTTTAGCTGGGACTGCAGCTTCTGTAGTTGCTTGCGGGCGTTCGCGATGTACTGTCCGTCTGCTTTTTCATCCGTAGGCGGCTTGTCCTTATTCTTCGCGTTTCCCACTACGGATACCGGACTATTCAACCCGTTGACATCGTCGTTCGTCCAAATCTTCTTTGCTTTCTTTGTGTTGGCAGGAATCGCGGGGGATACGTTGGGTGTCTGCGCTGGGGAAGCCTTCGGAGTACCACTTGAACTCTGTGCGCTCGCCCCAACGGAACTCTGCGCCCAAGATATCGGGCAAGCCAAGGCACCGGCAAGCGCGAACTTACTCAGGTGCACGAATAAGCGGGTCATAAAGCCTCCGATTGCGAATGGGCCGGAGCAGGTTTTAGTACTTTAAACCCAGCTTACACGACAAAGTTTCAAGGGTCGGAGACGCTCGCATCTGGCTTGCTTAATTCGGCACGGATGATCGCAAGGGCTTCCTTCGGAGGTCCGATTCGGTGGTACTGGCTATAGAAAGTCCGCTCGTGGACGGAGATCGTGCTGAAGAACCTGCGGCCGTCAAAATCATATTGCGAATAGGTAGGCATCCACACACCCGGCTGGACTTCATACCGCTCCTGCATAAAATGGCTGCCCTTGTAAATCTTGGCCAGAAACAAACCAATGCTGATGTCCTCTAAGACTTCCCCTTCGACCCTCGCGATCTGGCCGGCCTCCGGATCGATCCACACAAAGCCATGCACTTTCTCAAAGATCGAAGTTGCTCTTGAGGTCGGCTTGAATGCCGGATTCGGCGCCATGCTATACTTGAACAGAATGAGGCCTGCCCGTGTCTCCGTGGAAACCAGCGTGTATAGGAAAGCGGTCCGCGTCGCGTCTACTAACTCCTCCCGTTCTTTCTGTCTTTTCGCCACTTTTTCGTACGCTTCGCGCTGCGCGTGACCGTCATCCGCCGCCCAGGAGAGGGTCCGCTCCAGCTTCACAAGTTCTTCATGGTAAGCGCCTGGGTCCTTGGGTTTGCCATCAGGACCGATAGGGATGTGGTCGAGACCAGTGCCAGCTGGAATCACCCGCGAGACTTTGATTTCCTCGGTCCGCGGATCGCCAGGTTTCTTGAACGATTCCACGCGCTCAATGCGCTCGTAAGAGTACATCGCCTCGTCACTCTGCTTCTCGTTGGCGATCACGCGGTCGAGAAGCGCACTCTTTTCAGCGTCGGAGCGGGGAGGTGCTGGAGGCTGGGCAGAGTTCTGAGTCAGTGCGGTAGCTACAAACGCTGGGATCAGCCCGGCGGCGAACAATAGTGACCGTGCGCGCATGGTAGTTAGGTGCAAAATTCTCGCCTGGAGATATCTTAATTCTGATTCTCGCACAGGAACAATTGTTTCACCCCAATTGAGCAATGCCCCGACACGAATCGTTTCATAAGTAACAGAAAAAGAAGAAGATAATGTTAGTTTTGCAATTCTAGAATATCGGCCACAAGGAACCTAGCTTCCTATATCCCCGGCCACCTCTCCTTAAAACGCGTTAAAATGTACTGTGACGCAATTTTGACCAAATTCGCTGAAAGCAAAGGCCCCTCTCCAACGTCTATATACTGGGGAACGAATTTACCCCCTTTCCCGTATTACTTTCAGCGAGCGGAGGTTTGTTTGGGCGTAGCACCCATCGAAGGATTGCTCGGCGCAGGTCGTCTGGTCCCCAAAGCCGCTCAGGTACCATGGAGTCTGGGCAGATTCCGCAGCGGAGCGATCACCATGGTGGAGACGCTGAAGTTGTCTCTCGACGCGCTCCGCGCCCATAAATTGCGCAGTTTCCTGACTTTGCTCGGAGTGATCCTCGCCGTGACCACTCTCGTGGCGGTGATGAGCGTCGTGGCCGGCCTGAATTTCTACGTCGCCGACAAAATCGCAAATCTCGGCGCCAACGTCTACGTCCTCAATCGTTTCGGGATCATCACCAGCGACGATGCCTGGCACAAGGCACAGAAGCGCCCGTACGTCACCATGGAAGAATTTACCCGCCTGAAAGAAAACATGCGAACCACCAGCCAGATCGCCGCCGTTCTGGGCACATCCTCCGACGTGCGCGCTGGAAACGACCTTCTGGAAGATGTCAATATTGATGGCGTCACCTCAAATTACTCGGAAGTTCGTAGTTTCAACGTAGCCGCGGGCCGCCTGCTCACGGAGGCCGACGAGACGCATCATTCTCCCGTCTGCTTCATCGGCGCCGATCTTGCAAAAAAGTTTTTCTATAATGTGGACCCCATCGGGAAAACAATTCGCGCGGGCTCACACAGCTATCAAGTTGTGGGCGTATCGGAGGTCATCGGAAGCGCCTTTGGACAATCCCAGGACCGCTTCATGTTCATTCCGCTAGGCACCTACGTCAAGGAATGGGGCAACCAAAGCGATTCTCTGACGCTCTTCCTGCAAGCAGGCAATGCGGAAATGATGGAAGCCTCGGAAGATGAAGCCCGCATGCTCTTGCGGGCCTGGCGCCATGAACCCTGGGATGCCCCCGACAGTTTCGGAATCATCGGCTCGGATTCCATCATGGGTCTTTGGAAATCGCTGACCGGCAATATCTTCGCCGTCGCCGTCGGCCTGACCGCCGTATTTCTTGTCGTCGGTGGAATCGTCATCATGAACATCATGCTCGCCAGCGTCACTGAACGCACGCGCGAGATTGGTTTGCGCCGCTCACTCGGAGCCAGAAAGAAACACATTTTGCTGCAATTCGTGACGGAGTCTTCCGTGCTCGCTGCTGCGGGTGGACTTATTGGCATCGGCCTGGCCTATGCGGTTGTTGCCGCCGCGCGTGCCGCTACTTCTATTCCCATGCGCACACCGATGAGCGCCGTAATCCTTTCGTTGACCGTTTCCACTGGCGTGGGACTATTCTTTGGAATTTACCCGGCGATGCGTGCGGCAAGGCTGGATCCGATCGAAGCCCTGCGGGCAGACGGCTGAGGAATCTTGACCTGGGCTCGCCCGGGTCAACTGAACTAGATATGGCTCAACAGCACGGCGAAAATCTGAAGCAGGCGATGGACACGCTCCGCGCGCACAAGTTGCGCAGCGCTTTGACCGTCTTTGGAGTCGTGCTGGGCGTGAGCGTCATTATGCTCGTCGCCGCACTCATCACCGGCTTCGACGCCCAGGTTCAGGACAACATCAAGCAGTATGGCGCGGACACCGCCTTTGTCTCGCGTTTCGACCAGGGTCCGCACAATGGACGCCGCCCGAAGGAAGAGCGCCTACGCAAGCCTCTGACCCTCGAAGACGCGATGGCCATTAAAGAACGCTGCCCCGCCGTGAAGGACATTACCGTTTTCCTGACGTGGTGGGAGCAGGACCATACCGTGCGAACAAAATACGGCGAGGTCACCAGCATTGATTTCCGCGGCGTCCAACCGAATTTTGGCCAGGTTTATGCCAATGCTTCAACCCTTGAAGGGCGGTTTATCAGCGAAGGGGATGATCTGCATCGCGAAAAGGTCGTTATGCTGGGAGAAAATGCCGCGCCTGTCCTCTTTCCCAATGTTTCGCCCATCGGAAAAGACGTGATGATCGATGGCTCTCCTTTTCGCGTGATTGGCGTGGTGGAAAAGCCCAAGGGCATGTTTGGAATGGACGATGAAGACCGCCGCGTCCTGATTCCTTACAACACGTTTCAGAAAATCTATCCCGCAGCGTATGAAAACCAGATTCGGTTCCAGGCTTATCCCAACGAATTGGATCAAGCCGTGGACCAGGCGACGGAGGTCCTTCGGCGCCGCCGCAACGTCCCCTACAACGGCAAGAACAATTTTTCAATTCAGACCTCAGAGCAGGAGATCGAACAGTTCCACAGCATTCTCGGCATGGTTGCTCTTGCCACGGTCGTCTTGAGCGGAATCGGGCTCTTGATCGGCGGCGTCGGCGTTATGAATATCATGCTGGTGAGCGTGACAGAGCGGACCCGCGAAATTGGCATCCGCAAAGCTATCGGCGCCAAGAGCGGCGACATTACCTGGCAATTCTTGCTCGAGGCCATGACGTTGACCGGCGCCGGCGGCGTGATTGCACTCGTCCTGGTGAATGGATTAGTGATTCTGGTGCGCCTCGGCTTGAAATGGCCGGGGAGCGTGCCGGTATGGGCCGCCGCCACAGGAATTATCGTAAGCGTTGGCATTGGCTTGCTCTTTGGCGTGTGGCCGGCCATGAAAGCAGCCAAACTCGATCCCGTCGAAGCGCTCCGCTACGAGTAGCGCGCCCGCAAACTATCCTTCCTGAGAATCGATCGGCTTCGGCTTCCAAAAAAATCAGAGTTATTTTTGAAGCGGGAGTCGCTCCGAAACAGGCGCGGTGGCGGAAACCTCGCTCTTCTCTGGGACGCCCGAAGCGGGTACGCGTTTCTTGGTTAGGCGCGTGGGAACGGTTTTCTGGAGGCGGCTTTTCAATTGCTTACCAGAAGAGTCGGCCACAGGTGCTTGCGTGTGTTGTGTGAACGTCAGGTCTTCCACAGATTTTGCGCGCACGGAAGCTACGGCCGAGGCTGGCCTCGGTTGAAGCCAATCGCGCAGGGAGTCCGCAGCAATCACCGCGCTCGCTACCAGGAGAACTAGCGATGCGATCGCCCAGAGATCCCGAGGGTGCGCCTGGCGCATGAACCAGTAGGCGCGCTTCGGCTGCGATGAAAGATGATTCCCGCAGCGAGCTACCAGATACAACGCGCGCGCCAAATCTTTGCCGGACTGGTAGCGCTCGTCCGGATTTTTTGCCAGGCACCGGACAAGTATCCGATCGAGCGCCGCCGGGATGGATGGATTGAGCTTCGAAGGCCGTATGGGTTCCGCCGTGAGAATCTGTGCGCAAACCTCTCCGAGCGAATCGCCCGCGAACGGCCGCACGCCGGTGATCATCTCGTAGAGAACAACGCCGAGCGAGAATAGATCCGAGCGCCCGTCCTGCTTTTGTCCTTCAATTTGTTCAGGGGACAGATAAGCGGGGGTGCCCAGCACGCGGTCGGAGCCGGATACTTGCGAGGCGAATCGCGCCACTCCAAAGTCCACCAGCTTCACTTTTTCATCTTCGGTGACGCGAATGTTGCTCGGTTTGACGTCGCCGTGGATGATCCCCGCACGTTGTGCATGCGCCAATGCGGAACCCAGATCGGCGGCCCACACCGCTGCTTTTTCGAATGGTATCGGACCGTGCGCAAGCAGTTGCTCGAGGTTCTTACCGGGAACAAATTCCATCACGAGAAACGCAGCGCCAGCGGCGTCTGTGTTCACGTCATAGAGCTGTGCAATGGAGCTGTGGGAGAGACTCCCGATGGTCTGAGCTTCACTGAGAAACTGCTGCTCGCTGTTTTTACCGAAGCCTTGGAGGAAGGATTTTAGCGCGACCGTACGTCCGATGATGGTGTCGCGCGCCTTGTCCACGCGGCTCGTCGCGCCGCTTCCGAGAGTCTCCAGGACTTCATAGCGGCCGATCTTGAGCCCAGGGCTCATGCGGACCGCAGCAGGCGTGTAGCGCGCTCACGAAAGCTCGTTGGTTGCGTCTGCGCGGGCGCCGCGGTCTTGCGCCGCGCCAAGGGATACAGTTCGGAGGCCAGGAGATCGACCGACTGGTAGCGATGTCCCGGGTCTTTCTCCAGGGCCTTCGCCAGAATCGAATCGAATGTCATCGGGACGGATGGATTCGCTTGAGAAACTGGCAGCGGTTTCGAAGAGAGGACTCGCGTGCAAATCCCTTGCAGCGAATCGGAATCGAACGGGCGCTTTCCGGTGACCAGCTCGTAGAGAACTACGCCCAGGGAGAAAATGTCCGACCGCGCGTCTTGTGGGCGGCCGAGAATTTGTTCAGGGCACCAGTAAGCCGGAGTGCCAAGCAAAGGCGTGTCCTTCTTGTCGTGGCTGGCAAGGCGCGCCATGCCAAAGTCAGTCAGTTTCACACGGCCATCATCGAGAATCAAAATGTTGGCGGGCTTGATGTCGCCGTGAATCACGCCTCTGCGGTGAGCTAAATTTAGAGCTGAGGCAATCTCTCCGGTCCACGCGCACGCGCGAGGGAGAGGCACGCTACCTTTGCTGAGAATCTTATCCAGTGGCTGCCCTTCCATGAACTCCATAACCAGGTAGGGCGTTTTCGTCGGCTCGTCAATGCCCATGTCGTGCAGCGTGACGATGCAGGGGTGCGAAAGTTGGCCGACGACGCGCGCTTCCTGCAGGAAGCGGTCGCGCCCAGCGCCCTCTGCGAGAGCGGGAGAAAAAAGCTTGATCGCCACGATGCGCCCGATCATAGGATCGTGCGCGCGCACAACCTTGCTGTTGGCGCCCGCGCCAATCACATCAATAACCTGATAACGACCTACTTGCATGGCAACCTTCCCCTCAGATGGAAGTTTCCCAACTTATGTATAGAAGATACGGAAGGGCGTTGTCTCATTAAATGAAGCAAGCGTCCCGATGTGAAGGGTACGAAGGTACTAGAGCATGCAGGCTAAATGAGAGGGCTCTAATCGACAAGCGAGTCGCTCACTTTTCACAAGCCACAGACGTGAAATCTAACCGGACCTCTTAAACGGAAGCAGCGGCGGCGCCGTGGCGAGACGGGAGGGAAACTGGCGGACGAATGAAACCATCGAAGGATGCCAAAAACCGTTGAACCCAAAATAGTACATTTCCTTTAAGGCTCGATCTGAAGGGAAATTGTCAATGGCGATTCGGTAGCTGGCGACGAACACGCCCGTGCGGTCCTCCCCAAAACGGCAATGCACAAAGACTTTGTCCTGCGGGTGATCGCGAAAAATGGAGAGAAACTGCGCGACCTGCTTGTCCGAGGGCGGAGACCAGCCGCTGACCGGAATATGCACGAAGCGTATTCCGAGAGATTGCAATCTGTCTTCTTCCCACTCGATTGTTGTGGCGTCTTCGCCGCGAAGATCCACGATCGTGGTAATGCCAATCTCTTTCAGCTCGAGCAAGCCTGGCGCCTTCGGGTGCGCGCCGCGATACAAATGATCGTCGATTTTGCCGAAGTTGGGAACGCCGCGGATGTGCAGTTTTTCGCCGTACTCGAATTGTTTGGCAGGCTTCGCCGCCGCGTATACATGCGTCTGTGCCGGAAGAGAGTTGGCGAAAGTAGAAGAAAAAAGCAGAACGACCAAGAGAGTGAAGAGAGAGCGCTTCATAATTGAATACGATGCGGCCAGTGTAGCGCGAGATGGAAGTGCGCGGAAACCGCGGAAGAGAAAGTGGTTGCAGAGAAAGCGCACCACTACAAATAGACGTGGTACGAAAACGCCAACCACATTTTGCGTTTTTCTCTTGACAGGAATTTCGCGCGCGTTGATACTGCGATTCCAGATTCGGGGGACGTGGAAGCGCCAGGCGGGCCCAGTCGAGGAGTTGAGATAGGTCCGTAAAGGCTTCACGAAGCCAGCCCGGGTTCTAAACAAAAAAATCGAGCGCGAAGTACAAGCTCCGCGCCCGCATTTCAGGCGCGGGATCTGCTGTGAGGCTGAGTGAGACCCACCGGCCAGCGGCAGAGCATTGGCGTTTTGCACTGGTTTTTTGCACACGACTGCGAGGCGGTCGATGGAAAGATCGGCTGCTGAGCGGCCGCTTTTTTCCCCGGCTTGGCACCTGGCCCGGCGGACAAAGTTTTGGATTTAATCTGCGGTGACCTTCAGGGTCTGCCCAGCACCCTGAAGGACGCAGAGGAGTAAAATTAAGGGGTTCCCCCGCGAAAAGTGGGAGCCCGAGGTAGCGGGAGGAACGGGATGGCGACAGTGAAACATGCGTTGACTGGGAATTCGACGATCACGGGCGTGAGCGCGGAGGCTCCGGAAGCGGGAGCGCGCAAAGGCCTTCCTTTTGAAAGATATTTCACGGACGGAAAAATTTCTCCGTTCGACTCTGTGGAATGGGAGAAGCGCACGGCCCTGATCGGCAACGAAAAGGGCGTGACGATCTTCCGTCAGGAAGACGTCGAAGTGCCGAAGAGCTGGTCGCAGACGGCGACGAACATCGTCACCAGCAAGTATTTTCACGGCAAGCCGGGAACGAAAGAACGCGAAGGCTCGGTGCGGCAACTGATCAGCCGGGTGGTGAATACGATCGTGCGCTGGGGCCAGGAAGGCGGCTACTTCGACAGCGAAGCCTCGCGCGATGCGTTCAAGGATGAGCTAACGCATTTGCTCGTTGAACAGAAGATGGCTTTCAATTCACCGGTGTGGTTCAACGTGGGCGTGCAGCCCAAGCCGCAATGCTCGGCGTGCTTCATCAATTCCGTGCAGGACAACATGGAATCGATCATGGGCCTAACGCGGACAGAAGGCATGCTCTTCAAGTGGGGCTCGGGAACGGGCACGAATTTTTCGTCGTTGCGCGGCAGCAAAGAAACGCTGTCAGGCGGAGGGATCGCCTCGGGCCCGGTCAGCTTCATGAAGGGGTTCGACGCCTTTGCAGGGGTGATCAAGAGCGGCGGGAAGACGCGACGCGCGGCGAAAATGGTGATTTTGAATATCGAGCACCCGGATATCGTCGAATTTATCGAATGCAAGATGAAAGAAGAGCGCAAGGCGCAAGTCCTGATCGAGCAAGGTTATGACGCTGGAATCGACGGCGACGCTTACGCTTCGATCTTTTTCCAGAACGCAAATCATTCCGTGCGCGTGACGGACGACTTCATGCGCGCGGTCGTCGAGGATAAGGATTGGTGGACGAAGAACGTCGCGGACGGGCAGCCGGCGGAAAAATTGCGGGCACGCGATTTGATGCTGAAGATTTCCGATTCGACGTGGCACTGCGGCGATCCGGGAATGCAGTACGACACGACCATCAACCGGTGGCACACCTCGAAAAACACGGCGCGCATCAATGCCTCGAATCCGTGCTCGGAATACATGTTCCTGGACGACACAGCGTGCAACCTTGCTTCGCTGAACCTAATGAAGTTTCTCGGGTCGAACGGGCAGTTTGACGTGACGGCGTTCAAGCACGCCGTGGACGTGACCATCACGGCGCAGGAAATTCTGGTGGACTTCGCCAGTTACCCGACGCCGAAGATTGCGGAAAATTCGCACAACTTCCGGCCGCTTGGCCTGGGCTACGCCAATCTAGGCGCGCTGCTGATGTCGCTGGCGCTGCCCTATGATTCCGATGAAGGGCGTGACATGGCCGGGGCGATTACGGCGCTGATGTGCGGCGAAGCGTACGCGCGGTCTTCGCGGATTGCGGAAAAAATGGGCGCCTTTCCGGGCTACGAACTGAATCGCGAGCCGATGCTGGACGTGATTCGCATGCACCGCGATGCGATGCGGGGCATCAAACCGGAGCACGTACAGACGGAACTCTTCATGGCGGCGCAGGAATCCTGGGACAATGCGCTGCATCACGGAGAAAAGTTTGGATACAAGAATTCGCAAGTCACCGTGCTAGCGCCGACAGGCACAATCGGATTCATGATGGATTGCGACACGACGGGAATCGAGCCGGACCTGGCGCTGGTGAAGCACAAGAAGCTGGTCGGCGGCGGATTGATCAAGATCGTCAACAACACCGTGCCGCAAGCGCTGATGAGGCTGCACTATTCACCGGAGCAGACCAGCGAAATCGTTTCTTACATCGACAAGAACGGAAAGATCGAAGGTGCTCCGTACCTGCGGGAGGAAGATTTGCCGGTGTTCGATTGCTCGCTGGCGCCGCTTGGCGGGGGGCGATCGATCAGCTGGACGGGCCACGTGAAGATGATGGCGGCCGCGCAACCGTTCCTTTCCGGCGCGATCTCGAAGACCATCAACATGCCCGAGGAGTCGACGGTCGAAGATATCAGCAATGCATACATCGAGTCCTGGAAGCTGGGACTGAAATCCGTGGCGATTTACCGGGACAACTCGAAGCGCTCGCAGCCGCTGAACGCGGGCGGAACGAAAGAGGAGAAGAAGGCGGAGCCCGCGGCAGCGGGCGCGGAGCCGATGCAGCGCGAACTTTTCGCGCGCGCGGTGCGGGAGAAGATGCCGGTCGAGCGCGCTTCGGTGACGCACAAGTTTAGCGTCGGCGTGAACGAAGGCTACATCACCGTGGGGATGTATCCGGACGGAAGGCCTGGCGAAATTTTCATCAAAATGTCGAAAGAAGGCTCGACGCTTTCCGGCGTAATGGACGGCCTGGCGCTGACGGTTTCGCTGGGCTTGCAATACGGCGTGCCACTCAAAGTGTTCGTGGACAAGCTGGTGAATACGCGGTTTGAGCCCTCGGGCATCACGGCGAATCCGAATATCCGGTTCGTCTCCTCGGTGCTGGACTATCTGGCGCGGTGGCTGGGCGGACGCTTCATCTCGCCGGACTACCTAAAGCTGAACGGCGATGCGGCCGCGGCACAGACGCCTGCTGCAGCGATGGTGCCCGCGCCGATGGCCCAAGCCAACCTGGCGCCAGCGGCGGTAGCAAACTCTTCCTCAAAGCTGCGCGACGCGCATGAGGGCGCGCCAACGTGCTCCGAGTGCGGAATGCTCATGGTACCCAACGGCGCATGCTACAAGTGCGAGAACTGCGGCAGCACGAGCGGCTGCAGCTGAGACCAGAGTGCAACCAAGGAACATGACACGATGAGCGTTGCCTCCTCCGGATCAGGGCTGGCCGCAAAACTTGCTCCCGCAAAGCCCACGACGCGCGGATTTCTGCACATCGTGCGGCACGGCGCGGGACCAAACGCCATTTATGTGATGACCTATCATCGTCTAGACAGCGACGTGATGAATCCGAAGCCCGCCCTGGCAGAAGGCGCGCAGGCGCTAATCGAATTGCTGGAACGGATTGGAGTAGACTTCGGCCTGAAAGAAGTCCGCGGCGCGCTGGAAGATATCCTTCGGCTCGGCTCAGCCAATATCCCCGACCTATGGCTCAGCGACGAGGAAATGCTCGAAAGAGGACTCGTCGAGGGCTAAGCAGTCAACTTGAAGAAGCGGTCAAAGCTGGAGGGTTTGAGAAGGCCTTCTGGCTTTTGCATTTGCGTGGTTAACCATAATAGACACACCCCCTGGGGTTTTTCTGTAAGTGTTCATTCTAAAGCGGTTAGCGTTCCAGTTAAGTCATTTAGAATCAACACTTGCGGTCAATTCTTGTAAATGTTCATTCTACAGGACTTACAGATTAGCATTTTGATCCAAATCTGGTGGGGTGGGTGCGCAAGCCGACCTGGTGGCACGCTAGAGAATAAAGATAGCGGCTGGCAGCTTACAGCCCACAGCCAGACGGCCTATCTTGGTTGCCGAGTCGCCGAGGCGCGGATGTTTTCAGGGCAGAGACTCCGCGTTGTTCCGTGGAGGATTTCGCATGTGGTGTCCAGGAACAAAAAACACCAGCGGGGATGCTGGCGCGACGGAATGCGGGACGCAAGATTACCTGACTTCTCTTATACGCTTGGAGTAACCGTTAGTCAAGCAAAAGATATCCTGGGCAGTGCCCAAATTCCCGGTGCGTGTTCTTGATTCGACGATCCAGGGCGGAGCAGGACCGCACATGTGAGTTGTGTGCCGAGGCGGTCAAGTTGCATGCCCGGGGCAAGCTTCAAAAGCGGGAGCTGGGCTCCCGCACTCCAGATTGGGACAGCAACCCATCCAGGCTAGATTTGCACTCGGGCAACAGCGGGAAGGGGGTTAGAGGCGGAGGTGTTGGGCCCAGGTGGCGAAAGAGTGCCATGCGGCGGTTTGGCCGATGGGGAACCGGATTTGCTGGACGAAAATGAGGAAGGCACTGGCACAAATTGTGGCGCGATGAATTTTGTGTGTAGACCATAAATCGTAGGTCACAAGAAGGAGTAAGAAGGCATAGGAAAGGAGAGCCGCGACGAGCGGCTTTCTGTGGACCACGGCAAAAGGCCAGCGGGAGATGGCAGCGATCATGATCCCAATGGTGGCGATGAGGATGGATGATGCGTTTGTGGGCAGAAGGGTTGAAACGGGCACGGAAGGCGCTGAAGACGAGGACGGCAAAAATGAGCATATCCGTCATCGGAATGATGTAGTGGGTCTTGGCATCGATGCCAGACGCGGTGTTGGGCCTGGAGAGCGAGTCGGTGGCGGCCAAAATGCCGAGGAGGATCATGAGACAGGCGAGCAGGAAGCCAGCGATACCGAGACGGCGATGGATGTCGACGCGGCCTGCAGCTGCCAGGGAGGTCTGAGTGATGAGCAAGACGATCCACATAGTAAAGGCAGCGCCGTGAAAGTGAATAATTCGACTGGGGAGTGGGCCATGAAAAATGGCGGCGAGATAATAGGTGTGGGCAAAACCAAGAAAGACGGAGGCGAGAATCAGCAACGCCATTCCGCAGAAAAAAAGAAATGATCGTATCGCCGACCGGGCGGAGAAGAACGCACCGTGACTGGATTATTGACATGCGCTGCGACTGTGGCCATTTGGTCTCCAAATTTATCCGGAAAGTGCGAGAGTGCCAGTGCCTTGGGAGCTTGAGGAAAGATGGATGAGCAAGTGTACAACGAATGGGCCGCGAGTGCGGCCTAACTTAAGAGCGGTTCGAAGGACGTCTCGCGCACGTTAAGGCTACACCTGGCGCCCGCGATGCAGCTTAAACTCAGGAGCGTTCAACGGGGACGGGGGCGGAGAGGCGGACGGGCGGTGAGGGGGCGCGGGCGCATGCGGAAGCGCGGGCTGAGGGGCGGAGGGACGTTGCGGAGAAAGTCGCCGCAGCAGGGGCAGCGGCCGTCGTCAATGATAGGACCCGTGGTATCGGCACGGAGCCAGTGGCCGCGGGCTTCGCACAATGGATTGATACATTGCACGGTGAAACCGGGCAGATATTGCATGTGCGCTCCCTCAGAGGCCGGCCAGCTTTGCGGGCACGCCGAGCAACGCGTGACGCAAGAGCTCCCATGGGCGGCCCAAACAAAATTGCTGGCGCGGATTGTGCCGCTGAAGCACTGTGGTGTCAAGAGAAAAGACTACAAGGGATTGTGGTATGGTTGCGGAGGCGCGAGTGACTGGTGACTCATGACTGGTGACGGGTGAAGAGCCAGCGTAAACTGTGGCGGGTTTGCGGAGCTTTACCAGCCCTCGCCGTGTGGAGCTGGGGGCGGTGGTGAGATGAATTTGAGATCCGGACTACGCTTGAGTTTGTTGTCAGCGGCATGCTTTGCATTGTGTGGTTCGCCGGCGAGGGGGCAGGGCGAGGGGAAGACGCTGCGTGAATTGCTGGTCGCGGAGCATGTGCCGGTGGATGAGGATACGCTGCACAATTTGGACAAGGTGATTACCAGCGGGGCGGAATTGAACGATGCCAAGCAATTCGCGATGGCGTATTACGTGAGCCACGCAACGGGGTTGCTGCACGCGCCGATCTATGTGGACGTGTATGACCGGCGAACGGAGCGTTGGCGGAGCGGGGAGATTGCGGCGGCGACCGCGAGATGGAAAGGGATGGACGTCGATTGTTTTGGGTCGGTGCTGGCGATTACGGCGATTGTGGATTCCTTTGCGCTGGAAACGCATATCAATCCGTCGGCGGGATGCGAACTGATTCTTTCGAGAGAGTTGAAATTAAAGACCAGCCTGTATGGTTGGATCGTCGGGTATTTTGGAGATGGGAGCATCGTGTACCAACGCAGCGAAGTGCATTTCGCGACGGTGCATCCGGCGGAGCTGGCGATTTATAACCCGGAGACGGGAAAAGACTACACGATTTTGCCGCACAAGCCGTTTCAAGAAATCCGGATGCGAATCATCGAGAACCTTCGTGAGTTTTTCAAGACGCACAAGGACTACTGCCAAAAGGCGGACGATCCTTGTGATCCGGAATACTTTGACAGCTCGATCGCAGGAAAAGTGGTGACGGACGACCGGGAGCACGCACTGGCGTTCGTTGTTTCGTATGACACGCAGGGCTATGGGCAGAGCGACGATAAACCGGGCGGGCCGTCGGAAGTAGTTTATGTGTACCGGCACGTGAACGACGAAGCGAAAATGGATTACCGGGAAATGCTATGGAGCGAGGTGAAAGACATTGCCGGAGATACGCCACTCGAGAATCTGGTTGAGCCAGCGTTACTTGAAAAAGTATTTGGCAGGAACTCGAGCGCAAATGGGCAAAGAACGAGGCGAGGGAATCGCGCGCTGAAGGCCGATCCCGCAAAGAGAAAGTGAACTGCAAGGCACCGAAGATTCAGGATTGCGGAGGGGTTGACGGAGGGGTGGGGGCTGCCGGGGCGGAACTGGCCGACGAATTCTGAAGAGCGGCAAGGCGCGCCTTGAGGGCGTCGACGGCCTGCTGCTTGGTTGTGACTTGCTGCTTGAGGTCGTTCAGCTTGTCATTCCCCGTGGGATTGCTGGAGTAATCTGGATTTGAATAGACGGTGTCCTGCTCAAGGGCAAGTTCGCGTTTCTGAAGGTCCAAGTCTTTTTGCGCGTCGGCGAGTTGCTGCTTCAAATCGGCGAGTTCGGCATTCTCCTTAGCCTTTTTGTCGGCGTCTTCGGCAGTTGCTGTCGGGGATGGAGGGGGGGGAGTTGAAGAGCTGTCAGAAGACGGCGTGTTGGAGGGAGCGGCAGAGGACGCGGCCGCGTTATCTGGCTGCGAGGCCGGAGTAGCTGGTTTCAGAGTGTCGTTGGTGATGACGGGAGAGGGTTTCGCAGGTTCTTTCTTCTGAGCGCGCGCGCGGCGAGCGGCTTCCGCGACGGATTGATTTTGCGAGTCTTGAGATTGTGGATTGGCTGCCAGCGGGAGGACGGTGCTTGCGAGCAGGGCGGCGAAGGCCAAGCGCAACGAGATCGAATATGACATCGTCTTATACCCCTTGAGCTGCGGGCCGGGACACAACTAAGCATAACTCTGTCTGCTACGCACAGACAATTCCACTCCTATGCGGTGCTGCGAATGCGCTAACTGCTCTGAGCCGCGCATGCCGAAATGCGGGCCGCCAGTAACCACACCGATGAACCAAGACTTAAGAGTTGCCGTGATTTGGAGTTCGGGCCGTTCTGGTAGCCGCCTGCTGTGAAACGGGCAAGTCGTGGAAAGAAAAGTGAGTTTGCAGGTTTTTCACGGGCTGGCCGTTCACTTCCGCGTAGGGATAAATGAAATAGTTGAGGGGATCGCCGTGCTGGTCGGCCGAGAGGCGGATGTCCCGGCCGTAGGTAAAGAAAACGCGGTTGACGTCGTGGGCGCCGAAGAAATAATCGTGAAGTGCGGGATTCTTCCAGGCTTCAGAGGCGTCAACGGGCACCCATCCGACGCCGTTGAGATAGAACTCGGCCCAGCAATGGTAGCCGGGAATGTCGCCAGCGATTTTGCCTTCGGGAAGCGGGAAACCAATTTCGAAGCGCGCGGGGATGCCGGAAGCACGCATCATGCCAATGAAAAGGGAATGGAAGTCAGTGCAATTGCCGCGCTTGGAGGTGCAAGCCCAGACCGCGTCGCCGTGGCCCCAGCCTTCGCCGGATTTGTCGTAGCGCATGGTGGAGACGACGTACTCGTAAATGTGGCGGGCTTTATCGAGCTGCGTGTTGTCGCCAGCGGTGTGCTCCTTGGCGAGCTGGGCAATGACACCGTTCAGGGGGATGAGCTTGTCGGGTTCAAGATAGCGGCGAAGCATGGGATCGGCCGGCAGGCTGGCGGAGATGGGCTTGAGGGCGCCATCGAGAGCGACTTTGTGCTCGTGCCGGGTGGCCTTGAAACGAAGAGTGACGTCAAAGCCGGAGGCGCTTTGCTGGGGTGTGGGCTTGAACTCGGCAAAGGCGTCCTTGTATTCGGCATCATGACCCTTGGAATGGGCGACCGCACTTTCGATTTGGAGGGCGCTTAGATCCTGGAAACCGTCAGCCTGCGGCAAAGGAATCCAAAGGCGGACGGGACCGGCGGGATTTTCGGTTGGCGGGAAATGAACCTGGTAGGTGAATTCGAAGGAGCGGGTTGAAGGTTCCGGCGGAGTTTTGGCCGACGCAGAACGAGGCGGGTGCGCGACAAAAGCGAGGAACATGAGTGGAAAGAAACTGGACAAGAGCGCGATGAGCCGACGGTTCATTATAGGACTCCTTCGGGGGTTGCCGTGAATGGCAGCGGGGAGATTATACTCAATCGGGTTGGGAAGCAAAACACGGTGCAGAAGAAACAATGAGATCAAGCGAGAAGCTCTTCTGTCGCGCGCATTGTCTATTGGCCGTGGCATGCATGGTGGCTTGGGGGCCTAACGCCTGTGCACAGGCGCAGCCCGCGCAGAAACAGGAGGAGACTCGGAGAGCTGGGTCGGCTGTACTTTCGGCAAAGAAGCGCAGTTTTCGGGCGGAGAAAACGCACCGGTTCTGGGACAAGGAAAACGCGTGGTTATTCGGAAGCGTGGGGGCTGCGCGAACGCTCGACTATTTTTCAACGCTGAATATGCGGCGGCGTGGCCGACAGGAAATATTTTTGACGAACGACGCTGTTGACAATCATGCGGCATTCGCGGCGATTGAGGCAGCGGCGACGGGAGCTTCCATAGGAGCGGCGTATTTGTTTCATCGCTACGGGCATCACAAATTGGAGCGGTGGACGTCGTTCGTACACATCGGACTGGCTACTTCGGGCTCGGTACGAAATTATTGCCTGAAGACGGCGCGTCCCGGCGCCAGTTCTGGCCCGCCCTAGGATCATTCGCCGGTTCGCACTGATTGGACACGGCACCTCGCCATCCACTATCCCCGAGATCGAATCTTGCGCGCATGGGTTTCGTGCGGCATACTCGCGCGGCGTGCGGCCGTGGTGGGAAACGCGCGCGTGGGCCATGGGTCAATTTGCGAGGAGGTCGGGATGAGGCGGTGCATCCGTTATCACCGTTTCGGAGCGCATCTGTGTCTGGGCTTGAGCTGCTTCGCGGCTGTTTGCGGCGCCAGCCTGGCGACCGCGAGAGCGAGCGAGACGGCACTACCCACGCAAGCTCTGCCGGCGCCGCCCGTTCCTACCGAGACGCGGTCCGCGCAATCCGCGACGCCACCGCAGCGAATAAAACCTGAAACGTATACTCTTTCGCAGAGCCGCTATGAGAAAGCGGTCAGTTATTCACGCGCGTCCTATGGCCTGTATTTTGTCTCCGTGGCGCTTTCCGTTTTCGTACTCGTGATCCTTTTGCGGATGGGAATTGCAGCGAGGTTTCGAGATTGGGCAGAGAGCGTGAGCGACAAAAGGTGGATTCAAGGGCTGATCTTTGTGCCGCTGCTGGTGCTGACGCTGGATGTGATTGCCTTGCCACTAAGAATGTACGGACATGTGCTGTCGAGGCGATACGAGGTGTCCGTGCAGCACTGGGGCTCGTGGTTCCAGGATTGGAGTAAGGAACAGCTTTTGACGGCGGGATTCGCGTTGATTCTTGCGCTGATTTTATCGGCGGTGATCAGCTGGAGTCCGAGGCGATGGTGGCTGCATTTCTGGGTTGCGACGCTGCCTGTATTGCTTTTCATAGTTTTCATCAGCCCGTGGTTCATCGATCCGCTGTTCGACAAGTTCGAACCGCTGCAGGACTCGCACCCGGAGCTCGTGGCTGCGATTGAAAAATTGACCGTGCACGCGGGCGTGCCGATCCCGGCGGACCGCATGTTTCTAATGAAGGCCAGCCAGAAGACCACGGGAATCAATGCGTACGTGACTGGGCTGGGAGCTTCGAAGCGCGTCGTGGTCTGGGATAACACGATTCAAGCGATGACCAGGGACGAAACGCTGTTTGTGGTCGGGCATGAGCTGGGGCATTACGTTCTGGGACACGTCTGGAAGGGATTCCTTTTTGCCGCCGCTCTACTCCTGGTTGGATTTTATGTTTTGTTTCGATCGCTGCATTTGGCGCTGGGCCGCTGGAGTGGTGAGTGGAGAATTTACGGAGCGGAGGACTGGGCTTCGCTCGCGGTGCTGCTTCTTCTGCTCGAAATTGCCATGTTCCTGGCATCGCCAGTGGTCAATGGATTCTCGCGGATGCAGGAACACAACGCCGATGTCTACGGTCTCGAAGTAATCCACGGGATTGTGCCGGACTCTTCCAAAGTGGCGGCTCAATCTTTTCAAATTCTGGGAGAGGCAGACCTGGCGGATCCTAATCCGCCGGAGTTCATCACCTTCTGGCTTTATTCGCATCCGCCTCTGGCGGATCGATTGGTGTTTGCTTACAGCTATGATCCATGGGCGAAAGGCGAGTCGCCGAAGTACGTAAAATAGAACACCGAGAATGCCGAAGGCAGGCTAGTGCACCCGTCGACTTACCGAATGGCGGCGGGAGAAGGCGGCGACTTTATGGCGATTGCCGCAGCGCGACATGGAGCACCAACGGCGGCGACGTGTGCGAGAGGTATCATAGAAAAACAGACCGCAAGCTGGATTGGAGCAGATTCGAATGCGCGCGGCCGAGCCCTCCGCGATAAGCTCGGCCGCCGAGCGTGCGATAGCCGCGAGGAGCCAATCGAGTCCGCCTTCGCGAGCGACGAAGTCCATGCCCCATTTGTCTCCTTGTTGGAGGAGTTCATCGTGGCCTTCGGTGATCCGCAGGACGTCATTAATGGGCTCGACCCAGTCGCGGAGAATGGCTTCTTTGTGGAGCAGGGAACCGAAGATTTCACGAAGAGAATCGTGGAGCCTTTGGGCTTTGCCCAAGAGAGCACCGGCACTTTGGGGGTCGTTTTGAGGTAGAGTGAGTAATTGGGCGCTGCGTTCTGAGGAAATGATTCGAGTGACCAGCAGGAAATGAATTAAATCTTCCCAAGAGAAGTCGGAAGAGGGGGCCAGTTCGTTGACGAAATCGAGGGAAAGGCGACCACCGATGAGAGCTGAAGCTGAGGAAACGCTGGACACAGAATTAACCATGAAAAAGCGGTTAGTCTAGGGATGTGGGCCGCTATTTCGTTCTTAACCAGTTAAATGTAGCAGAAGGGTTAAGAAATATCACTTAAATTGTGAATTGAGCAGTCTTGGCTGCTGCGTGAGGCATCCGATTCGGGTAGAAGTTGGAGCAATCTCCCATGAAAACTGTTTGTGGAGTCACTTTGTTGTTCCTTGCAGGGATTTGGGAGGTGGGCTCACACGGCCGAGTAGCGGCGTTCGGCAAGACGCCCCAAGTTGCACGGTCACGCGAGCCTGTGGTGGTTGAACTTTTCACCTCGGAAGGCTGTTCAAGTTGTCCGCCAGCCGATACCCTGCTAGCGGAGTTGGATGCCCGGCAGCCCATCGGCTCTGCGGAAGTAATCGGTCTGGAGGAACACGTGACTTATTGGGATCAGCAGGGATGGGAGGATCCCTACGACTCCCGAGACTGGACGGATCGGCAGACCGATTACGCCAACTCGCTGCACAACGGATCGCCTTATACCCCGGAAATGGTGGTGGACGGAACGGCAGGTTTCGTGGGCAGCCGGGGAGGAACAGCTGTGAAGGAGATTGAAAAGGCGGCGGCCATCCAGAAGAGCAAAGTAGCAATCAGCGTAGCTTACCCGACAGAGAGCAAGTCGCTCGAGTTGAAGGTGAGCGTTGAGAAGCTATTGAATCCTTCGCCGAAGGACAAGCCGGAGGTCATTCTAGCTATAACGGAGAGTGGATTGCATAGCGCCGTCGGGGCAGGGGAAAACTCTGGCAAGGAATTGCACCACTCGGCGGTACTGCGCGAGATGAAAGTGATCGGCGTGGTTGGAAAGAACGGACAAGAAACCTTTTTCGCTGAGCACACCGTTAAATTGGATTCGAAGTGGAAACGGGAGAATCTGCGGGCCGTTGCGTTCGTGCAAGAAAAGAAGAGCAGGCGCATTCTGGGAGCGGCGGAAATTAGGGTAATGCCGTAGGAATGCGTTCGTTAGTCCAATCTCCTGAAGTCAGACGTGATTCGCGAGCAGTGACTCGAATTCCCGCAGCGCAAGTTGCAGCTTTGATCTTAAATTCAGGTGGCCAGACCGCTTTCAGCCTGCCGTGCGGAACCTGTTTTGGTGAGCGCGACTGCGCCGTGCCCGACGGGCCGAGTGTGCGCGAGTGAAGCGGAGAGCAGAAGATTCCCGGAGCGAAAGATGGACGGCGATTCACATGGCGCGCGGCTCCAGAGAGACAGGGCAACCAAAGCGCCCGAGGGCGGAATCTCCGGCCAGCCGATGTCCAGGGAAGCGAATCTGGGCGCGGGTTGGCGGCTCTTGATATATGTTGCGATGTTTTTCATGCTCTGGAGCATCTCCCTTTTTCTCCTGAGCCAACTGCTGCGTCCCACTCGCGAGGTTTTTTCTCCCCGTTTTCAGCTTCCAGGAGAGACGGCAAGCTTCTTGGGGGCAATTCTTGCGGCGTGGATCATGTCGCAGCTCGAAGAGCGGCACGTGGGAGTCTATGGTCTGCCCGCCCGAGGCGCTTTTGGGAAGCTTTTTTGGCAGGGCTGCCTCTTTGGCCTGTGCGAGATTGCCTTGCTTGTCGGAGTGATTGCAGCGTTCGGCGGCTATTCCTTTGGCGGTCTAGCCGAACATGGAGGGGCGATTGCTGAGTGGGCGCTGTTCTGGGCCTGTTTCTTCGTGATGGTAGGATTGTTTGAGGAGTTTCTCTTTCGTGGATATACGTTGTACACGCTTTCCGGCGGCATCGGCTTTTGGCCGGCAGCTGTGCTGTTGTCGCTTGCTTTTGCGGCGTTTCACGTCGCGAATAAGGGCGAAGGGTGGGCCGGCATTACCAGCGTGGCATTCGTAGGTCTCTTCTGGAGTTTCACGCTGAAACGGACAGGAAGCCTGTGGTTCGCGGTGGGCATGCACGCGACATTCGATTTTGGAGAGACCTTTCTTTTCTCTGCTCCGGATAGCGGGGCGATTCTTCCAGGGCATCTATCGAACGCAGTGATGCACGGGCCAAACTGGCTAACGGGCGGCACCGCTGGTCCGGAAGGCAGCATTTTCGATTTTCTGATCCTTGCAGTATTTTTCCTGGTAGTTCACTTCCTCTACCCCGCAGGCGAGGAAAAAAACGGGGCGGAAGCCAGTTGAAGTCTTTAATGAACGAGGTCGGAAGCGTAAACCATTCGAACACCGCGGGCCTTCGCCTGAGGTAAGAGTTCGCTTAACGCCTGCAACGTGGCGGGGTGCGGATGACCGATTGCGATGGCACCGCCTTTTTGCTTAGCGCCGCGCATAGCTAGTTCGAGCTGCTTGCGAACCGAGGAAACCTCGGCGACATCGTCAAGGAAAGGGACGTTCCGAAAACCGGAGCGCACACCCATGCGCTGGGCGGTATCGTAGGCTACGGTTGCGGCGGTGGTGCGGCTGTCCACGTAGAAAAGATTCCACTTCAAAAGAACGGGCATCAACTCTTCCATCAAGGCCGCGTCGGCTGTGGCTTCGGAGCCCTGATGATTGTTCACGCCGGCGGCATACGGAACACTTGCCATCATCCGCTCGAACAGCATCGGAATAGCGGCCGCAGGCATACCCGGATGCAATTCCTGGGCCTCGGGCGCTTCGTTTGCGAGGGATTGCATCGGAAGGTGGAGCATCACTTCATAGCCGCGGCGATGAGCCTCCTCCGCAATGTCGACGGAATGCGCGTGATCCGGGAGGACGGAGATGGTGAGGGGATAAGGTAAGGCAAAGATTGCGTCGGCGGCAGAACGATCGCTGCCCAGATCGTCGAGGATGATGGCCAGGCGAGCGGCACCGCTCTCCTCACCGGGCCTGGGATGAGACGGGGAAGCTGCGGTTGCGGACAATGGAGCGATGATGTGCACTGAGTTGGTAACCGTGCCTCCGGTTCGAAAATCCAACTGGAGAAGCGCTCCGGAGCTTCTTTCCGGGTCGCGCGTGAGATGGTGTGAGGTGGCGACGCGGTCCAGGGACTGAACGAGCTTTGCCAGCGATTCGCGGCGGGACTGGTCGGAAGGGGCTGGCTGCAAAACAATACTGAGTTGATCCGGGCGATCAGCGTGAGTCCCATCAAATTGCAGGTGAGCGGCGATGTTTCCAGGCTGCTTGGCGAAGCCCGCGGAGGCATGCAACATTTCGCGAGTGATGGCGTGGACACGGCCAGGCGAGAGGCCTTTTTCGGGCTTGCTCTTGCACCCGCAAGCTACAAAAGCAGCGAAAAAAAGCAGAGCAAAGGGAGCAGCACGACAAGTACGGCGGAATTGTTCCCCGTGGAACCTATGATGTAAGTAGACTGCTCCGCGCCTGGCCCGCACGGAAGCTTAAGCAGCTTTTTTCTGCGGCGTCTTCAGGAGTTCGAGGGCCTTGCGGAAGATGGGATCCTCCGGAGACAACGGTTTAGGCTGCGCCGGTTCCTTTTGCGCGTCTGCAGAACTGCTGTCGTCGTCAGCGCCCGAATCGTCGTCGGCAGAAGCGGTGACAACTTCCGATGGTACAACGCCCTCGGAGAGAATGGTTTTCCCGTCACTATTGTAATAATTGCCGACGGTCAGAAAGAGAGCGGCTCCGTCATCGAGGGTGATCAACTTTTGCTCCGAGGCAAGTCCAAAGGAACGCTCGCCGACGACGTCGCCACGATGGTTGGCAACCATTGCGGACGCCAGAACTTCCGCGGCTCCCGAAGTGCTCGGGTCAATCAGCAGAGAAACAGGGCCCTTCCACACCACTTTGCTGGGGTCCGCTGAGAAAACCTGAGTGGTAATCGTTTGACCTTTGAGAGTGGCGAGAGTGCCGGAAGGCACGAATAGCTGTGCGACGAAGATGGCCTCGGAAACAGGGCCGCGGCCGCAATCGCGTAGGTCCAGGACGACCTTATGGATGCCCTGCTTCTCCGCTTCGAGCAGGCGACCCCGTACTTCGTCGGCGCGTCCGGGATTGAGAGAAGGCAGGCGGAGCGCAAGAATATCGGGGTCAATTTTTTCGCTAACCAATTTTTCCGGGGCAAGCTTTTCGCGCACAACGTCTACCTGGTCGGGATCCGCTTTGCCGCGACGGATAACTCCGACCTTCACGCCCGTACCCGGCTGTCCGTGCAGAAAATTCATTGCCTGGCCGACGGACATATCGCGCGTTGTGAAACCAGCGACGGATTCCAAGATATCGCCACTGTGAATGCCGGCCTTCTCAGCGGGGCTGTCCGGAAGAACAGAAATCACGATGATGTAGCCGAAACGCTTGCTCAGCGTGAGGCCCGAGTCGCCAAGCGCATGGGTAGTCACTTTTTGTTTGTATTCGGTGTATTCGCGGGGGGTGAGGTAGCTGGATTGCGGGTCGAGAGACTCAAGCAGGCCGTGCAGAGAGCCGGTCGTGACGAGATGGAGGTTGGGCTCGTCGACGTAATCCTGCTGAATTTTCTGGAGCACTTCGCTGTAAACCGTGAGGGACTTGTACGTCTTGTCGTCCGAGGTGCGGCCGAGGACATGACCGAGCCCGGCATAACAAAAGATAACCACGGATACGAAAAGAACTCCAATGCGAGCCGCTCGATTCATGCCTCACCTATCCCCTTCTGCTTCGACCCAAAAAAAAAGACGACGTCTGTGAAAACAGACCTATAAGTATAGCACTGTCAGAAGTTGGGACGCGTGCCGATTGAGAAAGGAAGCCTGAGGATTGTAAATGAGCATGAAGGGTTCGCTTAGCCGGGTTGGGGGTTAGACACGTCCAGGGAGTCAAACGATGTGTAATTGACACACTGGGATAAATATGAAGCCCGAGTGTGCTTATAAGTTACTGAAAAATATGGACAAAGACATGAAACTCTGGCCGACAAAGTGCTACCTTAGTCAGAGACAATGTTTCAATCTACCATAGCGAAAGAGGCACAAGCTGAAGGTGTCGGTCTGCACACCGGAGTGTTCGGGCATGTGCGCCTGATGCCCGCACCCGCCGATACGGGTATTGTATTTCGGAGAACCGACCTCGACAATTTCACAATTGAGGCTCAGGGAAACAACGTCGCTCGCGTCAGCTATGCCACCAGCTTGATGAAGCAAGGTGTGCTGCTCTCCACGACCGAGCACCTGCTAGCAGCTATTTATTCCTGCGGTATCGACAACGTTTTCATCGACATTGATTCGATCGAAATTCCGATTTTAGACGGCTCTGCAGAGCCTTTCATGGAGATGCTGGAGCATGCGGGCGTGCGCAAGCTGCGCCGGAAGCGCCGTTTTCTGAAGATACTGAAGCCGCTGGAAGTCGAGGAAGGAGACCGTCGCATTGGAATTTATCCCGCCGAAGAATTTCGCGTGCGCTGCTACGTCGATTTCCCACATCCGCTGGTGGGTCAACAGGAAATCGAGATGGTCGTGAATCCGGATACTTTCCGGCAACTGCTCGCGCGCGCGCGAACATTTTGTTTCGAACGGGATATCGAGCCGCTCCGCTCGATGGGCTTGATTCGCGGCGGATCGCTGGAAAACGCCATCGTCCTCACTAATGAAGGAGTGATGAATGGTCCTCTGCGGTTTCCGGACGAATTTGGGCGCCACAAGGCTTTGGATTTAATTGGCGACTTAGCCCTCGTGGGACTGCCTCTGTTAGCACGCGTCGAAGCCCACAAGGCGGGGCATGCCCTCCACACTCAGCTTGTGAGCCGCCTGCTCGCCGATCCAGCCCTATGGACCATTACGACGGGCGAGACCATGCAGCCCGTCCGAGAAGTCCGGCTAACCAGCCTTTCTCCTGCTCCCGCCACTGATTAGCGATTGGCCCCTAGTCAACATCCCTTGATTGCGAAATCTTGAGTGCTACCGCAGAATGGGCTGAACCATGTCAAATCATGATTTAGCCATCGTTATTCTAGCGGCGGGAAAAGGGACGAGGCTGAAGTCCGGCCTTGCGAAGGTTTTGCATAAGGCTGGCGGGCGAACGCTTGTCGAGCACGTCGTACGTGCTTGCGCGCCGCTGGGCGCAAAGCGAACGATTGTTGTCGTAGGGCACCAGGCGGAGCAGGTCACTCCGGTGGTGGAACCGCTTGGCGCGGATGCGGTTCTCCAGCAGCCGCAGCATGGTACCGGCCACGCCATGCAGGTCGCGCGGCGTGCGCTGGGAAGGGTGAAGTTGGCCGTGGTCTTGCCTGGTGACGCGCCGCTTGTTCGTACAGAGACACTCAGAGCTTTGATTGCGGCGCATCGGAATGGGAATGCCGCTGCCACGATTTTGACGGCAGTCGTGGCTGATCCTTCCGGCTATGGCCGGATTGTGCGCAAGTCAGAAACGGCTGTGGGGGCCATCGTCGAAGAGTCGCAGCTTACGGATGAGCAGCGCGACCTAAATGAAATCAACTCTGCCATTTATTGCTTCACGCTGGAGAAACTCTGGCCGGCGCTAGCTCACGTTAAGCCGAACAACAAGCATCGCGAGCTGTATTTGACGGATACGATCGCGACGATGACTGCTGGCGGCGAGAAGGTTCTTGCAGAGGTCGCAGCCGATTCTCGCGAGATCCTGGGTTGCAATACACGGGCGGATTTGGCGGAGGTGGACCGAGTTTTTCGCGAGCGGAAGCGCGCTGCGCTCATGGACGAGGGCGTGACCATTCAATTGCCAGAGACGGTGTTGATCGATCCTGACGTCATGGCGGGAGAAGACACGGTGCTGGAAGCCGGCGTGCAACTCCTCGGAAAGACCAGGCTCGGTGAGCGCTGTAGCGTTGGAGCTGGGAGCATCCTGCACGACACGACGCTGGGCAATGACGTAATCGTCGAGCCTCACTGCGTCACCACGGAGAGCCGCTTGGATGATCACGTTCATATTGGCCCCTTTGCGCGCTTACGCCCCGGCAACCACCTGAAAGCCGGTGTGCGCATCGGAAATTTCGTCGAGCTGAAGAAAAGCACGCTTGGCGAGGGGACCAAAGCGAATCACCTTACCTACCTTGGCGACGCGAGGATCGGCTCGAAGAGCAACATCGGTGCGGGCACGATTACGTGTAACTACGACGGGTTTCACAAGTTCACGACGACGATTGGGAACAAGGTGTTCATCGGGAGTGATTCCGCGTTGGTCGCGCCCGTCCGCGTGGGTGATGGTGCTTACGTCGCGGCCGGTTCCACGATTACCGAAAATGTTCCCGCGGATGCGCTGGCCATCGCGCGCGGTCGCCAGGCGAATAAACCAGGGTGGGCATCCAAAAAGCGCCGCGAACTGGCTGCTGCTGCCGAAAATCCCAAGAAGGCGAAACGGCTTCGAAAGAAAGCAAAGCGACATAAATCCGCGAAAAGACGCCGGTAGTTTTCATTCACTCCCGCGGTTCCTCTGTGGCCTGTGCGTCTCTGCGTCATGCCCCTCCTGCTTTTTCCGACTTCCGCGTGAAATCGCTGCGCTGTGCTAAAATAAGTGTTCCCCAAATGCTCCAGGGAGTTACAAGCGCATGAAATTTGGAGTCGTCGTTTTCCCCGGGTCCAATTGCGACCACGACGCTTTTTACGCTATCGGCAACGTTCTCCACAAGCCCGTCGAATTCATCTGGCACCAATCGCGAAATCTTGCGAATTGCGACGCCATCATTCTGCCGGGAGGATTCGCGTACGGCGATTATCTGCGAACGGGAGCCATTGCGCGCTTTTCGCCGGTAATGAAGTCGGTCGAAAAATTCGCCAAGAGCGGCGGCATGGTCCTGGGGATCTGCAACGGGTTCCAAATTTTGCTCGAAGCGGGCCTGCTTCCTGGCGCCATGATGCGGAACAGTGGGCTGCGCTTCATCTGCCGCGAGGTTTGCATCCGCGTCGAACAAACGGATACACCATTCACGAACGCAGCGTCGCAAGGGCAGATTTTGAATATTCCGATCGCGCATTCGGATGGCAGCTACACTTGTGATGAAGCTACTCTCGCGGAGCTTGAGAAAAATCGACAGGTCATATTCCGGTACACAACCGCGGACGGAAGTGATGACGCGGCGGGCAATCCCAACGGCTCAATGCATAACATCGCCGGGATTTGCAATCGCGAGCGTAATGTCGCGGGCTTGATGCCGCATCCTGAGCGAGCCGTCGAATCCGCTCTGGGATCCAACGACGGGCTGGTGGTATTCAAGTCCATGGTGGAAGCGCTTGTAGGCACTGCTAAGGCCACCGCATGAGGATGGCTACTTTTTCACCGAGCGCAGCCTCGAGATGCTCCGCTTCGTCCGGGTTTGAGGGATTCCATGAATGAAGAACTCCCTGAGCTGAGTTATCAGGAGTTTGTTTGCGCTCGAAAACTGTACCGGCAGCAAGAGGCGAAAAATGCCGCGCAGGGTGGCGCTGCGAAGAGCTTGGAAAAAGCTCCACTCGTAGATGAAGACAGTAAATTCGTGCTGTATTCGGCCGGCCCGGAGGGAGTTTTTGCAGTGTTTGAAGAGTTCGATGATGCTGGCTTCTTTTATTTGTACGATGCGAAACGACGCACAATTTTGAAGGCGGCCCATATCTACGATCGCAAGAATGTCGCCGTCGAAGAAGACATCGTCGACATCGGCTGGGCTGCGGACGACTCTTCTTGCGGCCTGGCGCTATGGGGTGAGTTCCGCGCGTTCCTCGGAATTAGTAATAACGTCGAACTGAGAAAGCCGATGACGGACTCGGAGGAACGCGGTATCCCAGTCAGCGAATGGCCGGCCGGCTTCGAGCATTACCAGGAACAGAAGATCGAGTGACGGACCGGGAACGATTCTAATGGCAACTGCGAGCGCAGAAATCAAAGTTACGCCGGAAATTGCCGCCGAACACGGCGTAACACGCGACGAATACGCGCGGATTCAGCAGATACTCGGCCGCGACCCGAATATCACTGAGCTTGGCATTTTCAGCGTAATGTGGAGCGAACATTGCTCCTACAAATCAAGCAAAGTGCACCTAAAGCGTCTGCCCACGCGCGGCAAACTTGTCGTGCAAGGCCCCGGCGAAAATGCAGGCGTCGTGGACATCGGCGATGGGCTGGTTGCAGCCTTCAAAATCGAATCGCACAACCATCCAAGTTATGTTGAGCCGTTTCAAGGCGCGACGACCGGAGTTGGGGGAATATTGCGAGATATTTTCACGATGGGTGCACGGCCCATCGCGGTGCTCGATTCGCTCCGTTTTGGAGAAATTGTTTCGGGCAAAGGAACAAGCGCGGAAGACGCCGCAAAAAACCGGCGAATCCTGGATGGAGTGATCCGCGGCGTTGCGAATTACGGAAATTGTTTTGGAGTTCCAACCATCGGCGGCGAAATTAGCTTCGAGCCGTGCTATTCGCAGAATCCGCTGGTGAACGCGCTGGCTCTTGGGATTGCGCGCAAGGAAGAAATTTTTCTTGCCAAAGCAAAGGGCATCGGCAATCCCGTGATTTATGTCGGCGCAAAGACCGGCCGCGATGGCATTCATGGCGCGTCGTTGCTGGCCTCCGCGGAATTTACAGAAGAATCGAAACAAAAGCGGCCGAACGTGCAGGTCGGCGACCCGTTCATGGAAAAGCTGCTTCTCGAAGCCTGCATCGAGGCCATGCACACGGGCGCAGTCGTAGCGATTCAGGATATGGGCGCCGCGGGCCTCACTTGCTCGACGATGGAAATGGCTTCGCGCGGCGGCACCGGCATCGAAATCGATCTCGCGAAAGTTCCCCAGCGCGAAACCGGCATGACGCCCTACGAGATCATGCTTAGCGAGTCGCAGGAGAGGATGCTGCTGGTCGCGGAAAAAGGCCGCGAGCGGGAAGTTCTGGACGTTTTCAAGAAGTGGGGGCTCGACGCCGTCGTCGTCGGCACGGTCACCGACGGCGGAATCGCGAAAGTCTTAAATCACGGGCAGGTCGCTGCGGAGATTCCGGCGCATCCTCTTGCGGAGGAAGGTCCCGTCTATCGCCGCCCGATTGCCCAGCCGCCGTTGCGGCACGAAACGCCCGCGGATTGGTTTCCATTCGCGCCTGACGGCACAAATCTCACTCCGAATTTTGCAAAGCTGCTGGCCTCGCCCACGATCGCCTCGAAGCGCTGGATCACCGAGCAGTACGATACAAGCGTACGCACTAACACATTGGCGGGCCCCGGCGCGAGTGACGCAGCCGTCGTGCGCATCAAGGACCCGCAAACGGGCATTGTGAAACGCGCTTTGGCGCTAGCTACCGACGGGAACGGCCGCTGGTGCCAACTGAATCCGCGAGTTGGCGCGATGCACGCCGTCGCCGAAGCCGCGCGCAATGTCGCCGCGTCCGGCGCGCGTCCCATCGCCGCAACGAACTGCCTCAATTTCGGCAGCCCGGAGAAGCCGGAAGTCATGTGGCAGTTCAGCGAAGTCATTGACGGCCTAACCGTCGCATGCAACGAACTTGGCACGCCCATCACCGGGGGCAACGTCAGCTTCTACAACGAAACGCTCGGCAAATCGATTTATCCAACCCCCGTGATCGGCGTGCTTGGCATTCTTGAGGACGCCTCGCGCGTCCTAAAAATTGCCTTCCGCAACGATGGTGAGGTCATTCTTCTGCTCGACGGAGCGAGTTCGCCAGAAGCGGCGACTGTAGGGGCACGATCTATCGTGCCCCTACAGGGCAACCAGTCCTCCAGTGCGGCGCGTGAATTTTCCTCGTCCGAATATTCCAAGACCATTGCTGGCATCGTCGCAGGTGAACCACCCGCCATCGATCTCTCCGCCGAAAGACGATTGATCGATTGCCTGGTCGTCCTGGCCTCTGAAGGCACCGTGCAATCCGCTCACGACATCTCCGACGGCGGTCTGGCCGTCACAGTGGCAGAGTCCTGTTTCGCAGCCAGCGCTTGTGGGCGAGGGACTGCTGCAGCCGCATTCGGCGCGAACTTAAATCTTGTGGATTCTTCAGCCTCAACCGAATGCGCCCTCTTCGGCGAACGCGGCGCGCGCTGCGTCGTGTCCGTCGCTCCAACAAAACTTGCCGCTGTTCTTGCAACTGCGAGACAATATGGTGTCGGCGCGCGCGAAATCGGCACAGTGAATCTTGCCGGTTCACTCCGCATCGAATATAAGGGGAGCGCAGTGATCGATTCCCCACTCGATAGGCTGCGCGATGTTTGGGCCAATTCACTCGAGCGCACGTTGAACTCTAGATGACGCAAAAGCTCGCTCACGCTGACGACCGTTTCCACGACGAGTGTGGTGTATTTGGCGTGTTCGGACATCCGGAAGCCGCGAATCTTGCCTACCTTGGACTCTACGCGCTGCAGCATCGCGGCCAGGAATCCGCGGGCATCGTATCGAGCGACGGCTCCGATCTTCATCTCCATCGTGCCATGGGCGAGGTGGAAGAAATTTTTCAGCCCAGCGTGCTGGCGGAACTTCCCGGCAGCCAGGCCATCGGCCACACGCGTTATTCCACTGCGGGCGACAAAGCGCTGCTTAACGCGCAGCCCATCACGATCGACTGCAACAAAGGGAAGGTCGCGCTCGGCCACAACGGCAATCTCACCAATGCCGCTGAGTGGCGGCGCAAACTCGAGCATCGCGGGTCCATCTTTCAGACCAACAGCGATACCGAAGTCATCGTGCATCTCATCGCGCGTTCGCAGGCCCGCAATCTTTCCGGCGCGATTGGTGATGCGCTCAATCAAGTCGAGGGCGCTTATTCGTTGCTCGTCCTGACGCAGGACGAGCTTTACGCCGTGCGCGATCCGCGCGGCTTCCGCCCGCTTGTGCTCGGCAGGCTTCCGCTTCCCACAGGCGGCGAAGCCTGGCTAGTCGCCTCGGAGACCTGCGCGTTTGATCTGCTCAACGCTCAATATGTGCGCGAAATCGAGCCCGGCGAGATGCTGCGCATTTCGAAGTGCGGCCTCGAATCCATCCACTTCGCGCCGCAAAAGCCGATCCAGCAATGTATTTTCGAGCACGTTTATTTCGCGCGTCCGGACAGCATCATTTTTGGCCGATCCGTGAACGAGAGCCGGGAAACGCTCGGCCGCGTTCTTGCGCGGGAGCATCCCGTCGAAGCCGATATCGTCGTGCCTGTTCCAGACTCGGGCGTTCCAGCGGCGGTGGGCTACGCGCTTGAATCCAAGATTCCCTTTCGCATGGGCTTAATCCGCAACCATTACATCGGCCGCACCTTCATCGAGCCTTCGCAAGCTATCCGCAATTTCGGCGTCAAGCTGAAGCTCAATCCCATCCGCGGGCTGATCGAAGGCAAGCGCGTGATTCTTGTTGACGATTCCATTGTCCGCGGCACGACCAGCAGGAAGATCGTCCGCATGGTCCGCGAGGCCGGGGCCAGTGAGGTTCATGTGCGAATTAGCTGCCCGCCCACGATTTCTCCGTGCTACTACGGCGTGGACACGCCCACGCGCGAAGAGCTTATTGCCTCCTCGAATTCGCCAGAGGAGATTCGCAAGTTCCTCGGCGCGGATTCGCTTGGTTACGTATCGCTCCCGGCATTACGCCAGGCCGTGAATGATACCGAAGGCAAATTCTGTACGTCTTGCTATACAGGCGTCTACCCGACGGATCTCGTGCAACTCGAGGTTCGCGAGAGCAGTGGAAACGCCTTAGAAATGAAGAAGGACCTGAAGCGAGAGGGAACAAACGGAGACACTACGGACAACGCATTTATGGAAAAACCAGTGGCGGTAGAACATGAAGGATGACGCAAAGAAGAAAACAAACGACAAAGAAACAGGCAAAACTGCTGAAGAGCCCAAGATTCCTATGGGAAAGCGCGTTCAGCGGGAGATCGTAGCGTGGTTCTGGGTGGGGCTCGCATTTCTGCTCATCAACGGAACCATCGGGCAGGCACGCGTCATTCCCTCAGGCTCAATGGAAAACACGCTGCTGATCGGAGACCACCTGATCATGAGCCGCATCGGCTACGACGCCGGTATTCCCTTCACCAATGTTCATGTCTCACTCTGGCGTAATCCCAAGCGCCAGCAGATCATTATCTTTAAGCCGCCATTCGCGCTGGATCAGCCGGATTACGTGAAGCGGGTCATCGGGCTGCCCGGAGACACGATCGAAATTCACGATGGCTCCGTGTGGATCAATGGCCAAAGGCTTGTTGAAAACTACACAATCGGCCGCACCGAGCCCTACGATTTCAAAGGCCCCTACAAAGTGCCGCCGAAAAGCTATTTTGTGATGGGCGACAATCGTACGAATTCGTATGACAGCCGCTTCTGGGGCCCCGTGCCGCGAAGTGACATTATTGGCACGCCCGTGATGATTTACATGTCGCTGGACGCCCCGGGAGACGCGTGGGAGCCGGGCCAGATTCGCGAGCGGTTCCTAGCTTACTTGGATGGCGTGATTCATCCGAGTACCGTGCGCTGGAGGCGCCTATTCCACATATTTTGATCTGCCGGCTCCGATGCGCCTCCCGCGGGCGCGGCTAGGGCCTGTAATTTGCTGATTTTGCCGCCAGCCCCGCCGCGGCAGTTTGCCGTTCTTTCCGGAATGAGCACGACGGCGCGAACCTGCGCTTAAGAAAGACGAAAGCGACTTCATCGCCGATGAAATATGCCGACGCCGGAGTAAACATCGCCCTCGCTGACGAGGTGAAGCAGCGCATCCGGCATCATGCGAATCGCACATTCACCGCGGGCGTGCTTGGCGGCATCGGCAGCTTCGGCGCGCTCTTTGCTCTCGACACAAAAAAATACAAAGAACCCGTACTCGTCTCCAGCGCCGACGGCGTCGGCACCAAGCTGAAAATCGCCATCGCGATGGGTGTGCACTCGACCGTCGGCGGCGACCTCGTCAATCATTGCGTGAACGATATTCTCGTTCAAGGCGCTTCGCCGCTTTTTTTCCTCGATTATCTGGCCATGGGCAAACTTGAGCCTGCCGTCATCGAGCAGCTTGTCGAAGGGATGGGCCGTTCGTGCCGCAAAGCCGGTTGCGCATTGATTGGAGGGGAAACCGCGGAGATGCCGGGCTTTTATCCCCCAGGGGAATACGATCTCGCGGGTTTTATCGTGGGCGTCGTCGAACGCAAGAAGCTTCTCACTGGAAAATCTGTGAAGCCTGGTGACGCTTTGCTGGCGCTTCCATCTGCCGGCCTCCACACCAACGGCTATTCTCTCGCGCGCAAACTCGTTTTTGAGGTTGCCAAGCTTAAACCGGAGACCTATGCAGCCGAGGTCGGAAACAAAATTGGCGCTGAGCTTCTCAAGCCGCATCTTTGCTACGCACAGGCGCTCAAAAATATTGTGGCCCGAGGCTGGGTTTCCGCGCTCGCGCACATTACCGGAGGAGGCATTCCTGGCAACTTGCCGCGCGTGCTTCCTTCGGGGGTAAAAGCGCAGATCGACCTCGCCTCCTGGCCGGTGCCGCGCATATTCAAATTTCTCGCCGAGCTTGGAAAGATCGAGACCAACGAATTGCTGCAGTCCTTCAATATGGGCGTCGGCATGATCCTCGTCGTGCCTCCGGCCTACGTCAAATCCGTAGAGGCCGACCTGAAGCGGCGCCGCGAAAAATTCTTCCGAATTGGCCGAATCGAGCGCGGCGATTCCGGCAAGCCCCGCGTTGCCCACTCGGGCTCACTGAGTCTCTAGCTTCTCACCCCGGATTTTTTGGTTCCCCTTTCGCATATTCCGCGTGCTTTGCCCGTCCTCGCTTCTTCATTTCTCGCGCCAGACGCTTCAGCCATCGCAGTTCGGTTCTGAACTGTTCGATCATTAAGCTCACCATCCAAACCGCTTCATGATGAGGATGCCCGACCTCCTGCAAAATCGAGCGCAGCGTTTTCTGCTCGCGCACGAGTTCCTGCTCCAGAAATTCTCGCCGGCGCGCGATTTGCTTCTGAAACACACCACGCCGCGCCAGCCAGGAAAGCGCCACCCACGTCAGAAATGCCGGCCGGTCTCTCTGAGTAGTCCACTCCTGGCGCTGGAGCGCATCCGCCAGAGCGGCGCGCCCCTTCGCAGTAGTTTGAAAACTGTTCTTTTCCGGTCCCGCAGCAGGCTCGTTTGTTTCCAACGAGCGGATCAGGCCAGCCTGCGCCAGTTTTTCCAGCGAGTAATATACTTGTGGACGCGAAATCCCCGCCCAGTCACGGATGTCCCGCCGCTCCAATTCTGCATTCGCCTGATATCCGTGCATCGGCCGCTCCGCGAGCAAACTCAGCAGCACCGAGTCCGGCGTGGTCAGTTCCAGTTTTTTGCTTGCGCTAATTCTTCGCTTCAATCTCTCCGCTTTCCGTGGCACGCACTCCGATGCTGGCGTATTTATCTCCGTTATTCTCTTTGCTTCGTCACTTCTTTCCTTTCTTCCTCTTCCTGCTCCACCACCACCACTGACATTTCTCGGCCGCCAAGTGCGGATTCCTCGCCTGCGCCACCGCTGCGCAAAAGGTATCCAGCACGCAGGGATCCTGCCGCTGTCCCGTCGCCCGCTCGAGTCTGGCGTACATACGTTGCGGATTCTGCCGCGCCAGTTGCGCCATGCTGTGAATCCCCAGCAACTCGAAATCGCGCAGCATTGCCGGCCCGATCGAAATCAAGTCCTCCAGCCGTCGCGCACTCCCGGTCATAATCGCCTCCTTGACAAGCAAGTCTACAATGCATATCCTAGTCTAAATAAGACTAGAGCTAGTTGCAACAACAGAAATGGAGAAAAACTTGATGAATGTCAAGCGCATCACCGCGGTTCTGCTCGTCAATGAAATCGAGCCGCAGCTCACCTTTTGGATCGATCGCCTCGGCTTCGCCAAAACTATTGAAGTTCCGCACGGAAACAAGCTAGGCTTCGTGGCCTTCCAGAAAGGCACCGCCGAAGTGATGTACCAAACCTTTGCCAGCGTCGAGCAGGACGCTCCGCCCGCTATGGCCGCGGCAGCCCGGAAAGGTCCGAGCTACTTGTACATGGAAGTCGATAATCTCGACGGCGTGCTCGCCGCCATGAAGGACGTGCCCAAGGTCATGCCTGAGCGCACCGCCTTCTATGGAATGCGCGAATTCGCCGTCCAGGATCCCGCCGGCCATTTCCTCACCTTTGCCCAATTGGTCGCCCCGCCATCCGCCCCGCCGAAATCCTAATTCTCGACTCTTGTAGGGGCACGATAAATCGTGCCCCACGGCGCCGGCGTGCACTCCTGGCGTGCAAGAAAAGCAAATTGGCCAATGGCGATGTTCACTTTTTCGGCGCGGACGGCAGCGGCGGCGGACGCCGTTGCATCTCTGTGACCACGGCAATCGAACGCGCTCCATTCTTCCCCACGGAGCGCACCGAGAAAAAGTGGTTATCGGTTGAAACGCCCTTCAACACGGTCTGCCCGGCGGTCTTCACGAAATCGTACACGCTCCAGCGCGCCTCGGTGGTTTCTCTCCACAAAATCTCAAATCCTGCGCGTTCGGGATCTTCGTCCGCGGCCCAGGACACTTTCGCATCCGGCGTTACCGCTCCCCCGAGCCGAGCGTCCGTTGGGGCCGCCGGCGCCATCGCCATCTCGCGTAGCGCTTCCGCGTTGTCCCGCGCGACGTCCCCCATAAACGTAAAGTTCAAATATTTCTCGAAGTCTCCGTACTCGATGCCATTTTCCGTCCGCGGCGTTTGATGCTGATGGTTGTAATCCTCGAGCGGCTCGGTAAACCGCACCGCCGGATCGCCCGCCTTGTAAAACGGATAGTGATCCCCGCCGCGCCCGTAGCGGTCCACGCGAAAAATCATGCGAATCGAGCTGCGCCCGTCGATATCTTCAATCGCGCGGGCCAATTCGCGCGAAGGCGAATCGCAATCCTCCAGCTCGCCGTTACCGGAAAAAAGCCGCACGCGATGCGGCGCGCCCGGCGCCGTGTCCGCACCCACAATGTCGTCCGTAAACATTCCGCCCACTGTATAGCCATGCTCTTTCACCCAGTCCACCAGATGCGAGCTTCCCAGAAGGCCCTGCTCCTCGCCGGAAACCGCTGCAAACAAAATCGTCGCGCGATATTTTCCGCGTCCGTTCGGTCCTGCTTTGCTCAGCAATCGGGCGCACTCCGCACTCACCGCCACGCCCGACGCATCGTCATCCGCACCTGGTGCGTCCGCGTTTGGGTCCATCACGTTCGAAGGCCGCGAATCAAAATGCCCCGAAACGATGAAGATGGTTTTCGCCAGCTTCTCATCGGTGCCCGGAAGAATCGCATACACATTTTCGAGCGGAATCGGCTTCTCTCCCGTTCGCGCCGACGTGGAATCGAATTTGTCCACCACCACCTGCAATCTTCCGACGGAATCTTTCGCAATTTCGTTGAATCGCGCCACGATGTGGTCTCGCCCGCATCCCGCTCCCCGTTTCGGATCCGTCCACGAGGAAAGTGTCAGCCTCGTTCCGCATTCCACCAGTTCGTGGATCAGCATGCGCATGGACTTTTCGTCCACCGACGCGCGCGCAATGCGTCCCCCGGGTCTCGGCAGAATCTTTAAATGCGGCCGCGGCATCAGCGGCTCCGCCGGATCACGCCAACCCGTTCTGGTTTCGGAGTCCTTCGCCGCTTTGGGCGCATTCGTCTGCGCTCCGGCTAGTCCCACGCACAAAGCACTAAGCCAGGCAAAAATGGCAGCTCGTCTCAATCCTTCGCCTGCTCTTTCCAAGAAGCTGGTCATAGCGCACACTTCCGATTTAGATTTGTCGTCATCAGCCCCGGCATTCTAACCCCGCCGTGCCTACTTTGCGACGGAAATGCTCATCTACAGGTTTCGCATCAGTTTTGCCCATTCGCCCGGTTGTGTTAACGTTTTTTGTTTATGAAGAAGCGCATAGGCGTGCTATTGAGCGGCCGCGGCTCGAATTTCGAGGCGCTTGCGGAGAGCATTTCTGTGGGCCGAATTCCGAACGCCGAGATTGCCATCGTCGTCAGCAATCGCGAGGGCGCGCCCGGCATCGGGCGCGCCCTGTCTCGCGGTATCGCGACGCGCGTGATTCCTTCGAAAGGACTCGAGCGGGAAGCTTACGACCGCCAGGTAGTCTCCGTCTTGAACGAGCAAAGTGTCGAGCTAGTCTGCCTTGCAGGCTACATGAGGCTGCTTTCGCCCTATTTTGTGGCCGCCTTCCCAAACCGCATTCTCAACATTCACCCCTCCCTGCTGCCGTCGTTTCCTGGTCTCGAGTCGCAGCGGCAAGCGCTCGAATACGGCGTCAAATTCGCCGGCTGCACGGTCCATTTTGTGGATGAAAATCTGGACGCCGGGCCCATCGTTTTGCAATCCGTTGTGCCAGTGAAGGATGAAGACACGGAAGACACGCTCTCCGCCAGGATTTTGCAAGAGGAACACCGAATTTATTCCCAAGCGGTTCGCATGGTGCTCGAAAGCCGCTACAAAATAGAAGGCCGACGCGTTATTGAAAAAGCTTGAAAGAAAATGACGGAAAGCAGATTCAAGCCCGTTGAAGAACAGCTCGCCTACTTGAAAAAAGGCGCGGCCGAAATCATTCCGGAAACCGAACTGAAATTGAAACTCGAAAAGTCCTTTCGCACCGGCACGCCGTTACGCGTGTACCTTGGTGTCGATCCGACTGCCCCGGACATTCATCTCGGGCACACCGTCGTTCTGCGCAAACTGAAACATTTCCAGGATCTTGGCCACACCGCGATTTTTCTAATCGGCGATTTTTCGGCGATGATCGGCGATCCCACCGGCCGTTCCGAAACGCGTCCGCCTCTATCCCGGGAAGAAGTGGACGCCAACGCGAAGACTTATCTCGATCAGGTTTTCAAGTTGCTCGACAAAGACAAGACCGAAGTGCGCCGCAACAGCGAGTGGCTTGACAAAATGTCGAGCCAGGAAATCGTGCGGCTTTGCGGCCACTATAGTCTTGCGCGCATGCTCGAACGCGAGGATTTTCGCTCACGTCTCAATCAGCATCAACCGATCTCCGTGCACGAACTTCTGTATCCGTTGCTCACTGCGGTAGATGCGGTCCAGCTCAAGTCGGACGTCGAAATAGGCGCAACCGAGCAAAAATTCAATTTGCTGATTCACCGGGACATCCAGCGTGAGTACGGGCTGGAAGGCGAAGTCGCGCTCACCATGCCGATCCTCGTCGGCCTCGACGGCCAGCGGAAAATGTCGAAGAGCTTCGGCAACTACGTCGGCATCACCGAGCCGCCCGGCGAAATCTTCGGCAAAATCATGTCTATCCCGGACGAACTTATGTGGACATACTACGAGCTATTGACTGATCTTTCGCCCGAACAAGTCTTGGCGCTCAAAAAAAGAGTCGAGTCTGGTGAATTGCATCCCAGAGAGGCAAAAGTGAAGTTGGCGACTCAAATTGTCGACGATTTTCACGGCTCAATTACTGGCCACGAGCACCCGAAAGGTAACATCTCAGCAACTATAACGGGAAAAGCTCACGTATCCGCTACCATCGGAACAAATACGGCTGCAGAGTTTAACCGCGTTTTTCGCGACCGTCAGGCACCCACGACAATGGAAGAGCTTCGGGTTATCAGAGTGCCAGGTGGGCTAGTGTTTTCGCGCAGGGATAGTGCAAATGTCACAGAACAGAACACTGTTCCGATTCCCACTGGATTAATAAAATGGTCTAAATTTCTGTCAGATCTTGGCCTGGTGAACTCGACGTCCGAGGCGGAACGTCTGATGAAACAAAACGGGTTTGAGGTAGACGGTCGACCCGTCGTTGATCCCACAACGAAACTGGATGTTGACCAGTCTCGCTCATATGAGATCCGTCTCGGCAAGAAGCGATTCCTTCGCATTATCGTCGAATAATTCTGGCACTCTGTTTACTCCGTAGGTCACTACACACCGTGTCCGTCTGGCAGGTGGTTCTACGCCAAAATCTCCCGCACTAAACCCGCCACGTGCTCTGCGATCGCTGGCGCCGCCGTTAATCCCGGTGATTCGATACCCACGAGTTGGATCGCCTGCGGCACCTGGGGATCGCGCGTGATGACAAAATCCGCGATACCTTCTCCATCCGGCGGCACAAGCTTGGGACGCAGCCCGGAGTACCCGAGGTGCAAGTCGCTTGCTTCGATATCCGGCAAAAGCGATTTCGCGCTCTGAGCAAAATCCGCAATTGGCAGACGGTTTTTCTCGTAGTTTTCTTTGCCGTCGACGTATGTCGCAGTGGGGCCGAGCAGAAACGTTCCCCATAGTGTTTTTGTGAAGTGCACGCCTAGACTCAATCCATGCGCGTGCGGCAAGGGATAGACCAGATTATTGATCAGCGAAGCGCGCGGCCCGCGAACCTCGCAGTATTCTCCCCTCACGGGGTAAATTTTCCACGACATATTACCCAGCAACGCGGCAATCTCATCTGAGTAAAGACCGGCGGAGTTAATCACGCACCGCGCTTCGATCGTTTCGTCCTGCGCATCTTCTTCGTCGCCAATGCGCAATCGCACGCGGATCGCCCCCGCGACCGGTTCCAGCGACACAACGCGCGCTCGTGTCACGATATTCGCTCCCTGCCCCGTCGCAACGCGCGCGTACGCGTGTACCAACTCCTCGGCAGAAACGATTCCCGTTGAGGGCACCTCAATCGCGGCCCAACCCGCAATGTGCGGCTCCCGCTTGCGGATATCCGCCGGTCCGATCAGCCGCAACCCTTCGACGCCATTGTCCTCCCCTTTTTTCTTCAACGCTTCGAGGTCCGCCTGTTCGTGCTCGTTCGCCGCAACCACCAGCTTTCCGGTGTGGCGAAACGGGACGTTGTGTTTTTTACAGAATTCGTACGTCAGCCGGTTGCCTTCGATGCAATGCCACGCCTTCAACGAATTTTTCGGATAGTAGATGCCGGAGTGAACGACCCCGCTGTTGCGCGAACTCGTCGCCATGCCCAGCTTGGGATTTTGCTCGACGAGGAAAACGTCCTGCCATCGCGCCGAAACCGCGCGCGCCACGGCGCAGCCGACGACGCCACCGCCAATAATTAGAATACTAGCCTGATCCATGAATCCATTTTATAGGTGGACGCTATCCATGCACATTGATTTCGTCGAAGAACGGCTTGCATTCCGCGAGCCGTGCCTGCGTGCCATCGTGGACGGCGTAGACGGCGTTCTTCCTTTCCTCGTAGTGGTTGCGCCAGAGGGAAGCGGCGCCGTGCTGGCCGTCCTTATTCAACGCATAAAAGAATATGTGAAACGTGGCGAGCTTTTTCTTGTCGTTGTTGTAATTGTGCGCGACGCGAGTCAGCGCTTCCAGACAAGCATCTTCCGGCGATTTTCCACGGCGCATCATCTCGACGATGGTGTGCCCGCCGGCGATCTTAATATTCTCCTCGCCCTTTCCCGTCGAGCCCGCCGCGCCCACCTCATTATCCACAAAGCATCCAGCACCGATGATGGGCGAATCGCCCACGCGCCCGGGTATTTTCCACGCGAGGCCAGCCGTCGTGGTCGTCGCGGAAATGTCTCCCTTTTCATTCACTGCCATGCACGGAATCGTGCCCGTCGGCGGATGCGCGATCACGCGCTCGGCGTAAGCCATCTGTGCCTCATTGTGATCGAAAATCGCGCCAAGCTGCTCCTTCCACTCCGGGCTGTCGATTCCAGGCCGCCAATTCACCGAGGACGATGCCTTCCACGCCAGCCAAATTTTCCGCGAGTGTTCGGTGAGCATGTTCACGTCGTCGAACCCTTCGTCCACCGCAAAACGGTGGGCGCCTTCTCCCACAATCATCACGTGATTCGTTTTCTGCATCACCGTTTGCGCCAGCCGCGCGGCGTTTTTGATGCGGCGCAGCGCAGCGACGGAACCGGCACGGTGCGTTGGCCCGTGCATAACGCAAGCGTCCAGCTCCACCTCGCCTTCCTCATTCGGCAAGCCGCCGTATCCGACGGAGTCGTCGTTGGGATCTTCTTCGACGACGCTGACCGCCGCGACGACGGCATCAAGCGTGTCGCCCCCATTTTTCAGGATGGCCATGCCCTTATCCAAAGCGTGCAATCCGTTGGCGCTCGAGACGATGATGGGGCGCGTGCCCGCCGCGGGAGCGCCCGGCAGCGAGAGTGGTAGTGCGCGCGCATCTGCTGAAGTCGATCCTGCAAAAAGCTTACCCGCGCCGGCAGCAAAGCTGCTCGCTAAAGATGTAAGAAAGAATTTGCGGCGTGACCATATTTCCATGGAAGCCTCCTTTGTATGCGGAGGAAATATACAGGCGGCAGCTTGAGATTGGAAGTTGGAGGAAAGGTGATCCTCAGCTCAGAGCGGTTCAGAAGCCGGCCGCACCGTTTCAGAAAGGATTGGTGACCGCCTTCTTTTCCCATAATCGAAACCCGCCAAGGAAAGCGTTTTCGTTGCTGCCGAGCCGCGAGCCAGTGGGCAATTCCTTCAATTTCTTGCTGTTGCCCCCGCCGAGCACCACATAATCCGCTTCCAGCGCGATCTTCAGCTGCTTCGTAATTTTGGCTACGTAGCGGCGCCACTTTTTCTTTCCCATCCGCTCTAGACCGCGCAAGCCGAGGTAATCTTCATAGCTCCTGCCGTTCTTATACGCCAAGTGTGCCAACTCCATGGGCTGTAAAATGCCATCGACGATCATGGCCGATCCCAAGCCGGTCCCCAACCCGAGAAACAGCATTCGGCCACCCTTATAGCTGCCGAGCGCCTGCATGGCCGCGTCATTCAGAATTTTCACCGGGCAGCCAAACGCTTTTTGAAAATTGAACCCCACCCAGCCGCAGCCCAGGTTATGCGGCTCGCGAAGCGGGTGCCCGTTGATGATCGGCCCAGGATAACCGAGCGAGATACAATCAAACTTCCAGTCGGAGGCGGACTTCTTCACCAGACTGACCATCTTTCGCGGTGTCATCTTCGGGCCCGATGGATACTTGCGTGGCTCTTTCTGTCCCGTCGCCAGCATCTTTACGTTCGTGCCACCCACGTCGATGACAAGAATTTTAGGAGATTTAACAGTTTGCGCTTTTTTCATCGCCGCTCCTCTAAGCAATGATGCGGACGCCTGTTCTCATGCGAGGCCTTAGGGATTTTAGAAGGAATGGACAATGCAGCGAAGGAAATTCGCAAGTATACGGTCTACAGGTCGCACTAGATGCTACTCGGCTCTCAATAGGTGGAGGTTGACAACTCACCTATGGCTGGTAGAGCCACGCTGCGGGCGTCGCAGGGAGGCCTGAGCCGTCATCTGCATAGCCTCCTGTAATCAAAACTTTGCCATCGGGGAAGCCGGTAGCGTCGGCGAAGAAACGTGCCGCCTCCAACGAGCCTGGAACTTTGGTAAACGTCCCGGTGGATTCGTCATACAGCTCAGCGAAAGAACCGCCGCCGGCAACAAGGACCTTTCCGTTTGGAAGCAACGCGACGGCTTCTGGAATTTTGAAACGAGCAGTATGCATAGTGCCGGTAGCCTTGAATGTTCCAGTAAACGGGTCATAAATTTCGGCACTTGCGTACTCACCGCGCCAATCGCGGTTGTCCGAACCACCAACGATAAGCACTTTTCCATTGCGCAGGAGAATTGCGGCGTGTTTGTGGCGGCCCACTGTCATATCGCCGGTCGCACTGAACTTGCCTGTAGCGAGATCGAAGAGTTCGGCGGAGCGATAGACGTTTTGCGAAGGGTAGTGCCCGGAGCCTCCCCCTGCTATCAGCACTTTTCCATCTTTGAGAGCCGTGGCCGTGTGCGCTGCTCGCGGTTCGGCCATGCTCCCAGTCAAAGTGAAAACTCCCGTGGCCGGATCGTAAATTTCAGCGCTCGCGAGCTTGTTCTCCTCGCGGTCCTCGCCGCCAGCGATAAGCACGCGGCCATCGGGGAGAGCAGTCGCCGTGGCCCCCGCGCGCTCGACGACCAGGTTTCCTGTAGAGGTGAACGTATTTGTGGCAGGATCGTAAAGTTCCGCGGAACGCCTGATTTGATAGCGGCCAGTCCAACCGCCCACAACGAGCACTTTCCCATTTTTCAAAAGCGTCGCCGTGTGACCGGATCTTCCGGTGGACATGCTCGCGGCAGGTTCAAACACCCCGGCGCGCGGATCATAAAGTTCGGTGGTCCGATAAGGGTTGGATTCGCCGCCACTACCAGCGAATCCCCCGGCGATCAGGACCTTACCGTTCGGCAGCAGCGTACAGCTTTGGCTGGCGCGAGCGGTGTGCATGGAGGCGATTTCCGTCACGGAACCGGGACCGGAAGGCCAAGGAGCGCGGGCGGTAGACAAGCACAAAAAAGGCACGAACATCGCCCAAACCAGGAAGTAGCTGGCGGTTCCTTTAGTGTCCAATTTCATGGGATGCCTCACAAGTCGGCGTTGTCGGAATGCAGGACGCGCAGAGAAACTGAAGTGTTAACAGCATCGATGCAAAGAGAGTGTGAGAGGGAGACCGGGACTAGTGGGGCGCGAGAGTCCCGGAAAAACTGTCCTGCGTGGCGGTGTCATACAAATGAAGAAGTTCGGCAGCGCGTTTCAGCAAATTTGCCGGTAATTCGCCGGGCTGGTAATCCACCCAGCCCGTCGTGAAATTCAGCGGAATCTTCTCGCCGGGCGTACTCACTTCAACAGCCCCAAGCCGGTTGAGTACCTGTTTGACCTCGTTCACACCGCATTCGGGGAGCAACAGAAGAAAATCATCGTCGTGCAAGCGCGCGGCAATATCCGAGCCCCGGCTGGCCCTTTTCAGACGACGGGCCAGCTCCTTGAGCGCCGCATCCACGGCGGACTTGCCGCATTTCGCCACCACGTGCGAGTACTCCTCCACGTGAACTGTCGCGAGACTCAGGGCCGTATTTTGGCGGCGCGCACGCGCGATCTCCTTCCCGAGATGCGGTTCGAGACCCGCGCGCGTGAACAAGCCCGTAACCGCATCAAGCCCCGCCGCTTCGGAAACCGGCTGCACGAGAGCTTGCGATTCGCCCGCCTGCCCGGCCCCGATGGACTGCGACTTCATCCGCCTGAAGGACCACTGCCTGTAGACAAGCCAACCATTGAAGACAAGAATCAAACAGAGCGTTGCCCAGCGCGCCTGATCGGAGCGTATCTCGTAAAAATAATCCGCGTGCCGGAAAAAAGAATGGATCGAGGAGAGTAGGAAGGCGATGCCCGACAGCGCGGTGACCATCAAAGCGGACAGCCACAGCCACCATTCGCGCCGCGAAATCTGCTGCGGGCTGAACTCACAGGCTTGTACGCGGAAATTGCCGCTGCCTTCGAGAGGCGAGTGTTTTGGCTTATTTGCGGGTGTTCCCAAGATTGATTTCATTTCGTGGACTGGAGAATTGCCTTTATCAATGTAGGCGCGCGCGACAAACCGAGGCAACAGGGAAAAAGTACAGGCACTTGCCGTTCTAGAACCTGACCATCCGGGCAGGAACTGCGGCGTTGGCGATCCGGCTGCTGCATAGCTCACAGGTCCCTTCACGTCGCTGCGAGCCAACGCTAAAGCACTGTCCGGTTCACGCGTGTCTCGGTGGGGGGTCTCGTCGCTGGAAGTGGCGCGTGTTCGAGCACTCTCCTTGCGTAGAGAGCAACATTCTTGACGCCCGCCGCATAGGCAGGGTTGGGATTTCGAGCGCCGCCGTTATATGCGCCGATGGCTTGATCGACGTCGCCGCCAAAGCGATCCAGGAGATCACGCAGAACGAGCCCAGCGTAAGTGGTTAGCACTTCGCTGTCGATCGAATTCACCTCCAATACTTCCGGAGGGCGGAGGCGCGGCGGCAACTGGTCGTAGTGGCGTTTGTCTTTCAGGTAGAGCTGGTGTGCCGCGCGAAGCGTTTCCCGTGATAACTGCCACGTGCCTATCGAGTAGTCGCTCACAAGAACTTGTTTACGCCTGCGCTTGAGAACGATATCTCCCCGCTCCGCGCGTTTCTTCCAAACTGCGTGAGTCAGGTCCCCGTCGACATTCATGTAGTTGTTCTCCATCGCTCCGACGCCGAGAAAATAGTCGAGCGGCAAAGAATAAAAATGCGCGACTTCAATAATGTCCGAGGCGAGGCGAAGGGCCTGCCGACGAGTGAGCGGTTGAGGCGCACTCGTATTTTGGCCCAGTACACGCCAGTCGGTCTGCGACTTGAACACCAGAAAGTCAGCAAGCGCTGGAAGAAGCTGGAACGAAGGAAGTGTTTCCAGCTTTTGCTGCGTGGGGATGTTGTAGGCAGCTTCCAGCATGCGGCTTTGCTCCGCTGCCAGCGCAAAATCCTGCTGGGACCAGCTGACCACTTCGTAGTGCGTGATCAGCCCACTTGATTTCATTCGATTGAGTCGAGGGAGAGTCGTTAGCTGGTTGTTTTCCACCAAAAGAAAAATCTTGTAAGAGATTCGCTTCCCGTCCTGGCTCGCCGTCAAAAGGATTTTCTGGGCCTCGTCGGGGTCGCGACCCCGCAGGTATTCGAATCGCAAGAATGCTTCAAGTTGATCGTCGAACGTTGCGATCTCGGCGCATGCGATGCCGTTCGAAAACGGCAGGACGAGGCGCCGATTGTGGATCCTCGGGCCAGGCAGTCGCCGTTCGAAAGAGGCATGCATTCTGCGCGGCCAGACGCGGTAGGCAGTCCATGCAAATAGCGCAAGCGCCGCGACAAGAAGTGAAGCTGCGGGGTGGAGAAATGTTCGAGTGAGTTTCTTGGCTGGCATGTTGGCAGCCCTCGTCGTGTTCGATCGCAGTGCATACTCGAACGCAAGAAATGCATGCCAAGTGCCATGAGAAATCCAAGCAACAGCTCCTGCACACCCAAGAAAATAAACAACTTAAATGGAGCGCTTGCGGCGGTATCGGTTGGACTGTGGCCAGGAAGCGTGTCCCCGCGGCCGGAAGCCCACAGAGCTGTGTTGCGTTCTGCGGCGGCTGATCAAATGGTGGCCGACCCTCGAGATAGTTGGATGCGGCGGCATGGGCAATACTGAAACGAAATGTCGATTGCGGTGAATGGGAGAGTCGAGGAGTTGAACGCTACTTTATCGAAGTTGCGCAGGACAAACACCATGGCCAGTTGCCGGCGACCGCTTTTTCACAGAAAGCAGCGGTAAACGGAAGTATACGGGCACAAAGGTAAGCTGACCGAGGAATCCGGCTCTGCCAACGAATCTAGCGATGCAGCTGCGGCAGCGATTTCAGATAAGCGATAATAGCGACCGCGTCTTCGTGCGTCATGTGATAGATATGCATTGGAGGTCGCAACGTCTCTCCCTGGGGCCCAATTCCCCTCTCGAGAACGCGTTCACCCTGTTCCTCCGTAAAGCTCGGAAAACCGGCCAAAGCCGGAGCGCTCGGCGCCCAATTAGGAATTCGCTGCACAGGCATGATCCAAATGGGGGCGCCCTGGAGCCAGGCGTTGTGATCGAGCTCGCCCTGCGCATTGCGCGGTGTGTGGCACTCACCGCACATGGCCACATCCTCGACGAGGTAGCGCCCGCGTTCAATTTGGGCCTTGTCGGGGGTCGCTGCCGGTGGTTTTGTCCAGCCGATGGAAACTGCCAGAGCAAGAGCACCGAACAGCGTCAACAGACCCAGCTTTAAGGACATGACTCGCATGAAGCCTCCAAGACTTCAAGTGACGGATTAGAAGTACCTGCCAAACAGAATTGTCGAAGACCGAATGCAACCTCCGGATTGCCTCGTCCAGTATGTCCAAATCCGATTGAGGCGTCCACCATCGCCGGTGGCCCGGAATCTCTTCGCGGCAGAGCAGGGCTAGAGCATACCACTTGAATAGCTGCCCGTGGTCTTCGAATGCGCAAGAGAGCCAATGACTCTTTTGCTGAGCCCAGCGCTCGTTCGATTCGCATCGGCAGAGTGTTTGTCGCGCAACCTGCGACGCTACCTAACAGGCTCAATGCAAAGCCCCCGAGTACGGCTGGTCAGGATAGCGCCCGCGGATTTTTACAGTGCGATCCAGCTCATCCGAAACTTCAAGAATTTTCAGCCGGAGATCCTTGTCGAGATCTGCGCTCGATAGGAACTCCTGAACTTGCGCCTGGGCGGTGGGTGATTGCTGGCCCCCGATGAAGGCATTCAGCCAGCCGAGCAGAAAGAAGATCTTGCGGCCGGCCTTGATTTGCGGGAGTGCTTGGAGAGCGGGCTTCAAGTACGGAAGCGTGAGCTCAGACTGATTCCAATAGTTGAAGGCCCCGAGGCTTTGCGCAATCCAGTCCTCGGGACGCGAAGGATCGTGGAGATAATCCTTGAAATACTTTTGTTTGGTTGCGTCGTCCGGCAGGGCGGCCTGGGCCACGTAGGCGTATTTCAATCCGTCGCCGGTGTGGTCGCGCTTCTCTTCGACGGCGAGCAGAGTATCGGCCTCGGGATCGTGAAGAGCGATGAGCGCGGTAAGCATGGTCCAACGATCCAGGGGGCGAAGTTCGACACCCGGAATAGCAAGCTTGCCTGCGAGGATCGCCTTGAGTTGCGCGCGTCCATGCGGACTTTCTGCCATGGAACGGAGGCCGCGGAACCAGATGACGCGAAAATCCTGACTCTCGGAATGCAGCATGCGGTCTTCCGCGATAGCCTCGGCTTTTGGCACGATCTGCGCGCGCGCCGCCTCGCTGACATAGCGATGGAGGCTTGTGTCGACGTGGCCGATGAGACTCTGTGTGAGTTGTTCATCGGTTTCGCCGGGAAGTAGGCGCAAGGCGAGAGCGAGAAATTCGCGCGGAGCCAATTCGGCTTCGCGAACGGAATCCCAGAGCGAGCCCCAGAGCAAAGTGCGGTCGAACACGTCAGAGACTGCTCCTAGATGTTCGATGACGGCTTTGCGGCTGCTCTCGTCGAGCAGAAAGCGGCCATAGGCGTAGTCCTGGTCGTTCAGGAAGACGTACCGGGGGCAAGTTTTGCCGAGAGCTTCGGAGAAATTAGCACTTTGCGCATCGAATTGTGCGCGGAGACGAGTTGGCGTGCCTTCGGGATAGGCGAGCAGGACTTGCATGGCGATAGGCCAGATGCCGCCCTCGTCAAGAACGTCATGCTGCGTCAGCGAAAAATGGTCAATGCGATTTTGCGCGTCGCAGGACCACGCCACATCCACCTGCGGCATCCCGCGGTGCCGAATCCACATGGCGGCCCACTCTTGCAATGATTTCCCCGAGATTTGTTCGAAGGCGTGAACAAGATCGCTCCATTCCGCATTGCCGTAGGCATGTTCCTTGAGATAAAGCCGCAAGCCATCGCGGAACTTTTCCTCGCCGAGAACAAATGCGAGTTGCTTGATCACGCCCGGGGCTTTTGAATAGACGATGGCGCCGTACGCAGATTTCGCATCCTTGAGATTGGCGATGTCCTGGTAAATCGGTGTGGTGCCTTTGGTTGAGTCGATAGCATAAGCAGCGGGCTTGATGGATTGATAGAAACGCTTCCAAATATGTTCATCGGGCTTGAGGGCGGCGAGCGCCTCATAGGCCATGTACTGCGCGAATCCTTCTTTCAGCCAAAGATCGTCAAACCAACGCATGGTAGTGAAATCGCCGAACCATTGATGCGTGAGTTCATGAAGAATGAGAATGTCGCGGTTGAGATGGTCGCTGTGCGTCGGTGCGGTTCGGAAAAGCACGGATTCTTCACGGAGAAAAGTCGCGCCGGCGTGTTCCATGCCGCCGTAAGCGAAACCGGGAATCAGGACCATGTCGTATTTCGGAAAGGGAAAAGGTTGAGCAAAGAAGGTCGAAAGATATTCGATGCCGCGCGCCGCCGTTTGCTGCACTTCGGCCGCTTCCGCTTCGGCTTTTTTGAATTGCGATTGGCGCACATAAAGGCCCGGCATTCCGGCGGTGTCATGTATCTTGAGGAAAGGGCCGGCGGCAAAGGCAAACAGGTAAGTACTGATGGGACGAGTCTCCGCAAAAATTGTCTGGCGTTCCCCTGACGCCGCAGCCGATTGAGACTCGGCTGGCGTGTTTGAAATCACCATCCAGTTTTCGGGAGCGGTGATCTCGAGACGGAAGCGTGCTTTGAGATCGGGCTGATCAAAACAGGGAAACGCCATCTCGGCGTCCATCGGAACGAAAAGCGTGTAGAGATACTCGGTGTTGTCGTCTTTGTCTTCGAATCGCGTGATGGCTTTTCCGGCGGGGGCGACGGGCGCGGTGAAATCGATTCTGACCGTGTTTTCACCTGAATGAACCGCGCTGCCGGGAAGCTCGACGTGCCCATTTTCAACTTTCGCCGGAATGCGCTCACCGTTGACCGTGAGAGTTGTGACTGTGCCTTCGCGAAAATCGAGAAGAAATGTGGCGGATGAACTGGAATGAAACTTGAGTTCTTCGTGGCCGGAGGTGAATGCCGCGTGGGGAACGAGCGTAAAACGAAGATGGTAGCTCAGATCGGAAAGCTGTGCGGCGCGCTGGCGGGCGAGTTCCCGCGGGATGCCTTCGGGTGGCGCGGCCGACATCAAGTTGCCGGCGAGCAATAATGAGAAAACAGATAGAGTCAGGCGCATGGAAAAAGAAATCTACACGATAGACAGTCGTGCGGGAAGAGGCGAATGATGCCGCTCTCGATGGAGCGGAGTATGATGGTCCGCTGGCGCGGTCGCGCAGGACGGTTTTCGCGATAGCATTTCGTCGCGCCGCGTACTTCTTCATTCCTGTTAGGGGCAATCATGAAGAAATTTGTCTTGGTACTTGTTCTTGCGCTGGCGGCAGTTTCGTTCGGTCCGCAAATGATGGCGGCTCGGACCAGTGGTCCCAGAGCCGTCGCCGCTCGATCGACGGAAAATGGGGACGTAGCCCGTTGGCAACGCGAAGCGGCGAGCGTGAACATCATCCGCGACGATTGGGGCATCGCGCACGTCCACGGCAAGACGGACGCCGACGCAGTCTTTGGCATGATTTACGCGCAGGCCGAAGACGATTTCAACCGCGTGGAGACGAACTACATCAGCGCGATGGGGCTGCTAGCGAATGCGGAGGGCGAGTCCAAAATTTATCAAGACCTGCGGATGAAACTCTTCATTGACCCAGCGCAGCTAAAAAAAGAGTATGCCGCGAGTCCGGAGTGGCTAAAGAAGCTGATGAACGCATGGGCAGATGGGTTGAATTTTTATTTGTATAAGCACCCAGAAACAAAACCGCGAGTCATCAAACGCTTCGAACCATGGATGGCGCTGAGTTTTACTGAGGGCAGCATCGGAGGCGACATCGAGCGCGTGGACCTGAAGCAGCTCGAGGCGTTCTATGGAAAAACTGCTGCAAGCGCGGATGCGTCTGGCGATGACGATGACGCGGAAGAGCCGCGCGGTTCGAATGGCATGGCTGTCGCGGCCTCGAACACCGCGGATCATCACGCGCTGCTGCTGATCAATCCGCACACGTCTTTTTTCTTCCGCTCCGAGCTGCAGATGAGGAGCGACGAAGGACTAGATGCCTACGGCGCAGTCACTTGGGGCCAATTTTTTGTCTACCAAGGATTCAACGATAAAGCGGGCTGGATGCATACATCGAGCGGTGTGAACGCCATTACCTGGTATCTCGAAACAGTGGAGAAAAAAGGCGGAAAATATTTTTATAAGTACGGGAAAGAGGAACGGCCAGTTGAGGCAAAAACGATCACGGTGTCGTACAGGACCGCGGACGGAATGGCAAAAAAGAATTTCACGGTTTACCGCACGCATCACGGCCCCGTCATTGGTGAGATAGACGGAAAATGGCTTAGCATCCGTCTGATGGAGGAGCACGTGAAAGCGCTGACACAGTCCTACACGCGTACGAAGGCCACCGACTATAAATCCTTTCGGCAAACGATGGAGCTGCACACCAATTCTTCCAATAACACAATTTTTGCCGATGCAGATGGAGACATCGCCTACTTTCACGGAAATTTTATTCCGAGGCGCGATCCACAGTTTGACTGGAATAAGCCCGTCGATGGCAGCAATCCCGCCACGGAATGGCACGGCCTGCTTTCGATTGATCAGACGCCGCACCTGTTGAATCCCAAAAGCGGCTGGCTCTACAACTCGAATAACTGGCCATGGTCGGCGGCGGGGCCAAGCAGCCCGAAGAAGGAAGATTATCCCGCCTACGTCGAGACCGGCGGAGAAACGGCCCGAGGTCTCCACGCAATTCGCGTGTTGCAAGCCAAAAAGGATTTCACGGTCAGCTCTCTGATTGCCGCCGCCTACGACAGCTATCTGACGTGGTTTGAAAAGCCGATTCCATGTCTGCTTAAGGCCTGGGACGACGCTGTCGCGAACGACCCTCTGAAGACAAAGCTGACCGAACAGATTGGCGTGCTGCGCGGCTGGAATCTGCGCTGGGGAGTGGATTCGGTGCCCACATCGCTCGCCGTATTTTGGGGTGACGACATGCGGAAGCACGCGGGCGCCGATGCGAGAAGAGCGGACGCGTACCTGAGCGACTATATCTGCACGAAAGTCCCGCCGGAGGTGCTCCTGCAATCGCTTTCCGAGGCCTCAGACAGACTCACTTCAGATTTCGGCACGTGGAAAACGCCGTGGGGCGACATCAATCGATTTCAGCGATTGACCGGCGATATCGTCCAACCTTTCAGCGATGCCGGGCCGAGCATTCCGGTGGGATTCACCTCATCCGTGTGGGGCTCGCTGGCGTCGTTTGGAGCGCGGCCATATCCGGGAACAAAAAAATGGTACGGCACAAGCGGCAACAGTTTCGTTGCCGTTGTCGAATTCGGCGAAAAGGTTCGGGCGCGAGCCATAACGGCCGGCGGCGAAAGCGGCCATCCTTCATCGCCCCATTTCAACGACGAAGCCGAACGATACGCCAATGGCAATTTGCGTGAAGTCTATTTCTACCCTTCGCAGCTTAAAGGCCACACAGAACGTGAATACCATCCCGGAAATTGAATGGCCGCCGTAGCGAATTATAAAAAACGGCCACTCTAAGATACCTTCATCAAGGCCGTTAGAGAGCCATCGAACGCCCTAGGCTCAGGCCTTCATCTGGTGCGCTGCTACCCTTCTAAGAACTGCTTGACAGCCTTCCCCTTTCGACCCTATATATAGTCTGGGCAGGGGAACGAAATGGCCAAAATCGATATTCCGCAACTGCTTCCGGGTACACTTTTCATGCTGATCCTGCGGTCCCTCGCGCACGGGCCATTGCATGGCTATGCGATTGCCCGGCGGATTAAAGACGCTTCGGACAATGGACTCGAGATTGAAGATGGTTCGCTTTACCCGGCGTTGAACCGCATGTTGGTGAAGGGCTGGGTTCATGCGGAGTGGGGAGTTTCCGCCAACAATCGCCGTGCACGTTTCTACCGCCTCACGCCCGAGGGACGCAAGCAATTGCACTCGGAGTCCAAGGAGTTCAACAAGCTGGTGAAAAGCATTCAGTTGGTGATGCGGACAGTTTGAGGAGTCCCGCCATGTCCACACTTCGAGAATGGGTGAACCGCCTTCGATTCCTCGGGCGACGCGGCAGCTTCGAGAACGAGATAGGCGACGAAATCCAGTTCCACGTCGAAACCCGCGCCGCCGAACTTCGGGAAAGTGGTCTCTCGCAAGAGGAAGCGCGCACGCGGGCGCAGCGCGAGTTTGGTTCCATGCAATTGGCACGCGAAGATTCGCGGCAGGCTTGGCAGTTCCAGTGGCTCGAGCATCTCGCTGCGGATCTGCGCGTCGGCCTTCGAATGCTCTGGCGCAGTCCGGCATTCTCTGTCCTGGCGATTCTTTGCTTGACGTTGGGAATCGGCGCGAACGCCGCGGTGTTCAGCTGGGTCGAAGGAATTCTGTTTCATCCGTACCCCGCAGTGGTTCATCAGGAACGCCTGATGGCACTGACCGGAACGGCCCGCGGAGAAACCGGCGCAACGGCTCTCTCCTGGCCCGACTATCTCGACTTACAAAAGAACTCGACGCTATTCGACGCATTTTTCGTGACCAAGATCATGGGAACGACGCTCAGCATCGGCGACCGCGCGGAACGCGCAGTGGGGAGCATCGTCTCGGCGAATTATTTCGATGCTCTCGGCGTACATCCGGTTCTTGGACGAGGCTTCGAACCAGGCGAGGACACCGGTCGCGACGCGCATCCCGTGACCGTGATCAGCTACCAGCTTTGGCAAGGACGCTTCAAAGGCGATCCTGGAATAATCGGCAAAACACAGCGGCTGAATGGGGTGCTGCACACGATTGTCGGCGTGGCACCCGAGGGGTTTTACGGAACGTTCGTGGGCTGGGCGATCCAGTTCTGGGTGCCGGCCTCGATGGAAGACGTGTTCGAAGCTGGCGGGTACAAACTGCAGGATCGCGGCGCGAGGTGGATTGAAGCGTACGTGCGGCTGAAGCCGGGCGTTCACCCGCAGCAGGCTCAGGAAGAGATTTCTGCGGTGGCGAGCCGGCTCGAGACCGATTTTCCAACCACGGATCGCGGACGCGGCGCGAAGCTATGGCCGCTGTGGCAAACCCCATTCAACAACGCACGCACCCTTCTGCCTACATTGGGGATCATGCTCGCTGTGGTGGCGTTTGTGCTGCTGATCGCGTGCGCGAACGTTGGCAATCTGCTTTTGGTGAGATCCTTTGCTCGGCGTCATGAAATGACGGTGCGCGCGGCAATCGGGGCCAGCCGCGGACGCCTCTTAAGACAGTTGTTCACGGAAGGTTTGATTCTATCGGCATTGGCATCTGTGGGCGGCTTATTGGTCGCGCACTGGTGCCGGCACGCGCTGGTCCTGCTCTTTCCCGCCCGTGGCGGAGTTTCGATGTATCTGCCCGGCGATCTTGATTGGCGAGTGGTGGCGTTGTGCGCAGCCGTTTGTATGATCGCGACGCTGCTGCTGGGGCTGGTTCCCGCTATTCAGACGAGCAAGAGCGATCTGGCCACGTCACTGAAATCGGAAATGAGCGGTGTTGTTCGCGGCCGCGGAAATTCATGGGTGCGTTCCGGCCTGTTGGTCGTGCAGGTGTCCTTGAGTTTTGTCCTTTTGGTAGGGGCCGGACTGCTGACGCTGAGCCTTCAGAAAATTAGGAGCGGCAATCCTGGTTTTGCCACGCGCGGTGTGCTTACCACCACGGTTGATTTGACCGGGGCAGGCTACGACGAGCCGCGCGCCAGAAATTTCGACGACGAACTGATGATTCGCGTGCGCGCACTGCCGGGCGTCGAATCGGCGACGCTCTCTCGAATGATGCCGCTGGGATATCGCACCTATTCATCGAGCCCCATCGCCGTGGATGGCTACCAAGCCCCTCCGGAAGAGCAGCCAACCGTCGAGTACAACGAGGTGGGTCCGGATTACTTCGCGACTATGGGAATCCCACTGCTGGCTGGACGTGAATTCACGCTGGCCGATGATGAGAAAGCCGCGCCCGTGGCCGTGGTCAATGAGACTATGGCAGCGCAATTCTGGAAGGGGAAAAATCCACTCGGTGAACGAGTCCAAGTGAATGGCCGCTGGATGCGAGTGGTGGGCGTGGCGAGAGATTCGAAGTACGGAAACATTAGAGAACAGCCCAAACCATTTTTCTACGTGCCTCTGCGGCAGAATTTCGCCGTGTTGCCATGCCTGATTGTCCGAACCTCGCTGACGCCAGCCGTCATGGCCCCGGCCCTAGCACGGGAAATTCATTCCCTGGACGGCAATCTGGCTCCGTACGAAGTGCTTCCCCTGCAGGAATTGGTGGATCGTTCTACCTCGCCGCAGCAGGCGGCGGTTACTTTGCTTGGCGTTCTAGGCGGACTGGCGCTTGTCCTTGCAGCGATCGGACTCTATGGCGTGATGTCCTGCGCAGTCTCGCAAAGCACGCGCGAGATGGGACTTAGAATGGCGCTCGGCGCCAACTCATCCGATTTGCTGCGTCTGGTAATGAAGCACGCGCTTGCCTTAACAGCAGGCGGCGTCGCGCTTGGCGCGGTGGCGGCGTTGGGATTGACCAGGCTTCTCGGCGACATGCTCTATCAGGTGAGCCCTCGCGATCCGCTGGCCTTTGGATCTGCATTTCTGGTGATGGGAGTCGCCGCAACGGTAGCGTGCCTCATACCAGCCTGGCGCGCAGCGCGGATAGATCCCATGCGCGCGCTCAGGGAGAGTTGACTCTCCTGGGGCGCCGACGCGAATCGAGCCGCATGCCGAATCTCTGTCTAATTTGTCTTTGCGCTAGCATCGGATTGTTTTTCGCTTCTTGCCGACGCGTCCCATACCCTCGATCTTCTCAATGTAGGCACTAGCGAGAGGGACCTTGCAAGCGGTGTCGCCAACATCAACGAAGACTTCTCCGATTTCTCTGGCCGCAGCTTTCGCTCGTTTCAACAAAGGCTTCACGTAAGTTCCCACAGAAATTACAAAACCATTCATCGCGGACCGAACACGATTTTGCGCCGTATGAATCTCTCTGATAACGGTTTTTAGCAAGCCTTCGATTTCCGCCAGATCCAAAGCGTCATCCGCTTTTGTGGAGAGCAGACCTGAGTACGTACACCACCCCGATGAAGCAACGTGTTCCTTCTTCGACTTCATCCACTGCAGTGCCAGCTCGCGGCAGTTCGGATGGTCCACCGTCACCCAGGGAACCGTGTACTCGGCAATCATCTGCAGATTTGCCGCGGCATCGGCCCACGCATTTAGCTGTTTCGTGGTCATTCGCGAGCCGTCGGCAACCATCCCGGCAAGGTACATCGCATCCAGATTGCCCGTGTCGAAAAGTTCGCAGGCAAGAGCCTGCTGCCCTTTGATCGTTTTCGCGATGACCTTTAAGTCAGCGACGCTCACTCCGAACATGTTGTCCGTAACCATGCCGTGCCGGGCATAAATCTTGCGCGTGCTTTCCTTGCCCCGCTTCTTCAGCTCGGTCATGATGGACGTTACGGTGGGCATAGTCTTTTCCTCTAGGGACCTCCAAATTCGGGCGTCTTCCCAGGACTAGGATTGGCGCGCTTTATTTCGCCGGCGCGGCTTCTTCTAATTTTACATTGGAGAAAATCGCGGTCTCCAGCGTCGTCGCAACGTGCGAGCAAACTCCAAGGCCGACATACACAGGATCTTTGAGCGTGATGTATTCAACTGGACCGGTCGGTTTCAATTCTGTGCCGGGTTTGCCGGAATACATCATGATGGCGACGCCCTTTCGCACGATGCCCAGTCGTGAGGGGCCATCTTCCGCGGCGACCACTTGATAAGTCTGCTCGTTCGGGGCGCCGCGAAATTGCAACGAAGTGAGTCCATTCCCATGGGACACCGCATCAGCGTAAGACGAGCCAGGATCAAGGCTTTGCCGAATCATGAGCACTGCTTTGCGATGCTCGGCGGCGCTAGTGCCGACCCACTTGATATCCGCTGTTAGCGTGGCATCGCCCGAAATCTTCTTCCACACGAAATAAAACGCGTCGGTAGCGGCCCACATATTTGCGCCGCCTCCCGTGATGGTGTATTCGCCCGTCGACGCATCGTATCGCGCTTTGCAACCCGGCGGAGTTACTCCGACGCTTCCTTCATTCGTGAAAACGCCCAAATCGTTTGTTTGTCCGCCAGCCACAACGAGCCCAGCCGCCATGACCGTCGACACCGCCAAACCAGCCAGAACGGATCTTGTTATCGGAAGCATTTTCGAGTCCCCATCTTGCAAAAAGCTGAAATGCGTTCGCCGGAGCGAAAGAACCGCAGCATTCTATACCATCCAGGCCGCGATCCATTGCCACGCGCTCCGCAATTCGCCACGGCGTATCCGACAGGTATGATTTGGTGCGCTGCGACAAAGTCCAGTCCCGGGATTCGGGTATCTAGACGCTGATTTTCTCGGGAATGCGGGGATTCTTTGTAGCTCGTTTGTTTTCGTAGAGCGCCTGATCCGCGGCCGCCAGCATCGTCTCCGGTTGATCGCCAGGTGCATATTCTTTCCAGCCAACGGAGTATTTGATCGGGAATTTCCGGCCTGCCCATGAAACTTCGCGAGGAATCAGACGGTGCAAGACCAACTGTAACTGCTTGTGATTGCATTCGGGAAGTATCAAAAGAAATTCATCCCCACCCATCCGGACCGCCAAATCGCTGCTGCGAATCGCGCGATTCAGCGCACCAGCGAATTCCTGCAGCACCAGATCGCCGGCGGCGTGGCCGTACGTGTCATTGATATGCTTGAATTCATCCAAATCAAAAAGTACGACGACGAGAGGATGGCCTTTTCGCTCGGAACGAGGCACTTCGGCGGCCAGACGCTGCTCGGCAAATCTGCGGTTGTAGAGTCCAGTCAGCGCATCAACCATGGCCAGTTCGCGCAATATCAAAGAATGATGCTGCCTCTCGGCAAGCTGTCGGCGCAGCCGTTTGATGAGCGCTACCTGATAGACGGTATAGATATTGAAAAGCAGAACCAGCGCAACCAACCCAAATATCGCCTCGCTGAACCTCATTTTGAAAATCGGAGCCATTCGCGGAGGCGCTGCCCCGCGATAGAAAGAGGGTAGCGAAAACAAAACTAGCGCTCCGGTCAGGAGCAGCATGACAAAAATTGAGTTTGCCCAGATCCACCAGTCCCGCTTCTCAATTCGGCGCAAGTTCTCAACGATTTCTCGATCACTCGCGCTTTCGACCGGCATCTTCAGAGGGTCATTCCGTTTGTTCATGAGAAAGGCAATCCACGCGACCAGCGTTAACTACCACGCTAGGATGAGTGCATTGGGCCGTCAAGGAGATTGATACAGTTCACCTCCGAGAAGTAACTTTCGGGTTAGCATTCGATAAAGTGCGTTCAGGCGGGGACGGCTCCGCCTGGGCATTGAGGGGCTGGCCAGCGGAACTTCCTCCCGCGTCAAAGTTCGTACCTGCTCTCTGGTACGCGAGTTCTATTGGGAATCGCTGAGGCAGCTGGCACTCTAACCATGGCAAGGGAGACTATGACAGCGGTTCTCATCCTCGTGTTCTCGTTATTCGCCTTGGCGCAATTCGCCATCAGCCAGTGGCGCATGATTTGGCTGACTACAGCCAATCAGCCTCTCTCGGATGCTCTCAGAACCGCAACTGGCATCGAAGACGGGAGCATTGGCCCCAACGATTTTGGCAAGCTGCTAGGGCTTTGCGACGAGCTGTCCCCAACCATCAGGAAGGCCACTCCCTGGCTGCGCGAAGTGCGAGGCTACTACAGCACTGTGGCTAAACTCCAAAAGGCCTTCCAGTCGATCCAGCCTACGATGGCGGCTTGGGCAACGAACGAAATGAGAATATGCTCCCGCTACGTGGCGGTGGTCCTGGATCAGAATCTCTCGCTCGAACTGGACCAACGCGCTGCGGTTCGGTCCGTTTAACTTGCGAGCGAAATCTAGGTTAGGCCGACTTCTAACTTCCTCCCTCTCCTTCCCTCTGTTCATGTTGTAAAGAATTGAAAAATAACAACTTAATTCAGTTCCGGGTCATGCAACTTACAGGGCCCGGCGGCCGGTTTCGACCGGGCTTTAAGCTATCCTCAGCGGTCCCAAAATTTCATCACAGCCGCATAATCGAGATCTTCCTTCGCCGCGTCCTTCACCGCGCTATACGTCGCATACGCCGCCGCACCAGCAGGCAGCGTAACACCCACCTCTTTAGCGAGCTGCAGAGCCAATCCGACATCCTTGTGCATCAACCGCAGCGGGAAGCTAGGGGCGTATTCTCGCTTCAAGAGAAGCGGCGCCTTCACGTCCAGCACCGCAGCTCGGCCCATGCTGGATTGCAGCACCTCCACAAGCTTTTCCCCTTTTAGGCCTGCGGCAGTGACCAGAGCGAGCCCTTCCGCAAGCGCATCGACCTCCAGCGCTAAGATCAAGTTCATGGCCAGCTTGATCGTCTGGCCTGCGGCGTTCGGCCCAAGGAGAAACCAACGCTTGCCCATCACGCTGATCACCGGCTCGGCGTCCTTCAGCACTTGTGCGTCGCCGCCAACCATGAAGACCAGCTCCCCCTTCTCCGCGCCCCAGGTACCGCCCGTAACAGGCGCGTCCAGAAAATCGACTTGGCGTTCGGCACATGCCGCGGCAATCTTGCGCGCCAGCCCCGGTGAAACAGTGCTGGAATCAATATAGATGCTCCCTGGCTGAAGCTCACCGAGGGCGCCCCCGCCCTTGCCGGATCCGCCCCAAAGGACCTCTTCAAGCGCGGGCGGATCGCTAACGATGGTTATAAGCACCTCAGACGCGGCAGCTACTTCCGCAGGAGAGCTCGCCAGCTTGGCTCCGGCCGCAACCAGCGACTCTGCCCGCGAAGCAGTACGATTCCAGACCGTCAACGAATACCCGGCCTTAAGGAGATTGATCCCCATGGGCCGGCCCATCAGGCCAAGCCCAATCAATCCGACTTTCGAGCCGGGGCCGATTTTTCTCGTTCCACTCACCTTTGCACCCGGGCCGACCGTTACTCTGTGACCGATCGCGGTTCTTGCGTTGGCATCGGGGGTCACAAAAGCCTCCTGTGCGGGACGGAGTCAATTGCGATCCGCCGCAAAAACATTGTAGTGTGCGAGACGACATAATTGTAACCGAATCAGCATGCGGGAGTCGCCCGCACGATGAGAAAACGGTTGGTCCTACGCTGTCTTAGGGCGATTTTGAAGCGGGAGGATGGCCGGGGCGCCGCCTGGGGAAGCCGCCGGGTTAGGCGAATTCTCTGGGGTTGATTCTCTCGAGGTAGCCGCAGACTCCGTGCTACGAGCGACCTCTGATGTAGTCGAGGCTCTCGTCGCCTCCTGCGTGGTAGGCTCCGCTTTTTCTTCCAGCCGCACGATGTATTGGTAGGGAATCTCCCAGCGGAAATTCCTTTGCAGGCCGCGCTGCTCGAAGCTTTGCTCGAGGAATATCGAGCGGCCGGAATCAGCCACAAACGTGCCCGATGCGGGCAGAAGGATGTCTCCGGCGCGGTATTGCACCTCAACCCTGCGCCCAAGAAACGCGGAATAACGGGCCATTCTATACTTAGTTTCCGCAGCGGCAAGTAACAGCGTCAATGGTACGGAAGGACTCCCCCGTGCGGAAATGTGGATAAATTGAGGAAGACGCGAGCTTCAGAAGTCAGCGCCGGATCATTCGTACAACCCCACGGCTGAAGTCCGGGAGTGCCTCGGATTGCAGATAAATCTTCGCCTTTGGATCAGCTTTTAAATAAGCGTCCCAAAACGCAAGTGACGCCGAATTCGCATAGCTCAGAAAGGATTGACCTCGCGAATTCTTCTTTGACAAAAGGGAGGACCCGCGATCCGCTCCTTGGATGAACATCTGGTATTTCTCACCCGACTGCGCACCAGCAAGCGGTGTCTCTTCCCTGTCCCGGCTCTCTTCGTCGGGCCCTGCGGCTGGTGCGCCCATTATACTTAATAGCGGGAGCTTGACGTGGTACAACGAATTGCTCGTCAGCCCCAATTCGCCAAGTCCCGGCGGTGACAACAGCACCACAGCTTTCACCCGCGGGTCGGCCAGGTCGGTACCAAGATCCCCGGGCTGATTGACAAGTGCCCCCGCAATAGCCGCTGCCGAATAGGCTCCTAGCGACTGGCCTCCCACACCGATATGGTCTTCATCGATTTTGCCAGCAAGCGATGGGATGTGATTCTGCAAGGCAGCCAGTGAATCCAGGACAAACCTGATGTCGCTGGGTCGGCTCTGCTTAAGCTTTGGCTCATTCAGCGTTTCGCGGACTCCTTTCCTGGAATCGCGGTTTGCCTCGCTGATGTTGCGGCGCGTCGACGCTTGATTCCCGTAGCTTGGCTGCAGAATGACGTAGCCATAGCTCGCCCAATGCCGGGTAAGCGCGTCGCAGCTTGACGGCGAGTCACCTTCGCCGGGCGCGAATACAATAACGGGGTAAGGCCCCGGCTCGTCAGGATAAAACACTTGAAGGTGCAGCGTTCTCTCGCGTTTTGCATCGCGCAAAACATAATCCTCAACTTTGCTGATGTTGTACGGGCCTCTCGCCAGCATGTAGCCACCGGCGAAAATGGGATTTACGGCGGAAGCCACGGGAGAAGTCTCGGCCGCGGGCGTAAGATGCGGCGGACCAGGGATTGCCAGAGCGCCTTTGAATGACCCATCCACGTAGGCTCCAGCAGGCGTCTCGCTTTCATAGTTCAATGGCCTGGGTTTGGATGCGCGTGCTTGCTGCGCACCTTTGGGCAGCGTAAATCCGGTACCGCCGGTCGGTCGGGTGATCACGTATGCAGCGAACGCACTTAGGAGCGGAATCAGAACGAGATTCGTTACCCGCCGACGAAACCGGCGACGGTGAATGTGATCTCGGGGCATAGAGAAAAAAGTCCAGTGACGAGGCGGCGCGGTGGGCATAGCTTGGGTCTGAGATGCGTGAGTTCGGAGCGACGATGCTCTTAACCCACCCGCGAAAAAGAAGTTGCTCAAGGTGTGCTGGAACTGCGAAAGCAAACTCGAATGAATTGGCCCTTGAGGTTTGCGCGCCGGACGGGACATGGGGACACCTCTACGCAAGGGAAATTGGCGCCTTCCAGAACCTTTGGCTGGGGTATACCTGGAACAGAGGCTGGCTAAGACTTCCTGTCGGAAGTGGCGCCACTACTATATCAGGAGGAGTGTCGACTTTTCCAGACCTCCGTATTTGCGCAGGTAGTTTTTCACGGAGAACTTCCGAACCGTGTTTTCTGAACTCATGTAGCGCACTGTGCCGAAAATCGGACGCTCTGGCCCCCACGGACGATCGTAACGGCCGAGGCACCAGAAGATTCCACTGTAGGAATTGGGGTCGCGCCCGTCGAGAGCGTATTTATTGTTGAGCTGAACCAAGGTAGCAATCGCTTCCTGCGGCGAGCTCGTCCACTCCAGGATCTTCTTTCCCCACAACATGCGCAGATAGTTGTGGATGCGTCCTTCACGAGTCAACTGCGTTTGCGCGGCGTTCCACAACGCATCGTGTGTTCTCGCGGTCTCGAATTCTTCGAGTGTATAGACATGCGTCCGCTCATCGCGCTCATGTTCCTTCAGTGTTTTCCGGGACCACTTGGGCAGCGATTCGTACCGGTCATAGTGCGTGCGGTGGGCGCAGAAATTAAAACCAAGCTCGCGCCACGTGATGAGTTCGTCCAGAAAGGCTTCAGCGTTCGCCGTCATGTTCCACCAACCCCCGCGGCTGCCGTTCGACCGGAGCGAAAGCTTCTCCGGCTTCCAATTCTCGCGCTCGGCGATCTCTCGAAACACTTCGTGGACGGAAATCTGCCCAAAATGAAGGTATGGCGAAAGTCCGCTGGAGGCCTCCAGATCCGGCTCGTTGCGTTGCTCGCCGTAGCCGGACAGTTTCCTCTCAACGAAGGATTGCATTTGTGCACGAGCAAGAGTGTCGCCGCCCCGATTTTCTGCCGGCGGAACGCTGTGATCGATTGGAAGCGCGGCAAGCGCCTCCGCTCTGCCGGAAAGCAAGGCGGGGCTAGCCCGAGACCAGCGGGAAGTAATTGATTCCGGGAGCCCGGGAGCGGACTCAAACGCTCTCTTCTTCGCGAGGGGATCGCTTGAAGGAAATTCGCCGAGATGCGCGGGCAGAGTCTTTTGCAAGAATCGTCGAAACGCGTAAGCCGTGGAAAATGCCTGACCTGCCACCCGAAGGGGAAGCATTCCATTGGAATCCACAATTTCGAGGCGCACGGAAATCCTTTCCGCCGCGCTCGAAATCATTTTAGGTAGAAAAAAACATGGGTAGTCGTCGGCAACCACGAGACATGCGTCGGTGGCAAGCGCGGAAAGCAATCCTGCTCCCGCTCCAACAGACGGCTCGACATACGGATAGTAGAGAATCCCGCGCGAATCGCAGAATTTCGCATGGTCCGCCATTCCGTCCAGTACGAACCGGTGCAGCCGTGCGCTGGCCCAGGGATAGTCGCAGCGCAAAGGCTCCAAAATCAGCAGCGGCTTGCGCAATTCATGCGCACGCTCCACCGCGTGGTCCAGCGCAAAGTTGAATTTCAGGCGCCGACTGGAAATCATCCAGTACAAGATGTAACGCCCCGCGCCGCGAATCGGCGCTCTATTGCCTTGGCGAATGCGGATTAGCGGGACGATGGGCACGTGTATCTTTGTGAGTTGAAGGCGGGCACTTGTCGGCTGAACCCCGTTGAATCAGAAGGATACAAGATGTCTAGTCATGCCACCAAACTCGCCACGAAAACCTTGACTTTTTGCTATGGCAGGCTATTGTCGGCGTTCCCGGGTCTCGTGTGAAAGCCCGTGCGAAGAAACGGAGGAGCAAGAAATGCGCAGACCTATCGGCCACTACATTTTAGCAGCGCTGTGCCTGGGGGTGTTGAGTGTGTCAGGCGCTTTCGCGCAGGCACCTAAGCCGGCCGGCAAGACCTATGTCTTGAAGGCCGCCCGCATGTTCGATGGCAAGAGCGATGCGCTGATAAAGCCCGGCCTCGTCGTCGTCGCGGACGGAAAAATCACGGGCGTGGGTGCGGGCGCCGCGATCCCCGCTGGCGCTGAAGTCATCGACTTTGGCGACGCCACGCTTCTCCCCGGCTTTATTGACGCGCACACCCACTTGACCATGATGTACAGCGAAGATTACAAGCAGCGCGAACTCGATGATCTTCAAAAACCCATTGCCGAGCAGGCTATCGACGCAACCGCCAACGCGCGCGTCACCCTGATGGCCGGCGTCACCACCGTCCGCGACGTCGGCTCCTCGGACTTCCTCGACGTCGGTTTGCGCAACGCCATCCGCGATCACGTCGTTCCCGGACCGCGCATGCTCGTTTGCGTCCACGCCATTGGTTCGACGGGCGGCCATTGCGACGGCCAGGGCGGCTTTCGCGCCGGCCTTTTCGGCCATGAGTCCGGTCCAACAGAAGGAGTCATCAACGGTCCCGAGCAGGCGCGCTTCGCCGTCCGCTTCAATCACAAATACGGCGCGGACGTCATCAAAGTCTGCGCCACCGGCGGCGTTCTTTCTCTTGCCGATGACGTGGACACTCCGCAACTGACCCAGGAGGAGCTGAACGCCATCGTCGATGAAGCTCACGCGCTTCACCGCAAAGCTGCCGCCCACGCTCACGGCGCCGAAGGCGCGAAGCGCGCGATTCGCGCGGGCATCGACTCGATCGAGCACGGCACGTTTCTCGATGACGAGGCCCTTGACATGATGAAGCAGCGCGGTACCTTCTTTGTGCCGACGCTGATGGCTCCAGAAGGCATTCAGGAACAAATCGACAAGGGAACCTATATCCCGCCTCCCATTCTGGTCAAAGCCAAGACAGCCATTGCCGCTTCTCATCGCACGTTTCAGGAAGCGCTCGCAAAAGGCGTGAAAATCGGCTTGGGAACCGATGCAGCCGTCTACGCACATGGCCGCAACACAGAAGAGTTTCACCTCATGGTGGATTTGGGCATGAAGCCGATCGCTGCGCTGAAGGCGGGAACTGCGGCCGACGCCGAATTGCTTGGCTTAGCGGACAAAATCGGAACGCTCGAGGCCGGGAAGCTTGCCGATGTTGTGGCGGTTCCGGGCGATCCGGTGGAAAATATCCGCCAGACGGAGCACGTCTTTTTCGTGATGAAAGAAGGCGTGATTTATAAAAATGAGCGCGCTATGGCGGCCCACTGAGCCTTGCCCACGAGTTTCTTTGCGCTGTCCGCGAACTGAGGAGTCTTTATGACCGATCTTTCCGGCACGATCTCATCGGACTTCGCCACCTACTACGAATTTGTGGCGGGGCAGGTCCACAAGTGGGCTGACCCTCTGACGCAGGAACAGTTCTGGTGCAATCCGTACACTTACGGAAACAGTGTCGGGCACTTGGTCCTGCATCTCACCGGTAACCTGAGCTACTACATCGGCGCGCGCGTCGCGGAAACGGGCTACGTTCGCCATCGCGACCGCGAATTCGCGGAAACAGAACAGCCGGAAAAGAAAAAAGTGCTGGATGCCTTTGACCAGACGATCGCCATGGTCGTGGCCACAATTCGCAGGCAGGGGCCTGCCGATTGGCTGAAGCCTTATTCCGCCGAACGCGAACCCGGAGCCGACGAGCGTTTCATGATTTTTCTGCGTTGCGCCGGACACGCCTATCACCACGTGGGTCAAATCATTTTCTTATGCAAAGAGCTGGCAAAAGGGGTAGGCCCGCAATCCGCATCAACCTGATTCAGCACTTGCGAAGACTGTGAACTGCGCGGATTCTGGAGTGACTGTGTATAAACGGGAGATGTCGAAAGGCAAAGCGGCGCTCCTGATCTTCCTTTCCGGAACGGCTGCCGTTGTATCGGCACTGGAGCTACACGGCTGGCATGTGTATCTCGCGCTGGTGCTCGTGGGCGTCGGATTAACTATCGGCTTTCTACGTTGGTCGCGGAATTCGGAACGTTCTAAATCAGATGAGTAGATCGGGAGAAAAAACCATGCGCAAGTTGTCTTTGGCAGCCATATTTCTGACGATCGCCGGCTTGTTCAGCCTGCAAGCGACCGCCCAGCAACCGGCGCCGCCAACAGCTGCTCTCCCTTCATCGACGCCGACCATCGATCAGTCCCTCGAGATGAAGAGCGCATTCAATCCCCAGATTTCTCCCGATGGAACGCGCGTCGTTTACGAAGTGTCCCGAACGAATTGGGAAGACAACGCCTTCGAGCGCGACTTGTGGATTGCTGTCACCGCAACGGGAGATTCGCACCAGCTGACCGCTTCCAAAAAATCGAGCACGAATGCGGCGTGGTCGCCCGACGGCAAATGGATTGCCTTTCTCTCTGATCGTTCGGGCCAGATTCCTGGAACGCCCGAAGGCAAGAAACAGATTTACGTGATTTCCGCGGATGGCGGCGAAGCCCGCCAGCTTACAAAAGTAGAAAGCGGAGTAAACGATTTTGCGTGGTCGCCGAATTCGAAGAGCCTGGCTTTTTCCGCCGAAGATCCCGAATCGAAAGCGATGAAAGACCGCAAGGAAAAGTACGGCGAATACCAGATGGTTCACGCCGATTATGCCATGACTCATTTGTGGACGCTCGAGCTTCCCGCGAGCGAATCCGAAGAAATGCCGGAACCCAAGCGGCTCACGGAGGGGACTGCATTCAGTGTCGGCGAGTTTTCGTGGTCGCCGGAAGGCACGCGCATCGCCTTCAGCGCTCAACGCGATCCGGACCTCATCTCCGTTGGCACATCGGACATTTACGTGGTGACGGTAAGCGACAGAAAAACTAAAAAGATTGTGAGCACGCCGGGGCCGGACACGGATCCGAAGTGGTCACCCGACGGAAAGCAGATCGCTTATCAGACGGCGGCGGGCTCGAAATACTTCTTCTATACGAACCGGAAGATTGCGACCGTGGACGCGGATGGCGGCACCCCGCGTGTCTTGACCGATGCATTCGACGAGGATCCGGGGCTGATTGGCTGGGCCGCGGATGGCATCTACTTCTCGGCGCTGCAAAAGACGTACGCGCATCTGTTCCGATTGAATCCGGAGACGAAAGCGATCGAAAAGCTCAGCTCGCCCGAGAGGCTCGCCGCGTTTTCGTTTTCTTTCTCGAAAGATTACACGCATGTAGCGTATCGTGCCGCGCTGGAAAACGAATGCCCGGAAATCTATGCATCGCCCGTTGCGCCGTGGCAGCCGAAAAAACTCACGGGACTGGCAGATCAGCTCAAGGAGTTTAAAATCGCTCGCCGCGAAGTTATTTCATGGAAGTCCTCCGATGGAACGGTCATTGAAGGCGTGCTCCTGAAACCGCCCGATTTTGATGCGAAGAAAAAATACCCGTTGCTGGTGGTCATCCACGGCGGACCGACGGGAGTGGATGAGCCGATTGTGAACGTGGACCGCTACTACCCGCTGGAAAGATTCGTTGCCAAGGGCGCGTTGATTCTCCGGCCGAATTACCGGGGCTCCGCGGGATACGGAGAAAAATTCCGCTCATTGAACGTAAGGAATCTCGGCGTTGGCGATTACGCCGACGTGATTTCCGGCGTAGACTCGCTCATCGCGAAAGGATTCGTGGATAAAGACCGCGTCGGCTCGATGGGCTGGAGCGAAGGCGGATACATTTCCGCATTCATCACGGCCTCAAGCGACCGATTCAAGGCCGTCTCCGTAGGCGCGGGGATTTCTGATTGGATCACCTACTACGTGAATACGGACATCACGCCATTCACGCGGCAGTATTTGCACGGGACGCCGTGGGACGATCCGGAAATTTACAGAAAGACATCGCCGATTACTTACATCGCGAAAGCAAGAACTCCCACGCTGATTCAGCAGGGAGAAAACGACCGGCGCGTGCCCATTCCGAACGGCTATGAGCTGCGGCAGGCGCTCGAAGACCACGGCGTGCCAGTAAAAATGGTGGTCTTCAAAGGTTTTGGTCACGGCATTACAAAGCCGAAACAGCAGCGCGCTGTGATGGAAGAAAACGAGGAGTGGTTCGCGAAATACATCTGGGGCGAAGAGCCACCGGTTCCCACGCCGGCGCCGGCAGAGAAAAAATGACGTGCGACTGAGGTAACTAGGCTGCGTTGCAAGCTTGAAGCGCGTCGCCTCCAGCCGGTACATCCGCGTTTCCGTATGCCGCGATGGATAAGCACGATGAGCGATGTCGCGTAGAATGAAGTTCGTCTTACAGTTTATTTCCTGGTTACAATGTCGTGAACACCGCATGACATACACAGAAGAATCCCAGAATCCGGTGGGTTCGACCGCTCGGCTTCGCGGTTGGCTCCCTGCCCTTTTGATTTCGCTGCTTATTTCTTTGGTGATTATTTCGCCGTCTTTCCGGCTGGGCACCGCCACTGGGCAGGATTTCCTGTTTCACGCCTCCTCCTGGCTCGACGCCGCGGGCCAATGGAAAGCAGGGATTCTTTATCCGCGATGGACGGAGTGGGCGAATTACGGTTTCGGCGAACCGCGTTTTATCTTTTATCCGCCTGGCTCGTGGATGCTGGGCGCCGCGCTGGGTCTTCTTTTGCCTTGGAATTCTGTCCCCGCCGTCTACATCGTGCTGGTGCAGGCTTTCGCTGGAATGAGTGCGTTTTTTCTGGCGCGCCGAATTTTCCCAAGGCAGGCGGCCTTGTTTTCCGCAGCATGCTACGCCGCGAATCCCTATGCGCTGTTGATTATTTATCTGCGAAGCGATTTTGCGGAACTGCTGGCGAACGCGGTAGTTCCGCTCGTATTTCTCGCGGCGCTGGAGGTGTGCGGTCTGATGGATGGTCCAGACCGGGGGCGAGGACCGTCCGCAGGAAGGGCGGTCACGTGTTTTGCTGCCGCTCTCGCTGCTGTTTGGCTGGCCAATGCGCCAGAGGGCGTGATTGCGTGTTACAGCTCGGCGGCCGTCTTTGGCTTTGCGGCGTTGACCCGAAAGTCATGGCAGCCAGTGCTTCGCGGCGCGGCAGGACTTGCGCTGGGTTTAGGACTGGCAGGATTTTACCTGCTGCCAGCGGCTTACGAACAGCGCTGGGTGAATATCTCAGAAGCGCTTTCGTCTGGTTTGCTGCCCTCGGAAAATTTTCTGTTTACGGTGATTAACGATCCGGAGCACACCCTCTTTAATTGGATCGCCTCCGGCATCGCCGTTTTGCTGATAGTCCTAGCGGGATTGGCCGCGGTGGCAGTACACAGGACAGGACGCGAGGATCAGGAAGCGTTCGCCAACCGAGCTTGGCAGGCGCTGCTGTTCTTGGCCGGACTGGCGACGCTCTTGATGTTGCATGTCTCCAACATTTTCTGGGATCTCCTTCCGAAGCTGCGTTTCGTACAATTTCCGTGGCGCTGGATGGGCGTGCTCGCCGTGCCGTTCGCGGTTTTTCTGGGTGGTGCCATAGCGCGCAGGCGCTGGGGATGGGTATGGGCTGTGGCTACGTTTGCCGTGCTCGGGGCCACCGGAGCGGCCCTGGTACACCAGGGGTGGTGGACGAAGAACGACATTCCCATCTTGCGCCAGGAGATCGCGCGGGGGGAAGGATTTGAGGGCACGTTCGAGTACGACCCTAAGGGAGACGACCACACGAATATACCTGTCGCGAAAGCTCCGAAAGTACAGGTGATGGATACGGATTCCACTCCCGGTCCGAACACGCCACCAGTGGTACGCGTCGAGCGCTGGAGTCCGGAATACAAAGAGGTCATAGCGAATACGCGCGAGCCATTCGCCCTAGGGCTACGCCTCTTGAACTATCCAGCGTGGCAAGTAAGAGTGAATGGGGCTGTCGTGAACCCACTTGATGGAGAAGACTTCCACCAGATGCTTGTGCCGCTCCAGCCAGGTGAGTCGCACATCCAAGTGCGATTCCGGCGGACCTGGGATCGCTGGGCTGGAGGAATAATTAGCCTGATAAGTTGCCTGGTTGCGTTTGGGGTGTTAAGGCGGCGGATGTCTAGTTAACCATAATCGCCTCTCCCCTTAGATTCTTTGTAAGTGTTGTATCCAAAGGGTTTAGGTTTCTTGCAGGTCTCTTGTAAGTTGTTTAGAATCAACATTTACGGGATGCTTCGTAAATGTTGCATCTAAAAGAGTTAGGGCCTGCCTTTTTTGCGATTTTATGGGTCGAGAGGGTGCCGGGAAATCTACAAAAAGAAAAAAGCGCCAGAGAGAGCTGCCGCAGTGGCAAATTTTCCTACATGAGACAGTGTCTCAGTGTCGGCGCAGAGTCAAGTAGATTTTAGTGCTGGTACTAACTAGGCATTGGAATCGCGAATGCGCCTCTAAACACTAACGGCGGTCAACGGAGGGATGGCGAACATCCTGGCCCTGAACGATGTAAATGACGTCTTCGGCAATGTTGGTGGCATGATCACCGATGCGCTCGAGATTTTTGGCGACGAGGATGAGTTCGAAGGCGGGATAGACGACGCTGGAATCACCCATCATGTAGGTGAGCAATTCGCGGAAGATCTGGTCGCGGAAGTGATCGACCTGATCGTCAGTGGCGAGAACTTTTTGGGCAAGCTCGACGTCGCGGCGGACAACGGCGTTGAGGGCGTTGCGTACCATTTCTTCTGCGAGTTCGCTCATGCGGGGCAGATCGACGTAGGGCTTGACGCGAGGATGGCGAAGGATGCGTTTGGCGGATTGGGCGATATTGACGGCCTGATCGCCGATGCGCTCGAGATCGTTGTTGATGCGGGAAACGGCCAAGACAAAGCGAAGATCCACAGCCATTAACTGATGAAGAGCGAGAAGCTGGACGACGCGGTCATCAATCTCAAGCTGGAGCTCGTTGATGGCGTCTTCTTCATCAAGAACGCGCTTGGCGAGTTGCTCATCGGCTTCGAGCACGGCGTGGACGGACTGGTGAACGGCGCGCTCGGCTAGACTGCCCATCCACAGGAGCCGTTCTTTCAATTCATTCAGATCTTTTTCAAAGTGGCGTTCCATAAAATCTTTTCCCTCAGCAAGTCCAAACTGTGCAGCCATCGTTCAAACTTTTCGTGGTCACTGAGCATCAGCCGAAGCGGCCGGTAATGTAGGCCTCCGTACGTGGATCACTGGGAGTAGTGAAGAGATGGGGAGTGGGGCTGAACTCAATGAGCTGGCCGTTGAGAAGAAATGCGGTGAAATCGCTGATGCGGGCGGCCTGCTGCATATTGTGGGTAACTGTGACGATCGTGCAGAGATCCTTGAGTTGGACGAGGAGCTCTTCAATTTTTGCGGTGCTGATTGGGTCAAGTGCGGAGCAAGGTTCGTCGAGGAGGAGAACCTCCGGTTCGACTGCGAGGGCGCGAGCGATACAAAGACGCTGCTGCTGGCCGCCGGAAAGTTCGTAGGCGGACTTGTGCAGGTGGTCTTTCACTTCGTCCCAGAGAGCACCGTGGCGAAGACTCTTCTCGACGGCTTCCGCAATCGGAGTCTTGGAACCATTGATGCGCAGACCGTAGGCCACGTTTTCAAAGATGGACTTAGGAAAAGGATTGGGACGCTGGAAGACCATGCCAACGCGGCGACGAAGCAAAGTGACATCTTGGGCAAGAATGTTCTTGCCATCCAGCAGGATTTCACCTTCGAGACGAGCGTGGCGAACGGTTTCGTGCATGCGGTTTAGAGTCCGCAAAAGAGTGGACTTGCCGCAGCCAGATGGGCCGATCAAGGCGGTTACTTTGTTGGTCGCGATACCCAGACTGACGTCGAAGAGGGTTTGCTTGCTGCCGTACCAGAAATTGACCTTGGAAATGGTCATGCGCATATCCGCAGGGGCCGCTGTTTCGCGGCTCGCGGCGGTCGTTCCCGGTGGAGTTATGTTTACGGACACTGCTTGCCTCACAGAAGCGTGCATGGATTAGGCCCTCGGAACCGCAATGCCTCGAGCCAAAATCGCCCGGGCAAGAATATTAATAATCAGGATCAAGGCCAAAAGGACAAGACCCGCAGCCCAAGCCTGCCGATGCCAGTCGTCATAAGGCGACAAGGCATAGTGATATATCATAACCGGAAGCGAAGCCGTAGGCTGGCTAAAGCCATGGCTCCAAAACTCGTTTCCGAGGGCGGTGAAAAGGAGGGGTGCCGTTTCACCTGCGACACGGGCAAAAGCGAGGAGGATCGCGGTGAGAATGCCGCGATAGGCGGCGGGAACGATGACCGTGGCGATGGTCTTCCATTTGCTGGCGCCGAGAGCCATAGCGCCCTCGCGGAGGTTGCGCGGAACGGCCAAGAGAAACTCCTCCGTGCTGCGTAAAGTGATAGGGATCATCATGATCCCGAGCGCTGCGCCGCCGGCCAAAGTGGAGAAGTGGCCAAAGGGCTTGACAACGAGGCTGTAGGCAAAGATGCCGATGACTATGGAAGGGGCGCCATTGAGCAAATCCGCGGCGTAGCGCACGACAAACGCGACCTTGTGGCCACTGAATTCAGCGAGATAGATCGCACCAAGAAATCCAACAGGGACACCGAAGAGCGTAGCGAGCAGAAGAAGCTTGGCGCTGCCGACGATGGCATTGGCCATGCCGCCACCAGTTTCACCGGTGGGAGCGGGCAGCTTTGTGAAAAAATCCCAGTTTATGGAAGTACCGCCGTGGTAGACCAAATAGCCCAAAATGAGGAACAGAACGGAGACGGAGACGAGGGCGCAGCCCCCCGTCAAGGTGAGCATGAAATTGCTCAGGTACTTGCGCCACCGCAGGCGGGCGTTCATGCGTTCCCCATTCCGCTGCCGCGTCGGGAGGTAACAACGATCAGGATGCGGGCCAAGCCATTCAGCACAAAAGTGAGGAGAAAGAGGACCAGGCCCAATTCAATGAGGGACTGGAGGTATAGATCGCCGGTGGCTTCCGTAAATTGTGCGGCGATTACGGAGGCGATCGAATTTCCCGGAGAGAAGAGAGAGGCGCTAATCGTCGGTGCGTTGCCGATAACCATGGTGACCGCCATGGTTTCGCCGAGCGCGCGAGCCAAAGCCAGGAAAATCGAGCCCATGATCCCGGTGCGGGCAAAGGGAACAACGACCTTCCAGGTGGATTCCCACCGCGTTGCGCCAAGCGCAAGGGCCGCTTCGCGCTGGTCGCGAGGCACGGAGAGAAGGACTTCGCGCGAGACGGAAATGATGAAAGGAATGACCATGATAGCCAGGACAGCGCCAGCGGTCAGAAATCCTATGCCGTAGGCCGGGCCCTGGAAAAGGGGAAGGAAGCCAAGAGAACTTTTGAGGGCCGGCTCAACCGAATCGCGCATAATGGGGACCACGATGAAAATGCCTAGAAGGCCATAAATGACGCTGGGAACGGCGGCAAGCAAGTCGATGAAGAACTCCAGCGTGTCGGAAATTCTAGCCGGCGCGAGTTCGGCAAGAAAAATGGAAGCTCCGATTCCCAAAGGCACGGCGATGAGGAGTGCAAGCGCAGAGGTGACCACTGTCCCGAAGATGAAAGGAAGTGCACCAAAATGATCGAAGACAGGATCCCAGACCTTGGTAATGAAGAAATCGAAGCCAAATTTGTGACGCGGAAGAACACAACTTATCCAGAGTTCATAGACCAAGAGTAGAGTCAGCAGAACAACCGAGGCGGCAAACACAAACGTAATGAGCCGGGCGATTTCATCCCCCTCACGGAGGCGGCTCAAAAAGGAGCGCGAGCCCTCGACGGGGCCCGCGCTCGGAACGGTTGTGCTTGCGGCTGACATTATTTGTGCAGACGGAGGCTACTGGACCTTGTTGAGGGCCTTCAGCTCCTCAGCGACGACTTGTTTTGGCAGTTTGGCATAGGCCAGAGCTTCCGTGTAATTCTGTCCGTCGCCCACCATCCACTTTACAAACGCTTTGATGGCGTCGCGTTTAGCAGCATCCGAGATTTTCGAAGGAACCAACAGCCAAGTAAAGCTGGAGATCGGGTAGGCGGTCTTGCCCGGGGCGTTGGTGATGGAGACGCGGAAGTCCGCGGGCATATTCTTGGCTGCACCGGCAGCGGCGGCAGTAACGCTTTCCAGCGTTGCCTTCACGAAATCGCCGGCTTCGTTTTTCACGATTCCGTACGGCATTTTGGTCTGGATGGCATAAATCAGTTCCACGTAGCCAATCGAATTCGGAGTCTGCTTGACGAGGCCTGCGACGCCTGGATTGCCCTGGCCACCGAGGCCCACCGGCCAGTTGACGGAGGTTGAGGTTCCGACTTTGCTCTTCCACGCCGAGCTCACCTTGGAGAGATAGTCGGTCCAGATGTAAGTGGTGCCGCTGCCGTCAGAACGATGAACCACGATGATGTCGTTGCCGGGGAGGTTTACGCCGGAGTTGGGGCCGGCAATAGCGGGGTCATTCCATTTCGTGATGGTGCCGAGATAGATGCCTGCCAGAGCTTCCGGGGTGAATTTTAGTTCCTCGGTGACACCTGGGATATTGTAGGTGGGAACGACGCCGCCGAGAACCGTCGGAAAATGGAGAATGGGGAAGCCGTGCGTGTCCTGGTAAGCCTTTAATTGTTCTTCGGTCATAGGACCGTCGGAAGCACCAAAATCCACTGTGCCTTGTGTGATTTGCCTGATTCCACCGCCAGAGCCAATGGCCTGGTAGTTGATCTCAATATTGGAATGGAGCTTGTGGTACTCGTCGAACCACTTTGAATAAACGGGGGCAGGAAAGGTGGCACCAGCTCCAGTAATGGAAAGCGTTCCCTGCGCCCAGACCATTGCTGCCAGACCGAGGCTAGCCAGAAGAATACCAGCGATTCTTTTCATCCGTCATCTCCAAAGGAAAGATTTGTACTTGCCCGAGGTGCTAGAGTGTCGTTCTCTCGTGTTACGGGATTGTTACAATCTATTCAGAGTTTGTTGAATCCTTAGTAAGTTGTGTATTTTCCTAAAGATACGCCTGGCAATTTTGCAATGTTTCGGGAAACGCGGCTGAACGCAGGGTAGAGGGGGAAAGGGCAGCCCAGTGAAGGGCTGCCCTTTGTCCTATTCCGAAGAGAACGAAGCGCTACAATTCCCGGTTTAGGGGATGTAGTAGCGGAAAGAGGTGAGGAGCATGTTGTCGACGGCTTTGCCATTGACGCCGGGCGCCGTTGGAGTGTTGTTGTTGCCGGACCAGGTGTTTTTAACCAAGTAGGAGTATTGCAGACCCCAACGAATGCCACCCTTCGAGCCTTTGTAGAGTTGATGCCAAAAGCCAACGGTGCCTTCCTGGATGTTGCGGAGGTCGCCGGTGCAGGTACCGTTGGATGCAGGACTGTTGGTCGCACCGGGCACGCCCTCGGAGTTCCCGCACCCAGAGTTGTTAAAGAGCGGCGAACCATAACCTACCGGGACATTGGCAAGGGTGGTTATGTTCGTATAGCCGTAAGCGGTGCGATAGGCATACTCCACGCCGTAGTTGAAGTAGACGTCGAGTTTCGGGCTGGGGTGGAGTTCGAGAGTGCCGAGGGCAGAACCGCCCTTGATGGGCGCCAATGTGCCGTCTGGGCGGATGGTGACATCGGCCATTTGGGCGGAGCTATAGCGACCAACACCGTCGCCGCCGAAGAAGTGAATGCCGGCATCGGCATACTTCTTAATGATGGGAGCGCGGAGGTTAACGCCAATGCCGCCGCCGGTAGCAGTGCTATTGAAGGCATCCGCGGCGGTGCCACCTGGAGCGCCGACGCAAGAAGTCGGCAAGGTCAAGACCGCGGGATTCACGGCGCACGGGTAGATGCGGGCACGGAAAGTGCTGACCACGCCGAAAAGTTCGTAGTGTCCCCATCCGGGATCGATGGCAGCCTTGAAAATGAAGTCCGGCGTTTTGTTAAGAGAATAGCCAGTGCTGTCAGTACCGTTGAAAAGGCCGCCGCCCGAACCCGCAGAGGCGTAGAGGATAGGAGTCGGAGTGCCGCGACCGCCCACTGTTGTCTGCGGCCCTTCGACAGAAACACCTACAGCCACTTTGTCGCCGATATTCTTAGTCACGCGGAAGCTATATTGACGCGCCCAAGTGAAACCGACGTTATATTGTGGGTCGATGGTCATCGGAAGAACTTCCGTGCGATTTTCGAGCCCTTTCTTTCTCTCCGTAGCGAGGCTCCACATCTGACCACCGCTGAAAGTCCAGCCGCTGGGAAGAGCTGCCGAGCCCCAGATTTGGCGCTGGCGCATGCAATAGCTGTTGCTCTGGCGGTTATTCGAAGTTGCGCAAGCGCCTAACCAATCCAGCTCGTAGTAGCCGGTGACGGCAACGTTATCGGCCTTGCCCTCGAAGAGGAAGCTCAGGCGAGACTGGCGGCCCGAAGCATTGAACTCCGAGACCTTGCTCAGGTCGTTGTTGGGGTACGGAATGCCGGTGAAGGGCGTGTTGATGCCGCCACCGGTAGCGCGAGTACGGAAAACCGATTCGGCAGCGAGGAACCCGCCCGGAGTGATGGTGATGCCCTTAAAACGGATCGCAGCCGGGCCTTCCTCTTCGGCTTTGCTGGCCTTTGCTGCTTCCGTTTCGACGGTGGTCTTGAGGACATCATTACTAGCCTTCAAATCCGCGACGGTGGTGTTGAGAGTGGCGGCGGTGCTCTTTACTTCGGCAGTAGAGTTCACCGCTTCAGTGGCCTTCGTGCTGGCTTCGGCGGCGCGCGCGTTGGCTGCAGCAGCTGCATCACGCGCTTCGTCGATCTGACGGTCGCGCTTGGCGAGCTCTTCCTTCAACATCTGAAGTTGCTCTTGCTGAGCCTGCACTGCCTGACGGAGCTCTTCAATCTCGGCAGCGATAGCCGAGTCTGATTTCTCCGCGTTCTTGGCGGGCTTTGCTTTGGCCGGCTGAGCTGGTTTGGCGGGCTGCGCGCCACCATCTTTAGGAGCGTCTTTCGGAGTATCCGCGAAAGCGATCCCACAGGATAAAAACAACGATAGTGTGAGTGTTGCTAGTTTTTTCATTTCCTCTCTCTTTAGAGCAAAATTCGAACGCGTACCAATGAGGATTCATACCACCCGCGGGAAAAGGTAAAGGTCGTGTCTTACTGTTACGTCAACTGAATGTGAATATCCTGTAACAAACCACATCATGCGCGAGTAACTCGTGTAAATACAGAAGGTTACAAAAAGTAAAAGATGGCAATAATCGGAAGGAAATCGGAGAATCCGACGCGAAGCGGGGTTGCGCCGAGATGTGGCCGCGCTTGCAATGGTTCTATGGTCGCGCTTTTTCAGGAAATCAAATGAAGCGCTCAAGCTTCGAGCCGAGATTATATCTGCAACGATCCGAATCTTTTTCGGCGCGAAATTGTGGAAACGCAAAGTGAGTGAATGTAGTGGAGTGGCCTCAAGACGTCCGCCGTTTTCCCCGGCATTAAGGGCCTTCCAAAATCCAAGAAGAGTCTCCTGAACTGCAGTGCGAACAGGACCGACGCATCGAGGCGATGAAAAAACGGCTTAAAACTAAGAGACAGGAGGAGAAGGGGACCGGAGCCAGGGGTGCGCCGATCCCCGAGGTAGGACGTGGTACGAAGATCAAACGTGTTGAGTATCGCGGCCCGGGGTCACATCCGAATGAAGGGCTTGTGAATTCTCGATGACCTCTGCGCCGGCCAATTGCGTCTGTTCGCCGAGTTCGGGTTTCATGGAAAGCCCACGGCCATGGCGAACATCGAGGCCGCGAACCCAAAAGATGATGTCCTCGGCGATGTTGGTGGCATGGTCGGCAATGCGCTCAAGATGGCGGGTGGCAAGAATGAATTGCATGCCGGGGCTGACGAGAGCGGCTTGCTGCGTCATGGATCTCATAAGCTGGTCGAAGATGCGGTCGCGGTATTGATCAACGACATCGTCGCTCTGCAAGACCTGACCGGCCATTTCGACGTTGCGATAGATGAGGGCGCCGAGACTCTTGCTGACCATGGCGCGGACGGCGGAGGTCATGGGAGACAGTTCCTCGGGCAATTGCGTCTCCGGCATTTCGTGAAGGGAGATGACGCACTGAGCGAGATTAACGGCGAGGTCTCCGATGCGCTCGAGGTCATTGGTGATTTTAAGAGCAGCGACGATGAGGCGAACTTCGTCGTCGGAGAAGGAGCCCCGTCGGAGCAAGCGGATGGAATGTTCGTCGATGACGATTTCCATTTCGTTGATGCGGGGTTCGAGAAGAAAAACCTCGCCTGGTAGAGAGGCCGTGCGCGGATCGTTGACGCCAACGATAGCATCGAGGGCGCGGTTCACGGCGCCTTCGACGGTGCGGGCCATGGAGACGAGATAGTTGACAAGAGTATCGTAGAGGACGGCTTCGGTAAGTCCCGTGGCAGTCGCCATAATTCCCCTTCCAGAGCGGGAGACGTCGAATCACACCCGCCCTCGTAGTCTGCACTGTGGCAAAAAGAGCGTTACAGCTTGTTCACAAAGAGATGAACATGCGGATAAATCCGATTGGAAGATTGTTCGAGTGACTGCGTAAAGTGACTCGTGACTCGTGACCGGTGCTCGTAGAAACCATCTCAGGTCGGCACGCTGCCGGAATTGCCGCGACCGCCCGTACTGTTTGGAGCGGAACGCGAATCAATATGCTCGGGATTAAAAACTGGAACTGAAAAATGGAACTGCGAGCCCTTGCCGACTTCGCTCTCGACCCAGAGACGACCGCCATGAACCTCGACGAGGTGTTTTGCAATGGCCAGGCCGAGGCCAGTGCCGCCGGCTTCGCGCGAGCGTGCAACATCGACACGATAGAAGCGCTCGAAGATTCTCGGCTGGTCGGCTTTGGGTATGCCGATGCCGGTATCGGAGACCGTGAGAATGACCTCGTGGTCTCCTGTCGCGGCGCTGACCAAGATTTGTCCACCAGGCAAAGTGTACTGGATAGCGTTGTCCAAAAGATTTTGCAGCACTTCGGCGAGGCGACGACGGTCGCCGGCGATATCCGGCAGAGGCTTTGGCATGTTGACGGAAATGCGCAGATCCTTTTCGGCGGCGCGGCGCTGGGCAGTCTCGAGACAACTTTCAATCAACTGGGAAACGCGGAGGCGTTGGATTTCGAGTTCGAGGCGGTCGGCGTCCATTTTAGAGAGGACGAGCAAGTCCTCCGTCAGGCGGGCCAGGCGGCGGGAGTGTTCAAGGATGATTTCGAGGAAGCGGGTGCGGTTCTGGGGATCATCGAGGGCGCCGGCGAGAAGCGTTTCTGCAAAACCTTGAATGGCGGTGAGGGGCGTTCTGAATTCGTGGGAGACATTAGCGACAAAATCGCGGCGTACGCGCTCAAGCTTTCGCAGTTCGGTAATGTCGTGAAGCACGACGACGGCACCGGTGGTGTCCCCTGCGCGAACAGCAGCCACAGTGATCGCGAAATAGTGCTGGCGGAGAGTGCCGGTGACAATCTCAGACTGGACGCGATGATCGCCGCCAAGAACCTGGCGCACGGCTTCGAGAAGTTCGGTCTGGCGGACTACTTCCACAAGGGCACTGCCCGTGGTTGGCGGCACATCAAGGCCGAGAATTTCCGCGAAACCGGGATTGGCAAAAACCAGCCGCTCCGCGTTGTTCACCACGGCGACGCCTTCCACCATGCTTCCGAGGATCGCTGAAGAAAGGTTGCGTTCCTCGGTCAGCGTCTGGATGGTGCGATCTAATCGAGCAGCCGTACGGTTGAGAGAAATGCCCAATGCTTCCAGGGCATCGCCGGAACCGTCGCGCGGCAAGGGGCGGAAGTCGCCTTCAGCGACGCGACTGGAGAACTCCTTGAGGCGCTCGACGCGGTCGGTAAGGCTGCGGGAGAGTAGCAAGGCAATACAACCGGCAACCAAAAGAATGAAAAACGAGGCGAGCCACAACTTGTGCCGGAAAGAAGCAATAACTTCATCCGCGGTCTCGGGAGGAAGCGCAAAGCGCAGAATAACGGGGTTTCCCGAGAGCGTGCTTTGACGAACGGCGTAATTCAAGAGATCGCGATTGACGGCGGCATCGTGCCGAACGGAACGCCCGTCACCGTTTGCGATGGCTGCAAGAATTTCCGGGCGAGTGGCCTCGTTTTCCATGGCCAGAGGATCGGATTGCGAATCGGCAAGTACTTTGCCGTCGGCAGCGATGACCGTGACACGGGCGCCGCTGGCAGCCATCTGCGTGACCCAATCGCGGAGGCTGGCAACTGCTTGCGGTTGCGCCGGAGAGGAGGTGGTCCACTGAGGAGGCCGGGCCTGTGCAATGCGGGCTATGGCCGCAAGCTGCTCGAAACCGGTGCGTTGATAGTCGGTTTGAAGAGGGCGCTCCGCAAAAAAGTCGACGGCGAGCAAGACGCTAACCAGGAGCGCGAGAAACGCAAACGCGAATTTCCAGAATAGGTTAAGCCGCACGAGTTTCGAACAAATACCCCGCGCCGCGCACGGTTTTCAAATAGACGGGATTCTCGGGATCGCTTTCGATTTTCTCGCGCAAGCGGCGGACGTAGACATCCACGCTGCGGGGAGTCACGAATCGATCCGTTCCCCACACGGCATCGAGCAATTGATCCCGCGTAAAGACCCGGTTCGGGCGCGAAGCGAGGTAATAGAGCAGCCGGAATTCGAGCGTGCTGAGCGGAACGGGCTTCCCTGAATGGCTTACGCGATAAGACGCCGGATCGATGGCCAGTTTGCCGATGTCGATGACGCGAGGCGAATCAGCAGGCGGCTCCGAGCGGCGGAGCAGGGCCTTGACGCGCGCTAGCAATTCGCGCGGGCTGAAGGGCTTCGTTACGTAGTCATCGGCGCCCATTTCCAGGCCGACGACGCGGTCGGCTTCATCGCCGCGCGCAGTGAGCATGAGAATGGGCAGACGATTCAACGCATCGTCCCGGCGAACTTCACGGCAAATATCGAGGCCGGAGAGTTTCGGGAGCATGAGATCGAGAAGCAGCAAGTCAGGTGGTGTCTTCTTCAGCGTGCTCAGGCCGGTGCTGCCGTCAAATGCAGCGCTGACCTGAAAGCCTTCGTTGGCGAGGTTGTAGCGAACGAGTTCGACAATGTCCTTGTCGTCCTCGATGATGAGTACGCGTTTCATGGGCTTGACACGTTCCGTTCGCCGGCTTGGCGGCAGTGTACCGTAGGCCGGAGAAATGCGATAGGAGGTTGAATGACCAGGGTCACTTTGGGGTGTGCGTAGCACGGCTGATTGTGGCAGCGAGCGTGTAACGCAGCGATAACATGAATGTGAATGGAGTGTTAACGCTCAATCGCCGACAAATCGCATGTACTGGTGAGTGTCTATTTCCTCGGCCAATTCTTTCACCTGTTTCAATAGTGCTCTTTCCTCTGGATCCGCAATGGTTTCTATGACTGCATTTAATTCTCCGACAAGTTGGCGAGTCTGCTTTTCATTGAAGATAGTATCGCCGTACGGATCGACAAATTGAAGAAGCGGAAAAGACGGGTTATCGATAGGGAGAATCCTGTTCAGTCCTACGGACGTATCAACAACCTGTCGGAGGATTTCCCCATTTTCGGTTTCTAGGACGACGTTGATTGCCATGACGCGCCGATCGACGGCAGACGAATTAATCCCATTGAATCAAGACTCAATTCCCACTGGAAGTTGTGAAAGCAAGCACGAGAAGGGTTTTTTGTTCGAGCTCGTGAGCTTTGGCCGAACCAGTGGCGGGGCTGGCACTGGCTGAGCGCTTCACTGAGCGCACTTGAAGGCCTTTGGATTGCGCCAGACGTTCGAGGCGCGGCAGGACATAGAAGAGCGCGCCCATGTTAGCAGGCTCTTCCTGAACCCAGACGATTTCGCGAGCGTTGGGATGCTCGGCTAGCGCAGCGGAGATTTCCGTACGCGGAAGAGGATAGAGCTGGTCGAGGAAAAGGATGGCAGTGCCGTTGTCCTTGCGGCGGCGGCGTTCCGCGCGAAGCTCGTGGCCGACCTTGCCGCTGGCGATGAGTATGCGCTTGGCATCTTGCACTTCCCGGTCCGGCACAAGGGGCAGGAAGCGCGGCCGGGTGAGGTCCTCGATGTTTGAGCTCGCATCGGGATGGCGAAGCATGCTTTTTGGCGTGAAAACAATCAGGGGCTTGCGCCAGGCACGGCGAGCCTGTCGGCGCAACATGTGAAAATATTGCGCGGCGGTGGAAGGCTGGCAGATTTGAATATTGTCTTCGGCGGCGAGCTGCATGTAGCGCTCGATGCGCGCGCTGGAATGCTCGGGGCCCTGGCCCTCGTAACCATGAGGCAACAAGAGCACGAGGCCGCTGGGCAAATTCCATTTGTCTTCGGTGGCGCTCAGGAACTGGTCGATGATGACTTGCGCGCCGTTGGCAAAATCTCCGAATTGCGCTTCCCATATCACCAGCGCTTCAGGATAATCGCGGCTGAAACCGTATTCGAATCCCACGCAAGCCGCTTCAGAAAGCGAGGAATTGTAAATCTCGCAAAACGCCTGCTTGCGGGAAAGATGCGAAAGCGTGAGGTAGTTGTGTTCGGATTCGGTATCGATCAGGACGGCGTGCCGTTGGTTGAACGTGCCGCGCTGAGTGTCCTGGCCGGTGAGGCGAACGGGATTGCCTTCCAGGACCAGCGAGCCAAGAGCCAAGGCTTCCGCGAAGCCGTAGTCTATGGCGCGCTTGCCGTGGCCCATCTCGGCGCGCTGCTCGAGAAGCTTGGCGATTTTCGGATGGACGTGAAAACCGGCAGGCACGCGAACGAGCCCATCCGTGAGTTCGGCAAGATAATCGCGCGTCAACCCTGTGTCGACTTCGTACGCTGGATCGTATTTCCCGTGTTTGTAGGGCGACCAATAGTCCGGCAGTCTGCGGAGGTGTGGAATTTTGGTGAGCTGCCCAGCTTTTTGCTGCTCTTCCTCGTATTCTTCCTTCACCGCTTCGACGATTTGTGTGGCATCGAGACCGGTCTGTTGCGCATAAATCTTCCACAGCGGGGCGTGGTTTTTGATCTTGTCGTAGAGAAGGGGCTGAGTGATTGTGGGATCGTCTACTTCGCTGTGACCGTGACGGCGGTAGCCGATAATGTCCACGACAACGTCGCTGCCAAATTTTGCGCGATACTCGGCGGCAAGCTTGCCGATGCGAACGACGGCGTCGGGATCCTCCGCGTTTACGTGAAAGACAGGGATGCTTTGCCGCTTGGCGATGTCCGAAGCGAAGCGCGAAGAATGCTCCTGCGAAGGCTGGGTCGTGAATCCAATGAGATTGTTGACGACGATGTTTACGGTCCCGCCAACGGTGTAGGCCTTGAGGTCAGCGAGATTAAGTGTTTCGGCCCAGATGCCCTGGCCGGCAAAAGCTGCGTCGCCATGCATGATGATCGGCCAAACTTTGTTCAGCGTGTCGCGCGAGCGATCGATGACCGGGCCGTCCAAGCCGTGACGGGTCTGCTTCGCGCGCGCGCGCCCCATGGCCACCGGATCGACTGCTTCAAGATGACTGGGATTCGAAACGAGGTGCATGTTGATTGATTTGCCGGCTGTAGTTATGTACGTGCCGGTCGCGCCGACGTGATACTTCACATCGCCAGCGCCGAGAACGCTACGTGGATCGACGTCCTCAAATCCGGAGACAACTTCGTGCGGCGATTTGCACGCGGCGTGAACCATCACGTTTAGGCGACCGCGATGGCTCATGGCCATGACGCAATCAACGGCGCCATTCTCGCCGGCGGTGTCCA